>Ga0172370_10002946_pt1 | contig 24019 bp, 15 predicted proteins | sample LakKiv5m_FD_114538 | JGI IMG/M metagenome (GOLD analysis project Ga0172370, IMG submission 114538) | Freshwater microbial communities from Kabuno Bay, South-Kivu, Congo - kab_022012_11.5m | ecosystem: Environmental > Aquatic > Freshwater > Lake | place: Democratic Republic of the Congo...
GGGTGCAGGGGGAGGCCATGCGGCTGGTGCTGTACCTGGCCGCCGGGGAACTGACGATGCCGGAGGGCACGCCATGACGACGGACCTCGCCACGAGCTGGCAGCCGCTCGGCACCGGCCGGCAGAGTCCGGTGGGAGCGCTCACCGATGCCCGACTGGCCGCGCGCCTTGCTGCCTATAAACACGACGTTGCCGGCGCGTACCACAGCCTGGCGCTGGATGATGTCGCCCGCGTCGTCCAGGCCAGGCCGTGCCTTGTCAGCTCGAAGATCGATGGCATGACCGCCTTTCTGCTCAAGCGCGGCGAGCAGGCGGTGGTGCTCACCCCACGTGGGCAGGTGCTGGCCGACCTGCCGCTCACGCAGGAGGCCGCGAGCACGCTGGGGACCTGGGAGGGCCTGCTCGCCGGCGAATTGTATGCCGAAGCCGACACCGGCCGGCCGACGATTTATGGACTACTGTCGGCGCTGGGCGGCGGTGCGGCTGCCGACGTGGACCGGCTGCGCTTTGCCGCCTTCGACCTGCTGCAAGATGGCACCACCGATACGTCCGGGCTGCCCTATGCGGAGCGTGCCGCGCGCCTGCAGGCGTTGTTGGCTGCGGGAGCATTGGCCCATGCCGTCCCCGTGACCGTGGCCCAGACCGTTGAAGAGGTTGTTGCCGTCTATCAGCGCATCGTGGTGGACGCGGGTGGGGAAGGGCTGGTGCTGCACGCGGCTGATGGGCGCGTATATAAAGTGAAACCCGTCGTCACGCTGGATGCCGTGGTGGTGGGCTATACGGCGACGGACACGGGCGTCGCCGACTTGCTGCTCGGCCTGCTGCCGCCGGAGCACCCGGAGGATGGGCTCTCCGTCCAGCTCATCGGGCGCGTCGACGTCGGCTTCAGCGCGGAGGAACGGCGGCAGCTGGCGACCACCCTGGCTGCGTTGCCGCAGCCAGCGGCGCTCGCGCTCACCAATCGAACCGGACGCCCCTACCAGTGGGTGGCGCCGCAGCTGGTGGTGGAGGTCCAGTGTCACGAACTCTTGGCGGCGGATGCGGACGGGCAACCGATCCTGCGCTGGCGGCTGGGGTACTCACCTGCGGCGGGGTGGACGCCTACGGGGAAGCGGCCGAGCGTCAGCCTGCGCGATGCGGTGTTTCTGCGCGTGCGCGCGGACAAGGCGGTGACGCCGCAGACGGTGCGCTGGAGCCAGGTGGCCGACCTCGTCCCGATTCCTGCGCTGCCGCCATCCCCTGATGAGTTGCCGCCGGCGGCGGTGCTGCGCCGGGCCGTCTATACGAAAGCGGTGCGTGGGGGTGGCGTCGCGGTGCGGAAAGTGGTATTACTCGCGCCCCAGCCCCCGGCAGTCGCCGCCGGCTATCCCTCCTACCTTATTGCTACCACCGACTACAGCCCCGACCGCCAGGAGCCGCTGCGCACCGGGGTACAGGTCGCCGGCACAGTGGACGCGGCCCAGCAGCAGGTAGAGGCGTGGCTGGCCACGCACGCCGAACGGGGCTGGCGCTGCGTGGCAACGCAGGGGGAGGCGCCGCCGGTCCCGACCAAGGCCGCCACCCCGGCGGGCCGCCAGACCGCACATACCCTGACGATTGCCTGTGCGCGCAGCACCTCGCCCACCTTCCCCATTGTGCGCCGGCGGCTGGACGCGCTGGCGGAGCTGGGAACGCTGACGGTGACGACCGATGACCGGGGGAAGGAGGTGTGGTTCGAGTTGACCGTGGGCGACCTGGTCCCGTCGTATCGCCGGATTGCCAACCTGCTGGCGCTGGTGCGCCGCTGGAAGACCTGCGAAATCAGTCTGGACGGCGAGGCGCTGGACCCGGTCGCGGTGGATGATGTCCTCAATCGGTTGGAGGAGATCCGCCGCTGCTGGCAGCGGCACCAGTCCGGCGGCGCGGCCGGCTGCCGGCGGGCCTGCGCGCTGGGGTGTGCGCAACTGATGGTCGTGCCGTCGCAACGCTATCTGCAGGCCGCGGTCACACATGAGCCGGCATGGTGGACGGTGGGACAGTGCGATGGGCACCAGGTCACCGTCGAGAAACGGCAGCTGCTGGCGCAGGTGGACCGCCGCCGCAATCGGCTGGTCGCCTGCTGCCCGCACTTCGACCGGCGCGCCGTCGAGACGGCCATCGCCGCGTTACCGGACATCCTCACCCCGGATGACGCGCAGTGGCAATTAGTGTACCACCGTGACGACGGGCAGCTGGCCTGGGTGTGGCCGGTAGCGACGCCGCTCCCGCCCCGGCTGACGGAGCGGGGGGTGCCCACAGCGAGTGCGCCGGACCGGGCGCGCGACCACGGTGTGACGCTGGGACGCGAGCCGGCGCACGCGCTAACACCCCCACGGACCATACCACTCGCGCGCTATACGGACGTCTGCGGCCAGGACGCCGCCATCGCCGCGGTGCGCGAGGTGATCGAACTGCCCTTGCAGCATGCCGCCTACTTCACCGCCCTCGGCGCGCCCCCGCAGCCCGGCGGCGTGCTCCTCGCCGGCCCGCCCGGCACCGGCAAAACGCTGCTCGCCCGCGCCGTGGCGGCGGAATGCGGCGCGCATCTGGAGAGCATCGCCGGCCCGGAAATCCTCTCCCAGTGGGTCGGCGGTAGCGAGCAAGCCCTGCGTGAGGTGTTTGCCCGCGCGCAGCAGGCGGCCCCGAGTCTGATCCTCATCGATGAGTTGGACAGCATCGCCCCCGCTCGCAGCCGCGCCGACGCCCAGCATCAGCAGAGCCTAGTCGCGCAGTTACTGGTGCTGCTCGATGGCCTGGATGCCCGCCGCGGCATTGCGGTCCTCGCCACGACCAATCGCCCGCAGGCTATCGACCCCGCGCTCCGCCGCCCCGGCCGCTTCGACCGCGTGGTCTGGATGCGCCCGCCGGATGCGACCGGCCGCGCCGCCATCCTCCGCCACCATCTGGCCTCTCTGCGCCTGGCCGATACTGTGGACCGTGACGCCCTGATTGCCGAGTTCGCCGCCCAAACGGACGGGGCCTCCGGCGCCGACCTTGCGTATCTCTGCCAGGCCGGTGCCTGCCGGTGTGTCCAGGACGCCGTGCAGGCGGGGGTGCCGGTCGAGGCGGTCGTCATCACCGAGGCGCACCTTCGGCACAGCGTGCAGACCTGGCAGGCGGATCGTGCGTCCGAAATCAGGATGGAACGTCGCGCACGATCGGAGGGAGTGTAACTGTGAGTTCATGGCGCTGACGCGATATCGTCATGCTGCCACTCGCTGCGCCTCGATCGTTTCGCTTGCGCATTGGCGTTGATCCCCCATGCAGGCGAGCACGGCAGGGCGGCACATCGAATCTCACACCTCCAGTACTTGGCATCGCCGACGGCGAAAGCACCTTCGATGGCAACTGCCTCAGTGAGCACCTGATTCCTGTGCGCCGCCAACGCCGCGTCGTCGCGGTAGAAGATGTAATCCGGGACCTTGGTGCCATCAGGGGTTTTCAGCGGCGACTGCACCTCGACGGTATGCCCGAGGGCGCGCAGCACGGGCATTCGCTGCGCTCCGTGCGCCGTCCCACGTCGCGCGGTTTGGTCGTGGAGGACGGGGGCAAGCAAGTGTGCTGTTACCACATACGCCATCGCCGGCGCAAATTCCTACCGGATGTATGTTGTGTTCGCGTTATGCGATGAGCTACTGACATCTCCGCTGTGCGCCACTTACAACACGGTCACTTCGTGTGGTGCCAGCTTCTTTGTTTCGCTATCCCACTGTGCCCGGTATGCTGTCTCTCGCAGGTTCATCAACAACCGCGTGACCACCCCATCCTTCTCCCACGCGGTGCAGCGGATGTCCGTGCCACGCCTATGCAATTCCAGTAGGCGTGGTAGCGATGCCACCGCGTCAGCCAACTTCAGCCGCGGGAAGCCGTCTAGATCGGCGGGAACCAGCGCCTGCGGCTCTTCCCGCCACGTTGGGGGTTCGCCGGTGAGGAGGACGGTGACCCCCTGCACCTGTAGCCGGTGCAACGCGTCCAGCGTGTTTGCGTGCAACACGGTGCAGGAAGGCACGACCAGGTGCGAGTATTGCGCCAGACCGAGGGTTGCCGCGCCGTCGCACATCTCCAGCTCCCAGAGGGCGGCTTCGTCGATAATCTGTATGCCAACCTGGCGGTCCAGGCAGGCGGCGAGGAGGGTGATGAAGTCGCGGCGCAGCGGGTTGTCGGAGTCGGGGAAGACAGGCGTGCGGCGCATCTCGAAGGAACGGATGGGCCAGAGGAGCGCCACCGGCGCCACCTGCCGGGCGCCACGCAGGATTTCCTGCAGCTCAGCCAGCCGCCGGCGTAGCGGGGGGAGCTCCGGCCAGCGTGGATTGTCTGGGCTAAAGACCGTCGGCACGCCGCCGCGCGGCCCGCGCACGGAGAGCCCAGCGCAGTTGCCCAACGGCGCGGTCAGTCCGAGCACCGTTTGCCAGAGAAAGACGCGCGCGATCTCCGGCACGGTGAGCTGATCCATCATGTGGCCGGTCTCGCTCATCGTCCCCTCCTTGCCGCGCTGCTGTGCCACGGAGACAGCGGCGATGGTGCCGATGCTGAGGATGGGGTGGCGGGCGTCGCCGGCCGCCGGGATGATGACGTCGGTACCGCACAGGTCCAGGTCCTCCAGCAGCGGCATCAGGTTGCCCAGGCATGCTGCCTGTTCGGAGGGGTCGTCCTCCGGGCTGATGTGGCCGACGAACTTGATCCTGTGCGCGCGACACCACGCCGCCACCGGCCGCATCCACGCATCGCGGAAGCGCGCGGCGATGTGCTCGCGGTAGTGCAGGCGGGTCAGCAGTGCGCGCTCACCGTCTTCGTCGTTGAAGAGGTAGCGTAAATACGGCCGAAGATCGTAGCCGCGCTCGCGTTGGAAGTCCTCGAAGAGCCCGGGCGTCCACGGGTGGGCGTCGAAGAATTTTGGCTCATCGGTGAAAATCGCCTCCACGGTGGTGCCGAAGAGGTCGCCGAATTGCGCGAAATAGCGCTCGTGGGTTAATTGCAGAAACAGCCGTGTCACCTCAGGATTGAGGGAGTCCGCCAGCGGGCCGAAGGGGCTCCACGAGGATTGTTCGGCAGGGCCAGCGGTGAAGGCCATCAGCCGCATGCCCACCGGGATCTCCGGCACGGTGAGAGCGAACTCCGCGCCGGTGGGCCCGGCCATCGGCGCGGCATAGAGCGGAGTGTCTGGGTAGAAAAAGCGGCTGTCCCAACGCTCGACGTAATCCCACTTCCGGCGTAGCAATCCGACATGGCCGGTCAAGTCCTTGTATTCGCCCGTTCGCTCGTTCAGAAGACCGCACCAGATGAGCGGACCGGTCGGGAAGTAGAAAATGCCGGTGTCGCCCTGCGCGCGCGGGTCGTAGACGTGCTGCCGGATGCCGTGTGCCGCCAGTCCCGCGTGCTCGGCGGTGATACGCCCGCCGGCGTTCCCGCTGGGGAAGGGGTCTTCGTCGTAGAGCCAGATGTGCAGATCTAACTCCGCTGCGCGCCGGCAGATACGCTCGATATACGCGAACCATTCGTCTCCGCCATACGGCACGCCCGACGACGGGTGCAGACAGAGCGCGGTGACGTCGTTCGCCGCGGCGAAGGCCTGGAGCTGCCGGTCCACCTCCGCCCACGGTACACGGTCATTCAGCACCCAGAAATAAGCCATTCCCGGACGGTGGAACGGGATACGGCCGCGAGTCTGCCGCGGGATGGGAGTCAGATCAGTCATCCGAAAACACCTCGTTACTTTCATACTCTGACTCGGCTATGTTACATTTGTGTCCCTGTCGAGAGATCGGCATTGTACCGCGTCTAGTAATGAGGACAGGGCTGACGCTCCTGCTCCTTGCCTGTCGTACATAGACTTGTTGGTATCATGCTGATGATGTGTCAATCGGGATTGAATAGTCACCCGCTACAGGCGTCCACCCGTGATCCAATCCAAGCAGCGAGTGTATTGATGAGATTATCTCCTGCACGCTCGCGTTGAGATCAGCCTTGATGTTGCTGCCCACGCCGAGATCGGTCAGTATTAGACGCCACTTCATCCTACAAAAGGGTCATTATTGCACGCCCGTTCACACTCCAGGATGCGTGTTGTGCGGTATTGTCATTCTAATTACTCGTGTCCCCGCCTCCAGAGTGGGAGGAGAGGACACGAGCGTGCAGTCTGGAAACCAGTAAAGAGCGATACAGTGTTATAAATCCACTCCTACCGCGAACAGCTGATGCGGTTTCTCCGGGTCAAGCTTGTCGGCGTAGATGAGCCAACGGCTGTCGGCAGAGAAGTTACAATCTACGCCCTGACCTCGAAAAGGCACGTATTCCGTGTGAATGGTCGCCAGGGGGACCATGTCGATTTTCGTCCGTGTGATCTCAAAGGGTGCCGCGTAGACGAAGCTGTGCCCGTCCGTTCCCTCGCCGCTGACGAAGCGCCCATCGTTCGACCGATACAGGTGCGAGTGGTAGCTGTTCAGCGGGTCGGACAGGAATATTTCCTCACCCGCAAGGTTCGCAAGGCCCAGGCGCGTGTGGGCAAAGGCGTATTCTGCCCAATGGTGAGTCTGCACGGTCGGGTCTAACCGGCGGTCCTGGTAGGTGAAGCCGATATATTGCGGGTCGGACCACCAGAACTCGTGTGTGATCATCTCGCCGGGCGCTTGGAGGCGGATGGGATGGCGGTCACTGCCGTCGAAACGGATGGTCCACATACGCTGTCCCCGCGTCTCCGGCATGTCCAACGCATACCGGAGGAGCGTCGGGTCCTTCGGTGATGTGTCAAGATGGATGGGGGTCATATCTTGCGTGTCAAGAATAGGCCAGGTCTTGCCGTCAGCGATGCGATAGACCGCCAGACTGCTCCGCCGTGGGCGACTGAAGAAATGATTGATTGCCGTCACATCTTTGGTCGTCGGGATCGGATAGGCTTTCAGATCCTGGGTGGTTTCGCGCAGGATGAGGTGTTGCCCATCGATGGTGATGTCGTCAATGTCATACGCCAGATCATCCGGGATATCGAAGAGATGCTGTGGTGCGCCGGAGGGCAGGTCGATGCACCAGAGTTCGCGGCCAACCCAGCGCTGATGGTCCTCCAACTGCTCCGTCGATGGGGTGTCCCGCGGTTTGGTGCGGACCCACCAGTTGCGGCCGTCGGCCTCGCGGAATTTCAGCGAGCTGATCGTGTGGGGGATCAGGGTCAGATCCCCACTGTCCGGCTCGATCAGGATCGCATTGCCGTGGCCGTGCTTCGCCCAGGCGAGTATCCGGCCATCCGGAAGGTGCCGGAAGGTCCGGAAGTAGCCGAGATGGGCGCCTTGCGGGAAATTCGTCAGTTGGCGCACAGTTCGCCCGGTCTGTTCGTCGATAAACGTCCGTCCCTGGTTGACGGTCACGGCTTCGCCGGCCGTGTCAGATGGTGCCATAATACTCATAAACGTTCGCTGCTCCCGTGCCCGCCTTGTGATAACCTTGAACGAGCCGCAAGTGAATTAGGCGTGATGCACTGAAAGCCTCCTATCTGTAGAATTTTTTTCGCTTCAGCCGTTTCGCCTCATCGCGCGGGGAGCCCACGTCACCAGGCGATGCAGCAAGTCGCGTGTTCGGATCGCGCCGTCCGGCCGTGTCCGATAAAAGAACACCCATCCCAGCAGCGACGGCGCCAGGCTCAGCAGAAAGAGCACGGTATACGAATCCATGCCCCCGCGGTGCGTCATATCAGTGACTAACGTGAGGATGCCGCCGGCCAGCAACGGGGCGATGCCGGCGATCAACCCGCACCAGGCGTAGTAGATCGCGGTGTAGGCGACGCGCTGCTCTGGTGGCACGATGCCGGTCAGCAGAAGGCGGCCAGCCCCGATGCCCACGGCGTTCCCCGCAATGCCGCCAATAAATCCCATCAACGCGACCATGCTCACGCCCAGGCCGGTGATCCGCCCGGTCGCCAGGAAGGCGCACCAGACGACAGCCAGCGCCAGGTTCATCGTCAACCCCGGCATCAGCACGGTGCGGCTGCCAAACCGGTCGGCCATCCACCCCGCCAGGTAGCAAGCCGCCATGCTGCCGATGCCGACGGCTAGATCCAACCAGATCACCGTCCCAGGGTGAATCCCAACTTTCTCCACCAGCATCAGTGGCATGAAGGCGGCCATCATGCCGCCTCCGAGTGTCAAGCCGGCCGTCCCGATAAGAAAATGCCGGAAATTGCCATCACCCAGCGCGTCCCGGAGTTCCGCGCGATGCGCGTTCGGATCCTCCCGCGGTGGAGCCGGCGCGCCGCCGGGTACGCGAAACAACAGCGTCACACCGATCAATCCGACCAGGCACCCCGCACCTTGCAACCAGAGAAAACGCTCCAGTCCCTGCCCATGGCTGACGAGATATCCGGCAATCGCGATCGCGGCCATGCCGGTCAGCGTACTGACAATGGTATTCACCGCGCTGAATTTGCCGCGCACATAGGCCGGCGTATATTCCTGCGACCAGGGCAAAATCGCGGTTTCGGCAAGGGAGCGAAATAGCGCGAAGGTGAGAATCACCCCGGATAGATACCAGATCGCTGTCATACGCCCGCCGACCGCCAATACCATCGGCAGGAGCAGCAGCAACCCGCCGGTGAGGCTGCGACCGGCATACGCAGCAATGCTGACGCGCTTGGCGCCAATGCGCGCAAGCACCGGTGCGACGAACGGCGCTATCAATCCGCAAAAGGGAAAGATCGACAACAGCGCGCCGATGTGCCCTTTTGGAAGGTGCAGCGCCTGTAAATAGAGCAGGAAGACCGACCCGAAGAACGTCCAGGCGCAGAAGATTGTCCCGGAGAGCACGCCAAAGCCGATGCTCCACGGGAGGGCGCGAATTTTCTCCTCGTCACCGGGTTGCACCGGTGTCAGCGATGTGCGTGTATCTGCCACACTCATCGTGATAATGTGTCCATGGCGACGCTGATCGTCACGCTCCTGATGCAATTCACACGTGACCAGGCGTACCCGAGGGCATCATAGACCAGCAGCAGTTCATTCGGCTGAATTTCTAGTAGCGCCGTATAACCCGTGCTGGCGTGGTCATAGACTGTGGTATGCCCCTCCCAGGTTACACCATCATCCCGACTGAACATGACTTGCACGCCAGCCGTCGGCACGCCGTTGAGTCGACCGTAACTGCATGCAATGACGCCGTTGCGCAGCTTCACCATCTGCGGTCGCACCCCAGTGATGCCTAGCGCTTGCGGCATGCTCCACGTATGGCCGCCGTCGTGGGAGCGCGACTGATACAGGGGATTCGGCCCATCGCGGTCCGTGCGCATCACGCAGAGTATGTCGTTGTCTGCGACCTCCAGCAAGGCCGATTCGTTGAAATCGCGCGGTTCCACCGTCGGGTCGGCGATGGTGGCGAGATAGGACCAGGAGGCGCCGTCGTCGGTGGAGGCCATAATGCCCACGCGTGTATACGCATCCCCCGCGAATTTGCCATCGGCGATGCGCAGCAATGTGCCGTCGTGACGCGTCACAAGGTTGCCTTCGAAGGCGAAAGGCGCCAGCGTGCGGCCGGGCGCGATCACCGGGTTCCCGAGTGTGATGGACGGCGGAAAGGTGATCGCCGTGCGGCGCGGGCCGTCCCAGCTGCGCATCCCATCGTCAGATGTATACTCAAATGTATACGGCACACCATGCTCGTCCAGGAATAATCCCGCCGCGCCACCGAGCATCCCGAGCAAACGCCCATCCGCCAACTGGCCGTAGGGAAACGCCTCCCCATACAGCCGTCCGCTCACGATGGTCTGGCACACCCAGTTGAATCCATCGTCGAGACTCTTCAGGAACGCATGCGGAATACCGCCGGCAAGATTACCGGGCAATTCATCGGGACAGATGGAATAGCCGAGCAGCAAGCCGCCGTCCTGCACGCGGAAGAGCATGGTCGGAAACCAGTGATGCCCCTCGGCTTGACTGATCACCCGCGACGGGCTGACGGTGATGCGTAGTGGCGTAGAGGGCTGGTGTTCATTCGTCATGGTCGTCATCTCTATCTGACTCCGGTAGACAGGTGCATCGCTTCACGCGCCTTCAGAACTGGTAAATCTCCGGCGCACTCGGCCAGGTCAGCATCGGCGGGTCCTCGCGTTGCCAGCACAGGATGCGCCGCTTGTCAATCAGTGAAATCGACGTGCGCAAGGTATATTCGATGTAGGCCTGCCGGGGGTGGAAGCGATAGCCGTTTTTACACAACCCCTCGGGAAATGGTGTGGTCAGCAGGTGTGCCAACGCGTCGACAGTGATGTCTTGCGGGGTGCCCATGAAGTCGCCAAGCATGCGCTCCGCGGTATCGCAGGCGTCCCAGAATGCCACGTCGGGATCAGCGACGGCATCCCAGGGACGGCCGGAGATGCGCAGGTATTCCTCGCGCATCGCGCGCTGGTGCCGGGCTTGCGGCGACCGGGGGTCGCGACAGGCCATGCCGCTAACGTGCGCCCTTCCGTGTGCGGTCGGGTAGAAGAACTCAATGTGACCTCGGCTGCATTTTTCGATGGCGACTGCCCGTCGCTGCCTGTCATGCGCCACCGTATTGAAGCCGTTCATGAACCGGCCATAACGGGTCATGAACTCGACCGCGGACGGTACATCGTCGCAGAAGTGCTGGATCATCGCCCACACCGGCAGCGGAAAAATTTCCTCCGGTTCGTCATCCAGATGCAGGCCGCTGCCGACGCCGTCAAACATGAGATGCTGCCACGGGTCGTCGGACCATGTGGTGGGACCGGTGCGGTCTTTGCGCCAGAAGGTGGCCGGATCATCAAGGTTTTTCGCATGCACGGCGCCCTGGTCGGTCTCAGGCAGGTAGGTGACGCGACACTTTTCCGTCTGTCCCGGTGCGGGTGTCCCCGGCGCCGTGGTCGGTTGCCGGTTGTGCGCGGCCAGGCGATACCCGCGGAATTGCAGGTAATCGTTGATACCGCTGATGACCGCGATCTCCCAGTCGCCCAGGCCGGTGGCGCGCAACTCCCGGTCGACCGCCAGCACGTGCTCGACCCATGGCTTCGCTTCCGGGTATTGGTCCGATGGCGGAATTTTCGTCAGCCGTTCTTGCTGGTAGGTGGTCAAGCCGCTGAAGAGCGTGTCGCGATCCGCCCAGGGCGCATCCGCCATCGTGCGATCGAGGGGGCCGTCGATGACGACGGCGTAGTTCTGATGCACGTTCTCGGCGATGCCTTGTGCCACCGCGCGGGGATCGGGCAAGTTCGGTGTCATCTGATGTCTCCTTATGGGGTTTACCCGACCGGCAACCGCTCCAACTCGTCGAGCATACCAGCCTCGTGTGCTAACAACAGGAACGGCATGTAGGTCCGATACTGCTTGGCGCCGCCGCGGATATCACCGATGGCCCCTGGACGACCGGTGAAGCGCAGGAAGGCCAGACCTTCGTCAAGATATTTGCGGTCGCCAGTCGCGTGATAGGCATACGCGTAGACAGGCAAGGTCAGGTTCAGGGTGTAGGCGTGCAGGTTTCCATCTTCCCAGGCCATGCCGGTGGCATTGCGGCCGTGCACCAGGTGCCAGTCCAGGATCCCCAGCATCAGGCGCAGCGCCTGCTCGTCACCGGTGATCCGGTGCAGGTGGCCCAATCCGGTCAGCAGCGTGCCCGTCGCATACTCCATGCCGGCCCGGTCATAGGTGCCCGCTGCATCGAAGGCTTCCTGGATATGATCGCGGATGATGTGCGCGGCCTGCAGGCAGCGCGCGTCCTGTGTCACTTCGATCAGCGCCGCCAGCGCGATGAGTGCCCACCCCGGCATGCGCGATTCGATATCCATCACATCGAGGAACTCTTCGGCATATTTACACAGGTTGCGTCCCAGGCTGATTGCTACGTCCAGCGCCCGGGTGTCCCCGCTGGTCAGATAGTAGTGCAACAGGCCTTCCGTCCAGGTGTGGCTGGGATAGACCGAGGCGGTGGTGTGGCGGGCGCAATGGGCGGGAATGCCGCCGACCTTCCACGGATCATCGCTCTTCCGTACGAAATCCACATCGATCTGGTGCTCGGCGGCGACCCGCGCGCCGCGCCAGGCCGCGGACCGCCCGCTACGCCAGAACTGAATGCACGCCTGCGACGTGTAATCGTGCTCGTTGTTGATCCACACGATGTCCTTGCCCAGCCCCACATTCGAATAATCATAACCGGAATTGGGGTCGTCGCCGTAGCCCAGCATGCCGGTCGCCCAGCCGCGCTCGGCGCAGGCCATGAACGCCCCCTCGATGCGCGGATACCGCGCGGGCAGCCATGGCATCACGTAGTGCATGCCGAACACCCTGCACGCCTGGTACCAGGCGAACGGCACGACGACGTTGGCGTGCGACTCGGTCTGGTGGAAGTAATACTGAAACGTCTTGAGCGGCGCATCAGGCGCGAAGAAACTCAGTCGCAGGTGATGGTGGCGTGCCATGCCCTGGCGCAGTTCGTGGAGCTGGCTGTTCGCCGTCCAGAGCTGGTATTCGATGGCGTCACCGCTCACCGCGATCTCTTTGGGCCAGTTTTCACGCGACTCGTCGATCATCACGAGCGCGGCATAATCCGGCGTCCGCAGGCCAATCCACGGGTAGACGACATCGCGATTGTTCATCAGATAGGAGGGGTAGCCACTGGTGTCTTCGCGCAGACTGTCGAGATCGGCAACGCGTGGCCCCGTCGGACCGATATGCACGCGCGCATCTTCCGGAAACTCGGCCAACCGCGGATAGCTCTTCTGCCCGGAGGCATTCTGGCAGACGACCTGCATCGACGGTCCGCCGGCGGCACGCGGCAGTCGCAGGCCGATCTCGCCCACCTCAACGCCGTCCGGTTCCTCGCCCAGATTGAGGAAGGTGTGGATCAGCTCCAGTTCATCGCGGCCGGCGTCGAGCCGACACTGGAGCGTGTAGTTGAGAAACACCGTGCCGTCTATGCCGATATGCCGTCCCGCCAGCTCGATGATGCCGACCAGCGGGTGGTTCTCGACGATGCGGATACCGTCACATACGCCGTGGTAACGGTGACCCGCGGCATCGCGCGTCCACAAGTTCAGCTCACCGGCTATCACCGGCACACCGTGCCGCGTCAATACGAGGGAGGAACGACCCTCCGTAGCATTATCGATGACGACGTGCAAGGGACCGTTATCCATTTCGATACGGGTACCGCTCTCGGTTATGGCGACCGGTGACTCCGGCGCCGACGCCGCTTCACCGTCGGCCCAGTCCATGGTGAATTCAACCGGTGCATCATGTGCCACATCACATTGCCACTGGAGAAAGGCAAACATGATGGAGCCGTCCGGCCAGGTGGCAAGGGGACGCGCGTGCAGCGGGACCAGTCGCCCTGCCACATCGTGCAAGCGCAGCTGCGCCACATCGCGGACCGCGCCTTCGGGCAGCGGCACTCCGCGCGACACCGGCCAGCCGTGACGCCGGTCGGCCACCGGTTTATTATGCTCGAAACCGATCCCCTGGAACGAATACCGGCGGAGACCGCCGTGGGGCACGGTGACGGAAATTGTAGTGCCTTGTGCGTGCATAGTTCAGGCTCCCTCGGCGCACCAGTAACACGACTGCGCCGCCTTGTATTCTAGCGGAGCGCCGATATTCACACCAGTACTGGTTTCTTATCGCATATACTTTTTTCATGACGGTATGGACAACTCAGCGAGCTGTGACACCGAAGGTGCGCGCATAGTATTCAAGCTGTCGAGCCACTGCTGAGATCGATGCCCCGTTGGACGCTTCGCACCTGCCGCGCACGGACCAATCCAGCGGCGCAATGCTGGGCTGATATGGGTCAGTTATAGATCGATCGTGATGAGACATCGGACGTTCTCCCATTCGCAGTTGTCTATCGTGTCGCGTAGTCATTCCGCAAACCAATACGAGTAGAGACTGCCATTGCGCAGTGTGAATTTTAGACTGACCGGCTGGTCGGTCAACGCCCCGTGTGCCCATGCGATTTCCCCGCGGGGCAGGTCACCAGTGAGCGGCGCGGAAGAGGCGACGACGCGGCCGGCACCATCCAGCGCTTCCACGGTCAGGCTGCCCTTCGGCAGGTCTGCGTTGACGAAGAGGCGCGTGCCGAGCATGGTAAATGGCACCGTGTGCACTGTCCCCAGGGCATCACCGGCGTCCAGCGAGATGAAGCCGTCGCGCCGCAACATCGCCAGGCAGATAGCCCCCTGGTCGCGCGTAATCTCCCGGCGCGGAGTCGGGCCGCCGTATTGCTTGATGCCGGTGTAGTAAAACCACAGGGCATCGCCGCGCACCACCGGGGCAGACGGCCCGATGATGCAGGCTAGATCATACGCCCCGGCGCCCAGCGGCGACAGATCGAGGAACGGTTGCCGGTCTCCCAGGCGCTGCCAGGCATGCAGGTCGCGGCTGCAGATCGCCTGCACGTGGTGAAATCCGCACCAGTCGCCGTGGCGGGTATACGTTTCGCGTTCCTCGGCCGGGATATCCCACTCTGCGAACCCGGGCCAATCGCCGGACACCTGCCCGGCCTTATGATACATCGACGGCAACCCGATATACAGCCCTTCGTAGCGGAACAGGCCCATGTTGTAGACATCGACGTTATAGGTCGCAGGGATATCGAAGGCCGGGTGCTGCAGCGCGGGATTGGCGAAGCGGCGCGCGATGTTCACGCGCCCGAGCTGTTGATCGAGATCGTCCGCGTGGAACAGCAGCGCCGGCTCGGTCCAGTGCGTGAAATCCGTGCTGGTGCTGAGATATACCGACCGGCCATGCGGGCCATCGTGCTTCACAGTGGCGAGGAACGTTCGCGTCTGCCGGTCATAATGCAGATTGGATTCGTCTGCACTCGGGATCGGCGTCGCCTCTAGCTTGCGCCAGTGGATGCCGTCGGGGCTGACGACCGGTTCTCGTCCGAAGCAGTGCGCCAACCCTTTGAAACGACGGGACGTGTCCGCGTCGTCAGGATCATAGACCACGTTGCAGATGGCGTTCGCCGGCCAGTCGAGCGCGGGATCCAGCGTGACGCTGTTGTTCTCCCACGAGCCATTGACTTCCCGCTGGCGCAGCGCGGGCTTGCGCCAGTGCAGGCCGTCGTCACTTTCCGCATAGGTCGTTCCTGAATGCGTGCTGGACGTGATCATCCAGAGCTTATACACCCCGGCGTCGGGATCCCACGCGGGCGTGCAGCGCATTTGCAGGCACGCCTCGCCGCGGTCCACGTTCGGTCGGATGACGGCGCCGTTCTTCTCCGGCTGGTGCAGGTGCCGTGTCACATTCGCCATTTCGGCGATATCAAGGTCATCGAGGAAGAGCTGGCGTTCCGGGCCAAGCTGCCTGATATGCTGTTGTGTAGGCTTCACATAAACCTCCGGGTTATCGGTGCGTTGACCGCCGGCAGTCATGCGGGATCCGGTGAGTGTTTTGCAGCTGTCCGGATTATCTGGGCGCGTTGGAATCTGTGCCTGATCTGGCATCACGCGACGTTATCCGCCTGTACCCGCCGGGTATCGATCCGGTGTGCGTCCGTCATACCGCGTGAAGCGCAGCTTCGGCGGTAGCGGGTCATCGTGTGCCGCCCATTCAGCCAGTTGCTCGCGATGCCCCAGGCGCAGCCAGCGGTCCGCCATGTAGGGGAAGAAGAGCTGCAGGCCCATGAAATCCCAGGTGGAGATGCCGTCGGCGCCGTGCGCGTAGTCCTTCATGGCCTTCGTGAAGTATTCGTTCGGCCGCACGTGCCACTGCACCCAGCCGTAGTAGCGATCCACATTGGTGAGCCACATGGGGTAGACTTTGCAGCCCGTGCCCTGCACCAGTTGCGTGAAATAGGCCACGTCCACGTCGCAATACCCCTGCGCCAGCCAGCGGTCCGGGTAATCGCCCCAGGGATACGGGCAGAGCACGTCCACCAGGCCTTCGCGCACCCAGGTGGCGATGTCGAAGCTGTAGAAGCGGTTGGCCGCTTCGTTGCCCAGCACGATCTGCACCATGTTGATGCGCGGGAAACCCTTTTCAGCCGCCACCTCATCGAGCAACGTGCGCACCTTGCGCAGATACGCGGTGATGATCTCCGCGCGCCAGTCGAGCAGGCGGTCGTCGCGGTCGGGCAGCGTCAAGGGATCGATGCCGTAGCGTTCCTGGAATCGCTGCATCGCCACCGGCTCGAAGAGCACCAGGCCGGGATCGCGGTTGAAACAGTAGCCGAAGCCGTCGACGCCGATCTCCGCCACGGCGCGCGCGCGTCCGAGCATATGCTCGATCACGCCGGGGTGCGCGTAGCTGGCCTGGTGGGTGTCGGTGCCGTCGCGATCCAGGCAATGCCACTCCGGATGCACACGGAACGCCACCGCCCGCGGATCAGGACTGTCGACGCCGTAGGAGCTCCACGCGCCCGGACGCTCGCAGACATACGCGGCAATGCCCAGGTCGGTCATGTCTTCGCGGAAGGCTTTCAGCCCCGGCGAGCCGCCCGGCAGCATCAATATTTCGGTGTCTTCGCACCCGGCAATCCAGGCGCACACATCGGTATCGCGGAGCATTTCGTGGAACATGGCGCGATCTGCGACGCTGTAGGCATCGCCTTTGACGATCATGCGCTTGTGGTCGGGGTTGGCGCGCGACTGCCGAATCGCCTCTACCTCGGCCGGCGCCAGCGGGATGCACTGGATGGCGCCGAGGTAGACGGTGGACCCCTGGTACGCGATGGTCAGCGACTGCCCGGTCAGGTCGACGTATTTCCAGAAGCACGCCTCCAGACCCGGCCAGAACATCTGGTCCTGCGCCATCGTGCGGAAACGGGTGGACGGACGTCGATCGCCGGACAACTGCAGCGTCGGTCCGTCGGAGTGCGGGTAGACCGAATCGCAATCCGGCTCGTTATTCGGCACCGGGGCATCGCCGCCCATCAGCCAAACGTAGACGGCATACCAACCGGTCAGACGCAATTCTAGCGTCACGGGCGAAGGCGCTGCCCCGCGCGGCGCGTGGAGCAGTTGGCCGGAAAACACCTCGTTGGCGTAATTGATCAGCGACCAGCCCGCCAGGTGCTCCTGCGGCTGGCAGGCGCTGAAATCGGTGAACCACACCGTTGGTCGCCCATCATCCGTGTCGTCGGTATGCAAACCGAGAGGACGGTCATACATCGGGAAACCGCGCCACTTATCGGCGTGTGTCATATTGTCACCTTTCACGTTACCCGCGCAGTTTCTTCACGTTGGGGAACTCATAGGCATCGAGCAGGCCGTGGCGCCAGGCATGACCGAGCATGCGGGTGACGCCGCGGTAGCCCGAGCCCACCGCGTGCGATGCGCCGTTGCTCTGCAGGCCTTGCGCGTTCCAATACATTTGATCGAGCAACACGCCGATCTGGGCGAGGAAGCGCTCGTCATTCGTGCGTTCGTATCCCACGGCGAGGAGTAGTCCGAAGCGGGTGTCCGGCAAATGCCCTTCCCGCGACGCCTGCAGGCTGGCGTCGGCCAGATCGTAGCAGAGCTGCGTCAACCAGGCGATCACGTCCGGCCGCCCGGTCGTCGTTGCGTATTTGTCCACAGCGTCGACCATGCTCTGGTAGCCGAAGAAGTTGCCGACGATCTGCCGGTTGAGCGATTGCCGGTCGTTGCCGCCGGACAGGTTCACCGCGCCGGTATAGCCCTGCCGGTCGACGGCCAGCAGGTAGTCCACCATCTCGTCGAGGAGCGGCTTGAAGCGCGCCGCGCGGGTGATGTCGAAGAGGCAGGTGAGCGAGAGGATCGACCACCCCACCTCGCGGGTGAACCCCCACAGCACCGGGCGGATGTCCGGGTCTTCCAGGTTCTCGATGATCTTGTCGCCCAGCGCCTCCGCCACCTCCAGCGCGTCGATGTCGCCGGTCAGGCAGTAGTATTCCAGCAGGCCTTCGGTCCAGAAGTGGCTGGGGTAGGCGCCGGTGGTGGTGTGCCGCGCGGAGTGGGCGGGCGAGGCGCGATGCAGCCACCGGTGATCCGAATAGTGCAGGAAGTCCACCTCGATGTTGTGCCGGGCGGCCGCGCGCAGCGTAGCGATCAGGCCATGGCGTCCCGTGCGCATGATCTCATTGGCGAAGGCATGGATCGCGTCATATTCGTTGTTCGTCCACACCGGCTCGTGGCAGTCCAGGTAGGTCTGCGTGGGGACGGCATTGGGCCAGAGGCGCGGGATGTCCGGCGCGCCCGGCAGTGGCCGCACCAGTCGGTCGTCGCTGACGGCGTAGGACCGGTTATACCCCGACGGGGTGTCGCCTACGTCGAATTTCGTGTAGGGCATGTTGAGCTGCATCAAGCCAGCCAGGTTGCCTTCGATGCGAATGTGCTGGCCAATCGGCAATACGGCGTGCTGGTCGAACTCACGGCAATGCGCGAACCAGGCCGGCGCCACACAGGCGCGGTCTTCGTAATTCAGCGCATCCAGCATCGCCGCCACGCCTTTCGGCGCCTGATGCGGCGCGCCGGAGAGCTTCTCGGTCGTCTTCTCCGGCGCCTCCTGCCTAACGAAGGCGAGAAGGACCGTCTGCCGTTTCGAGCGCCCCTGCGGCAGGTCGAGCGGCCCGGCGACGGCCGGCCAGAACTCGGCGCTGAGCCGGTTGGCTTCGCTGCACACGCGGTTCGGTCGCGTCTGCGCCATGTCCGTCATCTTCACGTAGACCGCGTATTCGGTGTCACCCACGCCCAGCCAGTCGTGGGTATTGACCAGCGGCGCGTTCAGATAGAAGGGGTAGTCGATATCGTCGAGGAGCATCGCCGGGTCTTCCACGTGGGCGCTCTGGCAGGACAGGTCGGCGAGCAGGCTGACTGGGTCCGGGTTGAAGACGTGCCGGCTGATGTAGAAGAGGCCGTAATTCTGCTGCAGGAAATGGCGCGTGGTGCGCGTCCCAAGTTGCCAGGCGGTGTCGAGGGCGATGCGGCCGACTTCACGGCTGTCCGCGCCGGGTTCGAGGTTGAAGAACTGGTAATCCAGGCGCACCGTCGGCCAACCGGCCCAGAGGTCGATATCCAGCCGGTAGGACAGGTGCCGGGCGCCGGAGGCGCGGAAATGGGCGCCTTCGACACGAAGGCGGACGCGCAGTGACGACTCCTCGATCACCCGCACTGATCGGCGCTCTTCATACTGCGTCGAGGCGTCGTCCACGCGAAAGCACAAGTCTTCCGGCCGCGCCAGGTAGGCGCGTCCGTCGCAGACGAGCTCTCCCAGCACACCAGGCCCGGTTTCGCACACCGCGACGCGCACCCGGTCGGAGGCGATGATCCAGCGATCGCCGTCACGCGTCAGTGTTACGCCGGCGGCTGGCGCCTGCGCGTCTAACCGCACCACGTGGTCGCCCGTCTCACGCGCGCCGAATTGCACCAGGCTCCAGCGCACCGAGCCGTCCGGCCACCAGGCCAGCGGTCGTCCTGCCGCGGGACGCAGCTCGCCACTCGGGGCTTCCGCCGCCAGCGGCGTGTCCGGTCGCAGCATCCCCTGCGGAAACGGCACGCCTGTCGCCACCGGCAAGCCGGTCGGGTTGGCGTCAGCATAGGCAATATTGATCGTTGGCCGAAAATCGGTCGCCATACCAGGTCCTTTCAGCGTCTAGTCAACAGTCATATCAGACGGTTAGTGTCCTTGCGTCTACCCCCACGGAATCTCTCGCTCCGGCACAAACCGCCGGACGGTCTTCCACAGCGTCTCGCCCTGGCGGTAGTGGCCGCGCTGATAGAGGGGGCAGTTCTTACCCGGCGGGTCGATCCACACGACCTCGTTGCCGCGGCGAATGAGGGTGTAAGCCCGCTTCTCGACGATCACACGGTCGGTCCGCTCCGGAATCGGGAAGGTGAACGTGACGGTCTGGCTGGCCTTGACCGCGCCGACCTGTGCGTAGCGGCCGTTGAACGTCAGGTCGCGCGGCATGCCATCCACCGTGCAGCGGGCTTCCTCGAGCGTGATCCATTCGGCGAGGCGGATCTCCAGGTCGAGATCCTGCTTGATTTTCACATCGACCTGCCCTCGGTACGGAATGTGGCTGTCGACATCCGCCCAGCGCGAGGCGCGATTGAGCAGCAGGTTAATCGTCAGGATGCCGTCCGCCTGCGTCAGAATCTGCTCCCAGACATAATAGACGGCCCGTGTGGCGTTGCCGGTGCAGCAGTGCATGACCGACCACCCCTTGCCCTGGACGAAATCGTTGATCGAGGGCCAGCCGGAGAACGAGCCGATAGCGCGTTTGATGACGCGGTCGGTAGTGCCATACTCCGGCCCGGAGCAGCCCGCGCCGGGCAGCGGCGCCAGCGCCCGGTCGGCGCGTTCGAGGTGGCCGTCGGTGAGCCAGTTGGTGTCGGTCAATTGGCACTCGGCGAACTGGTTACGCACCCAGCGGTCCACGTCGTCCCACTTGTCGATGCCGAGTAGCGAGAGTTTCAGCGCCGCGGTGATCATGTCGGCCACTTCGCAAATCTCCGACGAGACTTGCCCTTCGCCGTAGGCACCGCCCTTGTAGTCGAGCCACTCGGGGAAGAACCCGACCAGCGGCTCGCCCTGGCTGACGGCGTAGTCGTAGGCCTGCTGCGCCAACGCCAGCAACTCCCGGTCGTCGGTGACCTGTACCGCTTCGAGCGCGGCCATGATCTGGCAGGTGTGCGCATGGAAGTGGATCAAGCGATTTTCGCCTGGAAACTCGTAGGTGAATTCGCCATCCGGACCGAAGTAACCGGAGTCACGCATGACATAGCGCATCAGCTTCGCGGCTATTTCCCCAGCTTCGCGATCGCCCAACGCGCGGCTGTACTGCGCAAGGCCCTGCGCGACCCAGCCGTTGTAGGCGGCTTTCAGTCCGCGAGGACGGGTCGCCGGTTGCGGCGGCCTCTTGCCCGGCTCGGCGACGTTGCAGGGCAGCCAGGCAACATCACCATCGACGATGCAGAAGTTCATCAGTCCACACGCCAGGCGCCGGGCCGCTTCGGCCCACGGACCGGTGGGGTCTTTGAGCGCGTAGATGCTGAGCGCGCCGAGTGAACGCCCGGTCGGGACGACCGAGCACCAGTGTTCGCCGGTCGGCAGCGGATCGATCGCCCAGGGATTGGCGGCGGCGGGTAGCGCCCACGGTCGGCCCGTGATCGGGATGTAGAGCAGCCCATCCGGCCCCTGCATCTTGAGCATGGTCTGCATCAGCCGGTGTTCGACATCCAGGTTTTGCTCACTGCCGCATTGTGTGCGATTCAGCGGCAAGGCTTGATAGAACTTGGCCTGCACGTGATCGTCCACCGTGTGGTACATGGCCGGTTCCCGCGCGAGCAAATCGACGATCCAGTATAACTCGTCGTCATAGGCCGGATCGGTACACTCGGTCAGCGCATTGACACACAACCGGGCGCGCTCGGCCAGGTCGAGCGTCGCCGGCGTGAGCGCGTCGTAATACTCACCAGGATACTCCGGCGCCACCGTGCGCGGAGAGTCGGGGTTGATATAGGTCAGGGTGACTTTTTCCGCTGCAGCCATCTTCCTCTCCCTTACAACGGATATTCGGCGAGTTCTGCCTTCATATTGCCCGCGGACGGCGAAAACCCTGCCAAGGAAGGCATCGCGTTTTCACACTGAATTACTGGTGACGGATGCTGCCATCACGGTGACGGGAACCTGGTCGACACCATGATGCGCGCGACACTGAGCAAAGCCGCTGCCAGTCGTTTCTTTCGATATGCGCGAAACAGCACCGGCATGAAGCCCACCTGCGTCTATACGGACAAATTGGCGTCGTACCGGAAAGCCATCCGCAAGGTGTGCGGCCGGAAGGTCATCCACCAGACCAGTCAATATTTCAACGTTCGCATCGAACAGGACTATCGAGGCATCAAGCGCCGGGATGGTTCCACCTTGGGTTTCAAGGACTTCGCGTGCGCGGCCTGCTTCTGCGCCGCCGTCGACGAAACCCGTCAGTTGTTTCGCATCCGAACCACTATGAAGGAGACCATCAGCCTCGCGGAATATCGCCGGCATTTCCCACCATCCGTCACCGCGTTCCAGCAGATCTTTGCGAGCTGTCCGTTCGCTGTCGCCAAGAGGAAATCGCGCATCGCTGCCTAATTCTGGTAATGATGATGCGATGGTACGCCGACTCACCAGATGAGCCGTGAGAGTTGACAGAACCAAATATCACGCCTTGTCTGGCGACAAGGCGTTTGCACAACCATAGGGAGCATCACAACATGGCAGTGACTGACATCGACTGGCCCGCTTTTTTGGCAAAGCACGACATGATCTGGGAGGCGTCTGGCCAGCGCTGGCTGGATGGGCTGCCGCTGGGGAACGGCCATATTGGTGCAATGCTCTGGGGCGACGGCGCACCCCTGACCTGACGCTGTGGCGAAAATAGACGGCCAAGTCATCGAATTCCAGACGGTCGCCGGCGCCCGCTACTTGCTACATCCCGCCGATGTCACACTATCTAACGCCGATCAGGCGCTGCAGGTTCCGTCCGAGGTGGCCAGCGAGTGCAACTGGTTTGGCATCAAGACACGCGCAAGGTTCTGAGTGACGTGCGGACAAGCGTTACAGACACGTTGTGGTCGCACACTATCAGCACCCCCCGCTGTTGTGCTCCCAAGCAGTCTCGCCTTGCATCGGTCCTGTATCATCGTACCAGTTCCCATCGATGACGATATAGTGCCAGCCAAACGGATGCAAGTGTCCCGCCATATAGCGCGTGTTCGCCTTGATGTCCTTTTCGCGCACAATCGACATCAATAAAGCGCGCCGATCTATAAATTCACCTACGATAGGTAAATGTCCAAAATGCGGTGCTGGACTTTGTAGAATACACATCCATGCACGGCAAACACAGAGGAGACGTTCATGACGACAATCAATGTCGACAACGAAACCTGGGAACTGCACGACGCGACCGGCGGGGTCGGCCGCGCCGGCGCCGCGATGCCTGTGGGGGCTGCATTGCCAGCGAGTTGGCGTGTCTTTGGCCCCTGGGGACCGGAAACCACGCGGCCGAGCGCCGTGGGAGCGGCACCGGGGGTAGATATCCACAGACCGATGGCCCAGCCTCGCGACCCGGCGCTCGACAGATGGGCCGCGTCGCTGACCGCTGTCCCGGACACCGTCACCATTGCCGGCGTCGAGCGCCCGGGACACGACATGGCGCCGACCGATGACACGCTCGACCTTGATGCACTCTATGGTGGACACGATGAGACTGAGGGGCATCAGGCCATCGCCATCGGCGAACTGCAACTTGCGGAAGATGGCGAATTGGCCATCGGCTGCGGCGCGGATTGGTGGATGCAGTGGTGGGTAGACGGGAAACTCGTGTATGACACGCTGGCCACCGGCAACAGCACGCCGGCGAGTTGTGACAGCCATATGATCTGCCTCTCGCTCACGGCAGGCCGGCACCTGGTGATCGTGCGCCTGATCAGCGGTGGGACCGGGCGCTGGTTTTTTTGCGCCACACTGATGGACCCTGACGAAGCAGCGCGGAAGGCTGCGCTGACTTCGCCGGATTGGGAGTTCAGGGTCAATGGCAGTGAGATCTACCCGCCCGCCGGCACCATCGACCCGATGCTGGCCATGCGGACGGATACGGCCTGGCGGGACTTCACAGCTGAGTTCGACTTTCGCTGGGAGTCGGGATGGACGAATGCCGGATTCGTCTTTCGCGCGCGCGACCCGCGGCACTACTACCTCGTGCACTTTCCGGTCGTGGGACAGCACGCGCGCGCGGAGCACTTTTGGGGTTGCGTCTCCAAGGTAGATGAACGTGGCTACACGGAAGTCCTGAAGATGGAGATGTTCCACGGCGTCAGCAGTTTGATCGGGCTGTGGCACCACGTGAAAGTGGTCGCGGCGGGGGACACGATCCGTGTCTGGGTAGACGGCCGGCCCATGTCTCCTGTCGTCGACAAGACCTATCCTGAGTCCGGCTACGTCGGGCTCAGCGTGTATGATGCTTTCGGCGGCCTGAGTTTCGGCGGAAGCAGCAGTAGCTTTCGCAACCTGACGATGCGTGGCGCCCCTGCACCGGCGCCTCCGTATCAAGCCGAACCCGCTCCCAGA
>Ga0172370_10002950_pt1 | contig 24003 bp, 20 predicted proteins | sample LakKiv5m_FD_114538 | JGI IMG/M metagenome (GOLD analysis project Ga0172370, IMG submission 114538) | Freshwater microbial communities from Kabuno Bay, South-Kivu, Congo - kab_022012_11.5m | ecosystem: Environmental > Aquatic > Freshwater > Lake | place: Democratic Republic of the Congo...
CCACGACACTGCCAGCGCCTCGATGGCCTCGTCCGGCCGGTCGAAGACGGGGAAAGGAAACTGGCCGGCGGCAGCGGCAAAGTGCTCGACCGGGGCCATGATCGGAGAAAAGGAAACGGCAATCGGCTTCTGCAGCCGGTTGACAAGGCCGGCGATCCGTCCCCCCATTTCATCGACGGTCGGCCCAGGAAAGCGCACGGTGCAGAAATGAGGCAAGATCAAGACTGCGGCGTCAAAGGACGGGTCGGAGACCACGCTCTCCAGGCAGTCCAGCACGACGTTGAAATCCAGGTTATCGCCCAGATCCAGGGGGTTGCGCCGCTGGATGGCCTTGGACCGGGTACAGGCATCGATGCGGGCCAGGACTGCCGGCGGAAACTCGGGCAGGGCCAGGCCCCGCTGATAGCAGTAATCGCTGACCATCACGCCGGCGCCCCCGGAGGTACCGACCACACCGACCCGGTCGCCGCGCATGGGAACCATGCTCAGCGCCTTGGTGTAGCACACGAACTGGGCCATCGTGTGCGCGCGGGCCATGTTCGCCTGTCGGCAGACGGCGTCCACCACCCGGTCGTCGCTCGCCAGCGCCGCGGTGTGGCTCCTGGCCGCCGGGCTGCCGCCCGGTATGATATTGGCCTTGAAGAACACGATGGGTTTGGGGCTTTGCCTGGCCTGCTCGAACAACCCGTGGCCGTCGGTGATTCCCTCCAGGTACATGGCCACCTGGCGCGTGGCAGAGTCGTGCTGCAGGAAATAGGTCAGGTAATCGACCTCGTTGGCATTCAACTTGTTGCCAATGCTCACGCACTTGGCGACCCCCACCTTGTGCAGTGAGAAGGCCAGCGCCGACTCCTCTGTCACCGAGCCACTCTGGGCCAGCACGCTCACCCCGCCACGCTGTAGCAAGTCATAGGGGATGGGCCCGATCGTCGCAGCGAGGCGGTTCTCGGTGTTGAGCAGGCCCAGGCAGTTAGGCCCCACCAGGCGCATGCCGTAGCGGCGCAGGATGGCAGCGATCTCAGCCTCCACGCCGCTCCCTTCAGCGGAGAACTCGGAGAAACCGCTGGACATCACCACGGCCCAACGCACGCCCAGGCGCCCACAGTGGTCGAGGGCCGCCGGCACACTGGCTGCGCGCAGGATGATGGCGGCCAGATCGACCGGCGGCGGCACCTCTGCCGGCGAGGCGTAGATGCTTTGCCCCTCGATGCTCCCCGGACGCGCGCCTACCAGGTGGATCGGCCCGGCAAACCCGAAGCTGCGCATGTTCCGGTAGACAATGTGGCCAAAATTCAGCGGATCTTCCGATACGCCTACGATGACCACCGAACGGGGATAGAACAACTCGTCCATGATCCCTCTTGCGCGATGACCTGGCGATTCAGAGAGCAGGCAGATCCATTGACCCAAGTCTGCCGGCAATCAGCAGCGCCGGCTCTGTCAATCGCTGGACGTCGTCCGCGCTTACGCCGGGCGCCACCTCTGCCAACAGCAGGCCAGCCGGCGTCACCCGGATCAGCGCCAGGTCGGTGATGATCAGGTCAACGCATCCGGGTGCAGTCAACGGAAACGTGCACTCGCGCAGGATCTTGATGTCCCCGTCGCGCGTCACGTGCTCCATGGTGATGATGATCTGCCTGGCTCCCGCGGCCAGGTCCATGCAGCCGCCAATGCTCCCCATGCCCCCGTTCAGGCCGCGCGCCGGGTTGTTCCAGTTGGCGAGATCGCCGCGTTCAGACACTTGAAAGGCGCCCATGATGGCGACATCGATGTGCCCGCCGCGCATCATGGCGAACGACTCGACGATATCGAAATAGGCGCTGCCCGGCAGCTCCGTCACCATCTCCCCGGCCGCGTTGCAGAGATCCCAATCGCCCTTCCCCGGCCGGGGCATGGGGCCCACCTTCAACATGCCGCACTCGGCATGGATGATCACAGGCCTGTGGCCCAGGTAGTTGGGAACCAGCGTGGGGATGCCGATCCCCACGTTCACGTAGCTCCAGTCTGCCAGCTCCTGCGCCGCACGCCAGGCGATCTGCTCACGCGTGAGGCGCGGCAGGCTGCGATAAAAACGCGCTGCCTCAGCGCCGGTCAGAGGGCTGCGCTCCACGGCACCACTCATGTACATCATGCCCATTTTTCTGCCATCACCCTACGAACGTGGAGGGCCTGACAACGCCCACCTGTACCAGGCGTTGTACGTAAATGCCGGGCGTCCGTATCTTCTCGGGGTCCAACTCGCCGGGCCGAACGATGCGCTCGACCTCAGCGATCGTCACACGGGAGGCTGCCGCCACCACGGGATTGAAATTGAGCGCCGTCTTGTGGTAGACCAGGTTCCCGTCGGCGTCCCCGGCATACGCGTGCACCAATCCGAACTCCGGGCGCAGCGGGGTCTCCAGCACACCCTGCACTCCGCCGAAGTCGCGCACCTCTTTGCCTTCAGCGACGGCCGTGCCCACACCGGTCGGTGTGTAGAAACCCAGGATGCCGGCTGCGGCCGCCCGGTATTTCTCGGCCAGCGTGCCCATAGGATAAACCTCGACCTCGATCTTGCCGTCGCGCACCGCCTGGGTGAACGGGCAGGTTGCCGAGCGTGTGGCCGACTTCCAGAATGGGTAGGCGTCGATCAGCTTGCGCAGATGCCCGCCGAGCGCCAGCCGGGCGATGTCGTCGGGGTATTCTTGCAGCCAGCCCGAGTTGCAGCACAGGGTGAGATCCTGGATACCCCGATCCATCAGGCAGCGGAGCAAGGCCATGGGAAGGCCGCGCCCGGAAAACCCCCCCACCGCCACCAGCGCGCCGTCGGGGATATCGGCGAGCGCCTCGTCAGGTGTGGTGTATACTTTGCCTGTCGCCATATCGTCAATCTCACTCGCTGATGCGCATTCTGCTCACGGACGCGCTCAGATCCGAGGGCGCGGCATCTCACGCAGGTCCTTGTCAATCAGCAAGGTGGGCTCGGTCAGCGCCTGGATGGCCTGCGGCGTCACCCCAGGTGCAACTTCTTTCAGCAGCAGGCCCTGGGGCGTCACCTTGATCACGGCCAGATCGGTGACGATCAGGTCGACGCAGTGGCGACCGGTCAGAGGAAAGGTGCATTCTTTGAGTATCTTCAACTGACCGTTGCGCGTCACGTGTTCCATGGTGATGATGATTCTCTTGGCGCCGGCCGCCAGATCCATGCAGCCGCCGATGCTGCCCAGGGTTCCAGGCAGTCCGCGCTCAGGGTTGTTCCAGTTGGCCAGATCACCCCGCTCCGATACCTGGAGGGCGCCCATGACGGCCACGTCGATATGGCCACCCCGCATCATGGCGAAGGATTCGACGGTGTCGAAGTATGACGAGCCCGGCAGCTCGCTCACCGGCTCGGCCCCGGCGTTGTACAGATCCCAGTCCTCCTGCCCCGGCTGCGCCCAAGGGCCCACCTTCAACATGCCGTTCTCGGTGTGGATGGTGACCGGGCGATTTCTGACGTAATCGGCGATCACGGTGGGAATGCCCAGGCCCAGGTTGACGTAGCTCCAATCCTCCAACTCCTGGGCTGCCCGCCATGCCACGTCGTCGCGCGGCAGGCGGGGCAGGCGGGCGAAAAGCCGTGCCCGGTCCCCGGCAGCCCCTGCGCCCGGCACCGGCGGGATGCCCGGTTCTCGATTCATAGCGGATACCTCCCGGTGGATTCGCTGGCAGGTCTGAGGGCGTGTACCTGTACCAGGCGCCTGACGTAGACGCCGGGCGTGCGCACCTTTTCGGGATCAAGTTCGCCCGGCTGCACCAGGTTCTCGACTTCGGCGATCGTCAGACGCGAGGCGGCGGCAACCACCGGGTTGAAGCCCGCCGCCGTCTTGCGATAGTACAGGTTGCCGTCTGTGTCTCCGGCGGTGGCGTGGACCAGGCCGAAATCCGGCCGGAGCGGCGTTTCAAGGACCGCCTCAATGCCGTCGAAAACTCGCGTCTCTTTCCCCTGGGTCAGGATGGTGCCCGCGCCGGTCGGCGTGTAGAAGCCCAGGATGCCAGCCGCCGCGGCGCGATACTTCTCGGTCAACGTGCCCATGGGATAAACCTCGACCTCGATCTTGCCGTCGCGCACCGCCTGGGCGAACGGGCAGCGCATCACGCGAGACGTGGATTTCCAGAACGGGAAAGCGTCAATCACTTTGCGCAGGTGTCCGTTGCACACCATGCGCTCGACGTCGGCTTCCCATTCGAGCAGCCAGCCGGAATTGCCACACAGGGTCAGGTCACGGACGCCCCGATCCATCAGCGCCCGCAACAGCACTATGGGAATGTTGTGGCTCGAGAAACCGCCCATCGCCACTATCGCCCCGTCGGAGATGTCGGCCACAGCCTCTTCAGGCGTGGCGCACACTTTGCCTGTCGTCATGTGTCAACACTGTTCGATGATGGTGGCCACGCCCTGACCGCCGCCACAGCAGGCAGTGATCAGCGCGTAGCGCCCCGCGCGCCGATGGAGTTCGTAGACTGCCTTGATGATCAGGATCGCCAGGGTGGCTGCGATGGGATGGCCAAGGGCCACGGCGCCGCCGTTCGGATTGAACTTCTGCTCGTCGCGCCAGTCGATGCCCAGCTCGCGACAGCAGGCAATGCATTGAACGGCGAACGCCTCGTTCATCTCGATCACGTCGAGATCGCCGACTGCCAGGCCCAGCCTGGCCAAAACCTTGCGGGTGGCCGGGACCGGGCCGATACCCATGATCGTCGGATCGACGCCTGCGGAGGCGAACCCCCGGATGGCCGCCAGAACAGGCATGCCCAGCTCCTCGGCTTTCTCGCGCGCGGCCACGATCAGGGCGCCCGCGCCGTCGTTGATGCCCGACGAGTTTCCCGCCGTGACCGAGCCCCCTGCACGGAATGCCGGCGCGAGCCGGGCCAGCGCCTCGCGGGTGGTGCCCGGCCGGGGATGCTCGTCGGAGTCAAACACCAGCGGGTCACCCTTCTTCTGTGGGATGACCACCGGCACGATCTGCTCCTTGAAGCGCCCTTCTTGCATGGCGCGGCCGGCTTTCATCTGGCTCAAGCAGGCAAACTCATCTTGCTCGCCCCGCCCCACATCCCAGCGCTCGGCCATGGTTTCGGCGATGATGCCCATGGGCGGATCGCCGACCTTCTCGGTCGACACGGGCCGGCGAATAAAAGCCGGAGGCGTGCGCTGATAGGCTGCGCGCGGCCGCTCCATGAAGTATGGGCCACGGGTCATCGACTCCACGCCGCCGGCAAGGATCACGTCGTTTGCGCCAGACCAGACCAGGGCCGCGGCCAGGTTGACGGCCGTCGAGCCGGAGCCGCACTGGCGGTCGATCTGGATGCCCGGCACGCTCAACGGCAGTTCCGCCTGGAGCCAGCCATAACGCGCCATGCAGCACACTTCAGACATGGTATTGCCGAAGATGACCTCGTCGACGCGCTCTGGATTGGCCAGACGGCTGCGCTTGATCGCCTCCTTCATAACCAGGGCCGCCAGGTCGCCCGGCGGCACGTCGCGCAGCCCGCCGTTCTCGCGGGCGATGGCCGTGCGCGCTGCACCGCTGATCACTGCCTCTCGCACTCTGTTGCCTCCTTTGCTCACTTGGGCGCGCTGTAGTCGTAGAAACCTTTGCCGGTCTTACGTCCCCACTCGCCCTTGACATACTTTTCCACGATGGAAGGCCAGGGTTTGTCAGCCGGATCGCCCGTTTCGCGGAAACGCTCCATGGCGACGTCATAGCCCAGATCGATGCCGCTCAGGTCAGCCAGTTGGAAAGGCCCCATGGGATGGTTCAACCCGTTGACTACCGCCAGGTCGATGTCCTCGAAGGAAGCCACACCAGACTCATAGAGCCAGAAAGCTTCCTGGCTGAGCGCCATGAGAATGCGATTGACCAGGAAGCCACGGACCTCCTTTCGGAGGAGGACCGCCACCTTGCCCATGCTGCGGGCGACCGCCAGTGTAGTATTGGCGGTGTCATCGGACACGTGAGGCCCCTTGACGACCTCGACCAGCTTCATCACCAGCGCCGGGTAGAAGAAGTGCATGTTGCAGACCCGATCCGGGCGCTGCGTAACGTCTGCGAGCTTCGAGCTGACGATGAAAGAGCTGTTGGTTGCCAGTATGGTCCGTGGAGGACAGACGGCGTCCAATTGAGCGAAAACCTGGCGCTTGGGTTCCAATTGTTCGACGATGGCTTCGATCACGAAATCAGCGTCACCCGCTGCCTCCTCGAGTTGCGGTGTGAACACCAGGTTGGCCTGCGCCTCGTCAACCTGCTCCTGGGTCAGGCGCCCCTTGGCGACGCGGCCCGGCAGCCAGGTGGTGGCGAACTCCTCTGCCTTTGCCAGGGCCGCAGGATCGCGGTCGGTGCATTTGACGGCATAGCCGGCCACAGCAGCGGCCAGGCTGATCTGGTGCCCCATGCTCCCGGCGCCCACCACGCAGATCCGTGAAATGCCCGGTACTGTCATTATGCTATCCACCTTCCGTGTGCGCATGTGTTTTGTCTTGTGCCTGTCGTGCGAGTTGCATTCTCGTCGCTCACTGTGTCGGCTTGGGCGGCCATTGATTGGTCATTCCTTGACTGATCACCTGGGGCATGGCAACCTCCAGTTCTTCCTGTGTCCACAGGCCGTGGCAGTCAATGTCTTTGTAGATCAGGCGCGTCATCGGCATGAATTCGTAAAGACCGATCTCCCCGCCGGCCGCGCGCAAAGCCTGGCCATTAATGTTGGCCGCCTTCTCGGTGCAAAGGTAGACCACCAGCGGTGCAATCGCCTCGGGTGGCGGAAGCTCGGGCATCTGCTGGCCCGCGGCCACCAGGCGCTGATAGGCTTTCTCCATTTCGAGGCTCCATGTCATGCGCGTCCGCGCCACCGGCAGGATGGCGTTGGTCGTCACCCCATAAGGACCGAGCTCGAGCGCGACGGCGCGCGTCAGGCCAATAATGCCCATCTTGGCCGCCGCGTAATTGGCCTGTCCGAAGTTGCCGAAGATCGAGGAAGAAGAGAAGTTGATGATCCGGCCCCAGCGCTGCTTTTTCATCTGCTCGGCGGCAGGCTGGATGCAGGCAAAATGCCCTTTCAGGTGCACGGCGATAACTTCATCCCACTCCGCTTCACTCATCTTGAGAAATGAGCGATCGTGCAACAAGCCTGCCACGTTGCAGAGGATGTCCACGCGACCAAACGCGTCGAGAGTGGCCTGCACGATTTTGCGACCGCCGGTCATGGTGGCAACGCTCTCGTAGTTAGCCTCCGCCTGCCCGCCGCGAGCCCTGATCTCGTTGGCCACGTCGAGCGCCGGTCCACTGCTGGGCTTGCCCCCATCGCGCTCAATACCGTAGTCATTAACAACGACGCTTGCCCCTTCGGCAGCGAGCGCCAAAGCGATGCAACGGCCGATGCCCCGGCCTGAACCGGTGCACACCGCGACCTTGCCTTGCAGCCTGTTCACCATTGCCTTCGACTCCGTTTCTCACCGGGGGTTAGGTTCACAATTGGAGGTGCTGACAGAGGCCCTGGATCACTTCTAGCAGATTGAGCCCCGGTTCGGCTTTATCAATGACGGCCGACGCGCCGGCGGCCAAAGCGTCCCGGCGGCAGGCATCGGCCATCCCGGTAGCCAAGGCAATCACGATACTCGGCATTTGCCTGTCGCGGACCAGGCGCGTGGCTTCAAGACCATCCAGATGGGGCATCACCAGATCCATCAGGATGACGTCTGGCACAAGGCGCGCGGCCATATCGACGGCTTCCAGCCCGTTGCTGGCCGCACCCACGACTTCGATGCTCTCATCCAGTTGTAGGACGGCCCGAATCCCTTTCCGCACGCTGTCCTGGTCGTCGGCGATCAACACGCGCACGCGCCGTGCCGCGCCGATTACGTCTCCGTTCATACGGAGCCATGATAGACGGTAAAGGCCGGGCGCGCATCAGTCGAGGGTAGGATTGTGGTTGTAGAAGACAGCCCGATCTTGCTGCTTCTCTAGGGAGTAGGTCTACCGCTGCATGGGCCCTAGGGTCTTAAGACCTGGGCTTACTCGTTTGTCCCAGAAGGAGGCGACACGTCCAGATTTCACGTGACTTGCCTCGCGGGGTAAGCCGCCGCTATAATGGGAACTGCGCAGGCAATCCATCGCATCCGGACAGTGCATGGCGCCAATATGCCATATACCCTCAGAGAGGAGGCTTGCGCGCATGGCAGGGCAAAAGATACTGGTCGTGGAAAGCGATCCCGAGCGGGCTGGTCAGATCGCTGCGACGCTGCAAAGCCTGGGATACGTTGTTCCGGCGCTCGTGTCTTGCGGCGAAGAAGTGCTGGAGCAGGTAGACAGGCTGCAACCTGACCTGCTGCTGATCAGCCCGTGCCTGGCGGGCACCATCGACGGCATCGATGTGGCCACGCAGGTCAGTGATCGCTATTCTCTCCCCGTGATTCTCAGTGCCGCCGGTTCAAGCGGAAACACGCTGCGCCGCGGGCTGGTCAGCGAACCGGCTGGCGTCGTGTTCAGGCCATGGGATGCGGCCGAAGTCGGGACGGTGATCGACCTGGCTTTTCGGCATCATGACAAGGCCGGTCGGCTGCGCGAGACCGCGCACTGGTTCTCGGCGGTTTTCGGAAGCACCGGCGACGCCATCATCATCGCGGATGCCCAGGATCGTATCCGGGCGATGAATCCGGTGGCTGAGGCCTTGACCGGTTGGACACAAGAAGAAGGGCTTGCCAAACCCTTATCTCATGTCCTCTACGTCCTGAGCGAAGAGACGGGGCACCCCATCGAGAACCTGGCTGCGTCGGCTTTCTCACAAGGTAGCGCTGGCCAGGGCCAGGTGAATCGCGTTCTTGTCACCCGCGAAGGCGCACGCAAAGGCATCACTTACGGTGCGACGCCGATCCTGGATGACCACGGCCGTGCCGTCGGTATCGCCTCGGTTTTTCGCTACGTCAGCGCCCCGGTTGAGATGTCAAAGCTGGTCAAGTCCATCGTTCAATGGGCCACCGAGCTCTTGGGTGCCCACGCGGGTGAGATTTTCTTGTATGATGAGGCGCGCGATGAGCTAAGGGTCGTCATCAGCATCGGCTACATGGAGGAGTTTAGCGGCGCGGTGATGGGGTCGGGTGAGGGCATAGCCGGCCAGGTTTTCCAGTCAGGCCAACCCTTGATTGTCGATGACTACGCAACCTGGCCCGGCAGATCGAAGGTCTTTGAATCGACTCCGCCATTCACGACCATCCTGGCCATCCCCTTGAAGTGGCAGGACCGGTGCATAGGCGCGCTGGAGATCGATGCCGACGCCCACCAGCGCACCTTTACAGAAGGCGATGTCCGTCTGGCCAGCCTCTTTGGCAGCCTGGCCGCCATCGCCATTGCGAACGTGCGGCTTAATGACGAGCTACAAGCCCGTATGGAGGAGCAGAAGCTGGTTCTCGAACAGCAGGTGGCGCAGCGCACGACACAGCTCGCCCACCTCGCCCGCCGGTTGGAGACCGGCGCCCACGTGAGCCGCGAGATCACTTCCATCCTCAAGATCGCAGACCTGCTCGATCGTGTCGTCCGGCTGATCCGACAGAGCTTCGGGTATTATTGCGTGCAGGTGTATCTTACCGATAATGAATCCGGGCAGTTGGTGCTACAGGCTGCAAACGGCGAGCAGGATGAGGCAGCCCACGGTCAGATCAGACGCCTGGGCATTGGCCCCGGAAGCTTGAATGGCCTCGCCGCGATGGCCCAAAAAGTCGTGTTGGTGAACGACGTGTCACAGGAACCGGCCTTCCTGTATGATGAGACCCGTCCACACACCCGGGCCGAGCTGGTGGTGCCACTGCGCCTTGGAGAGCGAGTGTTGGGCACCCTCGACATGCAGAGCGTGCACCAGAATGCCTTTGCCCAGGAGGACATCGTGGCCTTCCAAAGCCTGGGCGACCAGATCGCCATTGCCATTGAAAACGCGCGCCTGTACGAGCGCAGCCGCGGTGTGGCCGTACTGGAGGAACGCAACCGGCTGGCACGCGAGCTGCACGATTCGATCACGCAGTCGCTGTTCAGCCTCGATCTGCTCGCACGCGCCATTTCAACCAACCTTATCCGCGACCCACAGCAGGCGGGGTTGCAGGTCGAGCAACTGCGGCAGATCACGCACGACGCCCTTGAAGAGATGCGATCCCTGATATTTGATTTGCGCCCGCCTTCGGTGGCGGATATCGGGTTGGCACAGGCCGTGCGCCAACAGATTCAGCGTCTGAACCGGCCCAACGGCATGGAGGTCGAGCTGCGGGTGACGGGCGATCGCAGGCTGCCATCGGACCTGGAAGCAGGGCTGTTCCGCATCGCTCAAGAAGCGCTGTACAATGCTGTGAAGCATTCTGGAGCGCGCCACATCACCGTCGAATTGACCATGGAACCCGAAAGGGTGGCGCTGGCCGTGAGCGACGATGGCCGGGGCTTTGACTCCAAGCAGCCAGGCAAGCGCCGCGCGTTCGGTTTGATCGGCATGGCCGAGCGCGCAGAACTGATTGGGGCCGAGCTCATTCTGACAACAGAGCCAGGCGCCGGTACAAAGATCGAAGTCAAGGTATCAAACAGCGTGGAGGAAAAAGATGGAACGGACTAGCGTCCTGCTCGTGGACGACCACGCCGTGGTCAGGCGGGGCCTGCGAGCATTTCTGGAGAGCGAGGAAGATATCGAGGTGGTCGGTGAAGCCGCTGATGGCCATGAAGCGGTCCAGAAGGTGCAAGATCTGCTGCCGGATGTGGTACTGATGGATCTGGTCATGCCGGGCGGCGACGGCCTGACCGCTATCCGGCAAATCAGGGAGGTCTGCCCTGCCAGCCGCGTACTGGTGGTCACCAGTTTTGGTGAGGACGAGAGGGTGTTTGCCGCCATGAAAGCCGGCGCCATCGGATACCTGCTCAAGGACTCTCCGGCTGAGGATCTGGGGCGTGCCATACGCTCGGTGGCGCGAGGCGAGTTGCATCTACAGGCCGAGATTGCCAGAAAAGTGCTGGACGAGTTCACTTTGGCCCCTGCCCATACGGTTAACCCCGCCGGGCTGACCGGCCGTGAGATCGAGGTATTGATCCTGATCACCCGCAATCTGAGCAACAAGGAAATTGCCCACGAGCTCTTCATCAGTGTCAAAACCGTCAAGGTGCACGTCAGCAACATCCTGAGCAAGCTGCACTCCCGCGATCGCACCGAGGCCGCGCTCTATGCGGTGCGGCAGGGCCTCGTGCCGGGCCACGATCCATCCGGCGCTGCTGGCGCCATTGACTGAAGTCACGCCGCGCCCATCCCGGCTCTCACATGCGACGCGGCGGACGGCCCCTGTAAGACCGGGTCTTAAGACTCCCTTTCTTGACAAAGGCCGGGCCTACTCCTGGGGGCCGCGGTAAGATTGGCCTGCCCCATACAACCACAATCCAACCTCCGGCTGATGCGTCCTGCGAGTTTTCGCTCTATCATGAGAGCAATGGGGAGAAAGACACGATGCTGAGCCCGCGCGAGCGCGTCCTCTGCGCCCTTGGCCACGAAGAGCCGGACCGAGTGCCTGTATTCATCGGCGCATCTGGCGTCACCACGATGCTGGTTCCCGCCTATGCCGGGCTCAAGCGATACCTTAGCCTGCCGAATGGTGAGATCCGCTGCATGTCGCGCGCCTTCCAATATGCCTGGCTGGACGAAGAGATGATGCTGCGTTTCGGCTGCGATGCCCGGCACATCATGCCGGGTCCCGCGCTATCACCGTTGGCCATGGAGCTCTCCTCGACCAGCTTCGTTGACGAGTGGGGCATCACGTGGCAGATGGCGCCCGGTGGCCTTTATTACGAGATTGCCTCCTCGCCGCTGCGCGGTGCGACGCTCGCGGATTTGGAACGCTATCCCTGGCCCGATCTGGAGGCGCCGGCACGGTTTCAGGGCCTGGATGCACAGGCGCAAGCCATCCAGAACGCGGGCTATGCTGTGGTAGCTGCCGGCGGCGTCCAACCTTTCGAACGCTGCTTGCTGCTGCGCGGCATCGATGCCTGGCTCACCGATCTGGCCGGCGATCCCGAGTTCGCGCACGCGCTGCTGCGCAAAGTCACCGACCTGATGCTGGGCGGCATCGCCGGGCTGCTGGATAAAGCTGGCCCGTACATCGATATCGTATCGACCAGCGACGACCTGGGCTCACAGAACGCGCCCCTCATATCTCCTCGCATGTACCGCAGGCTGATCCAGCCATATCAGGCCGAGCTGATGGCGGCCATTAAGCGGAGGACACGCGCACACATTTTCTACCATTCGTGCGGTGACATCTACCCACTGCTCAACGCCATCATTGAGACCGGCATCGATATCCTCAATCCCGTCCAGGTCTCGGCCCGCGACATGGGCGATACGGGGCGGCTGAAGCGCGAATTCGGTGACCGCCTTTCCTTCTGCGGAGCCATCGACACTGGCTGGGTCCTGCCCAGCGGCAAACCGGACGACGTGCGGCAGGAGGTTCGGCGGCGCATCGCCGATCTTGCTCCCGGCGGCGGCTACATCCTGGCTGCTGTGCACTGCATCCAGCCCGACGTGCCGCCCGCCAACATCATAGCCATGCTCGATGAAGCCCGCGTAGCAGGACGCTATCCACTGAGCCCTTGAGCACTTCGCCGCGTGTGAGAGCCGGATCACCGGCATTGAAAGAGGGTGATTACGCCAGAATAGAGTTATCGCCGGTTCGCAACGTTCACTGGGCCTTTGCAACCGTTTGGTGCGGGACCACCTTCAAGCACGGAGGAGCAAGATGACAGAAAAAGGACACGACGGAGCTTTCACGAACACCCCCCAAGGCATCCACATGACGCGACGCAAGTTTCTGGTCGCGGCGTCGACGGTAACGGCGAGCGGATTGCTCGCTGCGTGCGCGCAGCCCACACCGACGGCGGTGCCCCCGGCGCCTACAGCCGCTAAGCCGGCCGCGGCTCCCACGGCTGTCCCGCCGACGGCAGCACCAGTGGCCGTTCAACCTACCGCAGCCCCGGTCGCAGCCGGGGCGGGCAAGTATGGAGGCGTCTTCAAGGCTGCCATCTCAGCCGCGCCCCCGATGCTGGATGGCATGGCCAGTTCATCCCTGGCGACCATCCAGATCCAGTCGGGGACCATGGAGACCCTGATCAATCTGAAAGAGGACTACTCACACGCGCCGCTGCTCACCACCGGGTGGGACATCAGCGCGGACGGTACTACCTACACCTTCCCCTTGCGGCAGGGGGTCCTCTTCCACAACGGCAAGGAGATGACTGCCGATGACGTCGTCGCCTCGACAAAGCGCTTTCTTGAGGTTACGACTCGCGCCGCGCAGTTCGCCCTCCTGGACTCCTATACGGCAGCGGACAAGTACACGGTGGTCTTCAAGTTGAAGAAACCCAGCGCCGCGTTTCTCGACGCGCTGGTGTCCTTTGCCAGCGGGCTGTATATCATGCCGAAAGAGATCATCGAGGGCAAGAAGGCGAACGAGCTGACGGTGGCCGATATGATCGGCACAGGCCCCTACAAGCTAGTAGAGGCCAAGCTGGGCGACTACGTTCGCACCGTGCGCTTCGACAAATTCGTGCCGCTGCCCGAGCCGGGCTCCGGCATGGTGGGCGGCAAGATCCCGTATTTCGACGAGATCATCTGGTACTCGGTGCCGGAGGCAGCCACGCGTGTGGCGGGCATTGAAACAGGCACCTACGACTGGGTCGAGGCCCTCCCCGCCACCGCGTACGACGAACTAAAGGCGTCAGCCGGCGTGACACCTTACGTCAGCAAACCGTGCGACTGGATGATCTACCTGTTCCCGAACCATGCCGACAAGTTCGCCGGCAACGTGAAGTTCCGCCAGGCCATCGCCGCGATGCTGGACATGGACGAGATCGGCATGGCCGTCACCGGCGGCGTGAAGGAGTTCTACACGCTGGATGCGTCCCTCTGGGTGCCCGAGTCGACCTGGCACGTGGAGGACGAAACCGCCAAGAAGCTGTACAACGAGAAGAACCTCGACAAGGCCAAGCAGCTCCTCAAGGAATCGGGCTATGCCGGTGAGCAGATCAATATGTCGACCAACAAGAGCTACGACTGGATGTACAAGACCGTTCTCTCGGCGGCCGATCAGATGCAGAAGAAGCTGGGCATCAACACTAACGTCGTCGTCATGGACTGGGCAGCGCAGCAAAAGCAGTGGGATGAGACAGCCGGCTGGCAGTTCAGCATATCGGGCGTCCGCGGCCAGGCCATCGCCGCGCCGGGTGACCTAGTGGGGTACTGGTCCAGCAAGACCAAGGGTGGCCTGAACCTGCACTACAACAACCCTGCCATGGACAAGCTCGTCGAGGAGGAGCAGGCCGCCGCCACGACGGAGCAGCGCAAGGCTGCTTACGCGAAGATCCAGGCCCTATACTACACCGAATTCCCGTGGATGAAGACGATCACCACTTACGGGCTTGAGGCACATCGCAGTAACATCGTAGGTATCAGGCCCTGGTACCGCTCGTTCCGCTTCTGGAACGTTTGGCGCTCATAAGGCCCAGATCTGCAGGCAGCCGCGCGGCTGCCTGCAGATCTCTCGCCCACAACCCTGGTACGCCCACAGGCTGGCTGCTTCGCCTATGACCACCTACATCGCCCGACGCCTGCTCGTCTTCATCCCCACGTTGTTAGTCGTGGCAGTCCTGGTCTTCTTGATGATCAGCCTGGTGCCTGGCGACCCTGTCATGGAAATGCTGGGCATGGACGCGCCACCGGATGCCGTCGCGGCCAAGCGCATCGAGCTCGGTCTGGACAAGCCAGTTTGGATGCGTCTTGGTTGGTGGTTTGGGCGCGCGCTGCGGGGTGACTTGGGGCGGTCCTATTTCCTGGGCGAGCCGGTGATCCAGGCGGTCGCCGAGCGCTTCCCGGTCACCCTTAGCCTGTCCCTGTTCGCCCTCCTGATTTCGATGGGGCTCGGTGTCACTGCCGGGATCATTGCCAGCGTCAAACACGGCTCCGCCGTGGATTGGGGTGTGATGATCGTTGCCCTGTTGGCGCTGTCGGTGCCCGGGTTCTGGCTGGCGCTCAATCTGATCTTTCTCTTCGCCGTCCATTGGCGTTGGTTCCCCATCGGCGGGTACGTCTCACTCGTGCAAGACCCGCTGCAGTTCGTGCGCCATCTGACCCTGCCTGCGCTCTCACTGGGGTTGGTCCATGCCGGCGTCACGGCGCGCATGACCCGCTCGTGCATGCTGGAGGTGTTGGGCTCGGACTACGTGCGGACCGCTCGTGCCAAGGGGCTGCCCGAGAAGGTCGTCATTATCCGCCATGCCCTGAAGAGCGCCCTCATTCCGATTGTCACCGTGATTGGCATCAGCGCCGGCGTCCTGCTGGGCGGCAGCGTGATCATCGAGACGGTCTATAATCTCCCGGGGGCGGGGCGCCTGGTCGTGGAGGGCGTGCAGCGGCGCGATTACCCGGTGGTTCAAGGGGGTATTCTGTTCATCACCTGCATCTACCTGGGGATCAACCTGCTGGTTGATATCCTGTACGCCTGGCTCGATCCCAGGATTCGCTACAACTAGAGGAAGACACGCGATGACGCTGCCGACTGCCACTGGTTGTGAGCCCAATACCGTCTCGCGTGGGCGAGTCCGGTTGAGCGAGCGACGAAAGACACTCAACCGGCTGCTGCGGAGCCGCACGCTGATGATCGGCCTGTTCATCACCCTGGCGTTGGTAGTGCTCTCGGTCGGCGCCCCTCTATTCACCCATGTGGATCCTACCGACATGAATATGAGCATGATCATGAAGCCACCCAGCGCCCAGCACCCGTTCGGCACCGACGCGTTTGGGCGCGACCTGTTCAGTTGGGTCCTTTATGGCGGGCGCATCTCGCTGCTCGTGGGGTTATCGGTTGCTGCCGTGACGACGATCACAGGCGTGGTGCTCGGCTCGCTGGCCGGCTACTACCCGCGCCTGGACTCTGTCATCATGCGCGCCATGGATGTCCTGATGGCCTTCCCGGAGATCCTGTTGGCTCTCGGCATCGTGGCCATCCTGGGGCCCCGGATCAGCAACATCATCATCGCACTGCTGATCACCTACACGCCGCGCCCGGCGCGCGTCTTGCGCGGGGCGTTCCTGTCCCTGAAGTGCGAACAGTTCGTTGACGCCGCAAGAAGCGTTGGAGTGCGCGATGTGCGCATCATCCTGCGCCACTTGCTGCCGAATTGTGTCGCGCCTCTGTTGGTGCAGCAAACATACATCCTGGCCATTGCTATCCTGGCTGAGGCGGGGCTCAGCTTCCTCGGCGTGGGCGTGCCGCCCAGCTTCCCAAGCCTGGGCGGTGCTCTCGCAGACGCACGTGCGCAGATCCGCTATGCGCCGTGGATGTCGCTCTACCCGGGCCTGTACATCTCGCTGCTTGTGCTGGGCGTCAACCTGCTGGGCGACGGACTGCGCGATGTGCTGGACCCCCGGATGAAGGTGTGATTACTCATGTATCAAACGCGTGCCGACGAGCTCAAGAGCCTGCACATGGCCTTCTGGGAGCGACGGTTGGAGCAGCCTATCCTGAACCGGGATTTCTCGGCCCTTATGCGCACCGAGCGCTTACCGGCGCTGCCTCCGGCCTGGGAAAACCAGGATGGTATGATGCTGCGGCCGGAGATGCTGGACCCGCAGGAGCTGCAGCCGCCTCCTGTTCCCCTGGAGGGCCCGGACCAGCTTTGCAGCCGGGTCGTGTTCAACACGTTGCCCCCCTATTGGCGCCTGCCGTGGGTGGCCGGGCTGATGGGCTGCGGGCTGCAAGTGGCGGCCGCGGGGCGCACCATCTGGCCAACCCCCTATGCTACCGACGATTGGTTTGCGCGGCCCGACCTGGGCTTCCAACCTGATCCAGCGTGGCTGAGCAGATTGCTGGCATTCCAACAGTACATCATAGATCGCTATTATCCGGCCGAGAGCATCCCTGCGCTCGACCCAATCTGCCGCGGCCCCGGCGACCTGCTCCTGCATATCCTCAGCCCGGACCTGCTATACCTCGGCTTCTATGACCATCCGAACGAGGTGAAGCTACTGCTCGACCAGATCACCACACTCTATATCACATGGGCCAGGACACAGCTCGACATGATCCCGCCGACGTTCGGCGGCTACTGCAACTTCTACGGCCTGTGGAGCCCTGGACCGTGCATTCGCACGCAGTCGGACTACGCCATCAATCTTTCGCGCCGCACTTTCGAGGAATTCATCATGCCCAGCATGCGGCGTGTGCTGAACTCGTTCCCATACCAGATCGTGCACACCCACTCGGGTGGCTGGCGACTTGCCGAGTGGCTGCTGGAGATCGACGAACTGAAAGCGATCGAGGTCAGCATGGACCCCGGCGGACCGACGGTAGAGCAACTGATCCCACTCTGGAGCCGCATTCTCCAGAAAAAGTCCCTCATTCTGATCGGGCCGCTCACTCAGCGGCAGGTCGATCTTCTGATCTCCAGCCTGCCGCCGTGCGGGCTCTTCCTCGACAATGAGATCGTCAGCGAGGAAGAGCTGCCGAACGCCTACGAGTACGAGAAACGGAGCAAGTGGCACAAATGACGACCGCTGGGACCGAGAGCCCCCGGCAGCCTGCACCTGCCCGGGACAAGGACCCCTTACCGATGCCGTTTCTCCGCGACGGCATCATCCAGGTCGGCCAGGTAGTGAAAGACCTTGATCGGGCTGTCGAACGTTATTGGAAGCTGTTCGGCATCGGCCCCTGGCGGATGTACACCTACTGCAAGCCGCTTCTCAAGATATTCAACTACCACGGCGAGCCCGTGGACAGCCGGTTTCGCGTGGCGCTCTGTTGGATCGGCCCATTATGCATCGAGCTGATCGAAGAAATCCAGGGCGACACCATTTACGCCGACTTTGTCCGTGAGCATGGTTATGGCCTCCACCACCTGGGTGTCGGGGTCGGAGACATGGAGGCCGGTTTGGCGCAAGCGCAGGCGGCGGGCATTTCCATTATGCAAGAGGGCGGTGGCCAGGGTGCGGACGGCAGTGGGCATTTCGCCTACCTCGACACCGAGAGCGAGGTTGGCACGATTATTGAGCTGATTCAGTTTCCTGAGCTGCGCGTGCCACCGGAGCGGATCTATCCCGCGGAAGATTCGCAGGCGGGACAATGAGAATAACTGGGTGTGACACGGAGACAAATAGTGGAAGATTCCTACCTGAATTGGCTCGTGAGAGAAACCGCCACAACCTGGTGGAACGACTCGGCTGATCCTGAAGAGATACAGAAGGCATTGGCGTGCGGCGCCAGCGGCGCCACCACCAACCCGGTTCTGGCGACTCAGGCCCTGACCGGACGGCCGGAGTATTGGCGCACAACCTTGCGGGCCATCCCCGCCGACTTGAAGGGCGAGGCGCGTGCCGAAGCGGTGATGCAGGCCGTGGTCACCGACGTCGCCCGTGCGTTCCGACCATCTTACGAGCAAACGAGCGGCGCCCAGGGATACGCCTGCGCTCAGGTTAACCCAGCGCGCGCCGGAGACCGCAAAGGCATGTTGGCACAAGCGCGACGCTTTCACGGCTGGGCGCCGAACATCGCCGTGAAATTGCCGGTCACAGCGGCGGGCCTGGACGTGATGGAGGAATGCGCCGCCGCGGGGATCACGTTTACCGCCACGGTCAGCTTCACGACCGCGCAACTGTTGGCTGTAGCCGAGTGCAATGAACGCGGCCGTGCTCGCGCTCTGGCGGGAGGCATCCATCCGGGCCGGTGCTTTGTCGCCATGATGATCGGTCGCCTGGATGACTACCTGCGCGAGGTAGCGCAGGACCAAAGCGCCGGCCTGAGCGAGCCAGACATCCGCCAGGCCGGTCTGGCGGTAGTCAAACGGGCCTATGGATTGTTCCGCGAGCGTAGCTACCATGCGCGCATCATCGTGGCGGCCTTGCGGGGCGCGTATCATGTGACCGAGTTGGCCGGCGCCGAGGTGATCATGTCGATCCATCCCGGCAACCAGGCCAAGGTTCAGGCGCCAGGCGTGAGCCGGGACCAGGGTATTGACCGGCCGATCAAACCCGACATCCTCGCCCGCCTGCAAAGGCTGCCCGAATTTGTCCGCTCGTATGAACCGGATGGCCTGCCGGTTGCCGATTTCATTACTTTCGGCGCCACTCAACGGACCCTGAGCCAATTCTCGGAAACAGGTTGGAAGCCGATGGAGTCAATGCAGGCTCATTGATTCGGACGCTCATCCGGCGCTGCCGGTCGTATGCGGGCAGCGCGATCAAACAAGCAAACGTGCCACACTAACTAAGAAAGAGACCGAACCCTCATGAAGGCAACATCCAGGCAAGAGGCATTGCTTAAACACACCTATGTCGATTTTAAACAGACCTCCGAAGTAGTGGCCGACCCGCTCATCTTTCCCAGGGCCGAAGGCCTTTACCTCTGGGACATGGAGGGGAAACGCTACTTCGACGCCATCGGCGGCATCTTCGTGGCCGTGCTGGGCCACCGCCATCCGCGCGTGCTGGAAGCGGTGCGCTGCCAGCTCGACAAGATCACGTTCGCGCCGCCATTACATGGCATATCGGACATCGGTCTGGAATTGGTCGAGAAGCTCGGTTCTGTTACGCCCGGAACACTGAATTTCGTCAAGCCCTTCAGCGGAGGCTCGGAATCCATCGAAGCCTCGTTCAAATTTGCCCGCCAATACTTTGACCAGACCGGTCACCCGGACAAGTACAAGTTTATCAGTTGTTACCTCAGCTATCATGGCGCGACGTTCGCTGCTATGGCAGCCAGTGGCGGTGGCAAGCGCAAGGGCAAGTTCGAGCCACACATGCCGGGCTTCTTGAAAGTCTTCTCTCCCTTGCAATGCCGCGACTGGTTCCCCACCTGGGAAGCGGCCAATCGCTTCGCGGCACAGATGTTTCAGGAGGTAATTGTCAGTGAAAATCCCGAAACGGTGGCCGCGGTCATCGTCGAGCCTATCTGCAACACGGCCGGGATCGTAACGCCGACCGTCGAGTATTTCCAGACGCTGCGAGCGATCTGCAATGACTACAATGTGCTGCTCATCTTTGACGAGGTACTCACAGGCTGTGGACGTACCGGTGACATGTTTGCGGCCCAGACGTTTGGCGTCACACCCGACCTCATCTGCTCGGGCAAGGGGCTTTCGGGAGGCGTTGTGCCGTTTGGCGCTGTGATGGCGCGCGAGGATATGGCGGATGCATTCTATGGGTCGGTCGAGGCCGACGTCCAATTCGCGCACGGCCACACTTTCGCCGGCAGCCCCCTGGCTTGCGCGGCCGCCATTGCCGTGATCGATGAGATCGTGGAGAAGCAGTTGGACAAAAAAGCCAGGCGGCTAGGCGCTCACCTTCGCGGCCGTCTTGAGGAACTGAAGCGCTATGGCGTCATCCGCGAAATACGTGGCAAGGGCGTGCTGCTGGGCGTAGAGCTGGTCGAAGATCCTGTCACGCTGAAACCCTTCCCGCCGGGCAGGAAACTGGGGGATGCGCTGAAGCGTACGGCGCTCGACAACGGCCTGATTCTGCGCATCGACCCCGATTGGTTCGCCGTCTCGCCGCCGCTGATTGCCGAGGAAGCGGATCTGGATGAAATGTGCGATCTGATCGATCTCAGCCTGCGGGAGGCCCTGGCCCTGGTATCCAAACGCTGAGCCTGGATTTCGCTCGTTTTGATGAAGGGATTTTCGAAGCCGGCTTCATTATATATGGAGATGATTGCAGGAACCGGAAAGCCCACGAGGCGATGGAATCGTTCGGCCGGGCCTGCTTGAGGAAGACATCGCTGCCTATGAAGGCCGCCACGACGACCTCATCTACCAGGCGCCGGCGTTCTACCGCCTGAGGAACTGATTCGTTTGTAGGCTGGTCGCACCCTGCTGCAGGCTCCCCAGATGATTTGACGGCCGGCAGAGCCGATGGTATCATATTTCTAGAAAGTGGTTATCCATAGATTATAGATCGTCGGTGCATCGACAACCATGTCTGATCCAGAAACCAGATTCCAGCAGTTGGTGGCCAAGCTGAAGGCGCGCGACTATCGCATGACGCCTCAGCGCGCGGCTCTGCTGCGCCTGATCGCCTCCAGCGAGGGACATCCGAGTGCGGCTCACTTGTATGAACAGATCAAGGACCAATTTCCGACGACCAGCCCGGCGACCGTCTACAAGACGCTTACCCTCCTGAAAGAACTGGGCGAAGTGCTGGAGCTGGGGTTTGCCAACGACGACAACCGTTACGACGGCAGTCGGCCCTTTCCCCATCCACATCTCATCTGCATTCGCTGCCGCAAGATCATCGATCCGCAGGTGAGCCTGGTGGGCGACCTGACGCAAGAAGTGGCGCAACTGACCGGCTACCGGGTGCTCAGTCACAGGCTCGACTTCTATGGCCTGTGCCCCGACTGCCAGCAGGAGACATAGGGTTCGCCGCGGTTTTTCTCTTTTTTTACCGCCTGTGGATAATCATTATTTGTAAGGTGTTACACGCTACAAAGTCTAACATGCAACAGGTTGAGCACATGAGCCGCTGTGCAGCACCCGCAGCGGCCCACCGGATCCACACAACGGCGCAATCCAGCAAATAGTAGCGCTGATCAACAATTCACACAACGAAAGGGGTAAACATCATGAATGAGGATAGCAAGTGCCCGGTAACGGGCACGACTCACAAACACATGGCCGGCAGAGGCACGTCGAACCGGGACTGGTGGCCGAACCAGTTGAACCTCAGGATCCTCCACCAGAACTCTTCTTTGTCCAATCCCATGGGCGAGGGGTTCAACTACGCTGAGGAATTCAAGAAGCTCGACCTCAAGGCCCTGAAGAAGGACCTCTACGCGCTCATGACGGACTCACAGGACTGGTGGCCGGCCGACTTCGGTCACTACGGGCCGCTCTTCATCCGGATGGCATGGCACAGCGCGGGTACCTACCGCATCGGGGACGGCCGCGGGGGCGCGGGGTCCGGCACTCAACGCTTTGCGCCCCTCAACAGTTGGCCCGACAATGCGAACCTCGACAAGGCGCGCCGGCTGCTCTGGCCGATCAAGCAGAAATACGGCAACAAGATCTCGTGGGCCGACTTGATGATCCTCGCCGGCAACTGTGCCCTCGAGTCGATGGGCTTCAAGACCTTCGGCTTCGGCGGCGGGCGCGAGGACGTCTGGGAGCCGGAAGAGGACATTTACTGGGGGACCGAGAGCAAGTGGCTTGGCGACGAGCGCTACAGCGGCGACCGGGACCTCGAGAATCCCCTCGCCGCCGTGCAGATGGGCCTGATCTATGTGAACCCGGAAGGGCCGAACGGCAATCCGGATCCGCTCGCCGCCGCCAGGGATATCCGCGAGACCTTCGCGCGCATGGCGATGAACGACGAAGAAACGGTCGCGCTGATTGCTGGCGGCCATACCTTTGGCAAAACCCACGGCGCTGGCGATGCGTCACTGGTGGGCCCAGAGCCGGAAGCCGCCAGCATCGAGGAGCAAGGCCTCGGCTGGAAAAGCAAATTCGGTACGGGCAAGGGAGATGACACGATCACCAGCGGCCTGGAAGTCACCTGGACCTCGACGCCAACGAAGTGGAGCAACAACTTCTTCTCGAACCTGTTCGGCTACGAATGGGAGCTGACCAAGAGCCCGGCCGGTGCGTATCAGTGGACGCCCAAACAGGGTGCAGGCACCGGTACGGTGCCGGATGCGCATGACCCGTCAAAGCGTCACGCGCCATCCATGCTGACCACTGACCTCGCCTTGCGGTTCGACCCTGTGTATGAAAAGATTTCAAGGCGCTTCTACGAGCATCCCGATCAGTTCGCAGACGCGTTTGCCCGGGCGTGGTTCAAGCTGACGCACCGCGACATGGGTCCGCGCTCGCGCTATCTCGGCCCGGAGGTCCCGGCGGAAGAGTTGATCTGGCAGGACCCCGTCCCCGCAGTCGATCACGACCTGATCGACGCGGCCGACATCGCGGAGCTCAAGGCCAAAATCCTTGCCTCGGGGCTGTCGATCTCGGAACTCGTCTCGACCGCCTGGGCATCGGCCTCCACCTTCCGCGGCTCCGACAAGCGTGGCGGCGCGAACGGGGCGCGCATTCGTCTTGCGCCGCAAAAGGATTGGGAAGTCAACCAGCCGACCCAACTGAAGGCTGTGCTGCAGACCCTTGAGGGGATCCAGAAGGAGTTCACCAGCGCGCAGTCAGGAGGGAAGAAGGTTTCGCTGGCCGATTTGATCGTCCTGGGTGGATGCGCAGGTGTCGAGCAAGCTGCGAAGAATGCCGGTTACGATGTGACCGTTCCCTTCACGCCGGGACGTACAGATGCGTCGCAGGAGCAAACCGACGTGGCGTCATTCGCCGTACTCGAACCGGCTGCAGACGGGTTCCGTAACTATCTAAAAGCTAGATATGATGTAACCGCAGAGGAACTGTTGGTTGATCGTGCGCAACTGCTGACGCTGACCGCTCCTGAGATGACGGTTCTCGTTGGCGGTATGCGAGTCTTGAATGCCAACTTTGGAAAGTCCCAGCACGGCGTCTTTACCAAGCGGCCAGAGACGCTCACCAATGACTTCTTCGTGAATCTGCTCGACATGAGCACGACGTGGCAGGCAACCGCGGAAGACGATGGGGTGTTCGAGGGTCGTGATCGCGCAACTGGCGTACTCAAGTGGACCGGCACCCGCGTCGACCTGATCTTCGGTTCGAACTCCCAACTCCGGGCCTTGGCGGAAGTCTACGCATGTGAGGACTCCCAGGAGAAGTTCCTGCACGACTTTGTAGTGGCGTGGAACAAAGTCATGAACCTTGACCGATTCGACCTCGCCTGATCGTAGCATAAACGTCTTCGAGGGCTTCTGACAGAGCTGCGAAAAGACGGTCAGCTAAGGAATGAGAATTAATCAACTGTCCCGGCGATTCAACCGTAGCGGAGCATCCTGAGCGGAGGGCCGCAGCCCGTAGTCGAAGGATGCGGAGCGGTCAGCGTACAGGGCCGCATCCTTCG
>Ga0172370_10002952_pt1 | contig 23993 bp, 6 predicted proteins | sample LakKiv5m_FD_114538 | JGI IMG/M metagenome (GOLD analysis project Ga0172370, IMG submission 114538) | Freshwater microbial communities from Kabuno Bay, South-Kivu, Congo - kab_022012_11.5m | ecosystem: Environmental > Aquatic > Freshwater > Lake | place: Democratic Republic of the Congo...
CCCCCGGCTGAGTCGCCCGAACATCCGCTTGGGAGCATACCGGCTGGACTCGATCATGCCGGCCTGGTTGCTCTCAAACCCTGTGCGGCTGTCGGCATCCGTCGTCAGGGTGCCATCATCCATAGGCGTGGGAGGCGGGCTGGATGGGCTGGCGGACTTGGGGGCTACAAATCCACCCCCGGGATACCGCTCCTGCCGAACCACGTCAGACCCGGTATCCACCCACTCCGTCGAGTTGGGGTAGAGGAACCCGGAGATGTTGTACGGGTTGCCTCCCAGGGCGATGTACGCCTGAACCAGGCGAGCAATAGAAGACCCCTGAGTCACCGAGAACCCAATCCGCTGCTCCGACTTCTTGTTCCCCTCCCCCTCAGGGATATCCCGGTACTCCACTTGGACTTCCCCGATACGGATGATCTCCGCCTGTAACGTGTCGATGCGGGCCACCACATCCCGACGTTCCCGAAGGAGCCACTCTGCTGCTGCCCGGAAGTACCCGACTGGGAAGACCCCCATCTTGCTAAACGATGGCATGGTCCACCTCCCCTACAGCACGTCAGGTTCCGACGAAGGCGCCGGACCAGGTTGTGGAGTCACCCCCTCGGTACCGATAGCATCAGGGGGGCGAGTGGTCGTGGTGGTCCCATCGAGGTCCTGCGTGGGCTGCCCAGGTTCCTCAGCCGTTGCCACGTTGATGATGTCAAGCAGGAACCCCGGGGCATAAGGGGCTACAAGAGCCAGCCCTGCCCCGTAGGACAAGGGTGAATCCGAGGGCTTGTTCGTAGCCGCCACGAAGTCTGCGAGAAGCCCGTCTGTCCCATCCGACAGGAGAAGGAGCCCTGAGAACTTCGGAAGGGCAAAGGAAAATCCCAGGAACGAATTGATGAGGCTGTTGACCCGGAGAATGATTTGCTGAAGCTCTACGATCTGGGCCTGGATGAACTCTATGTACTTGATGATTGCATCCGCCAGGGACTCCGTGGCAGTGGTCAAGGAACTGGCCCAGTTCTCCAACGCCCACGCAAAGTCAATCAGGCGAGGCCAGGTATCCATCAGACGGAAGGCTACCCACTCACCATCTCCAGGTGCCCGCTCGGGACAAGCCAGGCGAAGGACCTGGGCAGCTTGGTTGTAGATCGACTTCCCGTTGGCAGTCTGGCCCTGGATCATCCCCCTAGTGTAGACCATCGCAGGGTAGGGCTTACTGGGGTTTTTCGGTATGAGGTGGTCATACAAGACAACCCCCTTCGCCCAGGTGGTAAGGGGGAGAAACTGGTCCCGGGCCACCATGAACACGGGAGTTGTGTCCCCTGAACTGGTTAGCCTCTTCCGTTGATTCCGAGCAGTCAGGTAGTTCCGGTATTCCGTGGGCACATTCAGGCTCCCGTCTGCCTGGATGAACTTGGAGTAGACCTTCTTCTGGTCGTCGGGAAGCCCCATTAGGAGCGTCAGGACCTTCACGGGGTCCGACTCCTGGAAGACCAGGTTGGTCTGACCCCCCTGGTACATCACAAAGGGTGTTGACCGCCCGATCAGAGCCTTCTCACCCAGAAAGAACAGCGAGTCCGCCAACGGGGTAGCAAGCCCTGTCGAGTAGATGTTGGGGGCCAAGCCATATTCCGCCAATTGTGCTACGGGACTCTCAGGGTCAAGGGAGTCAAGGAGCGTCACATCCTCCACCTTGGCCGTCTTCAAAGCGGCTTCCCATGTGGCGGCCAGCCTCTTGTCGAGGCTCTTGAGGTACGTCCCTACGGTGGTGTTCCTGAGTTCCGGGGACAGGGCCACTACAGCGGCCTCTACCCGGGAGTTCATGCCCGTCCTTGTGTAAATCTCGTAGGTCAGCCTCTCCGTTACCTTGAGCAGGTTGGCCCTCCAGGCTTTGGGATCCTGACCTGGCTGCCCCATCTCCAGCATATTGGCATCCGAGTAGAGGCGGGACAACAACCCTCGGGCACCCTCCAACCCAGTGGCCGTCTTGGCAAAGCCCTGAGCCGACCAGGTGCCATCCGCAAACTTCTTCGTCGTATCTGAACCCTTGACCGCAGCGATCTCGTCCAAGTAGGGGAGATCCGCTCGGGAGAGCACCAGCACCAGCAACGCGGACTGGATCGCCTTGAAGTATTCCGAGGTGTTTGACCCTACGAAGGTAGCTCGCTTGGAGGGACTGGGGTTTCCAACAGAAGCAGGCCCACTGCGATATGCAACCACGAACGGCTGACCTGCCGTGTTTGCATTGTAGCCGATATCCTTCTGAAAACCCCACTTCGGGACGGCCTTGCTCTCAGCAACCTGCTTCCCAACGGACCAGACTCGGATGTAGAAGGTGCTGGCCTTGGTCTTGCTCCCCGGGACCACGGAGATTGTCCCATCCGGTGCAGTCGCCCACTGAGCCTTGAGAGGCATGTCCTCTATGTTGAAAATGGCCCCGTACTCCCCCGAGAACCACTGGGCAAGGGTTACACCGGAGGTGATGAGGAACACCCGCTGAAGAAGGAAATCCGCCCCCTTTCCATCCCCAGGAGATCCCAGCCCCGGCGTTGCTGGCCCAAGGTCCTCCAACGGGATAGCCCCACTGCCGACCATGCCGTAAACCTGGCAGTAGCCATCTTTCAACCTCGGGGACTTGCCTCCCTGGAAGCCCTTGTTGAACTCGAAAGGACCCCCCAGGAAGTCCAACATCTCCGCCCCGCCATGCAGGACAAGGGGTTGTCCATTCATGTCTAGCACATCCCCGTACTCTCGGGGCTGTACCTGTACGGCCTTGTTCCCGTTGGCAGGCTTCTTGTCTGTGTTCGCTCTCGGACGGGCGAACTTGATAGGGATGCCCTCCGGGATGGTAGAAACCGTGACCAGATACCCCGAGGGACCGAGTTGAGGGAAGGGGTTCAGCGGATACTTCTGAGAGGCAGGCCGTGTCACCCAGGACACCCGGCACTTCTGAGGGGTATCCCCACTCCAAGTAGTCAGGGCGGACCCCAGAGGCTTGAACTGAAACGCAGTGCTGGCAACTGCGGTTGCCGTCCCGTATTGGATGTCCTGTATGGTGGGCACCGGAAGCCGAGATGAGTCAGGGAAGAAGCTCAACCCGAACAACTGCATAAGGGTGATCAGGAAGTTGACCAACCGCTCGTAATCTGAAGGGTCTACCGACAGATAAGCGAACATGCCGAGGACCTTGGTCGTGCTTGCCACGTCCGGGCGGGTTGGATCCGTCCGGTCTGTCATCCGAGCAATCATCCGCTGTTCGTAACCCGAATACCCACCCCGAAGGTCCTCGGGAGGCCACCCCAGCAACGCCCAGTCTCCTGTCAAGTACATCCCAATACTGCGAAGGCTCTGTAGGAGGGCCGAGACTTCCTGTGCAATGGCCTCAATGAGGGAGACCAGCGGGTCCAAGTACCCCTTAGCAAAGGACTTGGAGAACTCCAATGCCTGTGCAGCCACCTCCAAAAAGGCGGTCAGCAACTCGGCGAAGTTGTTTACCGTATCCCGGATGCTCGCCAGGAAGTCCGGGACTCCGAAGCTCAGTGTGGACCACTGGCCGAAGTTGTCATCTGCCATCAGGCACCCCCTCCCTGCCGTCGCATCCGTACCAGCTTCTCCTTCAACGCTTGGACCTCAGCCTGCTTCTGGACAACAGCTTGTTCCAGCATGTCCCGGATCTTCAGCAGGTTCTCTGCCTGGTGGGTCGCGAACTCGGGATGCCTGGGTTCGCCCCCACCCATCTCCACCCAGTTCTTCGTTGGTTCCTTGGCGTCGCTCATGTGCCCACCTTGTCTACGGAAGACTCCAGCAACAGGGTACGCTGCCTTGAGGCCAGATTCCCAGGCAACTCGGCAACGAACCGATCAATCCTAGCCAGCGTACCCTTGTACCGATGCGTCCGGTAGGTCAGCCAAGTGTACCGAATCCCCCGGAGGCGATCCCGCACATCGAGGATGAGGTCGATCTGGTCAGTCAGGACCGGACGGACCTCCGACCCACCCACGACGGTGTCGTTGTACGCCGTGTACGGGCCACCCACCTGGTCGAACGGCAAAGCCGGGGTCGTCAGGGCGTACTTGTTGTTCGGGTCCGGGGCGAGAGAGTCCAACCTCACGTCATGAATCCAGAAACGCCGGTCCAGGATCCCCAGGCAATTGCTGCTATTGCAGTAGGGGGAGAAGGAGACTTCGCCCGTCAGCCCGATGATCCTCCGGTTGGGGAACAGCCCCACTCCCGACTCGGGGTTGGTCACCACTCCCAGGTCTTCCACATGCACGAGGGCCTGCCAGTCCCAGTAGAACCCGCCACGAGATCCGTTGGACACCGACCCCAGCATCTCGATGAGGGAGAGAATCCGCTCCCTCATCATCAGCACCGTGTCGATGACCGTGTTGGACAGCATCGTCGTCGGACGGATGATCCGGTAGCTGAACGGTCGGATGGAGTGGTTGTCCTGAAGCGGCGTCCCCTTGTTGGTGTAACTCCCAGTCAGCGCCTTCAACGTCGGGCGAAGATCGTTCTGGCCCTCGGCCTGGTCGGTGGACAAGAGGGAGAGATTGACCGTGGGGTACACCCCATAGACGAGGTTGGTCCTCGTCCCCCCCATTACCACGTCAGCCCCCAACGTCCCAGCGTAGGTGTGAACCGGGTCGAGTTCCAGATGGTCCTGGTGAACCACCTTGACCCGGTAGAACCCACGGTTGTCATCCAGAGGGGCGGTCAACCCCGCCACATAGGGCACAGGACCCGCATTGGCAGTCCGGGTCGGGACACTCAAGTCACCTATCGGGTAGGACCCCCGCTCATCCACGACAGTCATGAACCCCGCACCGTCGATGACCACAAGGTCTCCCGCCCGAACCCCCTTGGTCTGGAAGTTCACGACCGGGGCGGAGTCGTCGTACAGGACGTTGGCTACCTCCACCCAGGTCTTGGTCCCATCCGTGTCCGGGACGTACCCACCCACCCAGTTCAGGGGGTCAGGGTCCGAGCGGTCGGCTACCGTCTCGTGCAGGACCCTATCGGTGATGAGGTCCAGCAACTGGGCGTTGGACTGCTCGTGCGGAACCGGAGCCTGCCGGAGGTAGACCTCAAAGGTCTTCCCCACCATGCTTGCCGTAGGCACCGCAGCCAAGCCCGGAGGCATGACCCGGATCTGGGTCGCACCCACAACGTCGGAGATGATGCCCGTGTCGAGCACCGTGCCATCCGTGTCGAGCACCCGGAAGAAGTCTCCGGGGTGGATGTTCACGTCTTCGGTGTTGAACCATCCAAGGGTCATGCCCGCAGCGGCGGTGATGGTCCCCACCTGCTGGAGACTCCGAGTGAAGCCCGTGATGGTCCCCCGCCGCACCTGGTAGACGTACTTCAGAGGCTCGAAGGCGTTGTTCAGGGCGTTCTGAAGCCCATGCCACCGACGAACTCGCCGGACCTCAAACTGCACAGGTTCGGCCGTCCCTGGGGAACGCATCCCGACTTCTACTGCCAAGAGGGACCGGGAAGCATCCACCACCTTGGGATCCACCCCTGCCAGAGACAACGGCTGCTGAGGGACAGAGGGCTCCAAGAACACACCCCCCTGGGCGTAGAACCCCAGATGGTTGGGGGCACCCAGGGAGTCGCAAGACCGGAGGTCCGTCCCGGGAAGCAGGCACGCCACCCCAGGAGCAATCACAGGATGCCCCGAGGGGTTGTTCAGAGCCGTCCCTTGGGCAAGGGACAACGCCATGTGCAGCTTCCGTGGCACATCGGCGTACACCGGGACGTTGTTAGAGGCATCGAAGGTGCCGTTCGTATGCACAGTCCCCTGAGAGACCCCCGCCTTGGCGACAACCCCGGGCACACCTGAAATCATGTTGACCGTGCCCACTTGGAAGCTCCCCAGGTAGGCGGCTTCCAGGTCATGAAAGCCCAGGACAGCATTGTTCAAGCCTGCACCAGGAGAGTCATAGCCCACCACCGAAGAATCGTCGGGAAGCTCGCCACCCCGGACCGAGATGTCCAAGGTCTGCACGCCCTCCCCCACACCGATGGACTCGTCGTGCCAGCCGAGAAGACCACCCACGAGACGGGTAATCATAGCCGCAGTGATGTCAGTGGCAGGGGCGGCGATAACCGCCCCATTTGCCCAGTTCCAAGGCGGAACCGCCAGGATGAGCTTGGGGTTTGGCCCCAGCAGGTCGAAGCCGGTGTACTGGACGCTGAACAACGCCTTCTGGAAGACCGCTGCCGAGGTGCTGCTCAAGTCCCCCGCGTTGATGATGACATACACCCGACCCGTCGCTGGGAGCATGGAAATAGTGTTCACCTCCAGCCGAAGCCCCGTGATGTCCAGAGACAAGACCCGAGGATAATGGCTAGTGACGAAGCCCCCACCCGAACCGAGCTTAGCAGAGACGAGAGCGTCCTTGTAGGGCACCAAAGCATCGGGCTCCACTGCATGACGGACCACGTAAGTCCCCGCCTTCTCCGTTGCCGCGTCCATCACCGCCCATGCCCGGTCGATGTAGAGCACGTCCCCCTTCTGCACCCGGGACACCGCTCCGGCTGCGGGAACGATAGCCGTGAGGCTGTTACCTGATGCCGACCCCACGCCCGTCAGGATGTCCCCACCTGCGGGGTCTTCCGTCTGGGAAGCCTGGACTGCTGCCGTGATGCTCGACGCCAAAATGGGGATGTTGGCAGGTGCCTCGAAGGACATGACCTTCAAGGTGCCATCCTCATTCGGGGATGCAGCGGGAGTCCAAGTGCCCCCAGCCAACGTAGTAGACCCCGTCCGGCTCAGGACGGTCAGTTCTGCACCTGCCACGTCGTTGACCGTAGACACACCGCCGATACCCAGGGTCACCCCTGTAACTCGAAGCTCCGTCTCATAGAGATAGCCAGCACCCACAGGGTTGGTGTCTAGAAATCCACGCGGGCGTGCCAACCGCAAGTCGATAGCCTCGTGGAAGGTCAGTCGATCACTGCCGATGTAGGCCGAGGTACTCCCCCCCGTGGTGCATGTCAGACTGAGGGAATACTCAAACCCGTAGAGGCTGGACTTCACCGTCCCTGCCACGGAGTAGGGCAGGAACCACTGGTTGATGGCTCCGACCAGGAACGCATCGAAGAACACCGAGCCCGTGATGCCGGTGATGACGATGTGCCGACTGTTGGCTGCCGTCCCAGGGACTGGCTCGCCGGTCACCGGATCGAAGACACCCGTCGCTACCCCCATGTGAGGCAGCGGACCGATAGGGGCACCCATCGCCGCATCTGGGATGAAGGTGATGTCCCCCGACCGGATGAGGATGGTCAGGAGGGGGCGACCGTCGTGCCACCCAGGGAGGTAGGTTCCCAGACCCGCTGGGCTGTTGACCGTCGAAGCATCGGGACGACCGAGGATCTCCACCTTCAAAACGTTGTTGGGGCTCGCCGCCAGGATGGTGTTGAGGTTTCCCACCCCGACGACTGAACCGTCATTCAGAGCCAGCACAGTATCCTGGAAGGACAGGATGGTCTTCCCGAACCCGGCGGAGTCATCGAACAGCCGGATCCCCAGAGGGTTGGTCACCTGGGGGTTCGGAGGGTAGTTCCCCGGAGTCGTGTGAACGGCGTAGTTGTGCAGGAGGTACTGGGTCAAGGCCCCCTTGTTCGTCTGGGTCACGAAACGAGGCGGTTCGACCCACGACCAGAAAGTCCCTCCGATGTTCGCCGTCCGCAGAGCCCCTACCGACAACATGCCCTGCCAGCCCTGGGGGTTGCCTGGGTCCACTTCGACCAGGAGGAAGTCCCCTGGACGCCCCGCAGTGGTGCCGTAGTCCGTCGCGGGTTGGGTGTCGGTCGCCGTCATCACAACGGCAGGTTCTTTGTAGTCACCCCCGAGAGGGACGGCAGCCCCAAGGACCGCACCGTCGTTGAAGAGGATCTCGTCGGGGTAATACCCCCCCAGCACCGGATGCCGAGCCATGAGATCCCCCAGCAGGCTCTGGATCTCATCGAAGCGGTCAAGCTCCGTGGCGGTCGCCTTCTTGAAGGGGATCTGGTAGTCCCCAGCGTCATCCTGGGCGAGACCCCTGAGAGCAGGTGTCTCCAGGGGCACCGGGCTCATGTTGGCGAACTCGACCACCCCTTCGATGTGGCTCATCGGGGCAGGGGTGTTCTGGCCGAGCATCTCCTTGATGGGGAACAGGAACGGGTCATACCAGGACGGCAGGGAGAGGTCCACCACCTGCCCATCCGTTCGGACCACGATGTCCGTCCCCATACGGTAGGACGGAGAAGTCCGAGCCGCCGTCTGGACCATCTCCATCGTAGGAGACCCCGAGAGGTCCATGACCGGAGCCTCGGCTTCCGGGGGGACCACGTACAAGGTGTCTGCCCGACCGATGCCAAACAGGTGAGCGGGGATGCCCTCGGCGTTGTCCGTGGCAACCAGCACGTCACTGGAAGACGAGATAACGTCGCCATTCCGGTTCATGAGCGTGATGACGCAGCCGAACTGCAACCCGCCGACGAAGACGCCCGAGAACAGCTTCTGCCCGAGCACGTCGAGTTCTTCGGGGAAGACCGCGTTGTAAAAGACCCCCTCGGGCTTGCCCCAGGCGATCTTGTCCCCCACCTTGAACCCCGGAAGTGCCTGAGCCGGGTCTCCTGCCACAGCATCCGGCACAGCCCCACCCTGAGAGAGGAAGACAGTCGGGTCGGGATAACCGGTTGCAGGGTTGATGACCACCTGAGTGATGGGCACCGCCGAGACAACGAAGCAGGGCACGGGCACGGCAGACCCAAACGCCGAAGCCGGGAGCCCATTGGGGAAGTACCCCCAGATGCGAGTGCGAGCCAGACGGGGACGGAGGGTCTTCTCCGAGACATCCCGAATCGCCCCGAGCACCGGGTTGGCAACCTGCCCGATGGCGGAGTTGTAGGTGCTCTCCATCTCCCCCGTGGCAGGGTTCAGCTTCCGCCACCCGTAAGAACCCACATCCCCCACAGAGAGGTCCGACCCGATGCCCGGCTGCAACGTGAACAGCACCCGAGCCGACGTGGGATACACCCGGGAGAACTTGCTGGGCTGGCTGAGTCGCTGATAGGTCCCCCCGACCTCCAAGGTGTAGTACGGGGCTGTCGTGGTAGCGACGACCCGAGGCTGGCTGGGTCCCAGGAGAAGAATGTCATCCACGTCGTTGTGGCTGAGAGGCACCTGCTTCTGGATGAGGGCTGCCAGGTAGGACGTACCCAACGGCTGCCCGGTCAGACGGAAGTCCGTCAGGGAACACGTTGCGGGGTCTACCAGGTAGTCCTTCCCAGGCAGGAAGGTCAGGTCCCGAGTGGGATCCTCCCCCCGGAAGACCTGAGCCCAGACCTGGTTCGGGTTCAGAGCCCCGGTGATGTCGTCCTCGTAGCCCGGGGGTGCGTATTCAGCCCCCCGACCAACCCAGAACCGGAACTTCCCATCCCGGTCCCCGATGAACATCCCAGTGATGGTCTCACCGACCTGCTCAAAGGCGGTGATGGCGTCGTTGTAGAACCCCAGGAATGCCCGTGCTGCCCGGTCCTTGTCCTGGAGGTCCCGACCCTGGGCATAGAGCCCCTCGTTGCCGTAGTCCCAGTTGTCTGTCCCACCAGGGATGGACATCCGAGGTCCACTGGTAGGCTGGTCGGACTTCATCTCGTCCAACGCCTGCTGGACAGCATCAGGGAGGTAGGTCCGCAGGGAGAGAGCCCGGTAGTAGAAGGAGTCCGGGTTGTCGAAGGTGTAGGTCGCCATCAGCCGACCACCCAGGTAGCCATTGTCGTTGGACGGCAGAGTGTTGAACCGGAAGCCCGCAGCCCACCTGGGGTAAATGAGGTTCCCCCGGACGTACAAGGGAGCCATCGACCGCTTCTGGGTGTAGCCCATCAGGAGCCACTGCCGAGGACCCAGGGCACTCTGGACAGGCGCCAGAAGCTGCACGACCCCAGTCTCGGAGTCGATGTTGAACTCCGTCCCCTGAGCCAGTTGCCTGCCAGGCTGCTCCACACCGGAGACTTCTTCTCCGAACAGGGTGAGTTCCACACCCTCACTGGCAACCAGTGCCCCCTTGCCCACGAACTCTCGCACGTCCGGCGGGTAGACCGGGCGGTAGGAGAGCTTGATGGTGGGGTTGGATGCCGGGTCCACTGCCGTCTGGAACGCTGTCGTGAACGAAATGACCGTCTGAGTGCCGTCCTCACTGAGTTCCGTCCGGGCGATGGTGAAGGGCACACCCCCCACCTCCATGATGTGCCCGGAGACGGCGAACTGCGTCAGGTCCCCCCGGAAGGTCATTGTCGCCTGTCGAGCCATGACCGGCTCGAAGGGGAAGTCAGTGGTGGGGACCACCTGCATGAACCCCGCCTTGGCGGTCGTAGGTACTGGGGTAGGCCCATCCGGGTAGAGGACCGTCGTGATAGGTACCGACGTGATGAGTGCCACCACATCGTTCCCCGGCGACCGGGAACCCACCTCGACCACCGTCGAGGGGTAGATGTCCACCCTCGTCAGGTCCGAGTCGCTGAAGTACGACCTCCCCGTGATGTAGAAGCAATCCGCCCCCAGGCGGAGCATCTGACCCGGGGTGAATTCCTTGACCCGATTGCCCCGCAGACCGAAGTTATCCTTGCCTGCCGTGATGAAGAACGGCGGGCGATAGACCGGGCTCTGAGACGTGTTGTAGGTCTGTTCCCCACCCTGGGCGTTGAACACCGCGTAGGAGGCTACCGGGGTCACCCATGCCGGAAGGTCCCGGTTGAACAGCAATCGCCGACCCAGCCATCCCGCAGGCTGGTCCACCAGGAAGTCCGTCGCCGACCCGAAGTTCTGCTGGGTCGGTCCCACGAAGACCAGGGGCTCCACCGAGGTGTCCCACACCTGCTCCCCCAGGGGGTCCAACTCAAACTCTCGGTCCGTCCGTCGAACCGCCTCTTCCCGCCGAACGAAGACCGGCAAGAACTCGGTCACGGTGTCCGTGACTGTGCCCACCCGGCGGCCCTCATTGGTCGCCAGCCAGTAGGTCATCTCGACCAGGCAGCCCTTGACCATTGGCTTGACGAAGCTGACCGACCCGATCATGGGGGCTACCGCGACATCCCGATTGTCCCCCGTCGTGACCATCTGCTCGACAAAGTAAAGGGTCTTGCCGCTGTGGGTCAGGACATCCGTTGCTGAGATGCGGAGGGAACCCGTCTTGGGGTCGTACTCGGCGGTCCCCGTGGGGATCAGGCTCGCTGCCCGGAGGGTCTCCACCAGGATGACCTGGCTCGACTGTCGGTCCGTGAGCATCGTGGACGAGAACTTCAACTCGCCCTTGGGATGCACCCGGTTCCCATCATCCCAGTCCGCCGTCAGGTACTCGATGGTCGTGGGGTCCGGGGAGAATGCCCCCACAGGAGCCGGGTGGAGGATGTCCGACCCCACCTGGAGGTCGAAGGTGCCCTCACTGACATGCGTCGTCCAAGGGAGCACCCGGGCGTTGTTGGCAATGATGCCCAGAGGCGTCATGCCCAGTGGAGTCAGGGTTGCCTCGATCCCCGTCCCTGGGGAGACTGCTCCAAACCGGAGGTTGATGGGACGGCCCTTGGCGACGGCATCTGCCACGTAGGCGGTGAAGTCCGTGCCCGCGATGGAGCCCAAAGGAGACAAGACCCGGACCTTGAATGGTTCTTCGGACAGGTGGTTGAAGGGCTCGTAGACCACATCCGCCACGATGGCGGGGTCGTACAGGCTGTCGGGAATCCCCTTGTAGGCATCCCAGGGCGTCGGTCGTGTCGAGGACGACACGAAGGGGGGAGTCACCTCGCAGTGGGTTGCATCCAGCACCGAGGTCACAATGTAGGACCCCGAAGCCATCTTGATCCGGAAGCCCCCTCGGAGGACCGGCAGCCACACCAGGTTCCCGGAGTTGTCGATCCGCTGCTGCCCCGTAGCGGGGTCAATCTCGGGGTCCGTCGAGTTCGCCAGGAAGTTGGCGGAGGGGTCCGTGAAGAGGGTATGCCCAGCGACGTAGGCTCCCTGTGCCCCAGAGACCATCCACGCCCCGTACCTCGTGACAAGCTGAGCGACCCCAGGTCCCCCATCCTCGGACAGGATGTAGTCCACACCCTGCTCCTGGACCTGGTATGGCCCCCCTGACTCGGCGGCGTACAGCCCCCCTGAGATGCCCGGAGCCCCGAGCAACGTTTCGGGGACCACGTTGGCTTGCCCCAGGAACAGGGAGGTCGTGGGGGTCTCCACACGGTTGGAGGAAGAGGACTGCTCCAGCCAGGCGAACTTGCCCTCACCGAACCGATGCTGGATGTCCACGAAGTGCTCCAGCCTCTTGTCGATCAGGCGGACATCATCCCCTTGCACGGTCATCATCTGGAGGTTGAAGAACACCCCCTCATCGAACCCGGCGATGTCCTCCACCGGGGGGTAGTCCAGGAACTGAAACGGAGAGGGCAGGATGGACTCCGAGAGCACGGCGTCCGTCAGACGCACCTGAGCATTGTAGTCCGCATCCGCCTTGCTGCGGTCGAGGTTCAGGAGGCTCCGGGACAGCCCCAGGGAGATGCCCGCGTCAGAGAGCCAGTTGGGCTTCCCGCCCTTGACTCGCCACCCTGGCAGGAACCCCAGAGCCGCACAACCGCTGAGATCCTTCACGGACCCCCAACCGATCTGCACCTCTCCCGTCGTCGGGGTCGCCGACTCCAGAAGAATCCGGTCGCCGACCCCTCGTGCAATACCTGTCCCGGCTTGGGCGGTGATCCGTGCCTGGATGGAGGCTGCGACCTCATCTGCCGTGTAGAAGTCCTGTGCCGGAAGGGTGTTGGCGTGCCAGTCGTGGGCCACCCCGTCGATGGCGAAGTACAGCACCTCATCCCCCACGAACCGGAAGATGATGCGGTTCCGGGAGTAGACCCGAGCCAACGTCGTGTAGGTCGAAGGGTTCAAGGTCGCTTGGAGGAAGTAGACCGGCTTGCCCACCCCGAACAACGTGCGGTCGGGAGTTCCAATCTGAACCCGAGACCCTCTGTCCCCCGTACCCAGGGCCACAGCCTCCTTGGCGATGTAGACCTTCCCACCTGGAACCTGGAAGGGGAAGTCCGGCAACTCACTGTTGCGGTCCACGATGACCGTCTCGGTCACCGCCCCGGCACGGGCGAAGATGATCGTGTCCCCCACACCATCTGCTACTTCCCGGACCAGACCCAGCGACTGAGGTGAAGGCAAGGTGTCCCCACCTGGGCGAACAGGCACGGCCACCAAAGCAGGGTTCACACCATCGGGGACCGGAACCGAACCCGTACCATCCGGGAGGTTCAACACCCCGGACACCCCGAGCCCCATGTAGGCTTCCAGGTACGTCCCCTGGAGGTCCTCCGGCCACGGGGATGCTTCCGGCAAGTACATGAACCCCAAAGCAGACAGATCCGGTGTGACACCATCCTGCTGCACCAGGCGAACGGGTGCTTTGGTGGGCTGAGGCATGGCATTGAGGGCACAGCCCTCGTAGTAGACCGTAGCCCCCAGGAAGTGCTTGTTGAACTCCGGCTGCTTGGGGTCCGCCTTGCGGATGTCCATCAGGCTCAACCGCACCCGACCTGTGCTCAACGCCACCAGACAGGTGCCCTCATCGGGCTCGGCGGCGGTTTCGAGTTCGGTCTCCGTCTCCACCACCGTCGCCAGAAGGGGCGACCGATTGGCGATGCAAAGAATCGGGTAGTCCGTGGGTCCTGGGATCGGAGCCACGTAGATGGGGGCGGCCTGGAGGGGACCCAAGACACCTTCGGCGTCTGCCTGGAAGGTGTTGTAGCTGTACCACACGGTCAAACCCGCATGGAGTGTGACGTACTGGGGACTGAAGGCCAGGTTCCCCCGAGCCTGGCCGACAACCCCTGCCAGCTTCGTCCCCGAGAAGTCGAAGCTGGAGACTTGATCGTCCGCGACCACCTGGATGCCGGTGAATCCGTCAGCATCGTTGGCCCCAACAGGCAAGCTCAGCGCACCAGGGCTCGTGCCCAGCCGCAGCATGGCGTACTCATCGGGAGTCGCCACGTCTCCTGTCAGAATGGCACCCAGGGGCAGGGTCCGAAGAGCCGGAGTCAGGGTGTACGTGGTGTCGAACGCCAGGACCCCGAGATTGATAGGGGCGGAGCCCTTGTAGGGCTTCCACCTCTGAAGTCTGCCATCCCAACCGAATCTCGTCTCGTAGCGGTCGTTCTTCGTCCACCAGAACTTGAGAGGGGCGATGGTGTACCGGACGCCCGTGATGGTGTCTCCCCGTTCTAGGGAGAGCCCCCCACCGAACACCGACGCCACTGTCCCTGGGACCATTGCTCCCGAGTAGACGTTGAGGTCCGTCAGGGTGACCGACCCTGTTCGTCCCGTCTGGTCCCCGACTGCTGGGATGACCACCTCGTAGGGAGCCGACCCCAACCGACCTGCTGCGGGGTTGTCCTCGTTGATCCAGCCGAGATCGTCGTAGGTCTTGTCACCGCGAGCTACGACCACATGGGTGATGGTCCCGATCTCCCGACCGCCATCATCCATCACCACCACCCGGAGGCTGCCATCCGAGTAGGGGGCCAAGGGGTCCAGGAGGTTGTCGATGGGAGACACGCTCCCCACGGGAATGCGACCAGAACCCTGGTCCTGCCACCAGGCAGAGTCCGTCACCAGAGCCAACTGGGAGGAGTTGGCCGCCCACACCAGGTACTCCTGCGGAGTCGTACCGGGGGCTTGAAGGACGGCGGCTCGGTATTGATCCCCCGAGAGGTCCACCATCGCCAGCGTGCCGGGCAAAAGCGGCACTTCGGGGCTAGCAGCCGTCCGCACCGGAGGTTGTCGCACGTCCCGGAAGACACCGTTGAGAGGCTCACTCGATGCCGCCGAGTTACCCGGAGCCATCTGGGGTGCCCGAAGAACCTGACCTGTAAACGAGATCCCCATTCAGATCACCACCGAGGTTGACTGCCCCATCGCTGACGCCGGACTAGGCGGTCCCACCACCGTACCCGTTCCGGTCAAGGTCAGGAGATGAGCCGAGATGCCCGTCCCCAACCCGGTAGCCATCTGAGCCGCTGCTGGCCCGGCTCCCATCATCGCGGTCATATAGGCCAGCAACTGTGCGATCAACAGCGGGGGGTTGACCACGAATGCCTTGGAGACATCGACCCCCACGCCGACACCTACTACGCCTCCGGCGTACTGACCGGACTTTGTGAAGGTCTTAGCGAGTCCCTTGGAGACGACCATCCCCAGAGAGACCGACAACGGCCCCAGCATCCCCGCACTCATCAGCCCACCGATGACCAGAGGTGGGTTGGAGACGAGGACCAGACGAGTCGTGGGAACGTTGATGGCACCGGCCCCCGCCGTCCCTGTACTGACCCCCTTGATCAGCACACCCCCAGTCTTCAGCCACGTTGCCACAGCAAAAGAGATCGCCCAGGCCAACTTGTCGAAGGTGTAGCCCTCTAACTCGAAGATCCCCCCATCCCGAGCCCGGTTCAGATCCGCATAGAGTTGGGGAGGGGTGATCATGCGTTGCTATCCTGCGGAGACGATGTGGTTTTTGGCTCCGGCACCCCAAGTCAGGTAAGGCAACCCTGTGAAGGGCTCAATTGACCCAGCACAAAGAATAGGTCCTTGATCTGGACCCAGAATAGGAGCCCCTAGTGTGAGAACCGCCCCTGACCGAATCGTGACAGGCCCCGTGGACTCCACCGTTGCCGAGACAGACCCCTTCATCTCAGCGGACCCTGCCGTTGCCGTCAGGGAGAGATTGCCTGCCACCGCTCGACCCGCGATCCCCTTGGAAGTGTCCACCTCCAGGGTGTTCAAGCCCGCCTGGGCCTTCCAAGTGCCCTGGTTCGTCTTGTAGGTCAAGTTCCCCACAAGCACCGTGGTCGTGTGGTTGCCCAGCTTGAAGGTCTCGTTCCTGTCCCCCCAGAGGTAGGTGACCTCCTCGCACACCAGTCCGGCATACATGGGGTTGTAGCTCCGCTCATGGATTGCACCCGAAGAGGGGAGCATGTTCTTCGGTCCGCTGAAGGTATCGGATCGCTTCCCGGTCACCACCACCTTCATGTCTTCGGTGGTCTGGGTCAGTTGCTTCGCTGCCGAGAGGGAGATCCCGTCCAAGCCGTTGATCTCTACCTTGGAAGCATTCAGTTCCAGGAGCTTTCCCTTGATGAGCACCGCTCGGTCTGCCCACAGGCGAGCGTTCGTGCGAGCCCGGATGTCCACCGCAGGAACGGTATCCCCCTTCCCATTGGACCCGTAGGCCGTCTCCATCCAGTCCTCCTCCCCCTTTGGTGACCCACCACCATAGATGACGACGGGGCCTTGCTCACTGCGGAGACGGAGACTGTTCTTGGAGAGGGTCCCCAGGTGGATGCCACCTTTGAGTTGCATCTCCAGGGCACCACCAACGGCAAAGCGCATACCCCCAGCGAAGGCAACATCGAGGCTGGAACCATCGACAGGCCCGGAGAAGTACGCCCGTGCCTGCCCCTGCTTGTTCACCGACCACCAGGTCGGAGCCAGTACCCCCCCAAGGGGGGTCAGCCGAAACAGCGTGGCAGCGTGTTCTGCCAAGGGAGTCCCTGTAGTCCCCTGTGCCGTGGACCCTACCTGGATCGGCTCCAAGCGGGGTCCTATCCCCCCAAAATCATCAAAGACCCTGGCAACTAGCGGGACACCGTATTCCTGACGACCCCTAGCGGAAAAGGGATCGTTGCCCACCACACTCCCCAAAACCCACTCGATGTACGGGGTGTTGGGGGACACGCCAGGGGTATCAGGGTCAGAAGGTGGAAGCCGCTCGGCATCGAACCCGTCTGTCTGCTCCGTGACCGGGAGGAGCCCATTAGAGGTGTGAGCCACCTCGATGCGGTGCTCCGTCAGAACCGCCCCTTCCGGTCGGAGCACCCCATTGTCGGGGCCATCCGCCATGACACGGTAGATGTTCTTCCCGGCGTACACCGCATCGTTGATGAAGTTGGCGTCAACCGCACAACCCTGCTCGTCAATGTAGCCTCCCCGGCGCAGGAACTGATAGGGGTCGAACTCCGCCTGAGTGGCATCGAGTGTGCCCCCCAAGTCCTCACCGTTGTCCCCGAGGACCCGATGGAACACGTCTGCGGGGGTCAGGAACCCAGGGAGACTCGTGGGACTGTCCACAAGGTCCGCTTCGGGTACGGGTACATCCCCCAAAGCCTGCACTGGGGAGTCCCAGATGAGACCGTCCGAGAACATCGTCGTGGGGAGCCGGAGGGCATCCCGCTGGACCATGCCCGCATATACCCGTGTCCCTGCCAGAGCCGTGAACTGCTGCAAGGCTCGGGTCACGACCGCCTGGTCGGCATCCCGGAGAATGAACTCGTTCCCTCGGCGGTTCACCAGGTGGGCACTCTCGTCCAGAACCAGGTCGGAGCCTTGAGATGACGAGGCTACGATGTTGCCAGGCTGGATGTGGCGGAGCTTGTGCCTGACACGGTCGGAGACCCCCCGGATCTCCTCCTGACCCCGGGAGGATGAAGCATCGTGCTCATCCTCGGTGAACCCCGCCGTGACTAGCCAGTCACGGCCAGGCCAGACACCGGGGATGATCCAGTTGAGAACTACGGGTGTCTTGGTGCCCCGTGCCTCCGATGTATCCTGGGGGAGCCAGCCCACCACGCAGTAGTCCCCGACCTCCGGCATCGCACCGAAGAAGTGCCTGGCACCGGCACCGGGGTAGGTCATAGGAACAGGAACCCGCTCGAACTCCTGCTCCGTCCCGATCATCGTGCGGAGGGTGACGAGGTGTTCCTCGTAGTCCACCCCCACGACACGACAAACCCCCAGCCCAGTCGATCCTCCCTGGTCAGGATGCTGATCCCGGAGCTTCTTCTTGAGGTACTCTGGCTCCTGGGTGATGTCCCCTAGATGTAGACTGGTCAGAGAGGCTACTGGGCGGCGTCCTTCGCTCATGTCACTTCTCCTCGCCCTTCTTCAGCTTGTCCTTGGCCGTGCTGGCGGCGGCGTATGCCTCAAGAAGAGCCTGCTTCTGAGCCTCTGTTGCATCTCGGCCCTGAGCAATGAAGCTGTCCTGTTCCCCCTGTGCCACGGAATCAATGCCAAGGGTGCCGAGAAACTGGGAAACGACCCCGGATGAACCCTTGTCCAGCATTTGGCCCCGAAGGGCCTGTTGCTGGAGATCCCACTGGGCGGCAGCTACTTCGGACCCGGCCCTGACCCACCGAGTAACTGCATCATCGGGACTTGTACCATAACCCTCCTGGGTCTTCGCACCCGAGGCCCCCACAGGAATGAACCCTGTCTGCCCGAAGGCTTCAAGTTGCATCGACGCCTCCGCAGCCTTGCAATTACAGATATGCCCCGTGGGCTGGGGATTCAGGTCCGCCAAGGAAAAGGCCGCGTTGACCAGAGGGATCTTCTGGATGGCGGACTCGCTGTTGACGAACAGGTTGGCAAGATCGAAGTCCAATTGGCTCGTCTCAGACCCCTTGTTAATGGCCGCCGAGTAGTCGAGGATCTGCTTGTCTGTCAGGTTCTTGGACCGCAACTGCCGGAGAGCCTCATCGTTGAGGTACTTCGCCTGGTCAGCCCGATTTGCCGCCGTCCCTTTGGTCGTGACCGGGACCGTTACAGTCTTGCCCTTCTTCATCTTGGTCTCATAGGTGGGGACGCCTATGTTGCCATGCTCCACGTAGAACTTCAGAATCTGGTCCACCAGGTTCTTGTCGAGCAGACTGAAGATGTCGTGCTTGTGTAACTGGGCGAACACACCCTCAGGGTCGATAGAAACCCCCCGGCCGTACCGGTAGGACCCAAGGACATGGTAACCCTGTGCATCGGACACGGGGAATACCGGACTGTAGGTCGTCTCCCCCTTGTAGACCTTTGTTGTGGTAGCCCCCTTGCTCTTGGCTTTGGATGCAGCACCCACCGTGAACCCGTTGTTAAAGGCCGAAACCGCAGCATCCCGCTTCGCCTGGTCCGCCTTCATCTCGGCGCTGTCACACGCTTTGAGGGCGGTCGCCACCTGCTTGAGCATGTTCTTGGCAAGAGCCGCTTGAACCTTGCCCACCAACGCAGCCAGTGGCTTCTTGGTTATCGTGACACCCAAATCCACCTTTCCATCGGCGTTCCCCGCATACTTGTACATGCCGATTTCGTGGGAAAGAGTGACGGATTTTGTCCCTACGGTTACTGTGGTGGGCATTGGGAAACTGGACTTGGCCTTGAGAAAGATGGACTTGGTCTTGGAACCATCCGATGCCGCTGCCTTCATTGCTACCACACCCGCTTCGGCTCTACCTGCAACATTGTCCCAGGCGTCCTTGAACGTGGCAGCGAACGCCCTATTCGTTGCGGGCTCTGCGGAGGGCTTGAGCAACTCATTGACCTTGGCCGTGACAGCAGGCCCAACCCCCGAGACATGGGCCAGGTTGCCATGCGTGGTGACGTTCTTCAGCAAGGTCACATCCTGGACTGTGAACATCAGCTCCATCACCTCACTAGTGGCATAGACCTCACCCTTCGGATGTCCCGGCTTGCTCGTCAGCACCCGGATGCCTACCTGGGGCGTACCCGGAACCAACTGAGCCTCGGGAGGAATCTCACCAGGGCCCCCTTGGGGGTTCTTGGTATACATCATCACTGTCGGAACAGTGTCGGGAGGCGTGCGTGTCAACTCCGCAGGGGAGAGCGTCTCTAGATGCTTGTTCTCGTACTTGGATTGCCGGGGGCCTTGCTGCACAGGATTCGGGTGCGATGCCGAGTAGTACCTATACTGTCCAGGCTGCTGCCCGTTGGAGAACGTGGCCTTCTTGTCGGAGAGCATGTCCAAAAGATTGACCGTGCTGGACAAGTCCGACCGACCCTGAAAGTCCGCCTGGCTACGATAAGCCCACATGGTTTCCGACAAGATGTTGAGCAGGAGAGCCACCGCAGGGTGTTGGTCAAAGTCCTCCCATTCGGCCTCCAGTTTTCCCTTGGCCTCTGCCAGTTGCCCCTGCAAGGCACTCAACTTGTCCTGTGCGGCCTGGATCTTCTTTGTCAACTCCGCCATCGTCTTCTCTAGTTGGGCGGCCTCTTTTCCATCCCCCTGCCGCTTCGGGTTGTTATGGGCAGCGGCATACTGATTCTGGAGGTTGTTGATATCCCGGTGGACAGCATCAATCTTCTGCTTGGAATCGGCCCCCTTCTTGATGCCCGCCTTGAGCAGTTGGCTGTACTCCCGTGCAGCGAACAAGATGTTGATGGGACCTTCCGAGTCGGCTTTTTTCCCCTTGGGACCCTTCTTCTTCGCCTTCTCCACAGGTCCAGATTCATTCCCCGTATCCAGGAAAAACGGGATATCCTCTGACCGACCCGTCGTCTCGGGGGCTATGCCAGGAATCACCCTCGTATACGTGTAATAGGTCGCAGTCCCCTCGGAGGACACCTCCTTGATGATCCCAAACTCATTGGACGATGCCATCCGCAACAGGTCCTTGATCACCCGCATGTCGGCAATGTTCTCTATGTCGGTCCCCACGATGTAGAACAGGGGGTTGACCTTCGTAGGGTCCAACGCCATGATCACATTTGGGAATCCCGACAACCGGGGCTTGCCGCTCGGGTCTCGTACCTCCAGAGGACGCTCCGGCAAAAGAGTGTCCCCCAGGTCGATGGAGGATATCCCCTGCTTGGTCTGTTCCCCTTCCCTGCTGGGGGTTCCGGGAGCGTAGAACTTGGATCGCTTGCCCACAAGCTGAAGAGCCGTCGTGCATTGCCCACCGACACTGTGGGAGTGGGCGAAGCTAGAACAGTAGTAGTAGCAGTCGAGGTACGGGATGTAGACGGGGTAACCCGGTCGGAGTTCAGGCCGGATGGGGATCGTGACCGATGCAGAGTTCACCCCGATGTTCATCACGTCCATGCGGTTGACCGCCGCGAAGAACATCGACTTGGGGTCGTTGAAGTAGTTGGTCTCGTAGGTCCCGGGACGCCAACCGAACTGAGCAATCAGCCGGTAGTCCAGGAACTGACCCCGGACGCCCCACTCGTTCTCGGTACCCGTCCCCAGAAGGTTCTGGAAGGCAGAACCCTTGACGGTCATATAGGTGACCTGGGGCTCCTTCTCCGAAAAGGCTATGTTGATGAGGTCAATGTCTTCCAGGCGATAGACTCGGCTACTGCTGGTGTCCAAGTTCCACATGGGGGGCTTGAACACGAAGTCCCCATCGACATCCTGGTAGAACTCAAACCCTGTGATGCCACAGACCTTCTGGGCTACGTCGAGCTTGGACTCGTAGCTCGACTCGAACAGGTTGATGTTGCCCCAGTCGCCGATGTTGGAGACGAACGCCTGCATCTCCAGGATGTTGATCTCAAACTTCGCCTGCTCCGTGGGCTTCGACTTGTCAGCGAACTTGGTCGCTTCCAGAGCGGACCGGACATTTGGCCCGCTGTAGAGCCCCACCGCCGTCATCTGAGAACCGATGTTTGTCTTGGTCCCGAAGTCCTTGGGATCCTTGTAACGGTCCCGCAACGCCCGAGTCATCGCCCCAGCCGACTTCCGACTGAGCCACGCCGCTGCCATCGTCGTGAACAACTCCCCCGTCGCTCCGTGCATCCTCAACCGAGTCCCCTGAGCAAACCGCTTCTCCCAGTAGCGGAGGTTCAGAGAGAACAGGGTCTCCCCGCTGTAGGTCTTCGCCTTCTGGTTGGACTTGTCACTGAGGGCAAACCCCACACTTCCGGCTGCCCCAGCCGTGTCGTAGTGGAGCTTGTACATGATGGCGTAGGGGTGCATCCCAGTGAAGTTGTTGCCCACCAGAGACATCTTGTTCTTCGAGTTCGTCGGGCGGGCACCGAACACCGAGGCATTCGTGCTCATGTTGTGGTACTGCCAGAAGTGCAGCATCGAGTTGCAGGTAACCTGGATGCTGCTCACACCCCCCGCCCAGTTGATGTTGGTAGACGTGACGACCCCGTGAAAGACGTGGTAGTACGGGTACGCCATCGTGTCCTCGATGCCCAACCCGTCCAGCCCCATCGCCTCCAGGAACGACGGTCCGAACTCCCCCTGGACGATCTCCCCCGAAGAAGTCTTGGGGGGTGCTTCAGTCTCCTGCCCGGCGTTCTGCACCCCAGGGGTCTGTAGGGATGCAACCGCCGCTGCGGCCTTGGCTTTCTCGGCTGCCGCCACCGTTGCCGAGAAGTTGGGGTCTTCCCAGGCAGCACCGAACCACGCCTTGCCCCGCTTCTGCCGCTTCTCATGCCCACCATCCCACTTGGCTTCCCACTGAGGTCGGGTGTACTGGACTGTCTTGTTCCGCCAGGGAAGCTCCTTGGGGTTCCGGTTCCCCAGCCCCAGCGACGAGCCGTAGAAGGCAGTGAAGTTCTGGGAAGGGGACTTACCCTCATTCACGGAAACCTTGCTTGCAGGAGAGCTAGACGGGATGGCAGCGATGATCCGCTTGATGTTCGTCTCGGGGTCCAAGGCATTGTAGGTCGTGGCTGTATCCGCAGTGCCTGCCACCTTCCCTACCTCAAAGACCCGGCTCTCCTTCCCCAACCCCCCGGGGTCCAACTGGAACAGCCCCAGACCCGGACCGCCCTTCTGCTTGACGTTGTGCAACCCGGACTCGCCATAGGACTGCACGATAGCGGCGACGGCTGCTGCGGGCGTGTACCCCGCCTCCGTCAGCATGTTGTAGATGAGAGCCGCGTTCTCCTGCTGGTCCGTCTTGAGCTTCATCCGGCGGAAGCCGTCCGCCACGACCTCCGGCACGTCCTTGCTGATCACGGGGTCCTCGTCCGTCACGGGCTTCCTGGGCACCGTGGACGCCCCCTGAATCCCCGTCGCTGCCGTGGGCTCCGCCAGAGCGGAGAACAGCCCCATGACAGGGAAGTACCCCCGCATGTAGATGTTGACCTCCAGCCCTGGACGAAGAATGAACTTGGCGTCCCGGGCGAAGGAGTCCGTGTGGTGCAGAGGGATTGCCAGAGAGAACGTAGCCGATGCCGACCCTGCCTCCGTGCCCGCGTCCACGGAGACCTCGGTGATGAACTTCTGGATGTCGATCCGCCCCCGGCACTTGGTGCATCCAGGCAACGTCAGGTCCCCATTGAGGTAGACCAGTGCGTCCGGGGTGTGCTGGACAAGCTCTTGGTTGTTCAGCTTCCAAGTACCGATGTAGGGTCGCTTGTCCAGAGGCATCCGTCTCTCCTACCGTGCCCTGAAAGGAGCAGGCTTCTTTGCCGACGAGCCCACAGGTGCGGGAGTGGGGACTAGGACCACACCCTGAAATCCCAGGTTGCTTGGCAGCGCCGTCACCAATCCCTGGGAGACTTTGGGGACCTTGCCCAGGACCGAGGCATAGTCCGCAGGCCCGGACTGCACAGGTTGCCCTGCCCCCCCTATCACCAAGTCATGTGACCCGGTGCCCGGAGTGGCTCGGTTCCCCCATCCAGAGTACCGGGGGTCCGAGGGTGACGGGACCGGAGATCGCATGGGAGTCACGGCCAGGTTCGCCTTCGAGGTGTCCACCATGGCGTTGACGACGAACTCCATCGTGAACCCGATACCGCCATGCTGATTGACCTCCTCGATGTTGTAGGCGAATGACTCCATGTTGCCATAGTAGACCCACTGGTCGTAGTGGATGCTCAGGGCTCCGACGAAGTGGTGGGCGTTGGACTTGCCCACGGTGTCGTAGATGTAGCCGTTGTGCCGGTAGAACTGGAACGCCATCATCAGGTTCTGCCAGGCAGCCGAATCCCGCTTGGACGCCCACTGCACCCCACGACTCCCGGAGATGAACGCACCGCACTTCGCCTCGATGGAGAGCCTGGGCTGCTCCTCCCCCCAGGCTTGGAACACGAAGCCGTACCGGGTGCGGTCGGTGAACTGCTGCTTCTTCGCGTACTTCATCGACAGGGTGGTTGGGTTGATGAGCAACACCAGCGGGGGGGTTTCGAGAAGTGCCCGCAACTGCATGGTGATGTCCACTGCCGTGTAGAGATC
>Ga0172370_10002965_pt1 | contig 23932 bp, 16 predicted proteins | sample LakKiv5m_FD_114538 | JGI IMG/M metagenome (GOLD analysis project Ga0172370, IMG submission 114538) | Freshwater microbial communities from Kabuno Bay, South-Kivu, Congo - kab_022012_11.5m | ecosystem: Environmental > Aquatic > Freshwater > Lake | place: Democratic Republic of the Congo...
TGCGTATGAAGGGTTCTATTTCAACATCAACGTGAGCTATCCGGTTGACGGCGATGTATGCGAGAACGCTATTCCGCTGACCTTGCCGGTTGTGAACCATTTTGGAACGACCGTTGGGTTCAATGATGATTATGATCAGTCACCCTGCTCACCGTTCTCCAACTACATGGACGGTAACGACAAGGTTTACACTATCACCCTTTCGGAAACCGGTTACCTGATTGGTAACATTCTGGGAGCTTACGGTTCGATCCACGTACTTGACATCTGCCCGAAAGAAGAACTCGAGAAGTTCCATTGCAAGGCATTCGTCGGTGGCCCGATGGGCGGTCAGTTCCGTAAGAAAGTTGATGCAGGTACCTATTTCGTGATCATTTCAACATGGGCTCCTCCGCAGACTGTTGACTATCTGCTCAACATGAGCTGGGAAAGCAGTTCAGCCGTTGAAAATGGTGACCTGACCAATACTCTGAGCGTATATCCGAACCCGACCAGCGGCAGGTTCAATGTCAGCATCAGCAACGCTGAAGCTACCGACATGACCCTGGAACTGGTGAACATCTCGGGCCAGGTGGTATACCGCAACCAGGTGAAAGCTGCTTACAGCTACAACGAAGAGATCGACGCCAGCCAATTCGCAAAAGGTGTTTACTACCTGAAAGTGAACAATGGTAAAGAGGTGAAGGTTGAAAAAGTGGTAGTTGAGTAAAACATTAACCTGTCAGCTTTTCAAAAGCTGACAGGTTTAAAAACAAAAAAAACCCGGGGGCAACCCCGGGTTTTTTTTATCTCACCTGATGATTAATTTGACTGTTGTCAGCTGGTCTCCTGATCGAATCTTCAGTAAGTAAATTCCCTTTGGCAGATCAGTCCTCAGTATTTGGACAAAATTCTGCTGATTGTAAAAGGTTTTTTGAAATACAACCTGACCTTGTAAATTCAATATTTCAAGTTGAATATCGGTGGTTTCTGAATTTTCAATTTTAACAGTGAAAATTCCATCGGATGGGTTAGGGAAGACAAGAATGTTACCCGTTCTGTTAAAGTCGAAAATACCGGCTGAAATCCCGTTGTTGTAGACATGATTTAGTTCATTCCAGTACCTGACGGTATATTTCCTGTTGGATCCTCCGTCAGGCAATTCTGATGTTTCCCAGTTCCCGTTGATCCGATATTTAAATTCTATTTGTTTACCGATTTCAATATTGGAAACAGTCAAAGAATAGATACCATCTCCTTCAGGATCCGTCATTGGTTCAGAGCCACCCCAATTATTGAAATTGCCAGCAATATCAATGAAATCTGATCCGGGTTTGAATTCGCCGCTTTTAATTTGATTGGTCATGTCAACATTAAAGTTTACCCCGGAAACAACCGGACCTCCATCCTGGTTAATATTAAATCCTATCATTGTCAGCTTGTCAACGGTTCCCCAGCCATTATCCGAAACCTGATAGCAAAGGGAATAGCCGGTTGGAAATTTGGTCGATAAATCCCATCCGATGTCAAGGCCTTCTGTTCCATCCTCACCCCAGGACCTGACCCCAACGAGGTACTCACCCGGCTGCAGGAATTCTGATTCGCCATCCTTGCTTACCGGAAGGGTCACAATGCTTCGCCTCATGGTGCTGTCCATTTCAACCACATCTGTCGATATAACTTCAATGTAATCATCTTCTTCTGCCATATATTTATATAGGACAAACTGAAAGGAGGGGATCCCTTCACCGGTTGCAACCCACAAGTAGGCGCTGATTGAATTGATCTCGCACGGTGCCTGAAGATCATAGGAGACCGCCATAACGTCTCCTGCTCTGCCTCCTCCGGTCCAGGCACCCGAACTGATGCCGGATTCAGCAGAGAGATCTGCTCTTTGGTAAAGCGTGTCATTTACAGTGAAATAGGTACGTGTAACATTATTTGCTGGAACCTCCTCCGGATTATCTGACTTAGCTGTATAAGTGATCATGTAATCGCCATAATCAACCGGTAAATAGGGCTGCGGGATTTCATTGGTATCTCTCTCAAGCGGCCAGATGGTTCTTTTTGAGGTATTCTGGTTCATTACTTCAGATCCATTCTTCTGTACCGAAACATTCAGGTATACATTTTCCTGATCGCTCATCCCATTATTTAGAAAGGAGCCTTTAAAGGAATATTCACCGATCTTCCCTGATTCTTTTGAGTCCATGCCTATCTGAGTGAAGGGGACATAATTGATGTGACCGATCGGGCTGGTAAAACCACCATTAAAATTACTCCAGTTATCGGTGAGGACCAGGTCATTTTCAAAAGCTTCCACCAGTTTAAGATCATCAATCATCATGTAGTAGCGGGCCATGCCATGGATGTAAAATCTGATCTGAACGTTTTTCATCCCTGCTGCAACATCTGAAACATTGATTTCAGGTGAATGGAATTTATCGGGCGTAACAGTGTTTCCGCGCACTCCGAACCGAATTTCATAGGAAGCCCAATGAACACCGCCATCGTTGGTTACAAGCATTTCAATGTTGTAATCTGTGCAGCAAAGCCTGAATTCCTGATTGAAACGGACCATTACCGAAGGGGCATTGGAGCAATCAATCGGAGGTGTAGTTATATGAGTGTCTATAGCATTGCCGGTGCTGACCCCATCCCTTGAATTATATTCATCCATTGGTACACAAATGAAACCATTCTTGGGTGTCTCGAAATGAGAAGGGGCATCAACTGATGTATACAGGCCCCCCAGTGTATCATCCCGCCAGGTCCAGGCATTGCCCAGATCACTGTTGTCTGTAATATGCCAGCCCGATGGAAGGGTCCATCCCTGCTGGTTTGAAGGATCAGCCCAGTCGAAACTGGTTTGCCAGATAATCTCACCGCCTGCTTTGACAGCAGGTATTGCCGGAGATGAAAGTCTTTCAGGCATTTTTACCGGCGTGTCTTCAACTTTCCTGATGTGCTGAGAGAATCCTCCCAGATACGGCAAAATCAGGAACAATAGTAAAGTCAATTTTTTCATGTAGTAATTATTGGTTTGTTTAAAAGAACAGGGCCGGGGATCGCCCGGCCCTGATATAATTTACTGGATAATGAGCTTGGAGATTTTGAGAGTCACTCCATCATCAATTCTTAAGAAATAAATACCCGCAGGACTCTTCAGGTCAATGGTCTCATCAATCTGAATCTGGTTATTGTAGATCCTGCTGAAACAAACCTGACCCTGGAGATTGGTCACAGTCAGTTTTATCTCATTAAGTTGCGGATTACTAAGTTGAACCGTGAAACTGCCATTGGATGGATTCGGGTACACGGAGATTGCGGACGCGAGTTCATGATCCGTAAGCCCGGCTGCAATTCCACCGTTATAAACGTCATCCAGAATGTTCCAGTACCTGACCGTATATGTGCGGTTTGGTTTCCCGCCTGTGTACTCGGATGTTACCCAATTACCGTTGATGCGGTACTTGTATTCTATTGATTTTCCAATCGGGGCATTGTTTACGGATAGGGTATAAATCCCGTCTCCTTCGGGATCAGTCATGTGGGTAGATCCGGTCCAATTGTTAAACGTGCCTGCAACATCGACAAAATCAATTCCTGGTTTGAATTCACCGCTGCTGATATGGTATTTCATGTCAACATTAAAGGTCACCTGAGCTTCGGTCGGTCCGCTGTGATTATTGAGGTTCAGCCCCATGATCGGCATTTTGTCGGAGGCATACCAGGTGCTGATTGAGGTGAGGTAGATGAGGTTATAATTCGTGAATTCGGCTCTTGCGTTCTGATCCCATCCCAGCCTGACTCCCGGTACTCCGCCGTCGGCCCATGCACGAAATCCGGTATAATATTGGCCTGGATGGAGAAACTCAGATTCGCCATCCTTTGAAAGTGGAACCGTTATGAACCTTAGCTTGCTGCTGTCCATCGTGATCACGTCAGTAGTCATTACCTCGATATAGTCATCTTCTTCAGGACTGTATCTAAACAGGACAAACTGAAAGGATGGATTGACAGACGGAGTGAACGACTGGATCTTTGCCGCGATTGAGTTAACCTCGATATCGGTTTTTATATCATAGCGGACGGTCATCAGATCGCCTGCTCCGTTGCCATTGGCCCACACACTCGTGTTGATTCCGGATTCAGCCGACATATCCGATCTCTGGTACAGGGAGTCATTCACCGTGAAGAAATAGGTTGCCGAATTGTCGGACGGGGTTTCTTCTGAATTATTGGCGACTGCCGAAAGGGTTATTTTATAATCGCCATAATCAGGAGGAGTCAATGGATCGGTGATTTCCAAAGTGTCTCTTTCAAGTGGCCAGATGGTTGAAACCGGCGAATTTTTCTGATAGAATTCTGTTCCGTTTTTGAGAATGACTGCGCTTAGCCTTGCATCTTCAGCATCTGCCATACCATTGTTCAACAGTGCACCACGGAAGGTAAAGTCTCCAACCTTGCCGGAACCTTCGCCGGTCATCCCGATCTGACTGAAGGGGAGATAATTGATGTGTCCAATGGGACTGTCGTATCCGCCATTGACCTCTGGCCAGGTATCTTCAAGTTTCAGGTCATTTTCATAGGCCTCACAAAGTTTCAGGTCATCGATCGCCCAGAAATAGTAAGGCACCTCATGGAAATAGATCTTAATCCTGACATTAGGCATGCCGGCGGCCACATCTGAAATATTGAACTCTGGGGTCTGGTAACGGACCGGAGTGTATGTGTTATGACCGATCCCATAACTAAGGTCATAGGTTGCCCAATGCACGCCATTGTCATTGGTGACCATCAGCTGAAGGTGCCCGGTATTGTTATTTTCGCAGCAAAAACGGTAGAACTGGCTCAGCTTGACAACAACACTGGGCCTGCCTGAACAATTGATGGGCGGGGTCATGATGTAAGTGTCAGAAGCATTATTGGTTTCAAATCCATCCCGGTAATTGTAGTAGTCCATCGGTACGCAAATGAAACCATCAGCCCGTGTGGTAAAATTCGCCGGAGCTGAGAGATTGGTGAATCTTCCCTTGATTGAGTCGGCCAGCCAGATCCAGTTATTGCCCAGATCTGCATTATCCCTGATTTCCCATCCTGTAGGGAGAGACCACCCCTGAGGATCAGCCGGGTTAGCCCAGTTAAAGGTTGTTTCCCAGATAATGTCACCTCCGGCTTTAACCTGAGGCTCTTTCAGGCTAATTGCCGGATCACCTTGTGCAGAGGGTTTGCCAGGTGACAGTTTGGTTGCCTGCGAGTAGGAGAGTAGGGGAATTAATAGGAATAACGAGAAAAAAGTAAATCTTTTCATAATACAGGAGTTTGATTGGTTGTAAAATGTATCTCGACTGTATGACGAAAAGGAATTCCGGGAATTTCAGCAGTGATGCGGTTTCTTGGGGAGCGTGTGCAGGTTTTGAATAAACGGGCGGAAAGAATAAAAAAAGGCCGGAGAAAAACTCCGGCCTGATTTATAAAAACGGTTTAGGTTGGGTGGACTACTTAACAATCACCTTCTGTACTTTAACCTCTGCACCATTGTTTACACTGAGGAAATAAACACCTTTCGACAACTGGTTGTCGAAGGTCTCGGTGTAATCGGAAACATTGGCTACCTGGTGAGTATAAATCACCTGACCCTGAAGGTTCATCAGGGAGATCTGGAGGGTAGCCGGAACCTTGTTAACAATATTTACCGTAAACTGACCGCTGGTCGGGTTCGGGTAAACAGAGAATGAAGAGGTAAGGGATTCGGAAGGAATACCCGTGGTTACACCATTATTGAACCTGTTGTTCAGAACGTTCCAGTAACGGATAACATAGTTCCTGTGCAGGTTGCCGGTGGTTGGGTAAGCTTCTTCAACACCGTTCACTGAATATTTATATTCGATGTTGGTATTGATCTTAAATCCTTCAACGGTTACTGAGTAAATGCCATCAGCATCCGGGTCGGTCAGTTCGGCTATTCCATTCCAGGTAGCAGCAAATCCTTTTACACTGATTTTGTCAGTTCCGGGATGGAACTCGCCATTCTTGATGTGAGCATTTAGATCGCAGTTGAAGGTAACCGGTGCCTGGGTTGGGCCACCTGATTCCTTCAGGTTGTAACCAACGGTCCACAGCGGTGCGCCTGCAAGACCGGTCCAGCTTCCACCTACAGCATAATATTGGCTGCAACCTGCATATTTAGTCGACAAGTCGCGGCCGACGCTCATACCCTGGGTTCCGTTCGGACGGTCGGCGCGAACGCCCCACATCCTCACGCAGGCTTTATAGTCACCCGGCTGAATGTATTCAGATTCACCGTCTTTCACCATCGGCAGGGTTACCCAGCTGTTCCTGTAGGAGGAGTCCATGTCCATAACGTCAGACATGATATATTCTTCCCATGCTTCGTCAAGCCATTTCAGAAAAACAAACTGGAACTGAGGAGTTTCAGCAGCTGTAAAGCCAGCTATGTAAGCAGTCATTGAATTGATCTCAGATGCCTTGTAAATGTAATAGTCAACACAGACCATATCACCAGCGTTGCCGCCGTTGGTCCAGCCTCCAGTGTTACCTGATGTCTCAACTGAGAAGTCGGCACGATGACCCAGTGAATCATTAACCGTAAACCTGTAGGAACCCTGATTATTGGCGGGAACCTCATCACCGTTGTCGGAAACGGAGGTGTAATTGAACTGATAATCGCCGTAATCATTAGCTACCCAAGGATTTTCAATTCTTTGCGTGTCTCTTTCGAGTGACCATACGGTATTTCCGGCTGACAGGAAATTCTCAATCTCGGTTCCGTTTTTTAAAACCTTCAGGTTGAGTTTGTTATTTTCAGCATCGTTCATCCCGTTATTGAGGAAAGCACCCCTGAAATAATAACCACCTACTGTTCCTGATTCTGTTCCGGCCATACCCATCTGGCTGAGGGGCCAGTAGTTGATGTGTTCATCCGTTGAGCCAAAACCATTGTCAAAGTCAACCCAGTAATCTTCCAAAACCACATCGTTTCCGTAAGCTTCAGCAAGTCTCAGATCGTCAACAGCCCAGAAATAGTATTTAAATCCGGACATGTAAATTCTGATCTGAACATTGGGAAGACCTGCGGCCACATCGGAAATGTTGACTTCAACATTCTGATATTTTGCCGGGGTGAAGAGGTTCCCTGATACACCGTAACGAACATCATAGGTAGCCCAATGGACACCAGCATCGTTAGTGACCTGCATCTGAAGGTTGTAGTTACTGCAGCACATCCTGTAGTACTGCTTGAATTTGACGACCACCGAAGACTTGGTGGTACAGTCAATCGGAGGAGTCTGAATATAAGTGTCAGCATTGACTGTGGTTACAATACCGTCGCGACTGTTGTATTCGTCTATTGGGACGGCTACATATCCATCCTGGTATGAGAAGAAGCTTGGAGGAGCCACATTGGTAAAGCTTCCTTTTATGGTGTCATTTCTCCACACCCAAACGTTACCGTTGTCGGAATTATCCCTGATTTCCCAGCCTGCCGGAAGCGACCATCCGCGAGGTTCATTGGGGTCAGCCCAGTTGAATGTGCAAACCCAAAAATCTTCCCCGCTGCCTTTCAAAGAACCAGCCGGATTGTCAAAGGTGACGGCCGACTTGTCTTTATAAGGTGCATCGTATTGATTCTTTGCTGTTTGGGCAAAGGTCAATGATACTCCTAACATGAGTATAAGAGCCAGTGTAAATCTTTTCATAAATAACTCATTAAATTGGTTGTATCTCACAAATATAAAGGATTTCCGAATATCCGGGTTCAGTTGTTGGCATTAACATTTTTTAACCAAAAAAAAATTTCTGGTACATACGTCGGGTTTACTTTTGTCTGAAATCCAACAAAAGAAATGACGGATAGCCTACAAGCCTGCCAGACATGTCTCGAAACTGCGGGATCAGTTTTTAAAGATCTTCCCCAAGAGGAGAAGGACCGGCTGGTCAGGAGTCATGTGGCCCGCTTTTACCGGAAGGGAGAATTGATTTACCGGGAGGGTGAAAAGCCTAACGGAGTGCTCTGTCTTGCAAAGGGAAAGGTGAAAATCTACAAGGAAGGTATAACCGGCCGGGAGCAGATCATCCGGTTGGCCAAACCTGTTGGGTTTATTGGTTACAGGGCTTTCTTCGCCGAGGAGAACTATCGTGCCAATGCGATGGCTCTTGAAGATTCGGTGGTGTGCCTCTTCAGCAGGGAGGAAATTTTGCAGACTGTAAAAAATCGTCCGGATCTGACTTTGAAGATTCTTAAAACTCTGGCCGGAGAGTTAGGGGTTTCCCACTCAAGGACTGTCAATCTCACTCAAAAGCACATCAGGGGCAGATTGGCAGAAGCGCTCCTCTTTCTTATTAATACCTATGGATTTGAAGAGGATGGCCGGACTATCCGCGCTTATCTTTCGAGGGAAGATCTTGCTAGCCTTTCCAACATGACCGCTTCCAATGCCATCAGGACCCTGACTCAGTTTTCAGAGGAGAATATCATCAGTACCGACGGCAGAAAAGTTATTCTGGTCAATCGTTCCAAGCTGGAACATATCAGCGAGATCGGCTGATCAATCGAACAGGTAAATCCTTTTAACTCTTGACGGGATGGAGGTGAGAACCTCATAGGGGATGGTCCCCAGGATCCTGGCCATTTCGGTAACCGGATGACCGGGACTGAAAACCACTACTTCATCACCTTCCGAGGCTTTTATTCCGGTTATGTCCAGCATGGTCATGTCCATGCAAATATTACCGATGGTCTTAACAAATTGCCCCTTAACCATCATCCGGTAATTTCCGTTCCCCAGCCTGCGGTCTATTCCGTCAGCGTATCCGATAGGGATTATGGCTATCCTGGCCGGTTTCCTGAGGATTGTCAATCTACCATAGCCGACATGTTCGCCTGCCGGAAGATCGTGAATTTGAGAAATGACGGTTTTCAGGGTTGCAACCGGTTTGAGACCTGAGTCTCCGTTTGATTCATACCCGTACAATCCGATTCCAAGCCTGACCATGTCAAAATGTGCTTCTGGAAATCGTTTGATTCCGGAGGTGTTCAAAATATGTTTCAGGAACGGGTATCCTACCTTGGTTCTTAAAAGATCCGCAGCCTGGTTTAACCGTAAAATCTGGCGGCGGGTAAAAGGATCAGATTCCGGATCTTCACTTGCCGAAAGGTGGCTGAAAACGGATCTTACAAGAATTTCGGGATGTTCCGCAAAAAATTGTCCTAAAGGTTCTGCTTCTGTCGGGCTAAAGCCGAGACGGTGCATGCCGGTGTCAAACTTGATATGGACCGGGCTTGGATCTCCGCCTTCTTCCCTTGCCGCGCGGGCAAAATTTTTAAGTCCCTGCCAGTTAAAGATTTCAGGTTCAAGATGGTTTTCAATCAGTATATCCGACTGGCGGAAGTCGGGGTTCATGACCATGATAGGGGTACGAATGCCTGATCTTCTGATCTCGACTCCCTCATCAGCAAAGGCAACACCCAGACAGGCAACACGTTCGTTAGCCAGGAACCTGGCAATTTCCACTCCGCCACTGCCGTAGGAAAAAGCCTTGATCATTACCATGATCCCGGTTCCGGGGGTAAGAAGCTGTCGGAAATGGTTCAGGTTGTTCCTTACATCCTCCATCCTTATCGCGAGGATGGTAGAATGGATTTTGGCTTCCAGCAGCCGGCTGACGGACTCAAATGTAAACGAGCGCGCACCTTTGAGCAGGATGGCTTCGTCTTTAAAGCTTACTGTGTCAAGAACCCGGATAAACTGGTCAGTGGTTGCCCAGGTTTCAATTGGCAGATTAAATTGATCCCTGTTCCGGATAATGGCAGGTCCGATTCCAATCAGACGGTAAATATTCCTTCCTTCCAGAAGGTGGTTGATGGAGGCATAGAGTTCTGCTTCCGGCAGTCCGGTCTGGAGAATATCCGAAAGGATGACACTCTTTTTTTCCTGGGTGGTTTGCTGAAACAGAAGATCCAGCGCGGTCTTTAGCGAAACAATGTCGGAATTGTAGAAATCGTTGATCAGGGTACAGCCGTTGATTCCCGCCTTCTGTTCAAGCCTCATCTTAACCGGTTCCAGGGCAGATATTGCCTCTTGTACCCTGATCTGGTCGAGCCCATAATGAAGGGTTAGCAGCCAGATAAAGATCAGGTTATCAATTGAGGCTCTGTCGGTAAAAGGGACCAGGAGTGTGAGGTGCTGCTCCCCAAAAGTGGCTTCAATCTTAGTATGGTGAACGCTGGAGATCTCGCTCGTAACCGCGAGACTTGCATTCTGTTCCCGCGACCATGTCAATAGTTTACCTGTGAATCCATTCCCCTGGATCTCACGGAAAATTTCACGGTGATCCCGGCAGATCAGAAGGGTTTTACAGTTCCTGAAGAGCCGGAGCTTTTCACGGACCTTTTCCTCAAGAGAAGCAAAGTTCTCCTGATGGGCATCTCCGATATTGGTGAAGATCCCCAGATCAGGATCCAGTATCTTCTGCAGGTTTTTCATCTCACCCGGCTTTGAGATCCCTGCCTCCATAATGGCATACCGGTCAGCTGAATCCAGGGTCAGAACCGATAAGGGCACGCCAATCTGACTGTTGTAAGATTTGGGACTTTTCCCTGTTCTTGCAAACACCGAAAGAACTTGTGCCAGCCACTCCTTCACGATCGTTTTTCCGTTACTTCCCGTGATGGCTATCAATTCGGCAGGCATTTGCCTTCTGTAGAATGCGGCCATCTCCTGAAGGGCTCTTGCGGGATCAGGATGAACCAGAAAAGTCAAACTGTCATTGTTCGACAGGGTGGGGGGAACAGATCTGACAAGAAAATATCTGAAGCCCAGATTAAATGCTTCCTGAATGAAGGTTTGACCATCATGGTTGGGCCCTTTTAAGGCGATAAAAAGAGATTCCCAGATACGGTCTGCTTTTCTCGTGTCGGTGCAGACGTAATTCAGAACCTCCGACCCGTTGCCGGTCAGTTCCGCTCCGGTAATCCGGGATATCTGTTCAGGTGTTAATCTGATCATTAGAGGAACCTGCGCCGGACGATAGTTAGGAAATCTTTGGCAACAGGATTGTTCTTTTCCCAGTTAAAATGTTCTGAAATATAGCTCCTTGCGGCATCCCATGTGGAGATGCTGTTGAGAAGGGAGACGGTGTTTTTGAATGATTCCGAATCGTTTCCAAACAGCTCCCTGGTAAATAAAAAACGGTCATTGATCGCAATGGCTGACCAGATATCGGCAACCGGAATTTCTGTAAGGGCTGATGCCAGGTCCTGCACAGGCTTTTGTTTTCCCAACGCGTCATTCAGGCTGTCCTCACGCTGAAACAGAATTGTTGTGACCGGCTTTTCCGGCTCAGGGGTTCTGGGTGGTGGTGCCGGTGCGGGCTTTGGCCTTGGCGGCAGAGTGGGGGAAACCTTCTGCTGTATGACAGGAGGATTGTTTTCGTATACCGGAGGCTGGAAAAACTGAGGGGGTTCCGGAATCTCGGTTTTTTCAGGTTCAGGCTCTGGTTCTGGTTCTGGTTCTGGTTCGGGCATCTTTAATTCCACCATTTCCGGCTCTGTCTCTTCCTCAAAAACCGGGTCTGATTCATCCTCAGTGTCATCCTGCCGGACAATTGCCGGTGGCGGAGTCTGCGTGATGATCTCCGGTTTTACCTTTTCGACCGGTTTCTGAAAGTCTCCTGCAGAGACATGACCGGTCTTAAGGATCGGCTCCATTCCCCTGTCCTGGGCAGATGAAATGACCAGGTCATAAATCTCTCTTGTTTTAGACAGGATCAGATCATGATCAATTGCATGAATTTCCCCGGATTTTTCCATCCAGTCGATCCGTCTTTCCAGATCCGCCAATTTGTTCCTCAACACTGCTATGAAAGCCCTGGTCTCCATAATTCTTATATTTTTGTAAAAGTAACGATCAAAAATCAAAACTGTTATTGGACGGGTTTTTCTTTCCAGAAACTAGCATGGGCCCGGGAAATCCGGCAGGATGGATCGAGGTGATCTGCGGATCAATGTTTTCAGGCAAAACGGAAGAACTGATCCGAAGGCTGAATCGTGCGCGGATCGCCCGGCAAAGGGTTGAAATATTTAAACCACAGATAGATACAAGGTATTCGGTTGAGGATGTTGTTTCGCATGATTCGAAGGCGATCCGGAGTACTCCGGTTTCCTCACCTCAGAATATCCTTCTGATGACCAGTGAGGTGGATGTGATCGGCATTGATGAGGCCCAATTCTTCGATTCAAGTCTGGTGGATGTTTGCACTCAACTGGCCGACCGGGGCGTCAGGGTGATCGTGGCCGGTCTCGACATGGATTTCAGGGGCAAACCTTTTGGGCCCATTCCAAATCTGATGGCCATTGCCGAGCATGTGACCAAAGTCCATGCGATCTGTATTCGCTGCGGCAACCTGGCCCAGTATTCGCACCGTAAGACGCGTGCTGAGCAATTGGTGATGCTGGGTGAACAGGATGTTTATGAGCCTTTGTGCCGCAACTGCTATAATCAAGAAAATCAGAATAAATGAGCGGCCGTGATGTCCGGCTTTATCTGGTTCCCACTCCGATCGGAAATCTCGGGGACATTACTTTAAGGGCAGTGACCATTCTCAGGGAAGTGGATTTTATCCTGGCTGAGGATACCCGGACCTCCCAAAACCTGCTTAAGCACCTTGAGGTTAGAAAGCCTCTTTATTCTCACCATAAATTCAATGAACACAAGGCCGTTCAGGGGATTACCGACCGACTGGCTGCCGGAGAGAAGGCTGCGCTCATCAGTGACGCCGGGACCCCCGGAATTTCAGATCCTGGTTTTTTGCTGGTAAGGGCCTGCATTGCAGCCGGATTGGAGGTTGAATGCCTTCCCGGCGCCACCGCCCTGATCCCGGCACTGGTGAATTCGGGCTTTCCATCCGACAGGTTTGTGTTTGAGGGATTCCTTCCGCTGAAAAAGGGCCGGCAGACCCGTCTGCGGCAGCTGGCGCATGAGGAAAGAACCGTAATCCTGTATGAATCCCCCCTCCGTCTCGTGAGAACTCTGCAAAACATTGCCGTTGAGTTTGGACCTGACAGACTTTGCTCAATCTCCCGCGAAATTTCCAAAATTCATGAAGAGACCGTCAGGGGAACTTTATCCGAGATGATAAGCTGGGCGAATTCAAAGACAATCAAAGGCGAGATTGTGATTGTCCTGAAGGGTGCTGACGACTAACCGAAGGTCACCGGTTCTCAGGTTTTCTGCTTTTTCTTTTTTGCTGCCGGAAACAATACGTTGTTGAGTATCAGCCTGTATCCTGGAGAATCAGGGTGCAGGGAAAGATCGGTTGGTTCATCCCCCACGAGATGGCTGTAGTCTTCCGGATCATGCCCGCCATAAAAGGTCCACGTCCCTTTGCCGTATTCCCCGTGGATATACCGGGCCTCATTCAGGGGCTTGTTCTCACCCATGATCAGTACCGACGGTTTGATATAATCCTTGATAAAGGCTGTGGTCTGGCCCATGAATCCTTTAATTACGCGGGTATGGTTCTGACAAAGCATGGTCGGAATGGGATCCCATTTGGCCGAATAATCGAAGAGGGTGAAATAGTCCTGGTTCTGGGCTATCTTCCTCGATTGTGTGGCATCAATAACAGAGAACTCATATTCAAGGGGATCCTCGATCAGTCTGAAATTCTGAAATGCCAGGGTTTCATTAAAATCAAGTTTGCTGTTCATTTCAGGATCAGCAGGATCGCCATCATACATCGAAGCGCATATGTCGACATTCTGGGCTGCCAGCGCAATGTCAAAAGAATCGGCCCCCGAACACATGGAGAAGAGGAATCCGCCGTTTGCAACGTAGGCTTTGATCTTAAGTGCCACAAATAGCTTCATTCGTGAGACCTTATCAAATCCATATTTAAGTGCCATGGCCCTGTTATCAGCCACTTCCTTATGATACCAGGCCATGTGATTGAAGGTTTTGTAGAACTTTCCATACTGACCCGTGAAATCTTCGTGATGCAGGTGAAGCCAGTCGTAATCTTTCAGCCTGTCATCGATGATCTCCCCGTCATACAAACGGTCATAGGGAATTTCGGCATACTGGAGTGCCATCATAACGGCATCGTCCCATGGCTGTTTTGTTTCAGGGGCATACACCGCAATTCTCGGGGCCTTCTCCATTTTGATCACATCCATATTGACATCGGGCCTGGCTATATCCTCGAGGATCTGCAATCGTGTGGCGTCGGGGATCATTTCAGCGGTAATTCCCCGAAGCAGGCAATCCTCACGGAGTCCTGCATATTCAGGAATCAGGAAACTCCCTCCCCGGTAATTCAGGAGCCATTCAATTACGATCCCTTTTTGCAGGGCTGTGTATGCCAACCCGTAAGCTTTCAGGTGATTGGTCTGTTCCTTGTCCATTGGTATCAATCCATAGGAGGCCCGGACTGAAACTGGAAGAAGGATCAGGAGAAGGCTAAAGGTGATAGCTGAAAGAAAGGTTTTAGAAGGCATCGCCATAATCCGGACCATTATTCGGACGGTTCATCCGGGATTCGAATTTCTTGATGGTACCATTATCCGGAACTTCGAAAACGGGAATATTGAAATCTTCATCCAGTTCGGAGAATTTGGCCTGTTCTGAGCGGAACCTGAGCTGGATATCGCCAACGGCACCATTCCTGTGCTTGGCAATGATAATTTCTGCCAAACCGATGGTTGATCTGCCCTCGGCATCCTCTGTGAGCCCAAATCTTTCCGGCCTGTGAATGAAAATAACGATATCGGCATCCTGTTCGATAGCACCTGATTCCCGAAGGTCGGAGAGCTGCGGGCGTTTATCGCCGGAACGCAGTTCCACGGAGCGGTTCAGCTGGGAGAGAGCGATAATCGGGATGTCCAGTTCTTTGGCGATAGCCTTCAGCGAACGGGAAATATTGCTGACCTCCTGTTCGCGGTTTCCCTGCGAATCCGGCGGACCGGTCATCAGCTGGAGATAGTCGACCACCAGGAGTTCAATCTTGTGCTCAAGCTTCAATCTCCTGGCTTTCGCTCTCAGTTCAAACACGGAAATTGCCGGGGTATCATCAATAAACATAGGAGCATTGACAAGGCTTTTAAGCTTTATCTCAAGCTGTTCCCACTCGTATTTCTCGAGACGGCCGTTACGGATCTTTTCGGCAGCGAGTTCGGTTTCGCTCACGATCAGTCGGTTGACCAACTGAAGGCTCGACATCTCAAGTGAGAAGATGGCCACAGGTTTCTGGTGCTCCACCGCCATGTTCCGGCACATGGACAGCATGAATGCCGTTTTCCCCATGGATGGCCTGGCCGCAATGATCACAAGGTCTGATGGCTGCCAGCCCGAAGTTATGCGGTCAAGTTTGACAAAGCCTGAAGGTACTCCGCTGAGGCCCGCCTCCTTGGATGAAAGCTCCTCAATTCTCTTCAGTGCTTTGTCAATCAGGATATCAATCTTCTGAGTTTCCTTCTTGATGTTCCCAAAGGCTACCTCAAAAAGCTCACTTTCAGCGAAATCCAGAAGTTCATCCACATCCTGGTTTGAATCAAAAGCTTTTTCCTGAATATCAGAGGATACCCGGATCAGCTCCCGTTGAATATATTTCTGGGCAACGATCCTTGCATGGTATTCAATGTGGGCGGCAGATGCCACCTTGCCTGTCAGTTGAGTCAGAAAATAGGGACCTCCGATCTGTTCGAGCTTTCCCTGTTTTCTGAGTTCTTCGGTAACAGTAAGGATATCAATCGGCTGCAGGTTGATCGACAGATTACGGATGGAATCATAAATCGTCCGGTGCGAATCTTTGTAGAAACACTCCGGTTTTAGGATGTCGATCACCGAAACCACTGCGTCCCTTTCAAGCATGATGGCACCCAGAACTGCTTCTTCCAGGTCAAGTGCCTGAGGTGGGATCTTGCCGAGATCCTGCATGATCTCCTGCACCCGTTTGTTTGTGTCCGGTTGTTTTTTTTGTGCCATTGCCTGTATGGATAGGGGAGCAAAGATGAACAGAAAAATACTAAAAAAAAGGGTTACTTTGCGGTTTGTTGAAAATTTGCCACCCTTCGGATGATCTGTTTTCCCAGAGCGAAAATAAATATTGGATTGAATGTAACCAGTAAGAGATCAGATGGTTATCATAATATTGAAACGATCTTTTATCCTATTGGACTGTCTGATATTCTGGAGCTGATCCCGGATCCCGGTCTGGCTCCCGGCACGCTGAATCTGACGATGAGCGGCATACCTGTTGAAGGTGCTTCCGGCACTAACCTCGTTTCCCAAGCCTATAAGATCATCAGGGCTTTTCATCCCTTACCGGGCATTTCGGTTCATTTGCACAAGCAGATCCCGACAGGAGCCGGACTTGGAGGTGGCTCTTCCGACGGGGCCTTCATGCTGTCAGCTCTCAATGATCTTTTTAAACTCAGAATCCCAGCAGTCAGGTTAGCTTCAATGGCCCTTGAACTCGGCAGTGATTGTCCCTTCTTTCTGGATCCTGTTCCGTCCCTGGCAACGGGGAGGGGAGAAGTGCTCAAACCATTGAATTTAAGTCTTAAAGGACTTTGGCTTTATGTATTCCAGCCGGTTGGCGGAATTTCCACCGCTTCGGCTTACCGTTCAGTTACGGTCAGAGAGCCGGAGATCAATCTATCAGGGTTGATATCCTTACCCCCGCATAAATGGCGCGGCAACATAAGAAATGCCTTTCAGGATCATGCGGTTAGTGAGATTCCTGCCATTGGAGAGATTCTGGATTTTCTTGAAAGCAAGAAAGCCATATACAGCAGTCTCACGGGTAGCGGATCTGCCGTATATGGCTTCTTCAAGGATGAAATCAGCATTCCTGCTGATTTTGCTGATTACTTTATCTGGAAAGAACTTCTCTCCTGATTACCGATCCCTTTTCCGGCCAAAAACCTTTTTCCTTTTCTTAGGTTCTTCAAAAGAAACCAAGTCCTTTGACTTTGATTTTGTCTTTGTTTCCGGAAGTTCCAGTTCCACCAGCAGCTGGTTCTTGGTCACAATCTGACCCTCGGCGATGAGGATCTTTTTGATCGTGCCGGTAACCGGCGGGTGGACCCTGTTTTTCATCTTCATGGCTTCCAGAATGAACAGGCACTTGGAAGGATTCACCACCTGTCCTTCCTTCACCATGATTTTAACAATGGTGCCGGGGATCTGGGCGATGATCTTTGAGGGATCTTCAGGTTCGTACTTTTTCCTTTGAAGGAATTTCCTTGTCAGGAGGGTCTTATAATCGGTCCCTTCGTATGAAAAGACTTCAAAATCCTTATCGTTCAAGTCCATAGGAATTTTGATTTATCTGTTTACAAAGGGATGCAGCCATGCTTGCGCTGCGGCTTTGGAACATCCTTTGTTTCGAGAACTTCAAGTGCATGAAGCAGATAGCGCCGGGTTTCGCCCGGTTCAATCACTGCATCCACATATCCTTTGGCAGCAGCCACGTATGGATTGGCGAATTTGTCCTTGTACTCCTTGATCTTGATCTTCCTCATCTTATCGGGATCCTCTGCCGTGGTGATCTCTTTGCGGAAGATGATGTTTGCGGCACCTTCCGGTCCCATCACGGCAATTTCGGCAGACGGCCATGCAAATACGATATCAGCATTGAGATGTCTGCTGTTCATGGCGATATATCCACCACCGTAAGCTTTTCTGAGGATTACGGTAATTCTCGGAACGGTAGCTTCACTGTAAGCATAGAGAACCTTGGCGCCGTGGCGGATCACACCCGCATACTCCTGATCCACTCCGGGAAGATAGCCGGGCAGGTCGACCAGAGTGATCAGCGGGATGTTGAAAGCATCGCAGAACCTGATAAACCGGGCAGCCTTGTCGGAGGAGTCCACGTCAAGAACACCGGCCAGGTAAACGGGCTGGTTGGCAACGAATCCAACGGTCTGACCGTTCATTCTGCCGTAGCCGATTACGATGTTCGGTGCAAACTGTTCCTGAATTTCAAAAAACTCGGAACTGTCGGCAATGGCCCGGATCACGTTCCTGACATCATAAGGTTGCTTGGGATCAACAGGAACGATATCATCAATCTTGAAGGAATTTTTCGGATTCCTCGGACGCAGTCTCTTGGCTTTCTGTGAGTTGTTCCAGGGAATGTAGGAGATCAGGCTTTTAATCTGATCAAAGCACAGCTGTTCACTGTCGGCAAAGAAGTGGGCATTACCGGTAATGGTGCTGTGAATTCTTGCACCTCCGAGTTCCTCCATGGAGATCTCCTCGCCGAGGACGGTCTTGATTACCTCAGGACCGGTAATGAACATTTTTGAGATTTTGTCCACCACGAATACGAAATCCGTGAGGGCAGGGGAGTAAACGGCACCACCGGCGCAGGGACCCAGGATCACGGAGATCTGAGGGATTACGCCGGAGGCTAGAGTGTTTCTGTAAAAAATCTCACCATAGCCGGCCAGGGAGTTAACTCCCTCCTGAACGCGCGCACCCCCGGAATCGTTAATCCCGATCAGGGGAACCTTCAGTTTGAGCGCGTGATCCATGATCTTGGTGATCTTACGGGCATGCATGAGCCCGAGAGATCCCCCGGCAACGGTAAAGTCCTGTGCGAAAATACAAACAGGTGAACCATAGATCTTCCCGGTACCGGTGATGACACCGTCGCCGGGAAGCTCTTTTTTGTCCATGTCAAAGTCCCGACCTTCATGTTGTGCGAAAAGATCGTATTCCTGGAAAGAATCATCATCCAGGAGGGATATGATCCTTTCGCGAGCAGTCATTTTACCCATGGCTTGCTGCTTTTTAATTGCAGTTTCGCCACCTCCCTGTAAAACCTGCTCCCTCCGCTCAACCAATTCAAGTGTTTTGCGTTTCAACGACATAGGATATAGGTTTAGAAATTGTTGAAATCAAGGGTGTTATAAACCGTCTACTTCTTTACGTCAAGAAGTTCGACTTCGAAGATCAGAACCACATTGGGTCCGATCGGGCTTCCCTGGGGAGGATTAGGACCATAGGCAAGGTCACCAGGGATATAGAATTTGTATTTTGAACCAACCGACATCAGCTGAACGCCTTCGGTCCAACCCGGAATCACCCGGTTAAGCGGGAATTCAACCGGTTCGCCGCGATCAACAGAACTGTCAAATACGGTTCCGTCGATTAGGGTGCCATGGTAATGAACTTTCACCGTATCAGTGGCTGCAGGTTTAACACCGGTGCCTTCGCGCAGAACTTCATACTGAAGCCCGCTGGCTGTGGTGGTAATTCCGCTTTTCTTACCGTTCTTTTCCAGGAACTCTTTCCCGTCGGCCTGGTTCTTTTCTGCCTGCTTGTTCTGAACTCCGCTGAAGAAATTCTGCAGGATCGGATTGCATTCGTCAAGGGTAATATCTGTTTTCTCACCGGTGATCACCTGCTGAAAACCTTTTGCAAAGGCATTGATATTGACTTCGGTCATCCCGATGTCCTTTACGTTGTTCGCCATCGCAACGCCCAGGGCGTAGCTGGCCGTGTCCAGTTCATTGGCCAGTTTAACGGGCCCGAGTTTGGAAGTGGAATTCTTCATCTGGTTGCATGAGGTTACGGCCAGTGCTGTTACGATCATCAGCCCGACCAAGGATTTTGTCTTCATTCTGTTACAATTAGATTTCGCGCAAAGGTAACCTAATACCCCAAATAAAAAAAAGAGGGGGCCTGATGACCCCCTCCTTTGAACCTAAAGCGCTCACCAGGAGAGCTTTGTGAACGGTTTGTCCTTAAATGGGGACACGTTCGATTTTTCGATTTTATCCTTAAACTGAGGCCAGGTATTGGTGAAAAAGTCATCAACCTTGTTGAGCATTTTCAACAGTTCAATTTCGGCCAGTTCTGCCGATCGTTTCTGGGAGTCGGAGAGTGGATCGAAACCATCGGAAATTGCCGACATCGCGCCCATAACCTTACTCCTGAGATTGTAATCTGCAGGTTTTGCCCGCTGCGTATCGGTCGGTCTGGTTGGATTGATCCGGTTCATCATGGCATTCAGGGTATCCTGAACCGCTTTGGTTTCCTGCCTGAGGGCACGGATCTCTTCTGATCTTCCGGCCGGGATCTGCTTCGTGATCAAATCAACTGCTTCCTGTGCCTGCTGGATCAGTTCCATTGCTGTGCCGAGCTTGTCGACCTTTTTCTGGAAGGCCAGAACATATTCCTTGCGGGTTACCAGATCCTGCATTTTATAGGGAACCCTCGGGTCAATCCGTACTTCAATCCAGGTTGAATCAGATTCTCCTCCATAGGTGTATTTAACCAGATATTTGCCAGGGAAAACGCTCAATCCGCCCGGTTCCTGTCCTCCTGCCCTTTCAGCGGTTTGTCCGGGCTGACGGAACCCCTTCTCATCCAGCCTCCAGGAGGCCTTATTGAATCCGGCAGCCGGATAGTCCTGCAAAGTTCTGATTTTGGCGCCGGTTGCATCGAAGATTTCAATTTTGACCGGCTCAACATTCCGGCTCGCATCCCCGCCCCTCATTCCGAAGCCTCCGAATCCGCCCCTGCCTGAGCCGCCTCCGAAAGAGCCGCGTGCTCCTGCACCCTGGGCACTTTGAGCCGTTGCTTCAGCTTCCGGTGCCGGCTCACGCTTGATGGGCTGCCCCACTGAATAGTTCAGAACCCCTGAAAGGGATTTAGTCTGTCCTGAGAAATAACCGCTGCCTGAACCGTACACTCCCGCCTGGCTCTTTGAACCAATGTGGTATGCCACGGGTGAGGCGAAAGCCTTGATCTTCTGGTCAAGGAGTGCAGGCCCGTTCTTAGCGATCTCCCTTAACGGCCTGATATCATCAATAATATAGGCTGCCCTTCCAAACGTGCCGATCATCAGGTCATGCTCAACCGGATGAATTTTGAGGTCCATGGTGGATACGGTAGGATATCCCCGGGTCCATTTTGACCAGGTAGCTCCGGAATCTATGCTGATCCATAATCCGTATTCCGTTCCCAAAAAGATCAGGTTGGGCACTACCGGATCCTGCAGGACGCAGAGGGTATAGCCCGAAACTTTGGTGTCATCCACGATCCTCGTCCAGGTTTTCCCATAGTTCTTCGTCTGGAACAGATACGCCGACCAGTCATTCTGCCTGTAGTTGTTAATTACCACGAAAGCTTCACCGGGGTTGTGGTTGGAAACATGGATCTGCGGGATCCAGCCGTTCTTGGGTGCTCCCTTAATGTTAGCGGTCAGGTTAGCCCATGTTTTTCCTCCGTCCTGCGTAAGCTGAAGGTTGCCGTCATCGGTCCCTACCCAGATCTCATCTTTAGTAATCGGACTGGGCGTTATTGCAATGATGGTGCAGTGGTTTTCAGCGCCTGTGATGTCATAGGTGAGGCCGCCAGTTTCATTCTGCTTCAGTTTCTCAGGATTGTTGGTAGTCAGATCAGGTGATATAACGCTCCAGTTGTCGCCCCTGTCGGTGCTTTTATGCAGGAACTGACTGCCGTAATAGATGCTGGTTTTATTGAAGGGGTCATGCGCAATGGCCGCATTCCAGTTGAATCTCAGCTTCACGCCGTCGGGGTGAATAGGCTGGATATCCTTCGTGTCGCCTGTCAACCGGTCATATCTGCCGACATTGCCTCCCTGCGACATCGCATATCCATAGCGGTTGTCCGAGCTGTCGGCCACCACATCGAACCCGTCGCCGCCCATCACAGTGATCCAGTGGTAATATTGGATTCCACCTCTCTGAAGCACATTGCTGGGGCCGATCCACGAACCGTTATCCTGCATTCCGCCATAAACATTGTAGGGAAATTCAAGGTCCCAGTTAATATGATAATACTGTGCCAGCGGCAGGTTGGTCGCAAATCGCCACGTACGGCCCCTGTCATGGGTAATGGCCAGACCTCCGTCATTTCCGTCTATCATGAAATTATTGTCGAGCGGGTTGATATACCAGGCATGATGATCGGGATGGATGCTTCGCATATTCAGGGATTCGAAGGTCTTACCCCCATCTTCTGTTTTCGAAACGCCTGAGAACAGGTTGTAAACCCGGTCGGGATCAGATGGATCCGCATAGATTTCATGGTAATAGAAGGGGCGGTTTGAAACGTTCTGGTCAGTCATCTTAGCCCAGGTGAAGCCACCGTCATCAGAACGGTACAGGGCATTTTTACTGCATTCGATCAGGGCATAGATCCGCTTGGGGGTGGATCTTGGAATGGCAAGGCCAATCCTTCCGATCTCACCCTTGGGGATTCCTTCCTTTTCCGTGATCTGTTTCCAGTTCTTGCCGCCATCCCAGGTAATATACAGTCCTGAACCCGGTCCTCCCGATTTCAGGAACCATGGCCATCTCTGGTGTTCCCACATGGCGACCACTATTTTTTGGGGATTGGACGGATCCATCACCATATCGGCAACACCCGACAGATCGTTGGTGTGCAGGATCAGATTCCAGGTTTCGCCCCCGTCGGTGGTTTTGTAAACGCCGCGCTCGGGGTGGGGGCCCCAGGGAGAACCGATGGCACCGGCATATACTATATCCGGATTGGTCGGATCAATCAGGACCCGGTGTATGTTGCGCGTTTTTTCCAGTCCTTTAAGCTGCCAGGTTTTACCCCCGTCAATGGTTTTGTATATACCGGCCCCGGATGTGACGCTGTTTCTGGGATTTCCCTCACCGGTACCTGCCCAGATGATATCCGGATTGGGCTGGTAGATGCAGATGGCGCCGATGGAGGCGACGGGCTGGTCATCGAACAAAGGCGTCCACTCCATTCCGCCGCTTTCTGATTTCCACAAACCGCCCGACGCGGAACCCACAAAGATTATGGATGGGTCGGTTTGCACCACATCGATGGCTGTTACACGGCCTGACATTCCGGAAGGTCCAATGGATCTGGCGCTCATGCCGGTAAGTTTTGACATGTCGAGTTTCTGACTGAACCCTGATAAACCAACCAACAGGACAATCAGCAGAGAAAGGATCTTTTTCATATTCTGATGTTTTAGGTATTCGGACTGTGAAATATATCAATAAATATAGATACCAAACGGAAACCACTCCCGGGCTAAAAGTTAAAAAAGATTAAATTCCCCGAATTTTAAAACTGTAAGGATCCATGTTTTCCCTCCCGGCGCTGTCAGATCCCCGCCAGCTGATCATACTCATGGTAGTCGCCCTGTTGATAGGAATGTCCAAAACCGGTGTTTCCGGCCTGGGACTTGCGGTTGTTCCTTTACTCGCAGTTGCTTTCGGGGCGAGGGAATCCACCGGATTGATGATCCCCCTGCTGATCATGGCTGATATTTATGCTGTAGTTTATTATCACCGGATGGCCGACTGGTATCATATAGTCAGACTGTTGCCCTGGGCCATGGCGGGCACCCTGGCAGGAGTCCTGGCCGGGAAATACATTGATGCGGAGGGATTCCGGATCATGCTTTCATCCATTGTTTTCGGGGGATTGGGCCTGATGGTGATCCGGGACCTGGTGAAAAAAAGAGAAAAGATCCCTGATAACCGGCTCTTTGCAGCCGGTATCGGTATATTAGGAGGATTTGCCTCCATGGTCGGAAATGCGGCCGGGCCTGTATTTGCGGTTTACATGCTGGCGATGCGGCTGCCAAAAAATTCATTCATCGGAACCGGAGCCTGGTTTTATTTTATCATCAATTCATTCAAATTGCCATTCCATATCTGGGTTTGGAAAACCGTGACCCCGGAATCGTTCCTCCTTGATCTGATTGCCCTTCCGGCGATACTTCTGGGTGCATGGCTCGGGATCAGAATTGTAAAGATGCTTTCCGAGCGGGTTTACAGGATCTTTGTGGTGGCCATGACCTTTTTATCTGCTCTTCTGCTCATACTGAGATAAATGGGCTTTTTGTTTTTACGCATTTATTTGTTTTCTTTCGTTCAATAATTCCTAAAAACCTGAGAAAA
>Ga0172370_10002973_pt1 | contig 23890 bp, 22 predicted proteins | sample LakKiv5m_FD_114538 | JGI IMG/M metagenome (GOLD analysis project Ga0172370, IMG submission 114538) | Freshwater microbial communities from Kabuno Bay, South-Kivu, Congo - kab_022012_11.5m | ecosystem: Environmental > Aquatic > Freshwater > Lake | place: Democratic Republic of the Congo...
GGCAAATTTAAGCATTACGCTTTTGACTTATCTACCAGTTTGCCTTTTTTGAGCCAGGGCATCATAGCCCTGAGTCTTGCGCCTACTTCCTCTATCGGATGCTCCTCGCCTTTTCTTGTGAGCGCATTAAATACAGGTTTGTTCGCCCGGCATTCAAGCATCCATTCCTTGGCGAATTTGCCGTCCTGTATCTCCTGAAGGATTTTCTTCATCTCTTTCTTTGTATCTTCGGTGATAACCCTCGGCCCTCTTGTCAGGTCGCCGTATTGAGCTGTGTTGCTGATGGAATATCTCATATTGGAAATTCCGCCTTCATAAATTAAGTCCACGATGAGTTTCACTTCATGGAGGCATTCAAAATATGCCATCTCGGGGGCATAGCCTGCTTCAACGAGAGTCTCGTATCCTGCCATAATCAGCGATGTAAGTCCGCCGCAGAGCACAACCTGCTCGCCGAAAAGGTCTGTCTCTGTCTCTTCCCTGAAATTCGTTTCTATGATTCCGGCCCTTCCGCCGCCTATGCCTGAAGCATAAGCAAGCGCAACTGCCTTTGTGTCTTTTGACGGATCCTGATGAACTGCAATAAGACATGGAACGCCGCTGCCTTTGGTATATTCCGACCTTACAAGATGTCCGGGCCCTTTCGGCGCAGCCATGAATACATTTACCTCTTTTGGCGGGACTATCTGGCCGAAGTGTATGTTAAAGCCGTGCGCGAATCCGAGATATGCGCCTTTTTTGATATTAGGGGCTATTTCTGTTTTGTAAATATCCGCGGCGTATTCGTCAGGCACGAGCATCATTATTACATCGGCTTTTTTTGCCGCCTCTGACGACGGGAGAACCTTAAACCCTGCCTTTTCAGCTTTCTCCCAGCTTGAGCCTTTTCTTATGCCGATGGTTACATCCATGCCGCTCTCTTTAAGATTATTGGCATGAGCGTGCCCCTGGCTGCCGTATCCTACAATAACAATATTTTTATTCTTAAGGATGCTCTTCTTTGCATCTTTATCGTAATAAATTTTAATCATAAATTCCTCCGTGATATGTTGAATTTGAGATATATTATATTACAGATGTAAAGTTTTTTCTATTATTTTAAGGCAGTCGGCCTGCAGGATAAAAATTCTTAGCGCATTTTCCATATAAAAAATATTGAATATTGGGTTTACAAGTTCAATTTCAGACTGGTAATATAAAAAAGTTAGAAGTTAGAAGTTAGAAGTGGAACTCAAAACTTAAAAATTCGGGAATTAAAAACTCTTAACTTTTCACTTTCAACTTTTAACTTATTTGTTTTGGAGAGGTGGCCGAGTAGGTCGAAGGCGGCGGTTTGCTAAACCGTTGTAGGGGTCAAAACCTCTACCCAGGGTTCGAATCCCTGCCTCTCCGCCATGTAAAAAAGTTAGAAGTTAGAAGTTTCCGCCAAGGCGGAAACTTTGGAGTTATAACTTTAATTGGGGGGTATATGAACAAAAAAATTGTTATCGCAGTGATGCTGAGTTTGATGTTGGTTTATTTTGCCGGCTGTAAAAAGAAGGAAGAACAGCCGCCGGCGCCTAAGGTTTCGGCTTTGTCGCCGGGAATGGGGATGACGCAGAATGAGCAGCCGGCAGTTCCGCAGGGTCACCAGATGGCGGGAGGGAAACTTGAGGTTGTTGTTCCTGCTAACGTAAAAGGCAAGTGGGATTCGGTAAAGTTGCTTATTGAGAATAAAGAGACTAAAAAAACAGAGGAGCATGTTGTTAGACTTAACAGCGAGTGGAAAATACCCGGTTCAAATTTAAAGGTAACCGTCGGAGACTTTCTCCCGGATTTCATTATGGATGAAGGCAAAATAACTTCCGCATCGGCCAATCTTAATAATCCGGCAGTGGGCCTAAGAGTAACGGATAGAGATAAACAGATATTTCCGCTTCCCGGAAAGCAGTGGGGATGGCTGTGGTCCCGCAAAGAACTCCAGTCAGCTCATCCATTTGAACATCCCCAATATAATATCATGTTGAAAGAGCCGGTGAAGAAGGGATAGGATGGAAAGCGCCCATAGCTCAACTGGATAGAGCGTCGGACTACGAATCCGCAGGTTGGGGGTTCAAATCCCTCTGGGCGCGCCAAAGCAAATTTTGCTTTCTACAAAATTTACAGTTGTTAGTTATTAGTGATTAGTTGATAGTGAAGCGGAAAAATAAATTTACATCTCAGATAGTGAATATCAACGAGAAAGATATTTTCTTCATGCGGCTGGCTCTTGAGGAGGCAAGCCTAGCCTTTTCAATCGGCGAAGTTCCCATCGGCGCAGTATTGGTTATTGGTGATGTAGCTGCGGCAAGGGCGCATAATGTCCGTGAGTCGTCAAAAGACCCCACTGCTCATGCCGAGATTATTGCGATAAGGAACGCGGCGGAAAAAGGCGATAGCTGGCGTTTAAATAATGCCACTCTCTATGTCACAAAAGAACCCTGTGTGATGTGCGCGGGTTCAATGGTGAATGCGAGAATCGGCAGACTTGTCTACGGCTGTAAAGATGAGAAGGCAGGAGCAGTTGACAGCCTATACAGGCTTCTCTCGGACAAAAGGCTTAATCATCGGGTTGAGGTTGTTTCCGGAGTCCTTGAGGATGAGTGTGCTGAACTGCTGAAACGCTTTTTTCAGGAACGAAGATAATTGTAGTAAACTAACAATTAGCGCTATTCTTGGAGGGGTGCCAGAGCGGTTGAACGGGACGGTCTCGAAAATCGTTGTGGGGGCAACTCCACCCAGGGTTCGAATCCCTGCCCCTCCGCCAGGACAGATAAAAGTGAGAGGTAAGAAGTTAGAAGTGAAAAGTAAAAAAAAATATTAACTTTTTAGTCTTGGACAAATCTGGCGAGCCGCTCTCTTTCTACCTTGACATATCTTTGATTTTTGGATAGCTTATATGCATTCAAGAGCGTTATTGTTATGAAATTTTTTATAGGGGGATTAAATGGAAAAGCTGCTTGAGAAGAGCAAGTATCTGATATTAATCGCAGTTGCCGCTTCGTTTGTGGCCTCTGCGGTTGCTTTTTTATGGGGCGGGGTTAAGGTTATTTTCATCTTAATAAATCTTATTAAAACTTACGGCAAGGATTTATCCGCTGCAGTTGCTCTTATAGAACTTATGGATACATTTCTTATCGCCATTGCTCTCCTCGTATTCTCGGTCGGCGTCTACGAGCTTTTTATAGAAGACCTGTCATTGCCCGAGTGGCTCGTGATACATAACCTGCACGACCTGAAGGCAAAACTCGGCAGCGTCGTGATTCTTGTCATGGCTGTTACGTTCTTAAAGCATCTTGTGGAATGGAGGGATCCGCAAGGCACATATTACTTCGGCATTTCAATAGCGGTTGTCTCAGCTGCATTGATTGCATTCAGCCATTTCGGCAAAAAAGACTGATATAATTAAACAATGCAACTTTTGGATCCTGCCTGACCGAGGTCTATTTATGCACTGGCACCAAAGTGATATAGAAGATGTATTTTTGCAGATGCGGTCGTCTCCCGCAGGCTTATCTTCCGATGACGCGCAAAAACGTCTTGCTGAATACGGCCCTAATGAACTGAAAGAGAAAAAGAAAAAATCCGCATTTGTAATGTTCCTGGGCCAGTTCAGGGACTTTATGATCGTTGTCCTTATTGCTGCGGCAATTATATCCGGAATCATCGGCGACCCTACGGATACCATCGCAATTGCCGTCATAGTTATCTTGAATGCCCTCATAGGCTTTATTCAGGAATACAGGGCTGAAAAGGCAATGGCTGCCCTCAAGAAAATGTCTGCTCCAACGGCGACCGTTATAAGAGACGGAGTCCATGCCGCTATTCCGGCGTCAGAGATTGTTCCCGGAGATATTGTATTGCTTGATGCAGGAAGTTTTGTCCCGGCTGACATGAGACTGATTGAGACGGCACAGCTAAGAATAGAAGAGGCGGCTCTTACCGGAGAATCCGTCCCTGTTGATAAACATACCTCTGCGCTTCATGATGCGACAATTCTATTGGGCGACAGAAGGAATATGGCATATAAGGGAACTATGGTTTCTTATGGAAGGGGAAGCGGCGTCGTCATCGCAACAGGCATGGATACGGAGCTTGGAAAGATTGCAACCATGCTTCAAGAAGAAGAGGAAGTAAAGACTCCGCTTCAAAAAAGGCTTGCGGTATTCGGCAGAAGGATTGCCCTGGCGGTCCTTGCTATATGCGCGATAGTCTTCAGCATCGGAATTCTCAGGGGAGAGCAGCCTATGGTGATGTTCCTGACCGCAATATCGCTTGCGGTTGCCGCGATACCCGAGGCGCTGCCTGCAGTTGTGACCATCTCGCTTGCGATAGGCGCGAGAAAGATGGTTAAGCAGAATGCCCTGATAAGAAAACTGCCTGCGGTTGAAACGCTCGGCTCAGTCACATACATATGCTCTGACAAGACCGGCACTCTTACGCAAAACAAAATGCGCGTGGAAGAGATGTACGTGGATGGAAAAGTGATAAGCTATCAGCAATCAGCTATCAGCAAACAGCCGATTCACCCATTAACCGATTCACCCATTCACCTGTTGTTCACGGCTCTTGCCTTGAGCAATGACGCGAAACCGGATAAAGACGGCAATATTATCGGCGACCCGACAGAGGTTGCTCTTTTTTCTATTGCAAAAGATAACGGCTTTGATAAATCCGCGCTTGAAGAATCATTCCAAAGGGTTGAAGAGATTCCCTTTGATTCCGAAAGAAAATGCATGACAACATTTCACAAGATACATGATGCAGGATTCAGACAACACCCCCCTCAGTCCCCCCTTGATAAGGGGGGAATTAAAGGGGGGTATCTTGCATCTTGCATCATGCATCGTGCATCGTTCGTTTCCTTTACCAAAGGCGCTATAGAAGCCATTATGGATAAGGCCGATGATATTCTTACCTCAGAGGGCCTAAAACCGGTTAACAAAGACGAAATGCATCTTGTGAATGAAAAGATGGCCGCCGACGGATTAAGGGTGCTTGGTATTGCAATTAGAGGCTGGAATGAGGTCCCCTCCGATATGTCTCACGAGAATGTTGAAAAGGGGCTGACCATAATCGGGCTTGTCGGGATAATGGACCCTCCGAGAGAAGAGGCAAAGGAGGCAGTCTCAATATGCAAAAAAGCCGGAATAATCCCCGTCATGATTACCGGCGACCATCCCATTACCGCCTGGGCTGTTGCAAGAAGAATAGGGATTATTGAAGAAGACGATGTGCATTTTAATACCGTGACAGGCCGAGAGCTTGAAAAATTATCCTTAAAAGAATTTGAAGCGAGGGTTGAAGAAATAAAGGTCTATGCGCGTGTTGCGCCGGAACAGAAATTAAAGATAGTCAAGGCGCTTCAGGATAAAGGGCAATATGTGGCGATGACAGGCGACGGCGTGAATGACGCCCCTGCGCTCAAGAGGGCTGACATAGGCGTTGCCATGGGAATTACGGGCGCCGACGCGGCAAAGGAAGCAAGCCACATGATACTCCTTGATGATAATTTCGCGACTATTGTGAGGGCTGTAAAAGAGGGAAGAAAGATATATGACAACATAAGAAAGTTCGTAAAATATCTCCTATCAACAAATTCCGGAGAGATATGGACTCTTTTCCTTGCTCCTTTGATGGGGCTTCCGATACCTTTGCTTCCTATCCATATACTCTGGATAAATCTTATGACCGACAGCCTTCCTGCGCTGGCGCTTTCTGTTGAGCCTGCTGAAAGCGATCTAATGAAGAGGTCGCCGAGAGACCCTAAGGAAAGCATATTTGCGGGAGGGCTCGGATTCTTTGCGATATGGGTGGGGCTTTTGATGGCAGCGCTCACCTTGTCTGTTCAGGCCTGGTCTATTATGACAAGAAATGCCCACTGGCAGACAATGGTATTCACGGTATTATGCCTTACCCAGCTTGGCAATGCCTTTGCGATAAGGTCTGAAAAAGAATCAATATGCAAGATAGGATTTTTTTCAAACAAGGCCTTGCTCGGCGCGGTCCTTCTGAGCTTTATCCTGCAGATGGCAACGATATACGCGCCTTTCCTTAATCCTATATTTAAAACAGAGCCGTTGAGTTTTAATGAACTGATGATTACAATAGCTGTGTCGTCTGTTGTGTTTTTTGCGGTGGAGATTGAAAAGTTTTTCAGGAGGAAGAAATGGCTCGGGTACTGATGGAGACCGATTTAAAAGATGTGAAATTTCTAAGGCGCGGGAAGGTGCGTGATGTTTATGAGATAGAGGGCTATTTTCTTATAATCGCTACCGACAGAGTATCCGCGTTTGATGTGGTCCTTCCGAACGGGATTCCGGATAAAGGCAAAATCCTTACGCAAATATCTGTCTACTGGTTTAGCCGGATGAAGGACCTAATAGAAAACCATATTGTCGCAACAGACGTAAAAGATTATCCGCAGGTTCTGCATAAGTACAAAGACGTGCTTGAGGGAAGGAGCATGCTCGTTAAAAAAGCAAAGCCGATGCCTGTTGAATGCATTGTGAGAGGTTATTTATCGGGTTCGGGCTGGAAGGAATATAAAAAATCAGGCGCGGTTTGCGGCATAAAACTTCCTGAGGGGCTTGTTGAATCCTCAAGGCTTGACGAGCCTATATTCACTCCAAGCACGAAGGCAGAAGAAGGCCATGACATAAACATAAGTTTTGAGGAGATGAAAAAGATAGTAAGCGAAGAAACCGCAAACAGGCTCAGGGATACAAGCCTAAAGGTCTATAAAAAAGCGCGGGAGATGGCGGAGAAAAAAGGAATAATCATTGCGGATACGAAGATGGAATTTGGAACCTTAGAAGGGTCAAAGGGTTCATCCTTCGCAGCGCTACGGAGAATGGATCAAAGGGTCTCCGCGCTCGGGCGGATTCGTCGCCTCGGGCGACTCGCCGAGGAGAGCCGAGGCGAAGAAGGGTCAAAGAGTGAAGAAGTGTCAAAGTTGATATTGATAGATGAATTGCTGACGCCTGATTCATCGCGCTTTTGGTCTATGAAAGACTACAAGCCCGGGAAAAGCCAGGACAGCTTTGACAAGCAGATTGTGCGCGACTATCTTTTAACCCTTGACTGGAACCAGACCTATCCCGGCCCCAAACTTCCGGATGAGATTGTGGAAAAAACTGCCGCAAGGTATAGGGAGATATTGGGGATATTGACGGGATAAATTACCACGTCAGCGATAGTATGGTTTTAATATCGGACTGAAGCTTATTGAATTTGCATTTCAGCGCCAGGCATTGTTCCGAGCGGTAACAGTTGCCGTTTTTTATAACGACATGGGTATATATCCCTGTCTCCTCGGCGTAAGGGCAGGGGAGGTGAAGTTTTCTTGTGCTCTCTGAATAGTGCTTGTTCCTGACGGCGGATTTCATGAATTTTTAGCTGTTCTTTAATCTCGCAAGCATCAGCCCTATGTATTTGTTAAGCGGATTGCCTCTTGAGAGAAAAGGCAAAGGAGGTTTTTTTCTTGTGCCGAGTTTTTTTATTTCCCACAGCAGGTCGTGGTTAGCGCTGTCAACCTTTAAGCCGTTATTGAATGCTGCGAGGGCGGCTTTTTTTTCTCCCGCTGCGATATACGCCCTGCCGAGGTTAAAATAAAGCGTAGCGTGGATGGATTTGGTAATAGGCGGAAATGCAAGGTCCAGTCTTTCCATAGCCTTCTTGCATATATTTATGCCCCTGGTATATTTTTTATCAACAATTGCTGTGAGACAGCCGTAGTAGGATACAATGAGCGGGTCTTCAGGGTATTCTTCAACAGCTTCTCTTAACATCTTTAAGGCTTCCCTGTTGTTTTTTCTTGCGATGAGTTTTTTTGTGGCGTCCAAATATTCTGTCTTTTTTCTGCTTTGGTTAAGCATGATTGTAAATTCTTCAACTGATTCTCTATGATGTCTTTCCATTGCGTCGCGGAGTTTATCTTCGTAATCTTCCTGTTCCGGTATGTCAGGGCAATCAGCCTGCTTTGAATAAACTATTTCCCCTTTATGGTAAATGCGAGTTGTAAACGTAGGTTCTTTGGGCCCGCCGTGTTCCGTCTGGACATGATAGTTTTTTTCTCCAAGCTTAATATTCACATTAAACCTGAGAGGGAGGTCCGAAGTAATGCGCAATTCGCCTGATTTCTCCGTCATATACCTCATTATGTAACAGGATTTTAACAATTAAATCAAGTCCCGCTAAAACCTGAGAGTTCTAACGGACTAAGACTAAAAGATAAAACATCTTATATAATATCATATGCTTATTCTCGGAATAGATACATCATGCGACGACACTGCTGCTGCGGTTGTTTCCGGCTCGCCCGATTCCCGCCTCGGGCGGGTCGCCGAGGAGACGCCCAAAGGCGAAGAGAACGGCGTCAAAATCGTTTCTAATATTGTTTCAAGTCAGACGGAAATTCACAAAAAATACGGTGGTATAGTTCCCGAACTTGCATCCAGGAAACACATAGAAATGATACTGCCTGTTGTTGATGAGGCGTTGAAAGGCGCAGGCGTAAAACTTAATGACCTCTCTGCAATAGCGGTATGTAAGGGCCCGGGGCTGATAGGCTCTCTGCTTGTAGGATGCTCCTTTGCAAAGGCCTTGTGTTTTTCAAGGGATATTCCTATGGTTGCGGTAAATCATCTTGAGGGCCATATCTTTTCCTGTTTTCTGGAAGAGCATGGACCGGAATTTCCGTTTCTGTCGTTAATCGCGTCAGGGGGCCACACGAGCCTTTATCGTGTTGAAGGATTTGGAAGGTATAAAGAACTCGGCAGGACCAGGGATGATGCGGCAGGCGAGGCTTATGACAAGGTTGCAAAACTTCTGGGGTTCGGTTATCCCGGCGGCCCCATAATTGATAAACTTGCATCCGAAGGAGCCCCCGGGGCAATAGATTTTCCGAGACCGTATCTTCTGGAGTCATTTGATTTCAGCTTCAGCGGGCTGAAGACGGCAGTGAGAGTAGCTATCAGCGGTCAGCACTCAGCAGTACCCCCCCTAAGCCCCCCCTTGCTAAGGGGGGGATGGGGGGGTGACTCTCAACTCTCAACTCTCAACTCTCAACTCATTAAGGACATTGCGGCCTCATTTCAGGCGTGCCTGGTTGATGTGCTTGTGAGAAAGACTGAATGGGCTATACGGAAAGAGGGTATGAGGCGTGTCACCCTTGCCGGAGGTGTGGCTGCCAACAGTGAATTGAGGAAACGAATGAAGGAAATGGGCGATGAAATGAAGGCTGACATATTTATCCCATCCGTAAATTTATGCACTGATAACGCCGCAATGATCGCTGCAGCGGGATATTACCGTTTTTTAGCTAAAGACTTCGCAGGAATAGAATTGAATCCCAAGGCATACCTGCCGCTTTAGATTCCCGGCTAATACAGCGCTCTTACAAAGCTGATGTATTCCTGAGGCGGGTCTATGATTTCAAGCCCTATGCTGTCAGTAAGCCTATCAGGCGGTATCTTGTAATAGGCCCATTTTATTCTTCCTCTGAGGTGGATGTTCCCTCCGCTTGAAAGCTTGAGCCTTAATTCAATCTCTGCAGCCGGAGCATATTTTCTGTTATCAGATGAACTTGCAGTGAGCATATAGATGCCTGATTCCGAGATGTTTTCAATGAAGACTGCGTGCCTTTCATCGCCTGAGATGCGCTCTGCCTTAAGATTGACCCTTATCCTTTTAAAACGCCTTCTTTCCATGGCGGTATTTTAGCACATCCTGCCTTAAAGTAAAGCCCTTATATCTTCTTTTTTCTGAAGATGAGAATTGCAGTAAAAGCGGAGATGAACAGCAGAAAGCTTATCCCCTGAGATATTGAGATATTTCCAAATATAAATCCTCTTATCTCATCGCCTCTGAAGAATTCTACGATGAACCTGATGACGGAATAGATTAAGAGATAGGTCCAGAACAACTGGCCTTTGAATGACTGGTGTTTTCTTAGAACTATCAGAATAATGAAGTTCATGAATTCCCCTGCTGATTCATATAATTGAGTAGGGTGCAGGGGTATGCCTAACCTTGCGAGGGAATCAGGGTTTGTGAATGTCACGGCCCAGGGAATATTTTCCGCGTGCTCGCCGTAGCAGCATCCGGCCGAGAAGCAGCCAAGCCTTCCGATAGCATGGCCTATTGCAAGCGACGGCGCAAAAATATCCGCAGCGCCCCAGATATCAAGCCCCTTCTTTTTTGCATACCAGATAGCGACGGGGATTGCGAATATAACGCCTCCGTAGAATACAAGGCCGCCCTGCCATATCTTGAATATATCCAGAGGATTTCTCAGAAAAGGGCCTGCCTCAACAAGCACAAAGAAAAGCCTTGAGCCTATTATCGCAGCAATAAGCATATAAAAGCCGAGGTCAACGATTTTATCCGCAGGAATCCCCTGTTTCTTTGCCTGTCTTACGGCAAGGGCAAGCCCAAGGATAAAGCCTATGGCGATAAGAACGCCGTAGGTGTGTATCGTCAACGGCCCTATTCTGATTAATACCGGATGCATATCACTTCATGAATTCAAAATTTAAAATTAAAAGTGTAAAATTTCGGAATCTAAATATTTTTGAATTTTGAATTGTAATTTTTAATTTTAAACTTTGCATTTTTAATTCTTTCCGGATTTGCCTGTAAACAATGACATGAAAATAAGCCCGATTCCTATTGTCAAGGCCGAGTCTGCGACATTAAATGCCGGCCAGTGAAACCTGCCGACAAAAACATCTATAAAATCTCTTACAGAGCCATAAAAAAGCCTATCTATAAGATTTCCGATTGCGCCTCCGAGAAGCAAAGAAAGCCCGAGCTTATCCTCCTGGCCTCTTATCAGCATGAATATTATTACCGCTATTGCCAGCAGGGAAATGATAATGAAGCCCTCATTGCCGAAACTCTTGAACATCCCGAAAGCTGCGCCCTGATTCCTTAGGTTGACAAAATTAAGGAACGGCCAAACCTCTATGGACCCGGCCGGGTTTATGAGTTTATCTGTGAGATATTTTGTTATCTGGTCTGATATTACAGTAAGAAGTGTCAGAGCAAAGTATACTCTCTTCATTTAATGACATTATAACATTTCCGGCAAAGCTCCGGCGCATCGCTGAAGGTGCCGACTGCCGTGCTCCAGTTCCAGCAGCGCGCGCACTTTTTGCCTTCAGCGCGCTCAACTACGACAGACATGCCTTTTATCTCTTCGCTTTCATAAGCGCCTTCTATTTTCCCTGAGGCAGGCATTATCCCGGCGGCAGAGACAATGAACAAGGCAGGAAGGAATTCCTTATATTCATTGAGCAGGTTAAATTCATTCTCCGGAAGATGCAGAACCACCTTTGCCTCAAGGGAGTTTCCTATAAACTTATTCTGCCTCTTTATTTCAAGCGCTTTGTTTGTCTCATTTCTTATAGCTATTAGTTTTGACCATTTCTCCTCAAGCGCAGAATTAATATATCTTTCATCTGCCTTGGGGAATGCCGAGAGAAACACGCTCTCTTCTTTTTCTGAGTTCTTACTTCCCGCTTCCCACTTCCCGCCTCGGCGGGTCGCAGAAGGAGACCCACTTCCTACCTCTGACTTTATATATCTCCATATCTCTTCCGCCGTGAAAGATAGCACCGGAGCCATCAGGACTGTCATGGCCGAGAGTATTTTGTTTAAGACCCATTGCGCGGCCCTTCTTTCTTTTGAATCGGTCTTGAAGGTGTAAAGCCTGTCCTTCAGGATGTCAAGATAGAACGAGCTCATGTCCACTACGCAGAAGTTGTGAAGGAGATGATACACCTCATGGAAATCAAACCTCTCGTATGAAGATGTGATTTTTACAGTCAGGGTCTCAAGCCTTGACATGGCCCACCTGTCTATCTCAAGCAGGTCCTTGCTGTAATCTTTTCCGTCAAAATCATTAAGATTGCCGAGCAAGAACCTTGCCGTATTCCGTATCTTTCTATACGCCTCTGTAAGCCTGTCAATTATCTCTTTTGATATTCTTACATCGTCCCTATAATCCTCGGCAGAAACCCAGAGCCTGAGAATCTCCGCGCCGTTTGCCTTTATTATCTCCTGCGGGGCGACAACATTGCCGAGGGACTTTGACATCTTTTTCCCGGAGCCGTCCATTACGAAACCGTGCGTAAGGGCCGTCCTGTAAGGCGATGTCCCCTTTGTCCCGACCGACGCGAGCAGGGAGCTCTGAAACCATCCCCTGTGCTGGTCGCTTCCCTCAAGATACATGTCAGCAGGCCATGAGAGTTTGGGGTTTTTCTCCATAACTGCGGCGTGGCTTACGCCTGAATCAAACCATACGTCCAGTATGTCCATTTCCTTTGAAAAAGACGCGCCGCCGCATTTTCCGCATTTATAGCTCGAAGGCAGAAATTCCTCAGCCCTTTTTATGAACCATATATCAGCCCCGTTTTCTTCAACGGCCTTAGTTATCGAATCCAATACTGAATTGTCTTTTACAAACTCTCCGCAGCTCTGGCATCTGATAAGGGTTATGGGCACTCCCCATGCCCTCTGCCTTGATATGCACCAATCAGGCCTGCCTGAAACCATGTTGTGTATCCTGTCTCTGCCCCATTTGGGAATCCAGTTGACCTTATCAATTTCCTCAAGACACTTTCCTCTGAGGTTGTTATGTTCAACCGAAATGAAGCACTGCTCTGTAGCGCGGAATATTACAGGTTTCTTGCATCTCCAGCAGTGAGGATAAGAATGCGTTATCTTTTCTTCCTTTATCAGGGCCTTCTTGCTTTTCAATATTTCGATTATCTGCGCGTTTGCCTTGAATACAAATTGCCCCTCAAGTTCAGGCACGGCTTTTGTGAATTTACCTTTGTCATCAACGGGGGCGTAAATGTCGAGCCCGTATTTCAGGCCTGTCTCATAGTCGTCTTCGCCATGCCCCGGCGCTATGTGAACAATTCCAGTTCCTTCCTCAAGAGAAACAAATTCTCCGAGAACAGCCTGCGATTTCCTCTTTATAAAAGGATGCTCAGCGTTAATCCCCTCAAGCTCCTTGCCTGTTATCTTTGCGATAATTTTTCCGTCAAGGCCGATTCTTTCTTTAAGCGCTTCAAGCCTTCCCTCGGCAACGATATGGACCTCATCGCCCACTTCAACGGCAGCATAAACAAGTTCAGGATGAAATGCTACCGCAAGATTCGCAGGCAGCGTCCACGGAGTCGTAGTCCAGATGACAAAGAAAATGTTTTTGCCTGTCAAAGAAGGCATTTTAACTTTTAACTCTTCACTCTGAACTTTAAACTTAACAAAAACCGACGGCGATTCTTTGTCCGCGTATTCAACCTCAGCCTCTGCAAGCGCGGTAACGCATGAGGGGCACCAATGAACAGGTTTTTTGCCCTTATAGACATAGCCCCTTTTTACGAATTCCGCGAATTCCCTGACAATCGCGCCTTCATAGCCGTAGGACATTGTGAGATACGGCTCCTCCCAGTCGCCCATTACTCCAAGCCTCTTAAATTCCTCTCTCTGAATATCTACGAATTTTGCGGCGTATTCCTTGCAGAGTTTTCTTTTTTCAAGGATATCTATCTTGTCCTTTTTTTCTCCAAGGTTTTTATCCACCTGAAGCTCAATCGGCAGCCCGTGGCAGTCCCATCCCGGGATATAGGGCGAATAAAACCCTTGCATGGATTTGAATTTTACGATTATGTCTTTCAGAATTTTATTCAAGGCGTGTCCTATATGAATATGCCCGTTTGCATAGGGAGGCCCGTCATGAAGGATATAATGTCTGCCGCCAGAGTTCTTCTCCTGCAGCTTTTCATATACCTTATTCTCTTCCCAGAACTTGAGCGTCTCGGGCTCCTTCTGCGTAAGGTTTGCCTTCATCGGGAAGCCTGTCTGCGGAAGATTAAGCGTGTCTTTGATGTCTTTGCCTTCCATTATTTCTCTTCAGCCTTTTCTTTCTTCTGCGCGGCCCTTTCGGCGATTATCTTCTGCGCCTGATGCGAAGGCACTTCCTCATAATGCGAAAATTCCATGGAATATAATCCCCTGCCTGAAGTAAGGCTGTGAAGCTGGTTCGCGTACGTCAGCATCTCGGACATCGGGACTAATGCGCTTATCTTCTGGCTTCTGGCCTGAGATTCAACTCCCTGCACCTTTCCTCTTTTTGAATTTAAATCGCCTATGACTGCGCCGAGGGTCTCGTCAGGAGTTGTAATCTCTATCTTCATTATAGGTTCAAGCAGGATGGGCTTTGCGTTTTCAACAGCTTTTTTTATGGCTAATGAGCCGGCGATCTTAAACGCCATTTCAGATGAGTCCACGGTGTGATATGAGCCGTCATAAAGCGTTACCTTTACATCCACCATGGGATAACCGGCAATTATTCCTTCGTGCATTGCATCCACGATTCCCTTTTCAACGGCAGGGATGTATTGCCGGGGTATCGCGCCTCCGACTATGTCGTCAACAAATTCAAAACCCTTGCCTCTCGGCAGAGGCTCTATCTTTATCCGGCAGTCTCCGTATTGCCCTCTTCCGCCGGATTGCTTTTTGTATTTGCCCTGCGCGTCGGCTGCTGTCTTGATGGTTTCCCTGTAAGGAATTTTCGGAGTTTTCATTACAACCTCAACGCTGAACTTTCTCTTTAACCTTTCAAGCGCAACCTCGAGATGCACCTGCCCCATGCCGGAAAGTATCATTTCTTTTGTCTCTTCATCCCTGTGGAACTTGATGGTAGGGTCCTCCTCAAGAATCCTGTGAAGCCCGGTGCTGACTTTTTCTTCGTCGCCTTTGCTCTTGGGCGCGATGGCGTATGAGATTATCGGCTCTGCGAATTTAACTTTTTCAAAAACTATCGGATGCGCCTCGTCAGAGAGCGTGTCCCCGGTATTTGTCTCCTTAAGTTTTGAGACAACGCCAATCTCGCCGGGGCCCAGGCTGCTTGCAGGTATCTGCTTTTTGCCGAGGAGGTAAAATATCTGGCCTATCCTTTCTTTCGCGCCTGTTGTTGCATTCAGCACGGTTGAATCAGCCTTTAGAAGGCCTGAGTAAACTCTGAACAATGACAGCTTTCCTGCATAAGGGTCTGCAATGGTTTTAAAAACATAAGCCGCAAACGGCTCTTTTTCATCGGGTTTTCTCTGAGCCTCTTTCGCATCTTTCGGATTTTTGCCTTTAATCGGGAATATCCTTACAAGGTCCGCAGGAGAGGGCAGGCAGAGTATTATCGCATCCAGAAGCTGGGGGATACCGATGTTTTTGGTTGCAGAACCGCATACAACAGGAATAAATCTCCTTGACAAGGAGCCCTCTTTTATCCCTTTTATGACTTCCTCCTGCGTCAGCTCGCCGCCTTCAAGATATTTTTCAAGAAGAGCATCCTCTGATTCAGCGATTTTCTCCACAAGTTTTTTTCTGAATTCCTGAGCCTCTAAGAGCATATCAGCGGGTATGTCCGATTCCTCCGCCTTAGGCGGATTGCCGCCTGAAAATTTATATGCCTTCATATTAATAAGATTGATTATTCCGCTGAAGGTCTCTCCCGCGCCTATCGGAATCTGCAGAGGAATGCCCTCGGTCCCGAAGGATTGGGCGAGTTCATCGAGCGCCCCGGGAAAATTGGCAGATTCCTTATCCATCTTATTTATGAAAACAATCCTTGGTATTTCATATTCGCAGGCGTATTTCCAGACCTTCTCGGTCTCCGCCTTAACGCCTGATATGGCGCTGACTATTACAACTGCTCCGTCAACGGCCTTAAGGCTTCCTCTGGTGTCTTCAACGAAATTTATGAATCCTGGTGTGTCAATCAGGTTTATGCGGTGGCTGTTCCAGTCGCAGAAGCCGAACGAAGACGTGATGCTTATCTTTCTTGATATTTCTTCAGGCTCGCAGTCTGTTGTCGTATTTCCTTCCTCAACGCTGCCGAGCCTGTCAATAGAGCCTGAATCAAAGAGCATTGCCTCGGTCAATGATGTTTTTCCTGCTCCGCCGTGAGCGATTACCGCGACATTTCTGATTTTATTAACATCAAATTTAGCCATAAAACCCCCTTGTATAAGTTGAAAATACGGTGAATTGGTGAATCGGTGAATCGGAAAAAACTTATTTACCCATTCACCTATTTACCTATTCACCCATTCACCATTCTTTTTTGATTTTTATTCCAAGATTTCTTCTATAACAGGCTTTGTTTCTGTTTTTTTCTCTGCTTTGCGGCTCCAGAGCTTAAGGCCTAAAAATGCAATCACTAAAAAACCGAAACCGAATATTGCCGACAGCACATCGGGGTCTATATTTTTAAAATACTTGCTGATGATTTCTTTTCCGAGGACCGCGCCTGCAACCAAAGCTGCCGCAGGAATGCCGTAAACAAGAATGGAACCCTTAAGATATGTGTAGGACTTTACTACAACCCGGACTTTTTGCCCTTCTTTTGCATGCGCCTTGTTCACAGCCTCTAGCTCCATGGTTTGCTCTTCGGGTTTGCAGGCGCCTGCAGTGCAGCCTTCACACACGCTTTTTCTCGGCACGGAGACTTTTGCCATAACTCCCTGAATGCTTTTCACTAGTCCGATTTCTTCCATAGCAATAGCATTTTAACATAAGAAGTTTTGAAAAATCTTGAAGTAGATATCAGGCTTTTTTATATGCAAGCGTTAAGAAATGATTTAAGCTTTTTTTGAATCGCAGTAATTCTGTTGAAGGCGGAGATTGCGCTATTGCCTGCTTTGACGCTTTTAAGATTTCACTTTTTCTGATTCTGAATTTCCTTGTAAGAAAAATAGCATCATAAATATCCTTGTCTCTGAATACCCTGAGTTTTGAGATTATCAGGTCTAACGGCGAAAGCAAGAATATTTTGATATTCTTTGTTTTTACTAGGTTAAGAGGCACTGTCCGCTCTCTGTAACCTTCGGGGATGTCTATCATGCTCCACCTTGATATGTCTGTTGATAATTCTGCGGGGAACCTGATTTTTTTCTTAAGTTTCTCTATTGTTTTAAAATCAGCGTCTATTTCTGCATCAATGTCAAGAGTGGATCTTTCCTCTAACCCGTAGGCGATTGCCGCAAGACCGCCGCAGAGTATAATACGGAGCTCTTTTACCCCAGCCTTTTGAGCGGCGATGTCAATGGTTTGAATAACACTTTTTAGCTTATCAATTCCAATACTTCTTTCCATCTTAAATCATCACCCCTGTTTGATTTTATAAAAGCCTCGGGGGTTGCTTCTGCAGAACGAGAAAGGAAAAGGTTTTTAAGAGCAATTCTTTTGCCTAATAAAAGCTTGGTTAATTCTTTGTATGTAGAGGTAAAGAAAAATGCCTTATTGTATTCATTAATAAATAATGGCTTATTTTTCCGTGCAAGGTTTTTTAGAACACTTTTCCATTGTTTTTTAGGGTTTAAGGCTATATAAATCCATAACAGTCCGCTTGAAAGAAACCTATTTGTAAATTCTTCAAGATTTCTGTCATCGGCATTATGAAAATAAATTTCTCTTAGAACAGCTTTTTTCATAGGTATAGTTTACTGAATTTACATACTCTTGACAATCTTTATGTTGTCTGACATAGTTTTTATGTGAGTGAAGCGATTCCAATTGTCATCTTTCTGCTTTCTATAGGGATGCAGCTTGCCGCTGCGATAATCGCCCTGATCATCGCCTTTTTAATGCTTGTGGGCGTTCTGCGCATAAGGCAGTATTTCCAGTCTGCTAAAACCCTTGAGTTCCAGCTTTTCTATGCGCAGAAGATGGAGGCTATAGGCCAGATTGCCGGAGGCATTGCCCATGATTTCAATAATATCCTTACTGCAATTATCGGCTATGCAGGCGTAATGCAGATGAAGATGAAAGAGGACGATCCCCTGACAGAGGCAGAGATTGCAGAGATAAAACCTCCAAAACCCGAGGCGCTGCTTAAAGGCGCGGAGACGATTCTTAGCAAAGCCTCTCTCGCCGACAGCCCTTCTGAAAAAAGTAAGAGAGGTGCTGGATAAAAAAGGGTGAATGGGTGAATCGGTGAATAGTAAAGCTATCTCAGTTTTAGGCGATGAATTATAAGACCGGTATATTTATTTAGAAAGTTTTTTCTTGGGAGGAAGGAGAAAACCGGTTTTCTCCTGATGCCGAGACTGTCAAGTATCTGTTTTATCTCCTGGTTATCTCCGAATGAAAGGCCTTTCCTGAATGTGTCTATGGCGTCTAATCTTTTTCCTGCGTTCAGATAAATTCTGCCGAGATTCAGATAATGCGCTGGATTTTCAGGCTCTCTTGCAAGCGCCTCATTGCAGAGCGCTAAGGCCTCTGTTATTTTCCCTCTTTCTTCTGCAATGCAAAAACCGAGATAGGACTGGAGTTCAGGAGTTTTTTTGAAAGTGTATGCCTTTTCAAAGCACGCAAGCGCGCTGAGAAGATTTCCGTCTTTAAGAAAGGCAAGTCCTTTTTCAAATAATTCGTCAGCTATCATAAAAGCCTAATAGCCGTTTATCCATCTTCCTTCAGCAGCTTATATTCAATGCTGTCCACAAGCGCCTGCCAGGACGCCTCAATAATATTTTCGGAAACCCCTACAGTGCCCCATCTGTTTTTTTCGTCCCCTGATTCAATGAGAACTCTGACCTTTGCGGACGTCCCCCTGCCTGTTGTAAGAACCCTGACCTTATAGTCAAGGAGTTTCACTTCCTTTAATTCCGGATAAAATTTATCAAGCGCCTTTCTCAGGGCGTTGTCCAGGGCATTTATAGGGCCTGCGCCGGTTGCAGCCGTATGCTCTGTTTTGCCTCCGACCTTCATCATTATCGTCGCTTCGCTCAAAGGGATTTCTCCCTCTCTCCTTTTTTCAACAATTAGCCTGAAGCCTACCAGGTCAAAGAATTTCCTGTGCAGGCCGAGGGCCTTTTTCAGGAGAAGTTCAAATGACGCCTCCGCGCCTTCAAACTGGAATCCCTGATGCTCCAGGTCTTTCAGGTTATTCAGTATGTCCTGAAGCTGCGGAGAATCGGGATCAATTTGTATGTCAAACTCTTTTGCCTTTCGCAAGATGTTGCTTTTGCCCGCAAGATCCGAGATTAAAACCCTGTGAGAATTGCCTACAAGCTCGGGCCGTATATGTTCGTAGGTCTCAGGCCTTTTCATAACCGCGCTGACATGTATGCCTCCCTTGTGCGCAAAGGCGCTGTCGCCTACAAAAGGCTGGCGTTTGAAGTGCCGGATGTTGGCTATTTCATTTACAAATCTTGAGACTTCCCTGAGCTTCTTTATCTGCGCGTCGCTGACGCATTTTATGCCGAGCTTAAGCTGGAGGTCCGGTATTATGGAGCAGAGATTTGCATTCCCGCACCTTTCGCCGAGGCCGTTGATTGTGCCCTGAACCTGCGATGCTCCCACTTTTACCGCAATAATAGAATTCGCAACCGCGCACTCGGAATCGTTATGAGCGTGTATGCCGATAGGAACTTTAATCTTTTCCATCACTGCGGATGTTATTTTCTTTATGTCGTCAGGCATTGTTCCGCCGTTTGTGTCGCAGAGCACCAGGCAGTCTGCGCCGGCGTCTTTTGCGGATGCCAGGCATTTCAAGGCGAAGGCCTCATTGTCCTTAAATCCGTCAAAGAAATGTTCCGCGTCAAAAAATACCTGGTCGGCGTATTTTTTAAGATGAGAGACGGAGTTGTGGATTATGTCAATGTTTTCGCTGTTGGATATTTTCAGGGATTCTTTTACATGGAAATCCCAGGTCTTCCCGAATATCGTTATTGCCGGCGCTTCAGCTTCTATGAGGGATTTGATATTGACGTCGTCTTTGACCTTGTGTTTTGGTCTGTGTGTGCTTCCAAAGGCAACTATAACGGAATTTCTAAGCTTTAGCTTCTTTGCCTTCCGGAAATATTCCGCATCCTTGGGGGTTGCCATCGGCCAGCCGCCTTCTATGTAATGGACTCCGAGTTCGTCAAGTTTTTCGGTTATCCGCAGTTTGTCCTCTACAGAGAATGCGATATCCTCTGCCTGAGAACCGTCCCTCAAGGTCGTGTCGTATATTTCAACCCTTCTCATAGTTGAAGTATCAGAGTGTCAGAGTATCAGAGTATCAGAGTTTTGTCGCTTTGATCCATTCTCCGTAGCACTGCGAAGGATGAACCCTTTGATACTTTGACACTCTGACCCTGCTGTTTACGTTCCCATCTCCCAGCTTTGGAGATATTTCTTCTGAGCCGGGGTTAAGGCGTCTATCTTAATCCCCAGGGATTTGAGTTTCAGCTTTGATATTTCCGCGTCTATCTTTTCAGGCACGCTGTAAACCTTTCTTTCAAGTTTTTTATAATTCTTCGCCAGGTATTCCGCGCAGAGCGCCTGATTTGCAAAGCTCATATCCATAACAGCCGAAGGATGCCCCTCTGCAGCGGCCAGGTTAATAAGCCGCCCCTCTCCGAGGAGATATACCTTTTTGCCGTTTTTAAGGGTATATTCCTCCACGAAATCTCTTATTATTCTCCTGGATTTTGACATTTTCTTCAAGGCGTCAATTGATATTTCAACATTGAAATGTCCTGAGTTGCAGAAGATTGCGCCGTCTTTCATAAGGCCGAAACACTGTTTATAAATGACGTCAATATCTCCTGTTGCTGTAACAAATATATCGCCGATTCTTGCCGCGTTTTTCATCGGCATGACTTCAAACCCGTCCATGGTTGCTTCCAGTCCGCGGAGCGGATTTATCTCTGTAATGATTACTCTTGCGCCCAGGCCTTTAGCCCTCATTGCAATGCCTTTGCTGCACCATCCGTAACCTGCGACAACGAATACGGAGCCTGCAATAAGCCTGTTTGTAGCCCGCATTATTCCGTCTATTGTGGACTGTCCGGTTCCATAGCGGTTGTCAAACAAATATTTTGTGTACGCGTCATTTACGGCGACGATGGGATATTTCAAGACTCCTTTCTCAGCCATGGCCCTGAGTCTTATTACGCCGGTTGTTGTCTCTTCAGTTCCTCCAAGGAGATTTTTCAGAAGTTCTTTTTTCTTTGTATGAAGCACGGAGACCAGGTCTGCGCCGTCGTCCATTGTGATATGCGGTTTCAATGAAAGGGCCTCCAGGATATGTTTGTAATAAGTTTTATGGTCTTCTCCCTTTATGGCAAAAACAGGAAGGCCTGAATTTTTTACAAGCGATGCCGCGACATCATCCTGAGTGCTTAAAGGGTTAGATGCGCAAAGATATACCTGAGCGCCGCCTGCCTTAAGCGTCTCTGCAAGGTTTGCGGTTTCTGTAGTTACATGCAGGCATGCCGCAAGCCTTACGTCCTTCAGAGGTTTTTCTTTTCTGAATCTCTCAGCAATGCTTTTGAGGACCGGCATCTCTTTAGCAGCCCATTCTATTCTCAACTTACCCTTTTGTGCGAGCTTAATATCCTTTACATCATGCTTTATCATCAATCCTCCAATATGTTTGGGGTTAGGGGCTAGGGATTAGGGGTTAGCAATTAGCAATAAAGAATTCCGATGTTGCCAGTCCCCAGCCTCCAGTCCCTAATTACCGCCTTTAAATTCCTGCTTCTTTCTTTAACGTTGCTGCCTTATCTGTCTGTTCCCATGTAAAGTCCGGGTCGTTTTTCCCAAAGTGGCCGTATGCAGCAGTCTTCTTGTATATCGGCCGCCTAAGTTTAAGATGCTCTATTATGCCCTTAGGCGTAAGGTTAAAATTCTTTCTTATGAGCTGCACGATTTTTTCCTGCTCAATTTTTCCCGTGCCGTATGTGTCGACGAGTATTGACACAGGCTCCGGGACGCCGATTGCGTAGGCAAGCTGAACCTCAACTCTGTCTGCTATTCCTGACGCAACGATATTTTTAGCGATATAGCGAGATATATAAGCTCCGGAACGGTCCACCTTTGTTGGATCTTTCCCTGAGAAGCATCCGCCTCCGTGGCTGCCCACGCCTCCGTAGCTGTCAACTATTATCTTCCTGCCTGTCAGCCCTGTGTCGCCCATAGGCCCGCCAACGACAAAACGGCCTGTGGGGTTAATGTAGTATTTTATTTTTTCTTCATCAAGAAGTTCCTTTGGAACAACCGGCCTTATTACCTTTTCAATAATGTCTTCTTTCATATCCTTCATATGCACGTCAGGGCTGTGCTGGGATGAGACTACGATGGCGTCTATCCTGTGCGGTTTACCGTCCTTATATTCAATTGTCACCTGAGATTTTCCGTCAGGCCTCAGGTAAGGAAGGACATCATTCTTTCTGACTTCCGAAAGCCTCATCGCAATCTTATGCGCAAGCATTATCGGAAGGGGCATGAGTTCGGGGGTCTCGTTGCAGGCAAAACCGAACATGAGTCCTTGATCTCCCGCGCCTCCTGTATCAACACCCATAGCGATATCGCCTGACTGCTGGTCTATGGAGGTTACGACAGAGCACGTCTCATAATCAAAGCCGTATTTCGCCCTTGTATAACCGATATTCTTAATGGTTTCCCTGACGATGTCAGGTATATGAACATAACACGTTGTTGAAATCTCGCCTGCGACAAACGCCAATCCCGTTGTTACCAAGGTCTCGCATGCAACTCGCGCCACAGGGTCTTGAGCGATTATCGCGTCAAGAACCGCATCCGATATCTGGTCGGCTATCTTGTCGGGATGTCCTTCAGTTACAGATTCAGAAGTGAAAAAATAGTTCTTTCTTGCCATGTATAACCTCCTTAAGCGTAAATTGAATCACATATTTTATAAACTTTTAAATGAAAATGGAAGAGGTATTTAAAAACAACTCTTTTTTCTGCTAAAATTTCATGTGTTCACCCAGCAGTTAATCAACGGCCTTACCCTCGGCGGAGTGTATGCTCTGATTGCCCTCGGCTATACAATGGTCTACGGCGTCCTGGAGCTTATTAACTTCGCGCACGGCGAGATTTACATGCTGGGCGCGTATCTTGGAATCATATTTCTTGCCTTCTTCACGGCGCTAGGCCTTACGTCATACAGCCTGCCGCTGGCGCTGCTGCTGACGTTTATTCTTTCGGTAGTATTTTGTTCATCTTACGGTTTTACCATAGAGAAAATTGCGTATAAGCCTCTGAGAAACGCGCCGAGGCTCAGTCCTTTGATAAGCGCAATCGGAGTTTCAATATTCCTTCAGAATTATGTGATGCTCACGCAGGGGGCTACAGATAAGATTTTTCCCCACCTGTTTGAAAAAACAGGCCTTGAACTTATGGGGACGAGCGTTACATTTACGCAAATTTTCATAATAGCTGTATCTGCGGTCTTAATGTTCTTTTTGAATCTATTTATCACAAAAACAAAAATGGGCAAGGCAATGAGGGCTGTTGCTCAGGATAAGGTAATGTCGTCATTGGTCGGCATAAACATAGACACCGTAATATCCGTGACCTTTATTATCGGTTCAGGCCTTGCTGCAGTCGCCGGGTTGATGGTTGCGGTATACTATGGGCTTGTTAATTATTCTATCGGTTATATCGCAGGGATTAAGGCCTTCACTGCAGCGGTGCTCGGCGGGATAGGGAGCATTCCCGGCGCAATGTTCGGGGGGATTCTTCTGGGCCTGGTTGAGAGCCTGAGCGCGGGCTACATATCAAGCGAATACAAGGACGCCTACGCTTTTGTCATTTTAATAATCATTCTGCTTATTAAGCCCTCCGGCCTATTCGGAAAAACACAGGAAGAAAAAGTATGAGCAATTTACCAATTCGCCCGCCCGAACAGACTTGGCGGACAAGCCCATTCACCCATTCGCTTATTATCGCCCTTTGGTTTTCATTGCTCTTTTTTCCGTTTAAGGGATTGGAGGCGGCCGGGATTCTCTTCATTGTTTTATTTGCCGCGCTTTTCCTCCTGAGCATTTTAAAGAAGCGCGGAGTTGTCGTA
>Ga0172370_10002974_pt1 | contig 23887 bp, 36 predicted proteins | sample LakKiv5m_FD_114538 | JGI IMG/M metagenome (GOLD analysis project Ga0172370, IMG submission 114538) | Freshwater microbial communities from Kabuno Bay, South-Kivu, Congo - kab_022012_11.5m | ecosystem: Environmental > Aquatic > Freshwater > Lake | place: Democratic Republic of the Congo...
GAAGCGTTGGCACGATGACTTACCGCAAAGGCATCATTTACATAAAGAGAACCGAAAAGGGCTAATTTTTTTGCAAATTCGTCGCCATTTTCCTTCTCGCCGTCAAAAAAACGTATGTTCTCCAATAAAATAATGGGTTTGTTTTCTTTTGATTTTTCAGTAAGCTCCTCGAACGACCTCGCAAATTCGAGATCATCATATCTCTCTTTAAGATGTTTAAAAATCGGTTCGAGAGTTAGTGTTAAATCAACACCCTGTGGATCCCCGAGGTGAGCAAGAATAATTATTTTTGCATCGTTTGAAATAAGATAATCAATAGATTCAAAACTTGATGTAATTCGATAGTCATCAGAAATATTTTTTTCTCCATTATCTTCGATGAATGATATGTTATAATCAACACGCAATAGCACGTATTTTTCAGCAAGCTCCCCTTTTCCATATTCTCGTAAAAATTTCATATCATTGTTTATCTAAATATGCTTGAAGGATGATGGCTGCAGCATGAGCATCGACAATATGTTTTTTGTGTCCTGTTTCACGCACCACCGCCCTCGCCTCCTTACTCGTAAAAAACTCGTCTTCTGTTTCGACGGGAAGTGGAAGATTTTTTCTAAGAAATGTTATGAATTTTTCTGTTATTTCTGTCTGGGGAGTTCGTTCAGATGAAGACGAAAGAGGTTCTCCTACAACAATACGTGTAATCTTGTAATCGATGATCACCTTACTTAACTCCTGCAATATTACATCGCGTGATTTATTTTCTATTACACGCCACGGCGTAGTGATTTTTGTTTCTTCGTCCCCCAAAGCGAGTCCGATCTTTTTTGTTCCATAATCAATTCCGAGGATCATAACGCAGTAAGAATGATAGGGCCGTTTTCTGTTATTGCAATTGAATGTTCAAAGTGCGCCGCGAGACTATTATCTGCGGTGGCAAAACTTTCGTCGGAACGTTGAATGATATATTCTGTCCTTTCTGCGATGATGGGTTCGATAGCAATAACAAGCCCTGGTTCTAAAACAAGTCCTGTGTGTGGTTTTCCAAAATTATACACGTAGGGATCTTCGTGCAGTTCGAAGCCCACACCATGCCCCGTGAGATCCTTTAAGACCTTAAATCCCCCTTTATGTACATGCGCCTGGACAGCATTTCCTATGTCTCCAATCGTATTTTTCGCTACAGCAAGGCGAATACCTTCATCAAGAGCCTCTTTTGCTATTGTGATCAAATTCTTGGCCTGTTTACTTACGTTCCCGATAGGAAGCGTTACCGCCATGTCCGTAATAAGGCCTCGAAAGACGATGCCAATATCGATGCTTATAACATCACCATCTTTTAGTGCGTATGGTGTAGGTCGTTCGTGAACCGCAACATTATTTAAAGAGGTGCAGAGTGTATTGGGGTAAGGTTCCGTTGCGGCGCTCGGAGTATATCCTTTAAAGGCAGGCTTACCATCCGCTTTCTTAATTAAACGCTCTGCAAGACGATCAAGTTCTATGAGCGTAACGCCTTCGCGGGCTTCGTTTACAATACTCTGTAATATATTCGCGAGTTTTTTTCCACCCTCTCGAAGATCCTTGACCTGTTGTTTTGTCTTAAGTTTTATCGTCATGGCGTTTATCATTAATAAAGCCTGTGGATTTACACAGGCTTTATTCTACTTCTAATGCCGTTCTAATTCTAGCCTGCACCTCTTCTATGGTGCCCTCACCATTTATTGAGATAAGGCGGCCCGAGGACTCGTAGTAGCGCACTACGGGCATCACTTCGGTTTCAAACCAATCAAGACGGCTTTTAATACCGTGTTCTGTGTCATCCTCTCTTCCTCGCGCTTTAAGACGCCCAAAGACTTCCTCGTGTCCGACGTCAAGCAACACCGCCACCATTTCTTTGTCACGTTCAAACCATTCGAGAGTTGCATCGAGTGCTTCCGCCTCATGAAGCTTTCTTGGGGAGCCGTCAAAGAACAAGAAGGCGTCATTTTCCAAAAGACGTGTCATAATATCATTTTGCCACAAGTAGGCAGCTACCCATTCATCTATGAGCTTTCCATCCGTAATAATACTTTTTACTTTTCTTCCCGCAAAAGTGTCTTTCTTTGCAAGAGCACGCAAAAGCTCACCTATAGAAACATATATGGTTTTCTTTCCTTGTTCGTTAAGATATGTTTCGAGAAGTTTAAGTTGGGTTCCTTTACCGGCACCACTTCTGCCCAAGAACACAACGTTTTTAAATTTCATGTTTATAGTATACCAAACTTATCTTATACTTCATACTCGCGCATCACTACCTGTGATTGCAGTTGTTTCATTGTCTCGATCGCAACCGATACCACAATGAGGAGTGCAGTTCCTCCGAGACTGAAGGCGCTTATCCCACTTGCTACCTGAACCATGTTTGGAAGAATGGCAATAAACCCAAGACCAAGGGCACCAAACAAAGTAATACGTGTTACAACCTTGCTAATAAATTCTGCCGTTGATGTTCCAGGACGAATACCAGGCACAAAACCACCAAATCGTTGGAGATTTTTTGCAATTTCTTTTGGATCGAAGGTAATCGCGGTGTAGAAATAGGTGAAAAAAACGACGAGCATGAAATAAGCAATATTGTAAATCAACTTACTTGCGTAAAAACGAGAAACCCAATCGCTTAACCCGCTTGCCCATTCAACACGAAACACAGTAAGTATTTGCGCCAAAAATTGAGGGAAAAGCAATACTGATATTGCAAAAATAATTGGAATAACACCTGCTTGAATGAGACGAAGGGGCAGATATGTAGATCCACCGCCATACATTTTTGAACCCCGCACCTGTTTTGCGTAAGAGACAGGAATTTTGCGTTCCCCTTCGTTAATAAATATAACCCCAACAACAACGAGTAGGGCCATTACTGTAAATCCTATATAAGTAGGAAGAAGTCTTGGATCATATGTTTGGAGAAGCTGCCAAGCGCTTTGCGGCGCCCCCGCAACAATACCTCCAAAAATGATAAGAGATACCCCGTTACCAATTTTTTGTTCTGTAATAAGTTCTCCAAGCCACATAAGAATCATGCTTCCGGCGATGATAAGTACCATGTTCCAAGCCATATCTAGAGGAGAAAGAATATCGATGATCCTCTGAGATTGAAGAAGTCGTAAAAATCCGAACCCCTGAAGCATTGCGAGGGGCACCGTAAGCATGCGGGAATATTGATTAAACTTTTGTCGTCCCGCCTCTCCCTCTTCGTGATACATCTCCTTAAACGAAGGAAAAATCATGGTGAGGAGTTGCATAATAATTGTCGCGGTAATATAAGGACCGACACCAAGCATCGCTACAGAAAAATTAGAAAACGATCCACCAGAAAATAAATTAAAGAGCCCAAAAAGCTGGTTTGATTCTAAAAAACTTTTTAAACGTAAAATGTCTACCCCAGGAACAGGGATACTCGCCAGAAGCCTTACGACAACAAGCATTCCTAAAACGGTAAATATTTTTTTCCTTAGCTCTTTAGAGGTAAGAACCTGGAATAAGGTTTCTTTGTCCATTGTATTAAACTATTATTCAATAGTGCCACCACTCGCAACAATACGTTTTTGTGCGGATTTTGAAATTAAAATTCCTTTTATGGTAATCAATTTTGTAAACTCATTTTTCCCATCAAGAATTTTAACAGAAGGATTTTTCCCCCCGGATTTTTTAATAAGCCCTTTCTTAATAAGCCACGCGACGGTAACCACCTCTTTATTTTCTGCTACTTTCTCAAGCATATCAAGAGAAACCGGGTATACCTTTGGTTTTGTAGATTTAAAATTTATTCCACGTAATTTAGGAAAACGCAGTAACATCTCTCTAACATTAGGCTTGATACTTCTTCCCGCACGGGATTTCTGTCCCTTTTGTCCGTGGCCAGAGGTAGTACCCCTCTTTCCTCCACGACCCACCCTTTTTGACTTTCGTCCAGGGTGATCTGATTTTACCTCATGTAATTGCATAATTATTTTTTAGAATATCCAGCTATTGATTGTAAAGCAACAAGTGCTGCCCTGGCATTGTTAAGTTTGTTCTTTGTGGTAGACAAAATTTTTGCGGAAATGTCTGAATATCCCGCAAGAGTAAGAATACTTCGCACGGAGCTCCCAGCGATGACACCCCTACCTTTTGCGGCTGGTTTAATGATGACATACGCTGCGCCAAACTTTCCCTGAACCTCGTGTGGGATGGTCCCATCTTTAATGGAAACGCGAATGAGCTGTTTTCTTGCGTTTGTTTTAGCCTTATCGAGTGACTGCGCCACATCAAGCCCTTTTCCCACACCAAGACCAACCTCTCCAAGCTTGTTTCCGACGGCCACAGTCGCGCGGAAACTCATACGTTTGCCACCCGCAACGACACGTGTAACTCGCGAGAGATCAACTGTAATAGCATCGTATCCATCTTTAACTTGTTGTTTGTTTCTATAGTCCATATAAATCTAAGAGTTAAAATTGAAGCCCTTTGTTCCTTGCTGAATCCCCGAGGGCTTTTATCCGCCCCGCGTAAGGGAACCCACCTCTATCAAACACAACTTTTGTTATTTTTTCTTTCTCTGCACGTTGGGCAACGAGTTCCCCCACTTCGATAGCCTTTTCCTTTTTTGTTTTCTTACCATCAGAAACTTCTTTATCAGACACAGCAATGAGTGTATGTCCGCGTCCATCATCAATAACCTGAGCATAAATATGCTGACTTGACTTAAATACCGCAAGTCTTGGACGCTCTAAAGTACCCGTCACTGTTTTTCTGATTTTTTTATGACGAGCCTCTCTCGATGATTTTTTATCTTTTTTTCTTTTCATAGGATATTTCCTCTTAAAATTTATGCGGAACCCGCCATCTTCTTACCAGATTTTCGACGAATAATTTCACCAGCATATTTAATTCCCTTCCCTTTGTATGGTTCTGGTTTTTTAAAGGCACGAATATTTGCAGCGACCTGGCCCACAAGGGCTTTGTCGGCGCCAGAAATAGTTATACTGTTTTTTACAACAGTAATGCCTATCCCCTCTGGAGATTCAACACGAATGGTGTGGCTAAGACCGAGACTGAGAACAAGAGTTCTCCCCTCCATTGCCGCTTTATAGCCAACCCCCTCGAGTTCTAGCTTCTTTTCATATCCCTCTTGGACCCCCTTGACTGCACCCGCAAGAATTGATTGCTGGGTTCCCCAGAAGGCATCAATTTTTTTGTTATGAGAACGTTCCGGTCTCTTTACCGTTATCACTCCACTATTATTTGAAATAGAAATGCCCTCTAGACGATGAACAGACACATTGCCTTTTTTTCCGGAAATAGCAATAATATCCGTACCTATTGTGATAGTTACGTCTTTTGGAACAATAATTTCTTTTTTTCCTATCTTTGACATATTAATATACTTCGAGAAGAACTTCTCCGCCTAATTTTTTTGCCCGCGCCTCTTTATCGGTCAACAAACCACCAGAAGTTGATACGAGACTCATACCGTAGCCATTTCTTACTTTTCTTATTTTCTCTGCACCCATGTAAACACGACGTCCAGGCTTACTTACAAGATCAAGCTTGGTAATATTAGGAGTTCCATCTTTGTACGCAAGTTTAATTTCGAGATATTTTTTAATACCCCGTCCCTTTTTAGTTACGCTCTCGAGATATCCCTCTCGCACCAAAACATCAACAATCCTCACATTAAATCGGGAAGAAGTTACCTTAACCATATCTTTTTTAGCGAGATATGCATTTTTAATTTTTACTATCATTTCCAAAAAAGGATTCATAAGACGTAATTTATATATTTACCATGAAGATTTTCTTACTCCTGGGATTTGACCTCGAGACCCAAGTTCGCGAAAACAAATTCTACAAAGATTAAAATCTCGTATATACCCCCTCTTTCTACCGCATTTAAAACAACGACGTACTATTCGAGTACTAAATTTTGGTGGTTTTAACGCGCGTGCCGTAACTGAACTTTTTGCCATATTTTTTCGTATTATTTTTTCTTCCTTCCCGTTATAAGTTTACTTTCCGTAGAAAATCGTATTCCTAATGATTCAAAAAGAGCTCTCGCTTCATCTTTTGTCTTTGATGTAGTAACGATCGTTGTTTGTAAGGAAAAAGGGGCCTTTGCATTCTCGTTCATTACTTCGGGAAATACAATATGTTCTCTAAAACCCAATGACAAACTACTTGTTGAAAGAGAAGATGGCGCGATACCTCTAAAGTCGCGTACGCGAGGCAACACGAGACTTACAAGCCTAAGGATAAAATCTTTAGCGCGTTTTCCACGCAACGTGACCATAAGACCAACAGGCATACCCTTTCTCAACTTAAAGGTAGCAATGGATTTATTACTGGTAACGACCCGTGGTCGTTGTCCTCCCAAAGCCTGAAAAAGACGGGTAATATCCTGAAGGACTTCCTTTTGGTTTTTAGTCTGATTCATGATTTTCCCTATGCCAGTATTAAGCACCACCTTTGAAATTCGAGGAGATGCCATTATATTTTCTTTTTTACCTGTCTTTTTTGTCATACTTCCATTTTTTATACTTCTCCCTTACACTTTTTACAAACCCTGGTCTTTGTTTCTCCTGCTATCACGTGTCCTACGCGCGTTTTTTCACCACACTTTGAACAGATAAGCATTACATTTGAAACATTCATACTTCTCGAAATGGAGACAATTTCTCCCTTTTGTCCCTGCTTCTTCGGGCGTGTGTGTTTTTTAAAGACATTAACTCCCTCAACGACAACTCTCTTCGCGTCTCGTATTACTCTTAATACACGTCCGGTCTTCCCGCGTTCTTTTCCTGTTATCACACGTACGTTGTCGCCTTTTTTAATCATAGTAATGTTTTATACAATGTTTTCTGCCATCGAAATAATCTTGGTATATCCTTTTTCTTTCAATTCTCTTGGGATAGGACCGAAAATACGACTTGCTTTTGGGTCAATAAGGTTTGTATCAAGGATTACAACCGCATTCTCGCCAAAGCGAACGCTTGTTCCATTATTCCTTCTCAATACGTCTTTTGTTCGTACCACAAGCGCTTTTACCACATCTTTCTTTTTGACAGGTTTTCTTGGCTCAGCGCCCTGTACGGAAGCAACAATAATATCTCCTATGCTTGCATAACGACGTTTTGATCCGCCAAGCACCTTAAAACAACGCACGGTTTTTGCACCTGAATTATCGGCAACTTGTAAAATAGTCTTGTCTTGAATCATATCTGTTATTCTAAGTTCTCCACTACCTCTTTGCGTGCTATTAATTTAACGATATTCCAACGTTTTTGTCTAGAGAGAGGCCTAGTTTCTTCGATTACAACCTTATCGCCTTTTTTAAACTCATTTGTCTCGTCATGAGCCTTTAGTCTCTTGGAAACTTTCAGTAACTTATGATATCGAGGATGTTTCTTGAATCGGGTAATCTCAATCACGCGCGTCTTTTGCATCGCATCACTCACTACAACACCCTCAAAAGTTCGATGTGCCATATCTTTATTTACTATTAAAAACCGTTAACATGCGCGCCACTTCTTTCTTTGTTGACCGGATTACATGTGCGTTTTTAACCTTACCTTGAGCAATCTCAAAACGCAGATCCCTTAGGGCCTGACGTTTTTCATGAAGTGCTTTTATAAGCTCCTCTTTGTTTAGTTCACGTAATTCACTTTGCTTCATATATTGGTAATAACTCTTGTCTTAATGGGTAGTTTATGGGCCGCTCTTCGTAATGCCTCTCGTGCCGTTACCTCTTGGAGACCATCTATCTCAAATAACATTCTTCCTGGGCGCACAGGAAACACATAGTGATCCACGGCGCCTTTGCCTCCTCCCATAGTTACCTCGGGAGGACGTTTTGTAACTGGTTTGTCTGGAAAAATACGAATCCAAAGCTTTCCACCTTTTTTTAAGAAAAAAACAATTGCTTTTCTTGCGGCTTCTATCTGTCGAGAATTAATCCAAGCAGCCTCAGAGGCTTGGAGACCGAGACTTCCGTAAGTGAGTTTGGTACCACGCGTTTCTACCAAACGACCCTTATTTCGCCCCTTCTGCCATTTCCTATGTTTTACCTTCTTTGGAATCATCATACTCGTGTGTATTATTCAGAAAATTCTCCTTTATAAATCCAGACCTTGATTCCTATCGCGCCATATGTACAAGATGCCGTTGCTACCCCATAGTCAATAACAGCACGTAGTGTCTGTAAAGGAATTTTTCCTTTTGCAAGCCATTCTGCGCGAGAAATCTCCTTACCGTCTAATCTCCCTGACATGCGAATTTTTGCACCAAAAACTTTCGGATTTTGTAAAATCAAATCAAGATATCTTTTCATCGTTCTTCGGAAGGGGTTGCGCCGTTCAATTTGTCCTGCAAGTTCTTGCGCCATAACCGTTGCACTTGTATCCTGCTTGGGCACTTCTTCAACATTCAGCGAAAGAGTACGTTTCGATTGCGCTTGTCCTGAACCAGCTGATATGGCATGTTTTGGATATTTTTTTGAAATAAGCGTAAGGATTTTTTCAACACCTTTTTTCAAAAGTTCAATGTCTTTCCCTCCTTTTCCAATTACAAGACCGGGCTTTGAAACACGAATATTTATTTTAAGGTTGCTCCCCGATCGTTCAATGGAAATTGAATCAACTTCGGTATGCTTCAACCGCGTCTTTAGATATTCGCGAATGCTCCAGTCCTCCTCAAGAAGATAAGGAAATTTTTTCTTGGATGTAAGCCATTTGCTTGTCCATGTCCCCTGAACCCCAAGACGAAATGATTTTGGATTAATTTTATTTCCCATAGTATAGGTTCTAGGCCTTAAACCGATTTGCGTCTAAACATTTTTTTAATAACTCCTTGTGCTTCCGCACCCCCTTCTTTTTTCCCCATTTTTTCTTCAGCTGATTTTTTATTCTTTTCCTTGTCAAAATCTTTCACGAGTTGTCTCGCCTCCTTTTTATTTTGTGGTTTATAAAATTCTCTAAATTTCTGTGTACCCGTTTTTCTCTCCGCAACGGTAATATAAATATGTGACGTCTTTTTTTGGATCGTTGTGGCCCTTCCACTTGCGCGAGGCATAAAACGTTTAGACATAGGCCCTTGATCAACTCTTAAGTCAACGATATATAACTTCTCAAGCTCAAGTGAAGCCGCTTTCGCGTTTGCGATGACAGATTGTAAGAGCTTCAAGATTGGTCTCGCTGCCTTTTTTGTACTATATCTAAGCTCCGCTTCCGCGGCTCCAACAGATTTACCCTTCAAGAGACTAGCAACCAACCGCGTCTTTCTTGGCGCAATATGCAGATATCGTAACGTGGCCGTTGAGATTGCTTGGGACATAGATTTAATTTGTTTTTGCTTTTTGTTCAAGCTCCTTTTGCATCTTTCCACCATGACGTACAAATTTCTTTGTGGGTGAAAATTCACCTAGTTTGTGCCCCACCATTTCTTCCATAATAAACACTGGGATAAATGTTTTGCCATTGTGTACATTCACTGTTGCGCCAACCATCTCTGGAGTAATAGAGGAAGCTCTGGACCATGTATTGATAACAATTTTTGCACCCGCCTTTAACTTAGCCACCTTTGCGGAAAGTTTTTCGTCGATATGGGGTCCTTTTTTGATTGATCTACTCATACAATAGCTTTTGGCTGCTCTATTATTTAATTTATTGGAGATAGGTGATTATATACCTATGTTTAGAATTTTTCAACCTATTTCTTTTTCTTTCTCCTTTGGAGAATAAGCTTACTGCTCCACTTCGTCTTTCTTCTGGTCTTTCTTCCCCCCGTGATATTACCCCATTTATCTTTCGATCTTCGTGTACCGCGCGATTGTTTACCTTCACCGCCACCATAAGGGTGATCTCGTGGATTCATAACGGATCCGCGCACGGTTGGTCGTATACCTTTGTGACGGGATTTTCCTGCCTTTCCTGAGTTGGTAAGATTATGCTCGGGGTTTGAAAGCTGACCGATACTTGCATAAGAGAGTGAGAGCACCATACGGACCTCACTTGATGGCATTTTAAGATGAGTATGCCTTCCGTCGTGACCAAGCACCTCAGCATATGAACCCGCGGATCTAATTAATACGCCGCCTCTTCCTGGTTCCAATTCAATGTTATGTACCTGCTGACCAGGAGGAATAGTACCTAACGGAACTCTATTGCCTGGTTTAAATGGTGCCGATTCTGCTGTAATAATCTCATCTCCCACCTTTAATCCATGCGGCGCAAGAACATAGCGGTATTCGCCGTCTTTATAGCATACAAGAGCAATAAAAGCGGTGCGATAGGGATCATATTCAAGAGTTTTTACAATAGCTGGAATATTTGTCTTGTTTTGACGAAAATCTACTTTTCGATAACGTTTTTTGTTTTCTCCGCCTTGATGACGAACAGTAATTCTCCCATGATGATTCCTCCCCCCCTTCTTTGTTACTTTTTCAAGTAATCCGGGAAATGGAGCAACACTATCCAACCCCGAATAATCGGTTACTGAAATGTGGCGCAATGATGGTGTTTTTGGAGCGTACTTTTTCATATTATTGAGTTGCAACTTCTAATGTACTCCCTTTCTTTAGAGTAACAATCGCTTTTTTATATCCTGGTTTTTCGCCCTTGCGTACACCACGCCCAAAAGATTTTCCTGGAATAGTTACCATGTGTACCGATAAAACTTTTACGTTATAACCCCGCTCAATAAGTTTCTTAATTTCTGGCTTATTGGCATGGGGTGCAACTTTAAATACATACTTATTTTGTGATGTTTCTCGCAAGGCCTTTTCGGTAAACCATGGATGTTTTACCAAATCCCAACGCAATCCAGTCTTACTATTTAAGGTCGTGTCGGAAACTTTTCCATTCTTTTGTGGTTCAAGAAAAACCGCTGCCTCTTTCTTCTTGGAATCAGTTTTGTTCTTATCGATGGTTTTAGATGATGAAAAGGCCATAATTGTTTTTAAATTTTGTACTGTTTTTCTATAAGATCAAGAGCTCCCTGAAGAACAATAATATTCTTGTGACCAATAAGTTTTTTTGCATTTAAATCGCCTGCAACAGCCCAATCAGCGGCCTTGAGGTTATTAAAAGAACGGCGAAGCGATTCCTGTCGATCTGGAACAATAATTAAAATTTGATTTTTCTTCTTCAAATCAGCAAATGGTTTGAGAAGAGCGACAGCTGCCTTCGTTTTTGTCTCAACGTACTCCATCGCATCTACAAACTTAAGCTCACTGTCTCTTAGTTTTTGAGACAAGGCCATCATTATCGCCTTGCGTGCCATTTTCTTTGGGAGGGTCTTGTGATAATCCTTATCCTTAACTGGTCCGTGTGTGGTACCACCCTTTCTCCAAATAGGAGATCTGGTTGAACCAACACGAGCACGACCAGTACCTTTTTGTTTCCATGGCTTCTTTCCTCCTCCACTTACTTCTCCACGACCCTTTGCATGTGCAAGAGGACGTCGCTCGTTCGCGTCATAAGTGTTAAGCACTTGACGCATAAGATCTCCATTCCACTCCACATCGAAAATCCTATCAGACGCATCGATAGTTCCTATTACGGCTCCTGTTGTGTTATACAAATCAGCTTTCATAGTTTTCTATGCTGTTATTTCCACAAAACTACCCTTATTTCCTGGTACGTTGCCTTTTAAAGCAATAAGTTGATGTTCCCTATCCACACGGACAATTGTAAGATTTTTGATTGTCTTTCGTTGTCCACCCATTCTTCCCGCCATTCTTCTTCCCTTAATTACCTGCTGAGGCGTAGTCGCACCGATTGAGCCTGGGGCACGATGACGATTTTTTTGACCATGCGTCTTTGGTCCGCCTTTAAAACTATATCGCTTTACAACACCCTGAAACCCCCTTCCTTTTGTAAGTCCTGAAATTCGAGCCTTCGCACCCTCTTCAAAGACATCAACACCTAATACCTGACCAATTGTATAGCGAGAAAGCTCCTCTGGTGGCACCCTAAACTCTTTAAGGGATAAAAAGTTTGGTAAATCCTTGTATTCGCCCGCCTGTGGTTTCGTCTTGTGTTTTTTTGTTCCAAAACCAACACATACGGCAGAATAACCATCTTTTTCTGGTGTGCGGAGAGCAGCAACAGTAACTGGACCAGCTTCAACTACGGTAACAGAAATTCTCGTGTCCCCATCGTACACCTGTGACATTCCCAATTTTTTCCCGAGCGTAAATGGCATAATTTTGAATAAAAATACCGGAAATGAAGCCGGTACCTAAAACCCGTGGCTCACTCCTATAACATTACGTGACTATTATTGTTAAAAACTTCATTATTTGATGTTTATTTTGAAAACCCATCCTCTTGTTGGTTTCAACTACATCATCTTAATCTCAATATCAACACCTGCGGGCATAATCAAATTCATCAAGGCATCTATCACCTTTTCGTTTGGATCAAGAATATCCACAAGCCTCTTGTGAATACGCAATTCAAACTGTTCTCTGCTGTCCTTGTGTACAAATGTAGAACGATTTACGGTATATTTCTTTATTTCAGTAGGAAGTGGAATTGGTCCACTCACTTTTGCATTATATCGTTCTGCAATATCTACAATTTGGCGCGCAGAATTCTCGATGATCTTATAATCATACGCCTTGAGTCGAATCCTTATTTGAACTTTTTCTTCTTTTTCCTTAACCATTTTAGTTTTTATTAAATCTCATACGCATTATTTTGGTAAGAGATTCATTTGTGTAGAATATCTCTACACTAAACGAGTGCGCTGAGCCCGGCATGGGATCAGCGCACCTATTAGCATAGAAGCTACTTGTTAATTTTTGTTACCACACCGGCTCCTACCGTCCTACCTCCTTCTCGGATAGCAAAACGTTGTTTTTCTTCGAGAGCAACTGGTGAGATAAGTTTTACACCAAACTTAACACTATCACCAGGCATAACCATTTCAACACCTTCTGGAAGAAGAACCTCGCCTGTTACGTCTGTGGTACGGATATAAAACTGTGGTTTATAACCCTTAAAGAATGGGGTATGACGTCCGCCTTCCTCTTTGTTCAAAATATATACCTCCGCCTCAAAATCAGTGTGTGGGGTTACGGAACCCGGTTTCGCAATAACCTGACCACGTTCTACGTCGTCTTTTTTGATACCGCGAATAAGAATACCTACATTGTCTCCCGCACGACCTTCGTCAAGCGTCTTTTGGAACATCTCGATACCAGTGACAACTGTTTTCTGGCTTGGGCGAAGACCGATTATTTCAACCTCATCGTTTGTTTTAATTACACCACGTTCCGCGCGACCCGTTACAACGGTACCACGCCCTTCAATGGTGAAAATATCTTCGATGGGCATCAAGAAAGGTTTTTCGATATCACGAACAGGATCTGGAACATAAGTATCAAGGGCATTAACCAGATCAATAATAGGCTGCACATCTGCATCATCAGCTGACTTTGCGTTAAGCGCCTTAAGGGCTGATCCACGAATAACAGGTGCCTTATCCCCATTAAACTCCTGCTTTGTAAGCAATTCACGCACCTCTTCTTCGACGAGATCAACAAGCTCTGGATCATCAACCATATCCACCTTATTCAAAAAGACTACGAGAGCGGGAACACCAACTTGGCGTGCAAGCAAAATATGCTCACGTGTTTGAGGCATAGGACCATCAACTGCTGAAACAACAAGAATGGCACCATCCATCTGAGCAGCACCGGTAATCATGTTTTTAATATAGTCCGCGTGACCAGGAGCATCGATGTGGGCATAGTGACGCTTTTCTGACTGATATTCAGAGTGGTGAAGAGCAATAGTAATACCACGTGCCTTCTCTTCAGGCGCATTATCAATTTGATCCACAGACTCCTCCTTCTCCACTAACCCCTTAAGGTGAAGTACGTGGGTGATAGCCGCAGTAAGCGTAGTCTTGCCGTGATCAACGTGACCAATGGTTCCGACGTTTACGTGTGGCTTTGTTCTTTCGAATTTTGCTTTTTCAGCCATGTTAATTTTTTTTATTTCTGCGAATAAAAAGTAATGCTTTAGCACTACTCACTACTCTTAGTTATGTTAGTTAAATGTTTATCTATCTACCTGATTAAGTTTAGTGATTTTTAAACATATGTCAATAGGCTATATAAAAAGAGAAAGGGGCTATCCACGGTGTGTTGTGGATAGCCCCAATTTTTTCGACCGCCTGCGGCGGAATTCAAGGATCAATTAACAAGGAGTCAAAAGATCCAAGAACTCAAGACCTCAAGGGTCAACTGCGAGAGGAAGGCCGAAGCGGAGCCATAGTTCCCGTCGGCACCGTCGTACCAGCAGGCGCCGAACTCGACCCCGAAGACGCTGAAGTCGAAGATCGGCGCGAACGAGAAGTCGCCACCGGCGCCCGGAGAGAACTCGTCCCCAGCGCAGTCGACGTGGAGCTGTTCCCACTTGACCTCCCGTTCCGGGTGGGTCAGGATCATGCATCCCACAGCGAACGCACCGAGACCGAACTCGACGGCGTTCATCACCTCACGGGCCCGGCGAACCGAGCGGCCGCGGTGACGGAGACCGAACTGGCACGGGACGATCAGGATGTCGTGTCCCTTCTGCTCGTTGCCGAGCTTCTGGAACGCCTTCACTGTCTTGGCGTGCTGGCGCAGGTACTCCGGACCGGTCTGTCCTTCGCTGTAGTTGTAGAACGTCCGCTTGGACTTGATGGTCGCGAGCACCTTGTCGACGGCCTCACCGTAGCTCGAGCCGAGCTTCTCCCACCTCGGGATGGCGAACCACCCTTCGGCGTTCGAGGGAAGCGGCCGGCTGGCGATGCTCTCGTCGAACGTGGCGTCCTTGAGCTCCGGGAAGAACTGACGCAAGGTCGCGACCTGCTCCGCGATCCACTTGACCTTGTAGCCGTTGGGGTACGTGTAGCTGGAGCTGACCTCCTCGTCCGCGAACTGGTTGCTCACGGAGAGCTCACGGATGGCCGTCATGATGCGCGACTGGAACTCGTCGCCGTTCTCGATGAGCTTCTGAAGCCCATCCTTGTCGAGCTGGACCTCCGCGAGAGCCTTGTCTCCGGCGTCCTCGACGAACCTCTTGTACTGCTTTTTCTGTCCTTCGGTGATTGTGGTGATCGCTTTCATAGCGTCATCCTCCTTCTATTTTGGATTTACCAGAGTCGCTCTGGCGAACGGCTTTCCTCTGCATGAGGTAGCGCAATAGGCATAAAAATTGCCTTACGCCCAATGCGCTACCTCATAAAAAGCCTTTTTTAAAGAACTAATCTTAATGACTAAGTATAGCAGATTTAAGCCATTATGTCAAGCATAGGCCGTTGTGGCTCAGCAGTTTATACCCACAAAGTAGTATTGACACATTGTGATTTATACGGTTTAATTGCTTGTTCATTGACAACAAAATTCCTCTGTTTCCTTCACAAAGATACAACAGGAAGCTCCCTTGGACGAACATTCTTTGGTCTTCTCCCAAACACATATATAAGTATTTTCTGCTCCCTCAACTTTTGGGCCGCCGTAGGATATGTTTTTATATCAACAGTTATCTCCTTGCCCACCGTTATCTTGATGCAATCTGACGATTAATAATAAACAATCCCCAACTACGGGGATTTTTTTAACATTGATTGAAAAAGAGGTTATTTTAGTTTTTAATAATAGTAGTAACTTTACAACTGGAGGCCAATAATATGGGCGAAGGAGTCGTCTTGTATGATATGCGGAAGAAAGATTATCCAAACAAACGCGGTGATACGTTTCGGACACTTCAGGTATTTAAATGCTGGGTATGTCATGCATTAACCAATAGAGTTGTCATGGGTGGATACCCTGGATATAGCTGCGCGACGATTTGTCCCAATAGCAGCGAATGTTGGCACCACGAACTAGAGAGGAAAATAAAATGGCTCCGAAATCCACACCCAAAAAGTTACAAGGAAGAGTTACAAGAAGAAATTAATGCCGAACGCGAAGACAGTGCTCATCTTGTAATAAACGACCTTGAGGGCGCCTATGACAAAACCCTAGAACAAAGCGTTAGCCATGTCTGCAGTTTCAAAACCGATAATTCACAATGCCGACACTTTATGCATGATTTTTTTAGATAGGCATGACAATGGACAGTTTTATTGATTATGATGCAAGCACCATAATTTTTAATCTCATTGCACTCCCCCCGGAAAGTGACGAACGAAGAGATTATTATATTACCCTCCTCAAGCGTCGTTTCTACGAATGGGAAAGAAAACTTATTTCTTTGAGGCTTGTTTCTGAAAGGAAAGGAATTCAGCGGGAACACCTAAACCCACGAGATTGGACGCAAGCAATCTTCGAAGTATTTTGGAACGAAATTATTCGGGAATGCCCATCCCTCAATGCTTCAAGCTTCTCCCAAACCAAAATTTCAAATATCCAAGGCCTCCTCATCAACTCTATTACTAATCCATAAAAAACTAATCCGCCTTACGCGGACTTTTTTCTAAACAAAAACCTTATTGGTGCAAAATTATCTCTCGAGCACCCACTTTCTGTGGTTCTCTTCCCACTCGGTACCTGCTTATCCGCGGCTTAACAGATCCCGTCTTCAAAGCATACTCTTGATAATAATAATCTTTTCCGATTTCAGTAAAAACGACTTGAGGATTTTCAAAAGCAAGTTTTTGAGCCAAAAGAAGATTTGTGTCTATCTCGCGGATAAGATTAAGAATTTGAAAGGTGCAATATATAAGAACTGAAATAAATGCAGTGGTCCAATTTTTCTATTATGAATATTCTGAAACAGCGAAAGACCACGATCGTTCTTTGGTATGACCTCATTAACGGCATTCATAATTTCCTTCAGTTCCGTGGTGGTGTTTGCTGCATATGTAAGCAAATCATGATCCAGAGATGCAATCATATATTTGTCTATGGCATTCGCCACATTCTCTGCCGCCAAAGGAGAAATGAGCTTGGAAAGATTATATATCTCAATTAGTCCGGCATCTTCGTCGGCGATAAGCGATTGCATACGTAAGTGATTCGATGTTGCGGCAGCGATGGCAAAACCAGCAATGATAGCAAAAAGAAGGAATAATATGGTAAGTTTTGCTCTTATTGATAGTAACAAATTGTCCTTCTATAAACAACAAAGACCTCCTTATAGCGGGAGGTCTTTTAGTGTCAGGTGATTAGGATCAATATTTTGCGATCGTGTCGGTTGCGGGGGCGGCAATGCTCGTAGGGTATCGATTGCCACAAGCAATTTTTCGTACTCTTTCCAGCTCATTACGACAAATGCTGGATTTGTCTCATGATCAAGCACAATCGCCTTTCCGCTCCCATGCTCAAGAATTTTCTTTATTTTTGCAAAGGTATCCATTTATTGCTTTTTACCGGTGATAATAAGTTCGGCTACGTTTTTAGGCATCTCTTGGTAACTATCAAATTCCATAGTAAAGACACCCCTTCCCTCTGTCATCGAACGAATTTTTGTTGCGTATCCAAACATCTCTGAAAGTGGTACTTTTACATCAATTACTTTCACGTTCAAACGATCATCGATAGATTCAATTCTTCCCCTCTTTGCGTTAAGATCGCCTGAGACATCGCCCAAGAATTGAATAGGAATAATTACTTGAACCTTCATAATAGGCTCGAGTATTGAAATACCAGCACGTTTTGCCGCCTCCTGAAACGCCATGGAACCGGCAATCTTAAAGGCGGATTCGGAAGAGTCTACGTCGTGGTATGACCCGTCATAAAGCGTTATGGAGACATCAACAACAGGGAAACCAGCAAGCACACCTTTCATCGTCGCTTCCTTGATACCCTTTTCGACCGCGGGAATAAATTCTTGTGGGATAGCACCGCCCTTAATAGCATTGGTAAATTCAAAACCCGCACCACGTTCTCGCGGTTCAATCCGAATACGTACATGACCATATTGTCCCTTTCCTCCAGATTGACGAATATACTTTCCTTCCGCCTCCGCCTTTGCCTTGATTGCCTCTTTATATGCTACCTGTGGTCTCCCCACATTCGCCTCTACCTTAAATTCGCGAAACATACGATCAACAAGAATTTCGAGATGAAGTTCTCCCATACCATAAATTAATGTCTCGTTTGTCTCCTGATCACTTATAATACGGAAAGTTGGATCCTCCTGCGCAAGTCTACGCAAAGCGATACCCATTTTTTCTTGGTCGGCTTTTGTCTTTGGCTCGATGCGAACGGAAATAACAGGTTCTGGAAAAACAATTTTCTCTAAAATAATAGGTGCGTCTGGAACACATAAGGTGTCTCCGGTAAATGTGGTTTTAAGACCAACCACCGCACCGAGATCGCCCGCATACATCTCTTCAACCTCCTCACGATGATTAGCGTGCATACGTACGAGACGCCCAATACGCTCCTGCTCCCCTTTTACCGAATTCAAAACATAACTACCACGTTTCAAGACACCAGAATAGACACGAACATAAGTAAGATTTCCGATAAAAGGATCTGTGGCAACCTTAAACGCAAGTCCAGAAAAAGGCTCCGTATCATTAGGATGGCGTTCGAGTTCGTTTCCGGAATCCGGGTCGGTACCCTTAATTGCCGGAATGTCAGTTGGTGCGGGAAGATAATCAACGACCGCATCAAGGACAAGCTGAACCCCCTTATTCTTGAGAGCAGATCCACAAAGAACAGGGACAATAGCTCCAGCGATAGTAGCTTTTCTTAACGCCCTACGAAGTTCCTGTTCGCTGATCTCTTTTCCATCAAGATATTTTGAAAGCAATTCGTCATCTTGTTCAACAATTTTTTCGATAAGGTTATGACGATACATTTCCGCCTCATCAGAAAGATCTTCAGGAATATCGGAAACAATAACATTATTTCCATTTTCTCCTTCGAATGAAACCGCCTTCATGCGAATCAAGTCTATGATGCCGCTAAAATCTGACTCCATGCCAATGGGAATACTAAGAGGTACCGCATTCGGAGTAAGACGCTCATGGACAGATGCAAGTGAACGCTCAAAGCTTGCGCCCAATCGATCGAGTTTATTAATAAAACAAATACGAGGTACGTGATATTTATCTGCCTGCCTCCAAACTGTTTCTGATTGTGGCTCGACCCCCGCTACACCGTCAAAAACAACGACACCCCCATCTAGTACACGAAGCGATCGTTCTACCTCAACAGTAAAATCAACGTGTCCTGGCGTATCAATGATATTGATACGATGCTCGTGTTCTTTCTTAACTTTTTCTAAATCAGTGGCGCCTTCTTTTAGATATGTCGGTGTCCAAAAACAAGTAGTTGCCGCAGCTGTAATAGTAATACCACGCTCCTGCTCTTGTTCCATCCAGTCCATAACCGCAGCCCCCTCGTGAACTTCACCAATTTTATAAGAAACACCCGTATAAAACAAAACACGCTCAGAAACGGTTGTCTTTCCAGCGTCAATGTGAGCAATGATGCCAATATTGCGATATTTTTCGATAGGATATTGTCGAGACATAAGTCATGAAACATGAAACATGAAACATGAAACAAAAATGCTCAATGTCTTATGCTCCATGCTTTATATTTTTACCACTTAAAGTGCGCGAATGCTTTGTTGGCCTCTGCCATACGATGCATATCGCCACGCTTCTTCATGGCGGCTCCTTCTTTTTGTATTGCAAGCAAAAGTTCCTCGGCAAGTTTCTCTGTCATACCTTTTCCAGTCTTTTTGGCTTGAGCGGCACCAATAAGCCACCTCAAAGCAAGGGCAAATCTCCGTGTTGGACGAACCTCGCGTGGAACCTGATAGTTTGCACCCCCCACTCTACGTGATGCCACCTCAACGATTGGCGCTACATTATCGATTGCAGTTTTAAGCACCTCCGAAGGGTTAAGCTTTGTTTTTTCCGCGACAATATCAAGAGCGCCATACATGATTTTCTCGGCAGCTGCCTTTTTTCCATCAGACATAAGTTTATTTATAAAACGCGTAACTTCTACGCTTTCATAAATAGCATCTGGTTCAAGTTCCCGTGTATATTTTCTTTTTCTACGCATATATTAATTACTTTGCTTTAGGTCTCTTTGCACCATATTTAGAACGCTGTTGTTTTCTATTTTGAACACCAGAAGTATCAAGCCGCCCACGTACAATATGGTAACGCACTCCTGGTAAATCTTTTACCTTACCTCCACGAATCATCACAACAGAGTGTTCTTGCAAATTATGGCCTTCACCAGGAATATAGGCGGTTACCTCCATACCATTGGTAAGTCTCACACGCGCAATTTTACGCAATGCGGAGTTTGGTTTCTTGGGTGTCGTTGTAGATACTTTGACACACACCCCACGCTTAAACGGAGACGAGGATGCAATGGGTTTATTTTTTAATGAGTTAAATGTCGAATCAAGCGCAGGCGCTTTTGACTTCTTCGGAAGGACAAGCCTCCCCTTCTTCACTAATTGATTAATTGTAGGCATACATTAGTTACAGTGCTTAAATGTAACAGAATTTATTCTCTACGTCAACGTTTCTATCCGTGAAATAAGAAAAACGAGAGTAGGATGTCTATTATTGGCCGAATAAGCGGGAGTCCAAAGAAAATGAAAGAGAAGAAGAGAAGAAGGCTATATTGTTCAAGAAACATCTGTACTTCAATAAATTTATAAGGGAGAAGTGCAAAAAGAACTTTCGAACCATCGAGTGGTGGAATAGGAACGAGGTTAAAAATAGCAAGTATAACATTTATGGTTACAATGCTATTGATAAGCAGAAGTGTCGTAGGGTTGAGCATTCCCGCGTAATCGAGTCCTCGAATAGTGAAAGAAAAGAGTCCCGCAAAAATTAAATTTGAAAGAGGACCTGCTAGACCAATAAGCCCAGCCCCTAATTTTGGATTTTTTAAATTATATGGATTATACGGCACTGGTTTTGCCCAACCAAATATAGGAGCTCCAGAAATATAGAGGAATAGGGGTAACACCACAGACCCTATGGGGTCTATATGAGATATAGGATTCAAAGTAAGCCTTCCCTCTCTTCGTGCGGTAGGGTCTCCTAACATCTCCGCAACGTAGCCATGAGAAATTTCATGAATAATAACAGAGGAGAGTAAAATAGCCAATTGTACAAATACTATTGAATAATCCATATATATATGTTAAGTAGTAATAACTAGCTATTCTAATGACTAGGTTCTAACATCTATATTATTATGAAACAATGTTTCTTCTGTGAAAAAAGTGGAACAAATGTGGGTATGAGAATCCTCCTTCGAGGTAATTATAACCCAACAAATATGTTTAAGAAACAGCCAAATCTCCAATGGTTTAAAAATCCTATGGGACCAGGAAGAGTAAGGTCGTGTGTGAAGTGCATCAAAACTATTGCCCAAAAAGGCCTCGGTATTTAAGATAAGTTGCGCCTGATAATTCATTTTGATAAGCTTGTGAATAACAAGCTTATTTATTTTTCGGGTCGTAGTATATCGGCAGTACGCATGCATGGGGTGCATGTGGGCCGGGTTCGATTCCCGGCGACCCGACCAATCGAAACACTTTAATTATCCACAACGCGGTACTGTACGTATTTTTTGTTAAATAATAAAACATAATGATAAACGTCGAAAAAATTGTTTTTATTAAAATTTTAAACTATTACCTTTTCAAAATATGAAAAAATACACATCGTATTTGTTAGCATCTTCGATTTCTCTATTCCTCATGCTAGGACTTACACAACCCGCGGACGCCTTCTCTCTCAAGGTTCCTGATTTTCTAAAAGCGGCTCTTGCGAAACTTCAAGCTAATCCTATGCAGGGATTAGCACAAATAGATGGCGGAACATTTATGCCGCCTTCACCAACCAGTTCTCCAACACCACCTCCTCCATCACCAAGTCAACCGGCCCCAACCCCTCCCCAAGCGACAACTCCAGTGCCCGCCCCAATAAATCAACAACCAAACTCCCCCTCATCAATACAGTCCCAACCACCAACGCCCCTCCCATCACCTAGTGGAATGAATCAAAATCCACAACCCTATCAACCACAGACAGGGCAATATCCACAACCGGGACAAATGATGCAGAATCAACCTCCCTATCCGATGAATAATCCGCAAGGAAATCAAATGATGCGCCCGGGTATGCAAAATCAAGCAGGGCAATATCAAAATATGGGACCACAGAATGACCCATATATGCGAGACATCCGCAATGGCGCCGACCAAATGAACCGTGACTTAAATAAATTTGATTACACTCTAAAAGATGCGCAGAGAAATGGAGTAAAACCAGAACAAGAAGTTCTTGATGCTGCAAATCGGGTCCGTTCCCAGACACAAAAACTACAAAATGCCCGTAGACCAGAAGATCTTATGGGAATTGATAGCAATGCACTCGAACAAGACATGCAGTCACTTGAACAATCAAAAAGATCGACGCAAGAACAAACGCGACGCATAAAGGATATGCAACGTGGCACTCTCCAGATGAGTAACGGAGTTATACAATTTGAAGCTCAAATTAAAAAACTTCAAAAACAAGGTATTGGAATTCCACAAGAAACAACGGATGCTCTCCAAAAAGCGAAAACAATAATAGAAACAATAAAAAATTCAAAAGATGCTGACGAAATAGAAAGCGCAATGCAAGATTTACAAGAAGTACAAGGGACGCTAAACGACAGCAGACAAAATCTCGAAATGCTCTCTAGGTGGCCACAAACATTGAAACAGTTAGACCAAGAAATAAAACGCATCAACACAGAACTTAAAAAAAATAAAAAAAAAGTTGATCAGTTAATGAAAAAAGGATTTACCAACATCACGACCGTGTATGGCCAAATTGAAACAGAGGTGAATACGCTAAAAACAACAAGAGATGCTGCCGTAGAAAAAGCAAAATCAGGAGAAGTGCAGGCAGCATTCGAACTTCTTGAAAGTGATTTCTTCGATAAAACACAAGAGATATGGGAACAATTCCGTGTTATTCAAACAATTGGCAATCTAGGACGTTTTGCATCTGAATTCAAAAAAGGTCTTGCCAAAGGAAAAAGAGAAATAGCAAACCTAAAAAAACAGAAAAAGGACGTAGCTGAACTTCAAGCATTATTCGACCAAATACAAACAAAAGGGGCTGAGGTTACAAACCTCTTAAAAGCTAGTGCAGAATCTCTAGATGAAGATGCTATTATGGATACTATCCAAGAGCTTGAATCAATGAAACAACAGTTTGATAGCTTAAGAAATGATCTTGGCGGTGGCGAACTTCGCCCATGGCAATCAGGAGGTCAACAATTCAACGAGCTTGGTACTCCTTCTAGATTTCAACAACCAATGAAACAACAAAAGAATCAGCTTGCTCCACAAACTTCAGGAGGTGTTAATTCTCAAGCATCAGGACAACAATAACTTATACCTTAAGGGGTGCCAACAAAAACACGGGAAATTTCCCGTGTTTTTGTTTTAATTTTGTTCCCCATATTCAGGCCTTCCAAGATTGATACCACCTTCAAGTAAAGACATTCGATATGCGATAAGTTGCATTGCGAGTTCTCTGACTTTCATACGAATGGTTTCACCAAGACTAATACCATCATTTTTATTATATAACTCTGCACGTGCTATGACGATTTCAGCATATCTGTCCATTCCAACAAGTTCATTAATAGCATAATCTTGTGCATCGTATTCTAGATTTCCAAGGGGATCAGTACATGCATCGCCGTATTTTTCCCTCGCCTTCGCCTTTTCTCTTTCTAAACGCTTTTGATATTCAAGTTCTGCCTCGATATTATTGCTCATTTTACAACCTCTCCTTGCATACAATGAACTAAAGAAAACAATATCATGGGTATTTCCCTAAGTCGAATAAATTCTACATACCTTTGTGTTAAAATTAA
>Ga0172370_10002975_pt1 | contig 23886 bp, 27 predicted proteins | sample LakKiv5m_FD_114538 | JGI IMG/M metagenome (GOLD analysis project Ga0172370, IMG submission 114538) | Freshwater microbial communities from Kabuno Bay, South-Kivu, Congo - kab_022012_11.5m | ecosystem: Environmental > Aquatic > Freshwater > Lake | place: Democratic Republic of the Congo...
TCCAATATGCGGAAAACAGTTGTAGGCTAATTGCTGCGGCATAGATTTATTCAGCGCACAAACATGCACATTATCAAACCCGCCTTGGGCAATCAAATTGGTTTCTTCCTTTAATTGCTCAACCGCGCCTTTGCCGGCGCCGCTGGAAGCCTGCAAAGTGGTGACAATAATTCTTTTTATACCTACCTTTTTGTGAATAGGATTTAATGCGACCACCATCTGAATCGTTGAACAATTAGGATTAGCAATAATCCCCTTATGTTTCTTGACATCCACGGCATTCACTTCCGGAACAACCAAAGGCACATTTTTATCCATGCGAAAATCCGCGCCATTATCAATCACTACCGCGCCTCTTTTTACTGCTTCGGCAGCATAAGTTACCGCCGCCCCTTTTTCTCCTTCCGTGCCGGCAAACAAAGCAATATCAATTCCATTAAAACCATCGGGAGTAATCGGCTCAACCGCATAAACATCTGCGTCAACATTGATATCGCGAGCAGAGCGCGCAAAGACTTTTAAATTATTAACGGGAAATTTACGCTGCTTTAAAACCCGCAGCATCTCAATCCCCACCACCCCTACACCGACTACTGCCACATTATACTTTTTCATAAATACATCCTCCCCCTCCGACAACTATTGAAATTTATATTTGATTTAACGGGAGGCTTAGGTGTTTTCGACGCGGCTCAGCGGCTAGAAAATACCTAAGACAGGGCCCGTTAAATTTGAATAAATTATAAATTTTTAACTACCAAATCCCCAATTTCGGTAGTGGAATACCCCATTTTCCCGGCAGCCAGAGATTTTAATTTCTTACTTACGATTTCGATTACCGCGTTTTCAATCGCCTGGTTAGCCTTAACTTCCCCTAAACTTTCCAACATCATCCCTACTGCGCAAATCGCCGCTAACGGGTTAATCACATTTTTACCGGTATATTTAGGAGCGCTTCCGCCAATCGGTTCAAACATCGATACACCCTGCGGATTAATATTCCCCCCGGCAGCAATCCCCATCCCACCCTGAATCATTGCCCCTAAATCCGTAATAATATCGCCAAACATATTATCCGTAACAATTACATCAAACCATTCCGGATTTTTCACAAACCACATTGTCGTAGCATCAACATGCGCATAATCGCAAGTTACATCCGGGTACTCTTTAGCGATTTCATTAAATGTGCGCTGCCAAAGATCCCAAGCATAAGTTAAGACATTAGTTTTGCCGCAAAGTGTCAGCTTTTTTCTTTTATTGCGCTGACGCGTATACTCAAAAGCATAACGCAGGCATCTTTCCACTCCAGCCCTGGTATTATAGGAGATCTGGATGGCCACTTCATCTTTACTGCCTTTATCCTTAAACTCACCCATGCCTTTATACAGGCCTTCGGAATTCTCCCGCACTACGACAAAATCAATATCCTTGGGAGTTTTATCTTTTAGGGGGCAAAATTCTGAATTATACAATTTAACCGGCCGTAAATTAATATACTGGTCCAAAGCAAACCTTAATTTTAACAATACTCCGGTTTCAATAATACCCGGTTTAACCTCCGGATCCCCGACTGCCCCAAGATAAATCGCAGAATATTTCTTTAACTCCGCAATATCCTGGTCATCAACAAGCTTGCCGGTCTTTAAATACCTTTGACCGCTAAAATCAAAACTTTTAGTTTCATATTTAAAATTAAATTTCTTGCTGGCTGCTTCTAGGACTTTTAAACCCTCACGAACCACTTCCGGGCCAGTACCATCCCCAGGTATTACGGCTATTTTGTGCATTTTTAAGCTCCTTAATCCTTTATCTACTGCTTTCTTTTCTTCACCCAATTAATTAAGCCTCCATTCTGAACAATCTCTTGCAGAAACTCCGGAAAGGCTTGCGTTTTATAATTCTGATCTTGTGTAATATTCTTAATTACCCCGGTAGTTAAATCTATCTCAATAAAATCTCCGTCATTAATCTTATCCACGTCCACCGACTCTAAAAACGGCAGGCCGATATTGATCGCGTTTCTGAAAAAAATCGCCGCAAAACTCTTGGCAATCACCGCAGAAACCCCGCATCCTTTAATCGCCAAAGGCGCATGTTCCCGGCTTGAACCGCAGCCAAAGTTTCTTCCGGCAACAATTATATCACCGGGGCTAACGGCCTGGGAGAAATTCGGATTGATGGTTTCCATACAATGCTTACCCAATTCCTGCGCATCCGTGGAAACCAGATACTTCGCCGCAATAATATCATCCGTATTGATGTCATCAGAAAATTTATGTACCTTACCTTTGATAATCATTTTATTTTATCCGGGTGAGTAATCTTTCCAGTTATGGCCGAAGCGGCCGCGACCGCCGGGTTAGATAGATAAACAAAAGATTTTGGGCTGCCCATTCTGCCTAAAAAATTCCGATTGGTCGTAGCGATAGCTACTTCCCCATCCGTTAAAATCCCCATATGACCGCCCAAACAAGGCCCGCAGGTCGGTGTTGAAAAAACTCCGCCGGCCTTAACAAAAATCTCCGCCAGCCCCTCTTTTACAGCTTGCAAATAAATCTTCTGGGTGGCCGGAAAAATAATCAATTTTACTCCACCGGCGGCCTTCTTTCCTTTTAGCAGGTTCGCCGCAATACGTAAATCTGATATCCGGCCGTTAGTGCATGAGCCGATCACTACCTGATCGACTTTGATATCCTTTAAACTACTCACCGGTTTAACATTGCTGGGCAGATGCGGACAGGCAACCAACGGTTCTAATTTGCTGATATCCCAAGCATAAGTTTTTTCATAAACTGCATCCGGGTCAGATTGATAAAACTTTGGTTTACGCTTAAAACCTGCCACAAATTTTTTGGTAATCGCATCCGGCGCAATCAACCCTGCTCTCGCCCCTGCTTCAATGGCCATATTACACATTGAAAAACGATCATCCATCCCTAATTTACTAATCACCGGACCGCAGAACTCCATAACCTTATACAATGCGCCATCAACACCAATCTGGCCGATCGTAAAAAGAATCAGGTCTTTACCGCCGACCCATTTATTCAGCTTGCCTTGATAAACAAATTTCAGAGTCGCCGGAACCTTTAACCAGCATTTACCGTCAATATATGCGCGGGCTAAATCCGTAGAACCCATCCCGGTGGCATAAGCCCCGAGCGCGCCATAAGTGCAGGTATGTGAGTCCGCGCCAATCACTAAATCCCCCGGTAAAACAATTCCTTTTTCCGGTAAAAGCGCATGCTCAATCCCCATCTGTCCGATTTCAAAGTAATTCTTAATTCCTTGCTCTTTAGCAAAATCCGCCAGAATCTTGCATTGATTAGCGCTTTTTAAATCTTTAGCCGGAGCAAAATGGTCCGGAACTAAAACGATTTTATTTTTATTAAACACCTGCTTAAAACCGGATTTCTTAAATTCCGCGATTGCTAACGGCGCAGTAATATCATTAGCCAAAGCAATATCAACGCGCGCCTGGATAAATTCACCGGGCTTAATTGCTTTTTGGCCGGAATGCTTTAATAAAATTTTTTCAGCGATTGTATAACCCATATTTATTTAAACTCTAAATTCTAAACCCTAAACTCTAAACAAACCTAAAATGATAAATTCGAAACCTAAAACATTAGTTTTAAAGATTTAAGTTTCAGATTTAAGGTTTGTTTAGGATTTAGAGTTTCGTGTTTAGGATTTTTCATCCGATAAACTTCTTAACAATAAGAGAGGCGTTGTGTCCGCCAAAGCCTAAGGAATTTGACATGCAGGCAGAAACTTGCGCTTTGCGCGCGATGTTGGGCACATAATCCAAATCGCAATCCGGATCAGGATGCTCATAATTAATGGTCGCAGGTACAACCCCGTCTTTAATCACTAAACAGCAAGTCACAAACTCTACTCCACCGGCTGCGCCGAGAAGATGCCCGGTCATCGACTTAATCGAGGAAACCATCACTTTTTTAGCGCTTTCACCAAAAGCCTTTTTCATGGAGAGAGTCTCAATCTTATCATTAAGCTTAGTCGATGTGCCATGCGCATTAATATAATCTATCTCGCCAGGATTCATCTGCGCGTCTTTCATTGCCACAATCATCGCTCCTGCCGCACCCTGGCCGCCAGGATCCGGCGCCGTGATATGATAAGCGTCGCAAGTCATACCAAAACCAACAATCTCCGCGATAATATTAGCTTTTCTTTTTTGAGCATGTTCTAAACTTTCCATAACTACTAACCCGCATCCTTCGGCCATCACAAAACCATTTCGGTCCCGGTCAAACGGACGGCTGGCTTTCTGCGGATTATCATTGCTGGTTGAAAGCGCTTTTAACGCGCAGAACCCGCCAACAGAAGTAGGCACAATACAGCTTTCCGTTCCTCCGGTAACCATTACATCTGCATCCCCATAAAGGATCGTCCGATAAGCCTCGCCAATGGCATGCGAACCTGATGCGCAAGCAGTAGCGATGCAAGAATTAGGCCCCTTAAGCCCATGAATAATCGCCACCAGGCCGCTGGCTTCGTTAACAATTAACATCGGGATAAGAAACGGCGACAACCGCGAAGGCCCCTTACTAAGAAAAATTTTATGCTCCTCTTCAATCGTATGTAAACTGCCAATACCTGAGCCGATAATCACGCCAATGCGGTTGGTGTCTTCTTTACTAAAATCTAAACCGGAGGATTCAACCGCCTGCTTCGCCGCGGCTACAGCAAACTGCACAAATTTCGCGGTTCTTTTTACATCTTTTAAAGAAATTCCGTGCTGGGTAGGATCAAAATTTTTCACTTCTGCGGCAATCCGGGAATCAAAAGCTGTTGCGTCAAAACTGGTAATCGGGCCGACTCCGCTTTTGCCTTCTTTTAAAGACTGCCAGAAGCTGGCGACATCATTACCCACCGGTGAAACTACCCCTAAACCTGTAATCACGACTCTTTTTTTCATAGTTAGACTAATATAAATTTACCCCGCAAAAACTTTCCATGCGGGGTAAATTAATTTTTTGCTATTAATTATAACTTATTTGGTGCTTTTTTCATCAATATACTTGATGGCATCGCCAACCGTAGCGATCTTTTCCGCGTCCTCATCAGGAATTTCAATACCAAATTCCTCTTCTAACGCCATAACTAACTCAACGGTATCAAGGGAATCTGCGCCGAGGTCATCCACAAATGACGCCTCCGGAGTAACCTCTTCAGGTTTTACGCCTAACTGTTCAGCGATAATTGATTTTACTTTCTCTTGCGATGCCATTCTTTTCCTCCTTGTGTAAAAACACACTCCCGCGTAATTCCTTATCAGCGCGGGGTGTTGGGTTTAACTCACTTTACGCCATTACCATGCCGCCGTCAATCGTAATTACCTGACCGGTGATGTAACTTGATTCATCAGATGCCAAAAACAAACATAGATTAGCAACATCCTGAACAGTTCCTAATTTCGCTAATGGAATTGCTTCCAGCATCTTGGACTTAATATTCTCCGGAAGCTTAGCCGTCATTTCTGTCTGAATAAATCCCGGAGCAACGGCATTAGCATTAATGTTGCGGCTCGCCAACTCTTTGGCGACTGTTTTCGTAAGAGCGATGATTCCGGCCTTGGATGCCGCGTAATTCGCCTGGCCCGGATTACCCATCAAACCAATGATTGAAGCAATACTAATAATTCTGCCGCTTCTTTGTTTAACCATCGGCCGGGATACGGCTTTAATACAATTAAACGTGCCCTTTAAATTAACATTAATTACCGCATCCCACTCTGCCTGAGACATTCTTAGCACAAGATTGTCTTTAGTAATTCCAGCATTGTTAACTAATATATCAACCTTTCCCATTTTGTCAAGAATTTTGTTTATACTTGCTTCCACCAAATCATAATTAGTCACATCCATCTCTAGCGCCAATGCTTTAACTCCTAATCCTTCAATTTCCAAGGCAGTTTTTTGGGCAATCTCGAGATTAACATCCGCGACAACAATGTTTGCACCCTCTTTGGCAAAGGTCATAGCGATTGCCTGGCCAATACCCCTTGCTCCACCCGTAATTAAAGCAACCTTATCTTTTAAACGCATAAATTACCTCCTCAAACGGTAAACTCTAAACCCTAAACACTAAATCCTAAACAAATCCAAAAACTAAAACTCAAATCTTTAAAAAAGGTGACTGTCACGTTCTTTGTGACTGTCACCTTTTTGTGACTGTCACCTTTCTGATTTACCGCTTACAACTTGTCCAAGTCTTCCACCTTCTCTATATTCACTACCTGCGCATTACTATCAATCCTGCGCATTAAACCTTTCAGGACCTTGCCCGGACCAAACTCAAAAAATGCGGTTACATTCTTCGACAAAATAAACCTCATAGAATCTTCCCAAAGCACGCTTGCCGAAACCTGGTGAATCAAATTTTGCTTAATTTCTTGAGCGGTTAAAGCAGGCTTACCGGTAACATTACTAATTACCGGAAATTTAGGAACGCAAATGTTTATTTTTTCCAACTCTTGAGCTAATTTTAACGCCGCCCCTTGCATAAAAGAAGAATGAAATGCTCCGCTCACCTCCAGCTCCACGGCGAGCTTCGCTCCTTTTCCTTTAGCCAAAATCTGTGCTTGGACAATTGATTCGGCGGATCCGGAAATAACTATCTGTCCCGGGCAATTAATATTCGCTATTTCTACCTTGGCTTCAGCGCAAATTTCTTTAACCTTAGCCAAATCCAGGCCAATCACCGAAAGCATCTTTCCCGGGTATTTAGCGGCCTCCTCCTCCATAAACTGGCCTCTGCGCCAAACCAGATAAACCGCGTCTTGGAAATTAAGCGCTCCCGCAGCAACTAAAGCTGAATACTCCCCCAGGCTCAAACCCGCCAGATACCCATCAATTTGCGGATTTTTACTAAGATACGCCTGCCAACAAGCAATCGACATCGTGACAATCGCCGGCTGGCAATTATTCGTCTTAGTCAGCTCCTCAGGCGGGCCGTTAAAACAAAGATCGCTGATCGAAAATCCTAAAATTCTATCTGCCTGTCCAAAAATTGCTTTGGCCTGCGGGAAAGCATCCCACAAATCTTTGCCCATTCCGAGATACTGACTGCCCTGGCCGGCAAAAAGGTAACCTACCATTCAATAATACAAGCGCCCCAAACCAGGCCCGCTCCGAATGCGTCCAGAAGAATAACGTCACCTTTTTTAACTTTACCTTCCTGCACTGCTTCGCAAAGCGCGGTAACCGTAGAAGCGCTAGACATATTCCCGCATCTTTCAATATTTAAATAAACTCTTTCTTCGGGGATGCCTAATTTCTTAGCCACCGCCATAATAATGCGCGCATTCGCCTGATGCGGGATAATTAAATCTATGTCGGCAAAAGTCATACCTGCCTGCTTTAAGACGATTTCAGCGGCATTGGTCATCGTATTCACCGCAATCTTAAATAATTCATTACCCTGCATTTTTAAAAAGTGCTGGCGATTTTCCACGGTCTTCTGCGTCGCCGGATTACGCGAACCGCCCGCCGGTAAATTTAAGATATCAACCTTTGAACCATCACAGCCTAAATACGTAGAAATAATCCCGCCTTTATTGACTTGCGCTAAAACCGCGGCTCCGGCTCCATCGCCAAACAATACACAGGTATTGCGGTCCTGCCAATCAGTAATTGACGACAAAACTTCCACGCCAATCACGAGCGCATTTTTATAAGTACCACAAGCGATAAACTGCTGTGCCACAGAAATTCCATAAACAAATCCTGCGCAGGCCGCGGAAATATCAAAACAAACCGCTTTTTTGGCACCCAGTTTATTTTGCACCACTGCCGCGGTCGAAGGGAAAGGCATGTCCCCGGTAATTGTCGCCACGATAATCAACTCTATATCTTCAGCTTTAAATTTAGCATTCAAGAGCGCCTGGCAAGCCGCCTTAACCGCTAAATCCGAAGCCGCCTGGCCCGTGGCAGCTAAATGCCTTTCTTTGATACCGGTGCGCGTGGTAATCCACTCATCCGATGTATCAACCATCTTTTCCAGCTGGGCGTTGGTAAGAATCTTCTCCGGCAGGTATTCGCCTGCCCCGATAATCCCTACTTTTTTCAATTAACCTTCCGATTTGATTGCTTCAAGTATTTTAGTATTAACCTGACGTTCAACTTCTTCTTTGGCCACCCGGATCGCGTTCTTAATTGCCTTAAGATTAGAGCGCCCATGGCCAATAATCACCACGCCATTAATTCCTAATAAAAGCGCTCCGCCATACTCCGCGTAATCGATTTCTTTTTTAAAACGCTTCAGGCTCGGCAGCATAAAAATTAATCCAATCTTACCCCAGATATTGCTTAAAAGATGCCGTTTTAAAAATGTCTGCATTGCTCCGGCCGCGCTCTCGGAGACCTTTAAGGCCACATTACCCACAAAACCATCACAAACAATAATATCGCACTTACCGCTAAAGAGATCTTTACCTTCTATGTTTCCGATAAAATTAAGCTTACTCTTTTCCAATAGCCCGTATGCCTCGCGGAGAAACTCCGTTCCTTTTTTCTCCTCTTCTCCGATATTCAATAATCCTACACTGGGATTAGATTTATTTAAAATAAGTTTACAATAAGCGTCCGCCATAATTCCATACTGTAATAATTGGGTAGGCTTAGGATCAATATTGGCGCCGACATCAATAATCAAAGATATCCCTTTTAAGGTCGGCATAATCAGGCCGATTCCCGGGCGTTCAATTCCGGGTAAAAGCCTTAATTCTAAAGTGGCGGCGCAAACCACGGCTCCGGTATTGCCGGCGCTAAAAAAAGCATCCGCCTTGCCTTCTTTAACCAGATTCAGGCCGACCACGATCGAAGAATCCCTCTTACGCCGGACACTGGTGGCCGCAGATTCACACATCTCGATCGCTTCGGTAGCATGTTGTACAGTAATCCGGTTACCGGTATATTTGGCTTTCCTTAAAAGAGCCTGAATCTTAGGCTCATCCCCCACCAAAATAACTTCCACCGCATACTCTTTTACGGCCGCCAAACTACCATTCACCACTACCTCGGGAGCATAATCTCCACCCATGGCATCAACGACTATTTGCATCAAAGCCCTTTCCTCTTAATTAACGAGACTTCTTTTTCTTCTCTTTTACCTTGATTTCCATCACCTGACGGCCAGCATAGTATCCGCAGACCAGGCAAACCCGATGTGGAAGTTTTAATTGTTTGCATTGCGGGCAAGGAGTTAAAGTAGTTGCTTTAATTTTCCAATGTGTCCGGCGTTTTCGGCCGCGTGTTACGGAATGCTTTCGTTTAGGTAGAGCCACAGTTACATCCTCCTTCGTTTTTGTTTTTACCGCATCTTAAACAAAGCCCTTTACAGCTTAAACTGCATAAAGGCTTAATGGGGTAATCTAAGATTATTTCTTCTCTAATATTGGGTTTTAAATCAATAAAAACATCGCTGCTCTCTAAAGCATAGCTTAGCTGGATGTCCTTATCAAATACCCATTCAAACTCGCTCAAACAGCGTGAACAATCCGCAAAAATCACCGCGTTAATATTTAAATCTACTGTCAGCGCGTTAGTAATCCGGGTTATCCGCGCCGTCAGCTTAAGAGGCGAACGAAACCTTATTAGAGCAGTCTCTAAATCTAATTGGTCTGAAGCAATTTCTTCTTTTAAATACAGGCCCTCAGCCGGAACCTGATTAATAATTATCTTCACTGTTTTCTACGCAATTTCTTCGCTAAGGCTTTCGCCACAAAATCCGGCACAAAACTGGAGAGGTCCGCTCCCAGCGCCGCGGCTTCTTTAATTAGTTTCGCGGAAAGATAACTATAAGATTCATGCGGCATAAGAAAAATCGTCTCAATATCGCTGGAAAGTTTACGGTTGGTGAGGGCCATTTGAAACTCATACTCAAAATCCGAAAGCATGCGCACCCCGCGCACCAACACTTTAGCCTTCAGCTTATGCGCAAAATCCACCACCAGACCGTCAAAATGCGTAACCGTTACTCCATCCATGCCGGCAACCGCCTGCTTCAGCATCGCGACCCTTTGCTCAACGCTAAAAACCGGATGCTTATGCGGATTATGCGCCACCGCAACAATGACATCTGAGAAAATTTCACGCGCGCGGCAAATCAAATCAATATGGCCGTTAGTTACCGGATCAAATGTCCCGGGATATAAAGCTATTTGACACATCTTGCCCTTTCTTGTTTCTAAACGACTTCTAAACGTGTCGAAAAATCGAAAGCCAGGTATCACCGTACTTGGCTTCTTTAATTAAATTGAATTTTAAGCTGTTTTCTAACAGCAATTCCGTCTTCGGATGCTGCGCAATAATCAAACCATCGGGCGACAATATATCATAACCCTCCAGGGTTTGCAAGATTTTTTTTGCCATATCTTCATGATAAGGCGGGTCAAAAAATATAATATCAAACCGCTTCTTATCCCGGGCTAAGAGCTTAATTGCCTTCTCAGCTTCCAGATAATACAGGTTACAAGATGAGGCTTTCAGCAATGCGATGTTCCTTTTGATGGCCAAAATAGAGTTATGATTACACTCAACCATGGTAAGTTCGCTAATCCCGCGGGAAAGCGCCTCAAAACCTACTGCCCCAGAACCGGCAAAAAGCTCTAAAAAAGTCAAACCGCTGATATCTCCCAGAATATCGAAAATAGCCTTGCGTACCTTGTTCTGAGTCGGACGAATACCTCTGGGCAGATGTAATTTTCGGTTACGGTATTTTCCTGTAGTGATACGCATATTATCCTACTAACATCAGTTTATCATATTCCGGGAATCTCTGCAGCAGCTTCGCTTTTAATAATTTGTGCGCCGGATCTTGCAAAGATAAATCCTGCTTAAGTAATTTTATCGCCTCTTCCCGCGCGGCTTTTAGCAGCTGCATTTGCATTAGGGGATTAGCAATCTTTAACTCGGCTAATCCATGTTGACGGCTGCCGAAAAATTCACCCGGGCCACGGATCTTTAAATCCTCCTGCGCAATCCGGAATCCGTCGCTAGAAGCAACCATCGCTGCCAGGCGTGCTTTTGATTCTTCAGTCTGAGCATCGGAAATTAGTACACAGAATGATGGCAGTTTACCCCTGCCGATCCTTCCGCGCAACTGATGCAGCTGGCTTAGGCCAAAACGCTCTGCCGATTCAATAATCATACAGGTAGCATTACTGATGTCAATACCTACCTCCAAAATCGTAGTCGAGATCAATAAATCTATCTCTTTATTCTTGAATTTCAACATCACTTCTTCCTGCTCCTGCTGTTTAAGCTTGCCGTGAATCAGGCCTAAACGAAATTGCTTAAACTCGCCGGCTTTAAGTTCCAGAAACATTTTTTTCGCCCCGGCGATATCCAAAGCATATGATTCTTCAATCACCGGATAAACAATATACCCTTGACGATTATAATTAAGCTCCTGTTTTAGTATGGCGTAACCCTTTTGCTTATGCTCATGGGTAAAATGTAAGGTTTTTACCGGAATACGCCCAGGAGGCAATTGATTAATCACGGAAATATCCAAGTCTCCATAAAGCGTAATCGCCAAGGTGCGCGGAATCGGCGTCGCGGTCATAATTAAAACATCCGGATTCTTGCCTTTTTTTGGCAAAAGCGCTCTTTGTCCCACCCCGAATTTATGCTGCTCGTCAATCACCACAAAACCCAGGTTCTTAAAACTTAAATCCTCCTGCAGTAAGGCGTGCGTGCCAATAATCAAATCGATCTTGCCTGCTTTTATATCCTGATATATCCTCTCTTTATCCGGGCCTTGCCCTGCTAACAAACCTACGCGGATTTTTCTTTTAGCAAAAGCTAGCCCCGCAACTTGAGAAGCGATTCTCTCATAATGCTGCCGAGCCAATATCTCTGTGGGAGCCATAAAAGCTGCCTGATAACCTCCCTGGATAGCCATTAAACAAGCTAAAGTTGCCACTACGGTCTTACCTGAGCCCACATCGCCTTGCAGTAATCTCTGCATAACCTGTTCCAAAGCCATATCTGCTTTGATTTCGGCCAAAACCTTTTCCTGAGCCAAGGTAAGCTTAAAAGGCAACGCCAAAACGAAATCTTCCATCAATTTCCCATCAACAATATGCTTAATCCCTTTTTTCTCTTTACGTTTTAATTTTCTTAAAACCAGCGGTAGTTGAAAAATAAAAAATTCTTCAAAACTCAGGCGGTTATGCGCTTGCTTTTGCAGATTAAAATCCTGAGGAAAGTGAATATTCAGTAAACTTTGCGCCAGATTAAGCAGGTTATTACGGGAACGCAAATCAAAAGGCAAACAATCATTTACTTCCGTCAGAAATTCATCCAGGGCATTTTTTATCAACTGACGCATACTGCGCTGGCTAAACCCGGAAGGCAAAGTATATACCGGAACAATCCTGCCGATATTCAGAGAATCATTATCTTCATTGTTTACAAACTCAAATTCAGGGTTGCTCATCTGCAGCTTGCCGTTATAAATCTGAACTTTACCAAAAAGAATTAATGTGGCATCAGTTTTAAGATACTCGGAAAGATACGGCTGATTAAACCAAACGCAGTTAATCTTACCGGTATTATCATAAAGCAACGCTTCAGTGATGCTGAATCTTCGCCTTCTCCAGGAGTTACGCTGTTTTTCAGCAATAATTTTCCCTTTTATGGTATAAACCTCGCCAATTTTAAGCTCCGCGATGCTGGCAAAATTAGTGCGGTCCTCATACCGGCGCGGAAAATAATAAAGCAGTTCTTCAATTGTATTGATGCCATAAGCGGAAAAGTTTTTCGCGCGCTTTGGCCCAATACCTTTAAAATAGCGGATGGATTTATTCTGCATAGGATTAAGCAAAATAGGGTCAGAATTATTTCAAAAGAGGAAAATAATTCTGACCCTATTTTTGATACTATCCCAAGGACTTTACTGCTTCCAAACAGCTGCTCGCCATATTCCAGATTTTACGGTACAATTAGTACCACCCCAGACATTAGCTACCCTAACTAAAACTTTATCATAGCGCGCCCATCCCACGAACCCGCCACAATCACCCCAATCACTAGGAGGGCTTACAACGACAAAATCTCCAGGTTGAGCACCAAAAACAGGAATTGTTGCTATATTAACCCAACCACTCTGGTTTATGGTAATGGGGCTACCCAGGGTAACTTGTCCTTCTAAAAAAGGACTTTTCCACTGCGCATTTCCATTAGCATCCGTAGCAGTCAAAACTTTGTTGACTCCGGGATTACCTTGGCGAATCCGCACTTGGCCATCAACATCCAATTTCTGGCTAGGTGCCACCGTCCCAATGCCGACATTACCGCCCATAATTACCATTACATTATTCTCAGTAACTATTCTTGCCGTATTATCAAGACCTATGCCAACTGAGTTTGTCCCTGTGGTGTCAACAGTAATTGCCTGTCCTATTGCTGTTGAGTTAGCCCCTGCGGCGGTTGTGTCTCTCCCCATTGCGGTTGAATATTCGCCGCTGGCGGTTGTTTTTACCCCCATTGCGGTTGAGATAAATCCAGTAGCATTTGTTTGTGCACCCATTGCGGTTGATGTATATCCGCTAGCAGTTGTTCCTGCACCCATTGCGGTTGAGATATTCCCTTCGAAGGGACTTGATGGGGTTAGTGTTCCGGCGGTTGTACCTCTTCCCATTGCAGTTGAGTATTCTCCAATGGCTTTTGTGTTTAACCCTATTGCAGTTGAGTAATCTCCACTTGCGGCTGCCCCAATTCCTAATGCAGTTGACCAATTTCCACTGGCAATTGTATCCCTTCCCATTGCTACCGAAAACAATCCTATGTTTACATCATCCCATTGAGAGACACTAACACTACCCACTCTAAATGCCGCTTTTTTTGGATACCAAATTAACTTTGTTCCCGCTCCGGAAACGCCTAAGGACGTTCCTGCTGCCCCATAAACACCACTTGCCAATACCTTGCCCCTGATCCAAACATCTCCGGAAGTAGTTGGCACATCAGCAGCAGTAAGAGAGCCATCGCTATTATTATCTCCCACTCCCAATTTATCCGTACCCAAAGCATTATAACTTCCATACGGCGAAGGATAATAAGTAGTGATAACAAACTCTTCTTCAGCAAATAAGAAGCCACAGGATACGATTACAGCAACCAATGCTAAGACAAATACTCTCATCTTTTCTCCCTCTGTAGTCTGCAGATATAGCTATCTTGATAAAATATCTTTAATTTGATTATAACATAAAAAAGGGAATAATTTTCTCTCTGTTCTCCTTACTGCAAACATATGGCATATGCTCTATGACGAGAGCCGTCAGCATTACTCTGGCATGATCTTGGAGCTACCGGCACCGCGCCTAATAAACCACAATCACTCTCATTGCAAGTATCAGCCATAACTCCGGCTGCGTTGGTTCTTGCAGAAGAACAGCTAATCCTGAGGCTGTTAGCCGGGCAGGTTGCCGTAGATATTACACCTTGCGGCTGCACCGGGCCTGACACAATCGTGGTCGTTGACCATTTTGCCAACCCCGTAGCATCAGATGTCAAAACCCTGCCTGCTCCGGGCGAGCCGCCGGTGATTTTAACTTGGCCGGCAACTTCAAGTGCTGCGTTTGCATCAGGAGCCACTGTCCCGATACCAACTCTACCGCCCATGATTACCATTACATTGTTCGTAGCAACTATTCTTGCTATATTATCAAGGCCTATTCCAACTGAGTTCACCCCTCTTAGGGGAGCAAGGGTGCCAACTGTAATTGCCTGTCCTATCGCGGTCGAATTCTGTACAATGGCATTTACATTATTCCCAATTGCGATTGAGCCTATACCGCTGGCGGTTGTGCTAGTCCCCATTGCGGTTGAGTTATGTCCACTGGCGGTTGTGCTAGTTCCCATTGCAGTTGAATTATTTCCACTGGCGGTTACACCATTCCCCATAGCAATTGCCGTTGTACCAGAAAGAATTCCAAGTCTACCCGCGACTGCATTATATCCCGCTGCAACTGACCCCCATCCACGGGAAGTTGTAGATTCCCCAAACGCAACTGAGCCAACATCATAGGCTTCTGCGCCTTCTCCCATCGCAACTGAACCTATCCCAGAAGCTTTTGTTTCCTTCCCCATTGCTACAGAAGCATAACCTATATTAGCTTCATCCCAGTTAGCAAGAGCCCCCGGAGACTGCAAATAACCCGCCCTAAAAGCTGCCTTTCTCGGATACCAGATTAACCTTGTCCCCCCTCCAGCAGTAGTTAATACTGTGCCCTGCGAAATAGCACCAATTGCCAATATCCCGCCATCAGGAGTTGCCGCTCCTTTATCCAGAGTAAGCCGAAACTCCGGATCCGAACTCGCTGTCCTAATGCCAAGCTTGTTACTAATCCAGACATTCCCGGAGGTAGCCGGGACATCAGCAGCATTACGGTTGCCGTCTCCGGTATTATCCCCTACTCCAAACCTATCTGCCCACAAAGCATCATAGCTTCCGTAGGGGGAGGGGTAATAGGTGGTGATGATAAATTCTTCTGTGGCAAATAAGAGGCTTGAAGATAAAATTATAAAAGCTAATGCCAAAACTAATATTCTCATATCCCCTCCTGATCTATTCTTAAGGCTCAATCTTAAGAATTAACCTGATAATTCAATGCCGAGCTTTAATTTATTATAACATAACGCAAGGATAATTCAACTAATCTTGACAGTCAATATAATATATGGCATACTTCGCTTAGAGACAAAGAACAGGACACAACAAGGAGGCTAGGAACGATAGCGAAAGCTATTAGGCCTATCACCTACAAGAAACCCCGGAGAAACGCGCCGGGGATTTTTGTTAATGAGGCCATAACTTATGGAGGCGTAAGCCGACATAAGTTATTTGGCCGAATTAATCCCGTTGAGTGTATTAAAATCATCGAAGATGATTTTAATACATGTTACGAAACGGGATAGGTTTATTTCCTTTAATGAGGCCATAACTTATGGAGGCGTAAGCCGACATAAGTTATTTGGCCAAATTAATCCTTGCGACTGCGAGTAGTGCTTTGCGAGACGCCAAAGCACTACGAAGCTTTTAGGCGCAAGGATCTTACCCTAACTTCCAAACGCCTCTTTAATAATCTTTTCTAATTCCTCTTTGGTTTTAACCCGCGAGGATCTCTCACGCAGCCGGCGCACCTTAGGCAGCCCTTTAGTATACCAACTGTAGAATTTACGAAAGATGACTACCCCGTTTTTTTCGCCGTAAAAATTAACGCTTGAGGATAAATGCCCAAGCATAACTTTAGCAATATCTTTATGCGTTGGCCGGACAATAGCCTCCCCTTTTAAATACGCCCTAATTTCTTTAAATATCCATGGGTTGCCTAAGGCGCCACGCGCAATCGCCAAGCCATCGCAGCCTGTCTCATCAAGCATCTGTTTAGCTAATCTGCCAGAAAATAAGTCCCCGCTAGCAATCAGCGGGATACCTAAACTGTTCTTTACTGCCCTAATAATATTATAATCTACCTCTCCGCTATACCCTTGAATCTTGGTTCTGCCATGAATAAATAAAGCGTTTACTCCGCAATCTTGCGCCAGTAAAGCAATATCCCTAGCATTTAATGAATCCTTATCCCACCCCAAGCGAATCTTTACTGTAACCGGTAGCCAGGAATTTTTAACCACTAACTGCAATATTTTCTTGAGTTTTTTCGGTTCGCGCAGCAACGCTGCACCCTCACCCCTACGCACAACTTTCTTTGCCGGGCAAGCAGCATTAAAATCTAAGATATCAAATTCATACCCCTTTAAAACTTCTAAGGCTTTTAAAATATACTGCTCCTCAGATCCTAATATTTGGATACCTAACGGTTTATCTTTGGCTAAAGTTGAAAGCATCTGCCTGGTTTTCCTGCTTTTATGGCTAATAGAGCGGCAATTAATCATCTCCACAAACGCCAATTCTGCGCCAAATTTACGACAGAGCATGCGAAATGGCAGGTCCGTAATTCCCGCCATCGGAGAGAGAATTAAATTTGATTTTAGTTTTAAATTACCAATTTTTAGCATAGATAAAAAGAGGGACGGTTCTCAAACCAAAGCTAAACTATCCCTTTTTAGGGGACACTTTCCTTTTGAGCTGAGAACCGTCCCTGTTTCAAAGTATATATTCAGGATTCTTGATTAAAGGTTTGTTCTTTATTTCTTCAGCAACTGCTTGCGCAATCCCGGGCTTGCCGAGTTTATAATACATATAATTCTTATAACCTTCCACTCCCGGCTGATCAAAAGCATTCACATTAAGCAGCTCGCCTTCAAAGGCAGTAGCCATCTCAAAGAAAAAAAGCAAAGCGCCCCAATTATGCGCTGTTACCTCAGAGAGAATAATCGTACAGCTCGGCCGGTTTTCGCTAACCAGGGCCCACTCGGTTGCCTCTTGGGCTAAATGCATAAGTGAGCTAAAACTTTTCCCGGAAAGCAGGTCACCTTTCCCCGGTATTTTTAAATCTGTTTTAAACTGCTCAATTCGAATAAAAGTAATGACTTTGTTATCTTCTCCCTCTACATTATTTTGCTGGATAGAATGCAAATCATTAGTCCCGGCCGCAGATATCGGAGTTCTGCCTTTACTAAATAAAGATTCTTTGTCCGCCACCCAACTTTCTACCCCATCAAGACCAACCTCAATCTTACGATGATATTTCTTACCCAAGCTTTCCGCCAAAAGCTGCACATACCAATCTGCGGTTGATTTAAGTGTTCCGGAAAAAGGCATTAATATCGCTAATGATTTTGCTTTTTTGCGATAGAGAATTGCATGTAACAAGGCATACAAATACGCGGGATTTTTCAATAGATCGTCTTGTTGGCAGCGATCAAACATCTCCGCAACACCCGAAAAAACCTCGACGATATTTACACCCACAATCGCCAAATGGATGAGGCCCATATTAAACTCTGAGAACCTCCCCCCGACACCTTTTAAGATGGGAAAGGCGCGAAAACTTAAAGCATCTTTTTTTTGCTCACACTTTACCTTTTCACGCAGAGCGCCTGATTCTGGATCGGTAATCGCCAAAATCTGCCGGCCATATTTTTTCCCTACTCCTTTTTTAAGCCAGGGTTCCACTAATGCAAACGCCGCCTTCGGCTCAGTGGTTTCACCGGATTTCGAAATAACCACCACAAATGTTTTCTTAGGGTTAAGGTTCTTTAACAAAACCTGCAAAGTATCCGGATCAAGATTATTACCCTCTAAATAGATCCGCGGCAATTTCTTTCTTACCAGCTTAAATTCATTATAATAAGGCGCACACAACGCGTCTTGCGCCGCTTTTAGACCCAGATATGAACCACCGATCCCTAAGAAAAGGACATTTTCATATTTCCCGGAGATTTCCTTTCCCAATTTCTGAATCTTGGCAATCTCATTTTTATCCTGTTTAAAAAGAGTTGCCCACTCCAGGTTTAATTTGACTCTAGCTTGAGGATGAGCAATAATCTTCTTTAAGTGCGCCGCGCATTTTTGCGCTTCCGGAAGAATTTCATCGAGATCCTGCCGGCTTACCCCATGGCTGCCAACGCTAAAACTAAACATATTATTAAAATCAAACTTTACGCTCATTTAATCTCCTATTTATACTTGTCGGCTAATTCCAAGATTAACTTTTTAGTCTGCGGCCAGCCTAAACATGGATCCGTAATTGACTGTCCGAAGACCTTCCCCCGGACATCTTGAGAGCCCTCTTTAAGATAACTTTCCACCATTAACCCCTTAACCATCTTCTTTAGATCTTTAGATTTCGTCAGACTATGCATTACCTCTTGCGCAATGCGCGGCTGTTGGCGGAAATTTTTGTCAGAATTGGCGTGGTTAGTATCCACAATAATCGCCGGATTAGCCAGATTGCGTTTTTGATAAGCCTGCGCAAAATTAATCAAATCCTCATAATGATAATTCGGGATACTTTGCCCATAGTGATTAATTGCTCCCCGCAAGATACAGTGCGCGTAAACATTGCCTTGAGTTTTAACCTCCCAGCCATTATAGATAAAGGTATGCGGAATCTGCGCCGCCTGCACGGAGTTTAAGACAACATTTAAATCTCCGCTGGTCGGATTTTTCATACCCACCGGGATATCTAACCCGCTGACGGTTAAACGGTGTTCTTGATTTTCTACGGAACGCGCCCCAATCGTAACATAACTTAAAATATCTTCCAGGTAAGGATAGTTGCCCGGATAAAGCATTTCATCGGCCGCCGTTAATCCCGTTTCGTTTAAAACCCGGATATGCATACGCCGGATAGCGATAATCCCTTTGGAGATATCCGGATCACCCGCAGCTTTAGGCTGATGCAGCATGCCCTTATAACCTGCTCCGGTTGTGCGCGGCTTATTCGTATAAATCCGCGGGATTAAAATTAATTTTGCCTTAACTTTATTTTGTACCGCGGCTAAGCGCAAAACATACTCTGAAAGTGCATCTTCATCATCCGCCGAACAGGGCCCGATGATCAGAAGAAAACGCGGATCCTTGCCTTTTAAAACCGCCAGAATATCCTTATCGCGCTTAGCTTTAATGGCTTTAAGCTTTTCCGACATCGGCAGCATCGCGATTATTTCAGACGGGGTAGGAATTTTTTGCAGATAAATAAAACTCATAATTATTTTTGAATAATCTTTACCGTAGTCCGCTGGCCGTCTTTCCAAGGCCAAAGCATGGCTAAAATACTGTCGGTACCTAAATCTTTATAATACAATGTCTGGCCCGGCATCAACCCGCCAAACCCATCGACGCTCTGACGCACTTTATGCGACAGCCTGTTCTGCGAGGGATAAACCGGGTCCCCCAACAAACTCTTTAATTGCCAATTAAGCTTATCCAGCTCCTGCTGGACAATCACTCCTTCAAAAAAATTATCACAATCAGTGCGCAAGGTTTCAAAATTAAACATCTGCATATCTTTTCTAATCACGCTAAAATCCATCTTCTCTCCATCTTAACCGTTAAATAATCCTTAATAAATTCAGCCCGGTTTTTGGATCAATATCTTTACCCGCCTTTACGCCGGTTAATTCCAAAACCACTGCTTCCACAACGAGAAATACTTTGGATTTACCGCGCAGGCAACCCGTCAAAACATTTTTCTTCTTACCCATACTCACGTGAAGATGTATCTGCGGCCCTTTAGAATTCGTAAAAATCGTGCCCAGCCCCATCACTTCCCAACCGTCTTTAAAGCTAACTTTATTCGGTTGCGGCGGAATAACCGGCTGCTTTGGCCCGGTAACTAAATCTCCTTTTTTAAGCGCGCCGATAAAAATTATTGTTGCCGCTTTAATGCTTTCCTTCTTCGCGAGAAGGCTTAAATTGTCAATAAAGATATCACGATCTTCGAATTTTACCAGAAAAACCCTGCCGATTGTTCCTTGAGTATACTGCATCTTTTAATTATACCCGATTTAAAACCGATTTTAAACAATTCAAATATTTAATGGCAGTTGATAATAACTAGCGATAGTTTTTAGTGATCCTACTAAAAATACGGTCATGATATAAGTTAAGACGACGACCACTACAGTAATAATTATTTTTGATTTATTGCTAAATCGGGAATTAGCCCAGACTAAAGGCAGCATAAATGGCCCCACACAAAGGAAGGAAACAACCAGCGACCAAGTTTTAAAATACCATTTCGGCTGATTTTGATTATCCATCACTTTTTACGCTTCCCCGCCCTAGCCTTCTTAATCCTGGATTTATGCTCAACACAAAGAATTTTGGCAATCGGCGCAATTTCACCATTTTCATAAGGGAATTCTTTGCAGGTTACCGGCTTATGTGCATAGTCGATTTTGTGTATCCGGCACAAACCATCCAGATCCTGAAAAGCGCATTGTTCATCTTCATAGCTGGTGCCGACTTTATAACCGGAGGGAAAATCTTTGTCGATTTCTAAATGGAAAAAGTCACCTTTTATTCCCAAAGACAATATCTTTTTGGCTTCTTCCAAATCAATCCAGGCCCCAAACCGACAGCAATCCGCCTGATTTCTGCATTTAAAACAATCAATCTCTATTTTTTGCTTTTTAATCTTTTTCATAAACCATATTATACACTTTTCTTAATAAAACCCAAGTATTTTTAGGCCAGGCGCACATTAATTGCCCGCGGGCCTTTATCAGATTTTTCAACATCATAAGAAACTGCCTGTTCTTCATTTAATGCCTCAAACTTCGCATCCACCAAAGCATTCTGGTGAAAAAACAATTCCCGGCCATCGGTATCACTAATAAAACCAAACCCCTTTTCGCGAATTAATTTCTTAATCTTGCCAGTATTCATGAGAGCTCCTTTTTAAAGAAATAGTCCCGCCCCTTTTATAAAAAAGAGCGGGACTATTTTTGCGTTTAGTTTACAGCTTGACTACATTCGTAGCCTGCTCGCCTTTAGGTCCTTTTTCAATGTTGAACTCAACATCCTGACCCTCAGCTAAAGACTTGTAACCTTCACCCTGGATTGCGCTGTGATGAACAAATACATCGCTACCAGACTCAGGTGTGATAAACCCAAATCCTTTTTGATCTGAAAACCACTTTACTTTTCCCTTTGCCATTATTTACTACCCCCTTCCCTCTTCCCGCCACGTTATTAAATCAAAGGCGGGATCCCGCTCTCTTTTTCAAATGATAAGCGGGAAGAATTTTAGCAAATAACGGCAGAAAAACAAAAAACCGCGAAGGATATTTTCTAAACCTCGCGGCCTACAAACATCTAATCCTTTATTCACTACTTGATAAGCTTAACACATTTTTCAGATTTGTCCAGTAAAAAGATACTTATTTTAATCAAAATAAAAAGGCCTCTTTTGGATTTCACAGAGGCCTTTTTATGAATAATTAAAAATAGATTAGTTCTGGTTTTCGATTGAGACTAAATTCAACTCATCGCCAACCTGCTTGGCAGTAACGGTAACCTGTAACTTGCTGTCAGCTTTCTTTAAAAACTCTGCTACTTTAGCGTTTGAATCTTTGTCAAATGCATAGAGCTTACCATCGGAAAAAATAGAATAACCGCTATTCATGCATCCGGGTTTTAAAGTACACTCCTTAGTATGCGTCTTGACAAATTCCGCCAAATTATCTTTGTTCATACCCGCGCACAAGTTGTCAATAACATCGCCCTTTAAAACTCTGGCTTCGGGCGCAGTTACCGCTGTATTCGTAGTCACGGTTGTCGTCGCCGTAGTCGTTTCCGTAGTTTTCGCTGTAGTCGCAGCAGCCGGATCCGCAGCCGTCGTGGTTGTCGCAGAATCTGCAGCAAAAACCAAAGAACTAACCGAGCAAAGAACGATTAACACAAAAAGTATCTTCTTCATATTGATTCACCTCCTCTCTTTTATTTGATTGTTTCAATACAGGAATGAGATTAATTATAACGAACTAGCTACCGGTTGTCAATGGTTTAGATTTACCATAATAACCATAGCGAGGAATGACACGGAGGCAGGTCCCCGAAGTACTCACAAGCATTCCCGAAAAAATACAAACAAGCCAAACGCAATAATGTTATCGGAATAACTCCGAGCTTAAACCTAGATAAAAAATTTTAATGGTATCGCTCGGAGTAAAATAAAAAAGAGCCAACTAAATAAATAGCTGGCTCTTTTTTATTTTAAAGGAGCACCGACCTACTCTCACATGTCCTTACGAACACACTACCATCGGCTCTGAGGGGCTTAACGGCCGTATTCGGAATGGGAACGGGTGTTTCCCCCTCGATAAAGGCACTCCAAGAGTGCAACAAAAAACATCAACAACTACACACAGATTTTATTGAGCAAAAACTACTCGTCCAAATAACCCAAGTGAAACAAAATTAAGGACAAGCCTATTGGCTGATTAGTACGTATTAGCTGAAACTCTTACGAGTCTTACACTTTACGCCTATTAAAGTGGTAGTCTACCACTAGCCTACAGAGTCTTGCGACTCAGGGATACTTAGTCTTGGGGGGTGCTTGGCACTTAGATGCTTTCAGCGCTTATCACTTCCAAACATAGCTACCCGGCCTTTGCCCTTGGCAGGACAACCGGAAAACCATAGGTTTGTTTCTCTAGGTCCTCTCGTACTGAAGAGAACTCCCCTTCAAATATCCTAACGCCCACATCAGATAGAGACCGACAATACTGTTACTTATTTTTTAATAAGGGTTAACATTTCTGCTAACCTCTGCATATCGCTATGCAGTTCGGACTGTATCATATCCACTTTTTATAGCGGATTCCGGCGTACAGTCTCTGAAGATTCCAAGCGATAAACTATATCTTCCAGTTTTTGTTTACGATATTTACCGCTAAAATTCATCGAATAAGCGATTTTCAATATCATAATCAAGCTATCCTTCTTTAGATGGCCACCCTCTTTCATTAAACCAACAACTTGAGCGAATTTCTCAAAGTCTTTTTGCTTAATTGAAATGAGAGGTGATTTCTTAAAGAATGGTATAACTTTATCGCGGAGATCATTAATATTTCGCACCACATAAACTGAAGTTTGATCCTTTGGATTTCGATAATCATTAGGCTTGATATACCCGCAACCTAATTTATTCTTAATCACTTCAAGGACCTCAATCCTATTTTGATGCTGCGAAACGTGAAATTCCGGAATTACCTGAATTCCTAATTTCACATTACTGCTTTTCTGAATTGTTATCGAAAAACAGCCTTCTCCATCAACAAAACCTGAGATATATGATGATATCTCACTTGGCCTTTCCTGCTGATTGTCTGCACTCATATATTTTCACTCCCGACGATATAATATCACATAGAGACTAAATCGTCAAGTAGTAATATGAGATACTCAGATTTTCCAGCAATTAGCCAGATTTAA
>Ga0172370_10002977_pt1 | contig 23884 bp, 23 predicted proteins | sample LakKiv5m_FD_114538 | JGI IMG/M metagenome (GOLD analysis project Ga0172370, IMG submission 114538) | Freshwater microbial communities from Kabuno Bay, South-Kivu, Congo - kab_022012_11.5m | ecosystem: Environmental > Aquatic > Freshwater > Lake | place: Democratic Republic of the Congo...
AATTGTTTTCTCGTTTGGAGCTGAATGAGTTTCTGATTTAAAGTATTTAGATTTTGTTAGGTCTCAGGGTAAGTGTGACGACAGTTATTGATTTTTATGTCTTCTTTGAAAGTACGGTTATAAATATTGTTTTTAAAATATTTAGATATATAGAAGTCGTGCAAGAAGTAGATGTATACAGTAGTTTGAGCCTATTGTGGGGCTCCTGGATTAAATGCAGCCATAACAGCTTGACCTAGCGATATGCCTCCATCCCCGCACGGAACCCTGCCCTGGGTGAAAAACTTGAATCCTTCCCCCACAGCTCTTTCATTTATATGCCTGACTATGGCATCATTATAGGCGACCCCACCGGAAATCCCTATGGAATCGATACCTTTTATCCTGGCTACCCTGATGGCAATATCGACCAGGCCTTCTGCAAGAGCTTTCTGGGCAGATGCTGCTATATCCTCATTCCTGTGATACCCTTTGGCCAATAAAACCGCATCAAGCAGTTCTGTGGTATCAAGCATATATCTATTATCATGTTTCTTGATCACAACCGGCAGCTCGACATTTGCATTGCCCCCTGAAGCAAGGGCTTCAAGCCTCAAAGCAGGCTCGCCTTCGTAGGTTCTCTCATGGCAAATATCCAGGATCGAAGATATTGCATCAAGAACCCTGCCGGTGCTTGACGTTTCCGGAGTATTGAATCGTCTTTCGACCTGCCTCAGGACTATGTCTATCTCTCTCTCATTCCTGAAACCTTTCATTTCGACCATCATATTCCTCAGTTCTTCAACAGGATATTTCCTGGACAGTATCCCTGCCACCATTCGGGATGGATATTGTGCAGCAATATCCCCTCCTGGCATAATCTGAGGCATCAGGCTGCCGCACCTCTCAAAACCAGTTCCTGCGGCGAAAACCTCACCACCCCATATAGTTCCATCCAGACCGAAGCCTGCGCCATCTGAAGCTATGCCAACCAACTTATCGATATCATGTTCTGCCATCAAGGAAGAAATGTGTGCCTGGTGGTGCTGGCATCTGAAAAGTTGTGCATTAAACCTCCCGGCAAGCTCTTCTCCAAGTTTTGATGTGTTAAATCCGGGGTGCAGGTCAACTGCTATCAGGTCTATTTTTTCAACCCGGTTGATTTTCATAAGATTATATATCGCCTCTTCCAGGAATTCAAGTGTTCTTAACCTTGTCGTATTTCCCACATATTGAGTCAGGAATGCTCTTTTGCCTTTTAGAATGCATGCCGTAACATCAAGCTCTGCTCCCAGCGCCAGGACATTTTTTGAGCTCTCAAATCCTAGTTCGATAGATTGCGGAACAAAACCCCTTGATCTTCTCAGAAAAACCTCTCTATCAGCGACGATCTTCATAACAGAATCATCACATCTGTTCTTGATCCTCATATTATGGACCAGGGAATACTCAGAATTCAGCGCCATTATCTCTTCTATATTAATTGCCATAGGTTCACCCGGAATGTTTGCAGATGTCATGACAAAAGCAGGCTCTTTCGAATAATGGAACAGAAGATGATGTATGCCAGAAAAAGGGAGCATTATCCCGATATTATGAAGTCCCGGAGCGATAAGTTCTGAAATTCCCGCGCCTGCCTTTTTCTTCAAAACAACAATTGGTCTTTGGAAAGATTCAAGCAGTTCCTTCTCTTTCCCATCAATATGAGCAAGCGTCATGGCAGAGTCAATATCTTTTGCCATTATTGCAAAGGGCTTATGTTTTCTATGAAGTATGGAACGTAGCTTCAAAACCGGTTCCTCCTCTGTGGTCTTAATAACCAGATGAGTCCCGCCAATACATTTGATCGCAGTTATCTTCCCCTTATCAATTGCATCAACTACGTCCTTTATTGGATTTGAGACTTCAAGTTTCTTTTCTGCGAGATACAAATCATACTTCGGACCGCAAACAGGACAGCTAACAGGCTCTGCCCTGAATCTTCTGTCCTGAACGTCCAGATACTCGGATGTACACGCTTTGCACATTGAAAAATCTCTTATTGTTGTGTTTTCACGGTCATAAGGAAGCATTCCTATTGCTGCAAAACGAGGACCACAATCTGTGCAGACGGTGAAAGGATATAGATATCTTCTCCCATTATTATCAAATATATCATTCACACATGCTTTACACAAGGATGCATCAGGCGGGATGTTCGAATTACTTTCTCCATCCTCCCTGCTTTTCAGGATAACAAAATCTTCAAATCTTCTGCCGGCTTCAATGTCCATTACGGCAGTTTCCCGGATTTGCGCCAAAGGAGGGTGTTCTTGCCTGATCTTCCGGAGGAATACCTGGATGTTCTCTTCGCTGCCATCAAGAAGAATTTCAACGCTGCTGCCAGCATTCATTATATAGCCATTGAGGCTGCATTTCCTTGCAGTTCTATAGACGAATGGCCGAAACCCCACTCCCTGCACTATCCCGGTGACAACTACTCTGCGCTGAGGCATATTATCTAGAATCAAGTAGTATAGCTTAAATCTAGCCATTTTGAAAATTTCATATTACCCTGTTATTTCAACTTTTTCCACATAAAGATTCGTATCCCCAAACAGTGGAATATATATGTCGTTTTTCATTCTGATACTTATGTTATGTTCACCAGCAGGAATCATTGTCTTATTGAATATTCTTGTCATCAGAGATTCGCTGTCTATCATTTCCTCACCTATCTTCATCCCGTCAATCTCTATGCTTGCGTTAGGCCACCAGACCCCGATCAAATACACATCGAGTTTTGTTCCATATCCTGAGAAAGAAATTGTATATTCCATGTCCTGACTCGTTGAAAATTCTCCGGTCAGTATTTGATCCTCCATATATATCCATTTGTTGATTTCAAAGATTATTGGTTCTGGTGTTATTGTCAAATGAGCCGAGCCCGGAATTAGACCCGGTGAGGTTGCAGTGATCAAAGACGTTCCTATTAGATATGAATTGATGGATGCCGTTCCCTTTCCTTTAATGGTGGTCAGGTTCAGTGCCGAAAGATTTCCAAGCGAAGTTGACAGGTTTATGACCATCCCATCCTTCGGGGCATCCCGTCCTTTTTTGTCCTTTAACTTGACCAGGATATCCGCATTTGTAACCCCATCTGCAGGAATGGAGGCGGGATATAATGAGATCCAGATGTTGTTCGGAAGTACCGTGGGATCATAGGGATTAATAAAAGCGTTCAGATCGTCAGTAAAATGAACAAGTGTATATTTTTCTTTTGAAATGGGGTCATAGACCAGTTCGAAAGTCAATTCATATTTTCCTTTTCCTGTGATGACAGCACCGTATTGTTTTTCTCCAAAATTATTGAGGATCCATCTCCCATTATCAAGCATCCCTTCGCGAAGTTCAACGGATCCATCGAGGGGGAATCTTATCTTTCCACCTTTTTCTGAACTGTAAAAAATAACATTTCCCCTTTCAGTAAGCAAATCCTCAGGAGTGTTCGTCAGGTTATAGTCATTGTCGGGGTCGGGGTCTGCTCCAAATGCAAGATAATCCACATCTTCCGGGATCGTAATTTTAAAGGTGCGAATATTTCCCCGAGGGGAATCAGAATCTATCAAATTACGCGCGCTGCCGCTTTGCATTGCGCTTAATGAAACTTTTATTTCTCCGATCTGCTTTTCCATGGAATCTTTTGTGATGCCAGGCCATATTTGTGATAATCCGATAGCAGTCAGGGCTATGATCGCCCCTGTCAGGATCACATATACTACAAGCCTGATGGGGATCTCAATAGAAGCTGTTTCGTCATGGGTAAAAGAAGCCATTTTTTTTTTTAAACACCTATCAAAATTCGTTTTGTGATGGTTTAATTTTGGTTATGTTTTTTATCTGAGGTATTTCTCTTTGTCTAAAAGAAAGATAAATTGTCTTCCTCTCAAGTGTTTGTGTAGATAACCTAATTTTTCTAAGCCTAAAAGGTCTGCCCTTGCAGTCTGGTGGTTTATATTATAGCATTCTTGCATCCCCTTAAAAGTTATTGGTCTTTCATTTTTACTCATATTAATAATCAAGTCTGCTTGCCTGAAGTTTAGGTCTGGATTACTTATGGTTGTTTCAAGAATCTTCTTATTTTCTGATTTTGTTTTTTCAATGTATTTTTCGAATGATGTTAGGGCAATATCGAGCTGTCGCAAGTTGAATTTTACAAAATAGGTAATGTCATTATTGTCTGTTTCAGAGTAAAGATATGCCCGCATATATTGACCAGGCGCATTTTTTATCGCTGTTGAAACTGCAATATACTCGAGCCAATTATATTTATGAGAAATTAAATACCAATAGAAGAGAGCTCTTGCAGTTCTTCCATTTCCATCATTAAAGGGATGTATATATCCTATCATATAATGAAGCACTATTGCTTTAACAATAGGGTGTAGATAGAATTCGACAGGCTCACTATTAGAAAAATTGCATACTTCTTCCAGGAGTTGATTAATATGAGTGTAGTCGGGTGGTTCATAAATAATCTGGTCACCTCTAAATACCCTGACTTCATTATCCGTTCTAAAAGCTCCTTCATACGCCTTATTTTCAAAAGTATCTTTGGTTATTCTCTTATGAATTTCCTTAATAAGTTCTAGTGTTAATAGTTGATTTGGCTGAGTGTTTTCCTTAATATACATCATAGTAATGTAGTTATTCAGTATCATTTGTTCGGAATGGTTTCGTGGCTTTCTGTTTTCCCTCAGCATTTGTTTTGCAACTACCCTTGTTGTAGCTGCACCCTCCATTTGGCTAGAGGCTATTGCCTCTTCCATCAATGAATTTACTAAGTATTTCCTTTTTAGGTCGGTTGACGGCATCTGAGATTCAAAATCAAATTTTCCTCCAACCCGCATATCCACATCATGGAGCGCCTTCTCAATCTTGGGGGTTATGACATAACGCAATGTCAATCCGTTTAGTTTAATCGGTTTGGTATTAAATTCTCTAACTAATGTAGCATAACTCCATAATCTATTAAGATTAAGATTAATCCCCTTAAATCTCATTGGGAGTTCATCCCAATGCAAATAATCTGAATTAACAATACTCAAATATGGTCTAAGCTCTGCAATAGTCTTACTATCGTCTTGTTCTAAGAATATCTTATGATTTTCTTCATCCGATGGTGGCTTTTCTGGAAGTCTCATGGTTATACACACTCAATATCTACTATAATCATCAATCACTCATTTTTTTGTTATATTTAAAATTATCTGCTAATTGTATAGTTATTAGTACTTATTAGTACTCATCATAAATTCATTGTGAGTTGATTTCTTAACGTATAGTTGGCTATTGAACTTGTTCATAGATGCGGCAATATCAACCGATTTTTGACAGGCATTTCTATCAACCTGAGACTTGACAAAACTTTATGGCAATCAAATAACTGTTCTATTTTTTATGGGCAACTGAATCCAGAGACAAAGAGTAAAATCTCTCAATCTAAAACCTCTGCAAAAAGAATATGTCATCCTTTTATTACCGACTAACAGAATATTATCCTGAGGCAAAACCCTGTCATTCAAACTCACATCAGTATTTGAGCCAAAAGGCGACCAGATAAAAGCCATCGAGAAGCTGACCCTGGGTCTTGATCAGGGAATGAAGCACCAGACACTCCTTGGTGTGACAGGTTCAGGAAAAACTTTTACAGTCGCCAATGTTATTCAGAAAATCCAGCGTCCAACACTTGTTATTTCACACAATAAGACCCTTGCAGCACAGCTTTACTCAGAATTCAAGGCATTTTTCCCCGAAAATGCAGTCGAATACTTTGTAAGTTATTACGATTACTACCAGCCCGAAGCATATATCCCGCAGACAGATACTTATATTGAAAAAGATGCTTCGATAAACGAAGAAATAAACAGGATGCGCCTTTCAGCAACGAGGTCGCTTTTTGAGCGCAGGGACGTTATCGTAGTAGCAAGCGTTTCCTGCATTTATGGAATCGGATCGCCGCAGGAATGGCGCGATATGGCAATCCTTCTTCGAAAAGGTGAGGAGATAACCCGAAAAGAAATTCTTAGGAGGTTTGTGGATATGCAGTATGAGCGAAATGACATTGATTTTAGCACGGGAAAATTCAGGGCGCGTGGTGATACGATCGAAGTTTTCCCGTCGTATGAATCAACAGGTGTCAGGATCGAACTTTTTGGGGATGAGATAGAACGTATTTCGGAATTTGATCCCCTTACCGGGAAGACACTCAGGGAAAATGAAACACTTGTCATCTATCCGGCAAAGCATTTCGTTATGCCGCAGGAAAAGATAGACCTGGCTATCGAATCAATAGAGGCAGAACTTAAAACAAGATTACAGGAATTAAAGCGAACTGGGAAAGTCCTGGAAGCTGCGCGCCTTTTGCAGCGCACAAAATTCGATATTGAGATGATGCATGAGATCGGGTACTGCCAGGGGATCGAAAATTACAGCCGCCATATGGATGGACGCCGTGCAGGTGAGCCGGCTTACTCGCTTATTGATTATTTTCCGAAAGATTTCCTGATCGTAATAGATGAATCCCATGTTACCATCCCGCAGATCCGGGGCATGCATGCGGGAGACCATGCTCGCAAGGAATCTCTTGTGGATTACGGGTTCAGGCTGCCATCTGCATACGATAACCGCCCGCTCACTTTTGATGAATTCAGCGCGCGGGTAAACCAGGTCATGTATGTTTCCGCAACGCCTGCTGATTATGAGGTCAATATGAGCGCACAGGTAGTGGAACAGATCATCCGCCCCACGGGGCTTGTTGACCCTGCTATCGTGGTGAAACCCATAACAGGACAAATAGATGACCTCATAGGGGAAATCAATGCAAAAACAGCTAAAAAATTCAGGGTTCTTGTCACCACGCTTACAAAGCGAATGGCTGAAGACCTGACCGAATATCTTCTTGGTGTTGGGATCAAGGCAAGGTATATGCATTCTGAGATTGAGACGCTTGAGCGCATAGAAATAATAAGAGGCCTGCGCCTGGGTGAATTCGATGTGCTTGTTGGGATCAACCTTTTGCGCGAAGGGCTTGACCTGCCTGAAGTTGCGCTTGTTGCCATTCTTGACGCTGATAAGGAGGGTTTCCTGCGCTCTGACCGCTCGCTTTTACAGACAATCGGCAGGACTTCGAGGAATGTCGAGGGAAGAGTTGTAATGTATGCAGACCGGATGACAGGTTCGATGCAAAGGGCGATAGATGAGACAAACAGAAGGCGAACGATGCAGATCGAATATAATAAAGAGCATAATATCACGCCGCAATCCATACGAAAGGCTGTTGAGCCGCGCGCCGTTACCGAAGAGGCGCTGCCAAAAGAGGATATTTTCAATTATATTGTGGATATGGAAGCAGAAATGCATCGGGCTGCAAAAGACCTTGATTTTGAGGAGGCTGTGAAGTTAAGGGACAGGATAGCGAAGTTGAGGGCGGAGATGTGAGTTGGCATCGGGATATTATTAATTTTGGTTACAAAAATTTAAATAGTATGTTCTTTAAATAATGCTTTGATGGTAAAAGCGTCTCTAAAAAAGGTTTTTATTAAGAATTTCAAAAGCCTTCATGATTGTGAAATCGATATTGGGAAGATGAATGTAGTCGTGGGGGCTAACGCTTCGGGGAAATCGAATTTGATTGAGGCATTCAGGCTTTTGAAGAAGATTTACATTGAAAAAGATCCGTTTCCATTTTTAGAATGGTGGGGTTATGAGAATGTAGTATGGCAAAGAAAAGAAGAGCTGCCGATAATTATTGGATTGCTTTTTGATATTGAAGGTTATGATATCTATTTTGAGACAAACTTTACTGGAGCCGGGGGAAAATTCCAGATTTTAAGAGAAATATTTGAGATCAAAGGTTATGTGAAGGTTGAAAAGGAAGGAGAATGGATAGCGGCTAAAAATGATGCAGATTTTATTGAAAATATTATTAAAAACTCTAACAAATATGAAATAAGGCATGGGGGTAAAATAAGACTAAAAAAAGAAAAAAACCAGTATATACAAAATAGAAAAATTAGACTCGATTCAGACCAGAACCTTTTAGAATATAGTATTAGTGAAAACATTATTTGGGTATCAACCGAAATTATTGAGAAAAGTACGGGGAAAAAATTTGGAAATTTTATTCTAGCTCAAAAATTAATTGGTCAGTGGAATAAACAAAGCGATGCCAAGCCAGAACAGATTAAAATTTTATGTCCTAGTTTTGGTTATAAAGAATATTTCCCACCAGAATCACTTTATGATACTTTCATCTCAGCATCACTTTGTCAAATTGCTGCGAGCACAATATATTACATTATAAATAAAATGTCGATTCTATATCCACTCAATATTCGATTGATGAAAATACCCCAACCTTTTAGAAGAGAAGAAATTCTCAAAGAAGATGGAAGTAGTCTCGCAAGCGTATTTCACTCAATTTATCTCAAAGAAGGTAAAATACCAGAAGAAATTTACAATCCACTATCATTAGTTTTTCCAAAAATAGATGTGCGGCCTCATATTACTGACGATGGCAGGGTTATGATAAAATTCTTTGAGGACGGATTTGGCCTTTTACCACCCAATACCTCCGACGGAATATATAAAATTTTGACTGTACTCATAGCGATTTATTTAAAACCGCCCCTTCTCATAGTCGATGAAATTGAGAATTCCCTGCATCCTGAAACCTTAGCACTCATACTAGATACAATAAAAGCAAGCGATATCCAGGCGATAATAACTACACATTCACCAGTTGTGGTAGATATGACCGAGCCTGATGATATGGTTCTTGTAGAGAAAGAACAGGGAGAATCCAGATTCAAGAGAATTAAAGATCCAGATAAATTAAGAGATTTCTTAAAGGAAAAAGGTATAACTTTTAGTACAGGCTGGCTTTATGGAGAAATATCTCAGATCGAATAAAAAACATGAAAATAACACTAATTGTCGAAGATTCCTGGGGAGTTCCTTTTTTTCCAATTGTAATTGAAAGACTTAAAGCGGCGAATCTGGTAAATAAAAACTTAATAATTTCAAAACCAAAACATTTACCGGCTGATTGTAATGGAAAACTGGATGAAATTTTGAAAATGGTTGATAACAAATTTGACCGGATCATAATTGTTCTTGATGCTGATGGCCCTCAAAATTATAGAACCAGATATGAAAGGGCCCAAAGCCATATACCGAATAATATGACAACGCCTGTTAAAATCATACTTGCAGAATATGAGATTGAAGAATGGATATGTATCAGCAAAGATATAAAATGGAAGCACTCAAAACCTTCAGACGAGCTAAAAAACCAATGCGGCTATGAAAAGTGGAAACTTCCAAAGTATGCCGCTGAATTGGATTTTGATAAACTTGGAAAAAACTGTAAATCCTTTAAGGATTTTCGTGATGCATTGACACCAAAATGAAATTTGATTAAGTTTTCAGTGGAGATTTCAAAACTTTACCCTCTCTGCTTGCGCTTCCCTCATGTTGTTCTCCATCGTCCAGAAATGGGCTTCTCCTGTGTATATCTTAAAGACCGCTAACATCGGATCATCTGGCTTTCCCACACCGATCGCCTTTAAGAAAGGTCTTTCCTCAAGCAATCTTGCTTTGAGCTTGAGATCATCAAGGAATTTCACTTTCCCTGCCAGTCTCATCATTTTCATCTTCGAAGGATCCTGGGACGCAGCTAAAAAGCATACTTCTATTTTTGGATTTTTCTTCAATTGTTTACAAACATTTTTTGGTGTTCCCGTATGGAAATAGAAACCGCTTTCATCAGCAAACCACATCAAGAAGCCCCTTACTCTCGGCTGGTCGCCATCTGTGGTCGCAATATAGCATGCAGGATTTTTATTTGCAAATTCAATATAATCTTTTAACTCCATAAATTTCCCTTACCCTGTATTTGCTCCAATTGTTTATATCTTTTTTGGCGGTATATAATCATCAGCAGGCATCATAATTTCCATGTACCATCAAATTGTTTCTTAAGTTCTAAATGTATTTCATCCGATTCCCTTATTATTCTGACAGACAACATTCCTTCGGTTGGATTATTTTCTCCAGTCTCAAGGTCAAATCTATATGGTTTATCAATATTTTTAAAATCTGATCTATATATATCCAGCATACTTGTTGAATTGTAACCCTGCATTATCCAATTATCCTTCGTATTCCGGGAGGTTAAATTGTCAAGAGCCAAAACATCCCGGTTTGCTATTGCCTCGATTATAGCAAGTGTTGCCTCTTTGGGATTTGAGAGATTATAAAGTAGCTTTTCCTGTCTTCTATCCCATTTAGCCTTACCAGGAACAATATAAGCAATATTGCCCTGGGAAGTTTGTATTATTTTTACTTCAACAGGAACGGAGTACTCATTCTGTACTTCGTTTACAAGACCCGGGTCAATTTGCCTTTCACCGGAATAATATAGTATTGTCATCGATGCTGCTATCAGTACTACAAATATCCCGATAATGAAGGTAGATATCAAAATTATCTTGTTGAAATGGTTAACCATAGTATTAATTAAATACATTATATTTTAACTTAATATATTTTATGGAATCTGTAAACATTACCTTAATATACATTGAAACGAATCCATAATTATCATAATTATGGTAAAATTAATCGTGGATGATAAAGCCCAGGTAAGTTTAGACTATGTAATAGCTGTATCCATATTTATCTTATCTTTTTTTTTCCTTCTCAGTGTAATTTCCAACCTTTTTCTTCCATTCCAGTTCAATTCTGACGAAACGAAATCGATAGCCGATAGGATAAGTACCATATTGGTGGAAACAAACAATGGAATTGCCATCAGTGATTCCAGTCCCAATATCGTTGAAGAACAAAAGATAATGCAATTGAATGATGATCTCAATGACAATGTGACATATGAAATCAAAAGAGCTCAATTAGGGCTATTGACAAGTACTCTGAATTACAATATTAACGTTTCATTGCGATATTTCAACAACACCCCCTATCCAAGTTCAATTAATCCCCTTCTTTTAGCGGGAGCAATTCCTGATGAATCAAGCAATCTGGGAAAGACAGTTCGCATTGTATACCTTTCACAGGATTCAAAAAAATTAATTTTAATTGTAAAGGTTTGGTTATGATACGAAATGAGAAAGCTCAATTATACACTATTGAAGCTATCGCCTGCGCTCTTCTGTTGGTATTGGTCGTAATTTTCGTGATAAAAGCAGCCCCTATGACACCTAATTCCTCTTCTTCCTCACACCAGCAGATAGAGGTTCAGCTTACGAGTCAGGGGTATGACCTGCTTACAGTCCTTGATTATGTCCCTGAAGGGAGCACGGACCTCTCTCAACTCAAACAGGCAATAGCCTCCTGGAATGGTATGGAGTTTTCAGGACAGGCCGCTGTTAGTCCATATGGAGGACCTACAAATGTTACTGCTAACGATTTTAAAGAAGCTTTGGGAGATGCGGGGATCGTCTATAATCTTGAAGTTTTTTTCAACACATCTGCAGGCATTTCGTCAAGACCAATGCTCTGGAATGGAAAACCTTCAGACAATGCTGTCATAGTTTCAAAAAGTATTGTACTTAATGATGAAGATATGGCCATTAATACAGATCTGAAGTCAATTATACCTGATATTGACCTGGGAACAAAATTTTACAATATTGTAGAGGTGAAGCTGACATTATGGAGGATGTAATAAAGAACGATAAGGGACAAATAATGCTCCTGACCGTTTTTTTAATAATTATAGAAGTGGTAAGTTTCACTGCAATATTGAATAACATGATCTTAACAGCAAATATACCAATAACTGGTCTTGATGATTCAAAACATCAAATGAGAGAATTCAGATTGATGACTGAATCTGAAATGCAAAAGGCTGCGTACTATGCCACTACATATGTAGAAGATCCTGAAAACGTCACGCAGGTACAGAATTATTTTACCAATTACGTTAATTCCTATAATAATAGTGTCATGAAACTTTATGCAGCACGAGGGGCATCAGTTGAGATAATATTTAATAATATATCCTTCAACAAAACGACAACAAACCTTACAGTAAATATGTATCACGTTGAATGGAAAAACCATACCTTCAATATCAACTCCCTCATCATACCCATGGATGAAAACCAGACGCAGATTATGAAGGTGTTTGGGCTTGTATACAAGATAGTGGATGATAATGGTACTTCAGGACTGAATAGTACCAGAATACCCGTATGGAATATCCTGCAAAACCCCGTAAACTCAACTGTGCCTGATTTTTACAGTACGATATATACAGATGACAATGCCTCAAGCACTGCAACTGGTGCAGTCATGAACAGGTCATACTCAGGTGGTCCATTCCTGATCGATATTGACGACATAGATGAAACAAAAAGGCAGATGATACTTGCCGAAGCAGCAAACAAGAGTATCATTATCCATAAACTTGCAAGCCCATTCTATTACGAAAAGGCCGTCCAGATGGTAGTACCGCCGAAAGTCGCTGTTTATCCCGATCCTCCTCCATCTGAAATGAGTGGATATTATAAAGATAGTGAGGTGCCATACACTGCACTTGACGATACAGACATAGAAAATGGAGCTCTTAAACTTACCCCGTTCGATATACTTACAATTCCTCATGAAGATATGGATCATGCGCCAAAAGAAGTAATTACATCAATTGTCAGTTGGGTCGCAGATGGCGGTGTTTTGCATGCGCAGTGCGCGGGAACCGACACCATGGACGATGCTGTCGAGAAATGGGCTGGTTCTGCAGAGCCATGGTACGGGTTTATAGGCATAAACAGATCGGAGAATCATACCGGTAAGATACAATTGAGAACCATGACCTATATTAAACTTGTAGATAAAAATACACCTTTCAATTCAACACTAACATACAATATGTCGCCTCCGGCATCGCTTGCAGGAATTGCTGACCCCGGAGCAGCATACAGCCCACTTGCTCAATCATACAATATAAGTGGAATATTGGGAAACCATTCGGCGCAGAGCACTACACCGGCATTTTCCCTGCGAAGTAATGGAAGCCAGGTAAATCCAAGGGCCAACATTCTTGGATATGCGGCATATGTAGATGGAACGCCTGTCTATCTGGATGCAGATATACACTCAGATCATAGATCGGACCTTCAGTTAATGTATATTGAGGCTCAATACGAAAACGGACTGGTTACATATCTTGCGGGACATAATCAGTCCGGGCGTATCGGAGGGGAGCGCCTGATTTTCGAAACGTTCTTCGCAGCTTCCATGAGACTGTCACCGGTAACAGTTGTAGCTGCTAAAAATATTAATATTACAATAAAATATAACGATGGTAAAGTGAGATATGAAGACACATTCCTGATAAATACATGAGGAAAATATTATGTATCCAAAAAAATTGATCACGGATGACTCAGCAATCACTGTTGCAGTAGAGACGATCATATTTTTCAGCATTTCCATAATTTTCATGGGAATGATATTCCTATCTTTCCAGGGCCTTAACCAGAAACAGAGTAGTTTATTGATGGAGGAAAAACTCATGAACATAGGGAACGGAATAGCGGAAAAGATGTCAGATATGATCGTGGAGGCACGGATAAGCAATACCATGGGATCACATACATCAATAAAATCCGATTTCTGGATACCTGAAAAAATTGTTGATGATACTTATTCTATCAAATTGACTGGGAGTAAAATCCTGCTCGAATCAACGACTGGAACTTATGTAAGTGTTGAGGTACCTGTTGATTCAAGTTTAATTCTGGCAGAAAACAGCACTATTTATAGCAATGATGAATCTCACGGGCTTGAATACGATTCCGCTTCAGGTGCTCTGTTTTTTACAGATGGCGGTGTGAAACCTTTCCCTGATGTCAATCCTCCTATTATCTCTATAGTTTCCCCTGATGCTGACACTACCATCTCCAATACAACATATATTAATGTGAACGTTTGGGATGATTCGGGTGAAATGGGTGTGACCCGTGTAGAATATTATGTAAATGGAACCTACAAGTACTCTGCCGCCTATCCCTACAGCTGGCCCTGGAATACAAGAACTATGGATGATGGGGATTATGTTGTTACTGCTGTGGCTTATGATGCGGCGGGAAATACAAAACCGGATAGTCGCAATTATACAATATCTAACCCAAATACATTGCCTCCTGAAATTACGGTGATTTCACCCCCTGACGGTTCCTCCACCGATACTCCCAGACCACTAATACAGGCCAGGATAAGCGATGACAAGGGGATAGATTTCTCTTCAATTAATTTATCGGTTGATGGGCATAACCAGACCTCCAATGTAACGTTTACTTATAACAGCTCAAAATTAACGACTCTCAATTACATTCCTACAAAAGACATGAACTCATCAATGCACAATGTGACACTAGAGATTAGAGACATTGACTTTCCGGTCATCCACACGGTCTCTACTAACTGGTCTTTTTATGTCACGGTTTCACTTCCGAATCAATCAAGTGAACTGGAAATTAACACTAATGCCCCTCCAGTTACAGTTAATAGCAATCTTCTCCAACACATTAAGCTTAAAGATAACATTTCTGACTCTATTTCAGTATTAATAACAAAGGTAAATATTTCATGGAGCGGAGGTGGACAGATTGAAAAAGTCAGGTTTGACAACTCCACCTACTGGAAATATAACGGAGCATATACTCCGAGTGGCAGGCAGAATTCAGGGACACTGCTGACCCTGGGATCTACATACCAGGCAGCAAATTCATTTAAAGATATGGAAATACAACTTGACTCTGCCGTTACTGGTAAGACGTTTACTATTGTATTCTACATGAATGATCTCACAAATAGAACGGTTAGCTTCCACGCCCCATAGGAGGAACTTGATGAAATTTATAGTATCTGAAAGCGCGGTTTCTGAGTCTGTTAGTTTTATACTGACCCTGGCAATTGTGCTAGTCTCAAGTGCCCTAGTATATTATTCAGGTGCACCTATGCTTGAAAAATCAGAAAAAAATGCACACTTCCAGGAAATGGAAAACAGCTTTACCTATTTGGCACAAAATATTGATAAGGTTGGATATGAAAGAGCGCCCATAAGAATAACAGAATTGCAGATAAAGGGTGGTGTCTTGACAGTATCTCACAATAGTGTTATTACCATTGGGGGAATAACTTATAACCTCGGCTCCATAGAGTACATATTCGATGATAAAGCCCTGGCTTATGAAAATACAGGTATCTGGGTCAAGTATCCAAACGGTGCTGTCATAATGATGTCAAAACCATCATTTTCTACAGGAACAATCACAACTATACCTGCAATGGAAGTTTCAGGTGATTACTGGGCGGGGGGAGAAGGGAATATCAGGATCAACTCTAAGATTAACATTTCTTCTATTAACACCGTAAAAGCTGAGAATGGAAAAGTTTCTGTCCTGATCAATAGTAGTTATTACAGGGGCTGGGAAGAATATTTGAAAGATATTGGAGCGTTGGACATCGAGGTCGATGATGCCAACACAACTGTAAAATCAAATATTACTGTAAACCTTGTTAATATTGATAGTAATCAGATATTAACAGAAATACTGGAAGGTTAAACATGAAAACCAAAATAAGAAGATTTATCCGATCAGAAAATGCAGTTTCAGAGACTGTAGGATACATTCTTCTTGTAGGTGTCGTGTTATTAGGTGTGGGTATCCTGTTAGTTATTGCATATCCCATTCAATCGGATATCCAGGACTCAGCATCAATGGAAACCCAGATCCTTGCACTGACAGCAGTGGATGGCAGGGTCAGCACGGTGGCTTTTGGTTCATCCCCATCACAGGTCACGCGGATAGATTTAGGTGGCGGGTCTATGCAGGCACAGAATACAACTGATAACAGGCTCACTATCACGGTAGCGGATCAAAACGGCTATCAGGTTGAAATATTCAATAGATCACTGGGATTGATCGAATATACATTGAACGAGAACAAAATAGCATTTGAAAATGGGGGATTATTCAGGATGTACCCATCAGGAGATACGCTGATGTTATCACCCCCCGAATTTTATTTTAATGGTGAAACCCTGACATTCCCAATTTTAAGAGTCAATAGCACTGGGTGGTCTGGGGGTAAGGGAGTGATAAATGTTCGGGCAAGTTCTTCAGTCACACCCACAAAGATATATCCAAATCTTTCAACCACATTTCTTGTAAATCCTATTTATGGCAAGAAAATTCAAATGAGGTTAAAAAGCGACTATTATCAGGCGTGGGGGAGATATATTGAGGAGAGGACCGAGGCTGTTCCCCTAATGAATGACATAACAAAGGAAGTGGTCGTTTCATTTAACTCGAAACCTTCTGATCAGTTTGGAAGCCTTGTTTTGCCTATAGAAGTGATGGGAATAGATGTAACGGATGAAACACCCGTGAGCCAGTTTGCATTCAACCTTTCTGACGTCGACAGCAGTTATCACCTGGTACTGCGTGCGCCAAGCGCAACCTCAAATGATTTTGTGATCGATATGCAGAAAAGTGGAGGAGAGGGTACCGCAGGTATGACTATCGTGATCTCCTATAATAAAGATGGTTACAATGAAACATGGAAAACAGATACCTTAGGAATAATAAATGCAAATATAACATCATTAGATATGCTCAATTCAAGTGCAAATGCTAATTACACATCGAATGACCCATCAGGCACATGGATTAATGAAACAGAACCATATAACAAAACTTATAAAAAGACTACCCCTAATGGTCCGGTACCTCTGGATATTGTCTTGCAGCATTACATCAAGTTGGTAAGCGAAACAGGTACTTTTGCCATCTATCCCGGAACCAAATCCGGGGATCCGGCTTACCCAAAAGGTTTTAACGCGACAGGCACGACTTATGTTTTTGAATACGACATTATGCCCCCAAGCATTAATTATCTGCATATAATTGACCATGAAGTTGATGTCAGTTTTTCATAGATAAGAAAAAGTATTATAAATAAGATGGAAAGGTTAATGAGACCTTGTTAAGTATATGTCACGGAAGTGAATCCATGAATATATTTAAAAAATATTTGATATCAATCTTTTTGATCGTCTTATTAATGAATACAGCCTACGGGTTTCCAAATAGCGGCAATACCACAGCAATTCCGCAAGACACTGCAATCGGGATAACACAAGATCTGAAAAACGCCACAACATCTGACCAGGACATCATAATGGCACAACACCTCATAGAATATGATGCCGTCCAACTCCAGTCTCAAAATAAATTGTTCATCAGGGAAACCCTTATTTTCAGGAATAACGGTACAAAGGATTTTTATGGCCCTCTCAAGACATGGATGCCTGATAGTAGCGAGAAGATCAAAGTAAGCAAATCTGAAATGATGACTGGCGGCGGATTGATACCTCTTGATTTTGATAAGAATGGAAATATTATAAGCTGGAAAGAATATGTTGAACAAAACAGCAAATTACCATTATTATATGTTGTTGAATATGATGTTCCCATGGAACCAGGGGCATCATCCGTAACAGGAATATATTCAAAGAAACTGGCTTATCCCACTTTAATAAATTATAGATATATTGAAAAACCTGATCTTCCTGCGCTTGTGGTCAAAATTACAAAGCCACAGGAAAGTTTAATCAAAATATTTGATGAGAACCGGAATGAGATCACGCAAAAAGAAGTAGATGAAACTGGCGAAATAATCCGGTTCAGTTCTCCCCAGTTTAAAGAACTGAATATCGAAATATCCAAATCTTCAGCAATTTCAGCAGTTAAAACTGATTATTTGGTTTATGTTGTAATTGGAATTTTAATCTTGCTTGTATTATTATATCCTTATATAAGTAAAAAATTAAAACAAGAGAAACCTGACAAAATTAAATCTGATAAAACTAAATCTGATAAAACCCCAAAAGTAACTTCAAATCCCGATAAATCCAGAGAAGAAAAATCAGGATCAGGCAATAATTCAGTTCGATCAGTAGAAGAATCTAAGGGAAACGGCGACACAGAAATGGATCCTCTCAGGAAAGAATTGGGTTTGAAATTAAAAGAACTTGAGACAAAATATAAATCGGGAGAACTTCTGGATGAAGAATATGAGGATGAAAAGAATGCTATACAGAATAAACTGAAATCCATGAATAAGAGATCGAAATGATAGGATATTATCCTATCATTTTTAAAAAATAATGGTGGATCCTCGGATCATCTGTCAGTTCCGGATGAAACGCAAGGGCTAGAAGATTGTTTTGTCTTGCCGCCACGATAACACCATTATATGTAGAAAGTATTTCAACATCTTTCCCGCAATCCGTGATGCACGGCGCCCTGATAAACAATGCCCTGAACGGCTCTTTAAATCCCACAAAATCGATTATGGATTCAAATGATTCTTTCTGGCGCCCGAATGCATTCCTGTTGACCTTGATATCCATAAGTCCAAGTAATGACTGATTTGTTTTTTCTACCTGTTCGTCGCCATATTTTGCGAGAAGCACAAGCCCTGCGCATGTTCCCATTATTGGAACTCCCGATTGAGATGCATTTTTTATTTCGCAGGCTATTCCCTCGCGCTCCATGAATCGCCCCATAGTCGTGCTCTCACCGCCGGGAATTATCAAGGCGTCACATGACGGAACTAATCCTTTGTGTTTAATTTTCAGGATTTGAGCTTCGCGGTTTGCTTGCTTTAATGCAGATTTTAGGGAATCAATATGTTCTTCAACATTTCCCTGAATGGCAATAACTCCGATACGCATGCTTCCCCAGTTATTTGGTCAGGATATAAATCATTTCCCCTTTGCTCAAATAGATTACAATTTATATTTATGAAGATTTCCATTCTGCAAAGGTTTATTAATTTGAACCATTATTGTTATACTTATTATGATGTAGATTACTTCATTTTTTGGGGGAAAATTATGGGCGAAAATAGAATCAGTTCAGGAATTCAAGGAATCGATGAAATGCTTTATGGGGGCATAAATTTAGGGACCATCATTGGCGTAGTAGGGCCAGCCGGATCTGGAAAAACTCTTATATCTTTGCAATTCCTGCATTCATGCTTAAAACAAGGAAAAAAGTGCCTTTATATTTCAGCAAATCATAAAAAACCAGAGCTCATGAAGCATTCGCTGGTTTATGGCTGGGATTTTGAACCATTCATTAATAATAAACTTCTTGAGCTCAAAAGCCTGGAACCTGTCCAGGTAGTATTAAGAGGAGATGAATTTCATCTAACTTCGAAATATCTTGATGATCTGCCCATTATAGTGAGCAAGATAAAAACAGATATTGTTATCATAGATCCGGTCACGGATTTCCTGTTACTCTGCAAGAATGAAATAGAAAGCCGAAGCCGCCTGTTCAATCTATTCCAAATAATCAAAGAAAATGGTGCAACTGCAATGATAACAGCTGAATCTGATGTGGATTCCTCCTCAACAAAATCCGGGATAATCGAATATGCCGTCGACGGCCTATTTATACTTCGAAGGCTCCAGTCAGCAGACATGAATGAGATCCTGCATGTGATACAGATAGCAAAAATGCGATGGGCAAAACATATAAGAGAGATACGACAATTTGATTTTACCGATAAGGGAGTAGAAGTCTATAGCAAATACAATGTTCTTCTGGGTGATACCGGTGAAACAAAACAAAAAAAATGAGTACGCAGATCTGATCTCCAAAGAATGCGTCCTGATCTCAGTTCCATCGTCGTCATCTACAGAGGAACAGTTATACAGGACAGTCTATGAATCAGTAAGAGCTTCAGAAATAAAAAATATCATTTGGGTCTGCTATCAGCAAACCCCTGAAGTGGTTGAGAGAAAACTTATTTCTCTGTCGTTTGCTTTTGCACATATCCATTATATCGATATGATTACACACACAATGGGACTTACTAAATTGAAAGATAATGTAAATTATTGTACTTCCCCCACAGATTATAACTGTCTTTTTAAATTCATAGATCAGATAATAGAAAAAAACGGTAGAAGCGTCATAGTAATTGATAACCTGAATGCTATGATGTCATATGATCTGCTTGAAAGGATCATAAAAACATTGAGGGTTTTTAACAACAGGATAACCCAAAACAAATCTGTTATTTTATATCTTGAAACAACAGGAGCCTGTGGTATGCAGACTGAAGTGGCAGTGCGTGCGACCATGAACTATGTTCTTGATTTTAGCAAGCTTGATGCAGATTTAAACCTATCATGGGAAAGAATTAAAAATGCAACATGGAGAGATGTCCTGACATTGAACACACCCATTTTGTCAATTATGGTATTAGTGATGTTCTTAACAGTAATATTTATTACATCGCTTCTTATATTTATAATAATAAGAGAATATGGGTAATCATGCAAGCTTATTCCTAACCTTCTCAAAGAACCCGTCCTCTCTTGTTTTCACAAATCTTGCAGGCTTATCAGCCCTCGTAATTATGATCGTATCCTCTTCTTTTATTGTCCTTGTGTACTGACCATCGATCACCAGAACCGCATCTTTTTTCGGGATAGTTAATTCCACTTTGATTTCGCTTCTTGCAGGTAAGACCCAGGGGCGCGAGGATAATTTATATGGCGCCAGAGGAACTATCACCATGCCATCCACTCTGGGATCTATGATCGGACCTCCTGCGCTCATGGCATATGCCGTTGAACCTGTAGGTGTTGCGAACACGACCCCGTCTGCCCGAAGCTCTTCAAGAGGGCTTTTGTCAACGAATATCCGGTAGGAGAGCATTTTTGCGGGATTTGCGGTAATAATCACAACTTCATTGGTGGCGAAAGGGAGGATTTCATCATTGACCCTGATGCCAAGACGTGAGCGCTCTTCAACCTCAAAGCCTGAGAGAACCTTATCAATTACGCAAAGCGAATCCTCCGGCGCTACATCAACAAGAAAACCGATAGTGCCCATGTTAATGCCAAGAACCGGAAGCGGATCATCCATTTTCTGGATGCCGCGAAGAACTGTCCCGTCACCTCCAATGGATATGATAAATTCAGCGCCGTTTTTTCTCATATCAGCCATTTGAGTTCCTTTTAAATGGAGCTTTTCGGCAGTTTTCGGGTCGAGCAGGACATTAACCCTGGATTTCAAATGAACCAGTATGGTATTAACAAGTGCAAGAACTTCTTCCTTGTCGCATCTTGAAATTATCCCGATATGTCTCATTATTTTCTACTCCTCCACGCAAGTTTTAAGCAGCTTATCATGCACAAATCCATTGCTTGCTATCACATTTACTCTTTCCTTTACATCAAGAGGTGTATGAAGCGGCTCTCCTTTATCATCCGTGATCATTCCCCCCGCTTCCTCCACTATCAGCTTTGAGGCTGCTATGTCCGTAATTCGAAGCATTCCGCGCATATCGAAAAATGCATCAAATATCCCTGCTGCGACGTAGCACAGTTCAAGCCCTGAGCTTCCAAATACTCTTACTCTTCGTACGTTATGGTTATTGATGGGCATCGCATGTGGGCGGTGGCTATATGATAGTACGCTGAGTTTTGATATCTCTGAAACATTTGACACATGTATTTTCCTGTTGTTCAGGAATGCCCCATATCCTTTTTCGGCGCAATATATATCTCCATTCACAAGATTCTTGACGAAACCGTATTTTATATCTGACAGGTCAGATCTTCCGATAGCAATAGGCACACAAAAAAAAGGTATATTGTTAACTGCATTAAATGTCCCATCGATCGGATCAAGCACGAATGTAAATTCGGGATTTTTTCCTCCAATCCTTTTTTCACCCAGTTCCTCACTTACGAACAGCATCGACCTGCCATCATCCTCAAGTACTGACAGGGCTGCATTCTCTGCCACTTCATCAATTTTTTCGGTTGGCGTCCCGTCAGCTCCAATTCTGAGTGTTACTCCCGATTCAGGTTTTCCGATCAGTCCCGAAACTGCCTTTTTTATTTCGGATGTTACATCATTGCACAGGTTGAAATATTGGGATTCAGTCATGTTAATTTTATCTCTTGGAATTTTCTTTTCTTTCATTTGAGTAATCTGTTTTCTAAAATATTTTTGACCCGAACAAAGCTTGGAAGATGCAATTCCAGTTTATCAGGGGACAACTTTTCAAGCACATTAAAGGATCTTTTGCCCTTTTGATAGGCATTGGAACAATTACGGGTTGCATGGGATAAACTTTCATTAATTTCTTGACGAGATCTCAATTCCAAGTCAACTAATGGTGGTAACGCATTTATTTGAAGGTCGCTCCCGTAGTGATTGACTAATGCATCTCGATCCGCAACGATCCAAGTTTCCATGCAAGTTGTCATAAAAAGCACTTGATCATTTTCTGAACCAGATGGTTTATCCCACCCATCTCGTTCTTTTAAATGGTTCCAGGGTTCATTCGAATCTTTCAATATATTTTCGCTGTCTATTAACATAGCTACGTAGTCAGAGTTGCTCTTATTTGCATGAGCAGTCTGAAAATGTTTGAATGCTGACTCTCTTCCCCCACAAGAAACGAGCTTTGGCATCTTACCTTTAAATCCACAATTTTCGAGCAGTTTGCTGAATCCTTTACGACAGAGTATGTGAAGTTCTCCTCCTTCAATGTAGATGGTTTTTTTCACCAGCGTGTGCCTCCTAGCGACCCTGAATCCACAACTCTCCAAGCCGATATTTCTCTAGCCAGACCTTGAGATCCTCTTCCTTCAATCTTTGAATTGAAGTACATCCATTGTGCTTTTCACAAACCAATACAACTTCCGGTCTTTCAGTCATGGCATTTATAATGATATCCGAGTGTGTTGTAACAATTAGCTGTGTGCGTTTAGAAGCAGCTACTAAATAATCCGCCAGTTTTGGGAGAATGTCGGGATGCAATCCGAGTTCTAGCTCCTCGATACAAATGAGAGATGGTGGTTTTGGATCACATAAGATAGCAAGCAAACAAAGATAGCGCAACGTGCCATCTGACAAACGTGTAGCTGGAATCGTAAACTCGTTCTCTGTTAAGAATACCTGAACTGTGCCACCTTCTATCTTTACGTCGAAGTCACTCAAGTTTTCGTATAGTTCACCAAGCCCCTCCAATATTTCCTTCTTAGCTTTTGGGTGTTGCCGCATCCTGTTTAGAAATAACCCCAAATTGGAAAAATCCTCTTCCAGTCTGTCATTTCGCATGTCAGCTTTCTGTGGCTCTCTGAATACTGTATTCCTCCCGAAAGACCATTCGCGATAAATACGTATACTCCCATAAACATCTGCCAGATATGAAATTTCTGGGTAATGTTCCGGGTCACGGCGTTGAGATAAGATAGAAAGTGTCGGATCAATTTTCTCTTTTGTTAATTGGCGTTTTGTTCCGTCATTTGTATTAACGATAGGATTACCACCTTCGAAATGGTAGTAAAAATATGGGCGTTTTTCACCACCATAAGCGTATTCATTCTCGACTGTCTCATCATTTAGCTGGAATCTCCCATTCTCTGAATAAAAAGAAAGTAAATGAACAAGTGATTGTTTTCCTTTTGGATAACTAACAACTACTTCGATGGTTGCAGTACTGTCTCGTTTTCCTTTCCAAATCCACTCTGAAGCACCACCACCTTTCCGAACCACTGCGCCAATATCCATAGGTGTTGCACGCATTAATGCCACTGCCTCAATCAAATTTGATTTTCCCACACCGTTGATACCGATAATGATATTCAAACTTTTAAGATCTATAGATGTAGTTTCAGGGCCAAAGGACAGGAAGTTTGTTAACTTAATAAGTTGCAGTAACCCTTTATCATCATCGGGAGAACTTTGTGTCATTATTCATTCCTTCGAAATGTTCGATCTCAATTGCAATATAT
>Ga0172370_10002978_pt1 | contig 23879 bp, 13 predicted proteins | sample LakKiv5m_FD_114538 | JGI IMG/M metagenome (GOLD analysis project Ga0172370, IMG submission 114538) | Freshwater microbial communities from Kabuno Bay, South-Kivu, Congo - kab_022012_11.5m | ecosystem: Environmental > Aquatic > Freshwater > Lake | place: Democratic Republic of the Congo...
CGCCGTTCGTCAATCGCTACACCGAGATCATGCTCGGCCTGACGTTCGCGCTCGACCGGATCACGGCCAGCATCGACCGCTCCGTCAGGACGCCCATGTCCGCCGCGGCCAGGCTATGAGCCCCTCCGCGGGCCGTCCGAGGCGGACACATCGGGATCGCTCGTTGGTTGTTTTCTTCACGAAGGAGAAGGGAATGAAGTCGAAGGTGATGATGACCGCGCTCGCGTTGGTTGCGCTGGCGCTCGGCTGCGCAGAGGAGAGGCCCGCGATCAACCGCGTGCAGGCCAACGCCCTGAAGAAGGACTTCTTCATCGGCCAGGTCGTCAAGGACGCGCAGGGCAACCCGGTGCTCGACGACGCGAGCAACCCGATCTTCGAGTACCCCGAGTTCTACATGCGGGGCACGGTCATCGACGTCGGCTACGGAGCGCAGCAGGACGGCCTGTTCACGTCGACCTACGCCCAGCCTGTCTCGCGGATCCGCTGGGAGGTCACGGAGAACTTCCTCAACGCGCGCCTCGCGTACGAGCGCATCATCGGCACCGACGACAAGGGCAACCCCGTCGACGGCGTGACGAAGAAGCTGAAGCCCGTGCCCGACGGCCAGATCGTCGCGAGCTACGCCATCAAGAGCCACTTCGACATCAAGCGCGCGTACAACACGACCACCGGTGAGCCGCTCAACGTGGTCGAGGAAAACACGACCGATCGACTCTGGTTCGAGCGCGACTACTTCCGCGTCGACTGGTCGAAGAACTTCGCGACCGACGCGTACGACTTCGACACGCTGTCGATGATGGGCATCTACGGCGGTATCGAGTACGAAGCGCTGTCGTACACCGTCGACCCGAACCACCCGGACGCGCCGCACTTCGACGAGGCGGATCACTACTTCGACGTCACGAACAAGGTCTACGCGAAGCCCGGCGTCGTGGACCTGTCGAGCCTCGGCTGGGGCATCGACTCCTTCCCGGCTTGCATGCTCCCTGGCGAGTTCGCGGGCGGCACGGCTCCGGTCGGCAACTGCAACCCGATCGAGGTGACGCTGCGTCACTCGTTCAAGCGCGTCGTCGACAACGACTACGAGCCGATCGATCACGACGGCGTCCGCTTCCAGTACATCGGCGCGTTCAACATGAACGTGCGCTACGGATACGACCGCAACTACGGCATGGTCGACAACCAGTGGTTCCGCTTCATGGCGCGCTACAACATTTGGGACCGCAGCCACTACTACGACGATCCGGCGAGCATGACGGGCGAGGTCAAGTGCGCCACGTACGAGACGACCGTGGCGCCGACGAGCAACCCGATGGCGAACGCAAACCGGGACGACAAGCCGCAGGACGGCACGGCCGACGAGTGCCAGGCGGTCAAGGACAAGACGGGCGTGGGCGGATCGCAGTGCGACGTGTTCAAGGGCAAGTGCACGCTCCCCTACGTCAAGCGCGCGCACAAGACCATCCCCTGGTACATCAACGGCAAGAAGGACGAGGACCTGTTCGACGCGTCCAACTGGGCCGTCATCGAGTGGGACCTCGCGATGCGCACGTCGGTGCAGACCGCGCGCCTGGCCGAGTGCCGCCGCGCGGGTGGCGCGGACTGCGACAAGACCTTCCCCATGTGGCACGGCCAGCAGGACGACATCGACGACGCGCTCGGCATCGCCTACGAGGTCGACGCGTGCCGTCGCAGCAAGGGCTGGAGCGACGCGGCCTGCGACGCGCTCGTGGACGCCATGGTCGCCAAGCTCGCGGCCGAGCGGGCGGCCGTGCCGAACGACCCGGCCAATCGCGCGGGCATCGCTGCTATTAACAAGATGGCCCCGGTCATCGTGCTCTGCCACAACCCGGTCATCGACGCCGACTCGCCTGCGTGCGGTGCGCGTGGCCTCGCGCCGCGGCAGGGCGACCTGCGCTACAACAACGTGATGCACATCGACAAGCCGCAGGTCCCGTCGGCGTGGGGCATCATGGTCGACGCCGACGATCCGGTCACGGGCGAGAAGGTCGCGGCCAGCATCAACATCTGGAGCCACGTCACGGACATCGCGACGCAGCAACTCGTGGATCTCGTTCGCTACATGAATAAGGAGCTGTCGACCGAGGAGATCACGAACGGCAAGTACATCCGCGACTGGGCCGCGGCGGAGCGGCTCGCGGCAGGCGGTTCGGGTGCGACGCTGTCCCGCGAAGAGATCAACACCCGCCTCGCATCCGCGACGAAGATGAGCTCCAAGGCGTTCGCCGAGATGGCGAAGAACCCGATGCCCGCGGGGCTGAAGGCCGAGACGAAGGCCGCGCGCGACGCCATTCGCGACATCGCGGTTCGGGCCGACGTCCCGTCGACCTCACAGGCCGAGGTCAACGCTCGCATGAACGCGGCGCGTGGGACCGCCTTCGAGGCGCAGCTCATGAACCCCGCGATGGTGCAGCTCGCGGGTGTCCCCGGCAACATCCCGATCGCCGGTCCCATCGCCAACCGCGTGTCGGCGCTCGGGATGAACAACCCGAAGTTCCGGTCGCAGCTGCGTCACATGCGCGACAATGCGCTCGCCAAGCGCGGCGCGTGCATCCTCGACGAGGCGCCCGAGGCCTCCGCGCTCACCGGCATCGCCGACGCGCTCAAGCGCAAGTTCCCGAGGTTGGACAGCGAGACGCCGCTCCAGACCAAGCAGCGCTACGATGCCATGTTCCGCTACCTGAAGCGCCGCTACCACTACGCGGTCATCGCCCACGAGATGGGGCACTCGATCGGCCTGCGACACAACTTCGTGAGCTCGGCCGGCCCGCTGTTCTACCGGCCCCAGTACTGGCAGCTTCGTACCCGCAACGGGGTCGTCGACCAGGAGTGCATGGACGCCGTGGACGACGGCAGCAAGTGCGTCGGTCCTCGCTACTTCGACCCGCTGACGTCGGAGGAACAGGACCAGATGATCTGGATGTTCATGCAGTCGACCGTGATGGATTACCCGGGCGACGTGTCGCAGGACACTATCGGCCTCGGTGTGACGGACTTCGCGGCGGCGCGCCTGTTCTACTCGGACACCGTGTCGTACTACACGCGCGAGGACATCGAGGCCGGCTCGAAGATCGGGACGGGCATCTCTGAGACGACCGACACCTTCGGCGGCCTGCGTGGCATCCGCTACTCGGTCGGCGGCGGCGTGGGCGGCCCTGCCGAGTTCCACTATAGCCAGCTGCAGAACAACTACAAGGTCATCGACTACTGCTATGCCACGACGCCGAAGCAGCCGTCGTGGTGGAAGAAGGAGATCGACGGCGAGTGGGACGCCGTGCTCGACGGTCGTGTCGTGACCGTCGACGGCGCCGTGCAGAAGTGCCGGCAGATGGAGGTCGACTACGCCTTCTGGACCGACCAGCGCATGGACGGTGGCATCAACCCGTTCGCCCGCACGGGCCCGAATGTCTTCGATCTGAAGGACGGAACGCAGAGGCTGCGCGTGCCCTACCACTTCGCGACGGACCACTGGGCCGACACCGGCAACGTCTCCGTGTTCCGGCATGACAACGGCGCCGATCCCTACGAGCAGGCGCAGTTCTTCATCACCACGCAGGAGAACCGGCACATCTTCGACAATTTCCGCCGGAGTCGCACCTCCTTCGACGTGCGCGCCGCGGCCGATCGCTCGTTCTCGCGCTACAACGAGAAGCTCGTCGGCATCTCGGGCGGCATCGCATTCTTCACGACGATCTACCAGAACTTCTCGGTCAACGCCGGCTACACGTTCGACACGCTGTGGCCCTTCATCGTCAACGAGTCGGTCAAGGAGCAGATGATCGCGGCCACGGTTGCCTTCGATCACCTGACCCGCCAGCTCGCGCGTCCCGAGGATGGCCCGCACTATCTGCGCGCCGCGAAGTACGACGATCCGCTGATGCACTCCGCCAAGGATCCGGACGGCAACCCGGTCGGCAACTGTGGCGAGGACAACCCCGCCGCCTGCCCGCTCGTCGTGCCGAACGGCTCGACCGGCTACATGCGCGACATCGGCTTCGGCGGCCACCCGATCGAGAACGCGCTCGACAACTCCAAGGGCGACTTCGCGACGGAGTACACGCTCACAGCAGGCAGCTACTACGACAAGATCCACACGATCATCCACATGTCGCTGTCGGAGGACCGCTTCATTAGCCAGAGCCGCAACGACTTCTACGACGCCCGCATGCGCGCCAACGGCATGGCGGACATCGTGCCGGACGGCTATCGGCGCGTCATCGCGAACTCGCTCACGGGGGATCGTACGCTCATGGCGCCGCGGGCGGCGGCCGGCTCGAACGGCAAGGTGCTGCTCGACACGACGTCGGAGGACGCGGCCGATCCGGTCGCGAAGAAGTACCCGAAGCAGCCAATCGGCTGGAACTCGTGGTGGCCGAAAGAGGGGCCGCAGACCTGCTTCTCCGATCAGGGGCGCAACGTGTGCTACTCCTTCGACGGCGAGACGAAGTTCGGCGCGGCCATCCCCGCGAAGTCGGTGCCAATCGATCCGCAGATCGGCTGGGAGGTCCAGAAGTTCATCATCGCGTGGGTGCTGGCCTACATCCCGGCCAACGAGAAGATGCAGTGGCTCGATATGCTCCGCCTCTACAAGATGGGCGACGACAATGACCCCGGCTTCGAGGCGCGCGTCGAGTTCGAGCACCCCGTCTCGGGGCAGGTCTACGTCGCCCGCTCGTTCGGGACGGAGTGCCTCTTCGGTCAGGGTGAAAGCTGCACGGGCGGCAAGATCGCGCAGCGCGGCATCGCGGCCCGCGTGCTCGAGTACGCCAACGAGCTCGTCGCGAAGGGCTATCTGCTCGATGAGGAAGGCTGCCCGGCAACGACGTACTACCCGAAGGGCTTCACGAAGCACGGGCGTCCGTGCCTCGTGCGTCAGCCCGACGGCCAGCCCATCGTGGTGGGCGACGCGGCGCTGGTTCAGATCGCGCCCGATGGCAACAATGGCAGTGCGCCCAAGACCTGCAACCAGAACGCTGCCCCCACCTGCACGCCGCTCACGGTCTACGACAACCGCTTCGCGTGGCAGCTCGAAGGCTACAAGTCGGTCGTCGACTACCTGTGGGACGCGCTCGACGCGTACAAGCTTCGTGGCCCGCACAAGCTCGGCCTCTATCCGTAGAGCCACTCCCGCGTGGGCCCGAGGCTTGATACGCTCGGGCCCATGAGCACGCCCCCCTCTCCGTCCAACCCGCCCCGTCTCCTCCTCATCGATGGCTCGCACGCGATCTTTCGTGCCTATCATGCGCTGCCGCCCTTCTCGACCTCGAAGGGCGTGCCGGTCAACGCGGTCTTCGGCTTCACGAACACGCTGCTGAAGCTGCTCAAGACGCACACGCCAGACTACTTCGCGGTCGTGTTCGACTCGCTCGCGCCGACCTTTCGCGACGATCTCTACACCGAGTACAAGGCCACGCGTCCGCCAGCGCCGCCGGATCTCGTGCCTCAGTTCCCGCTGTGCTTCGACGTCACCGACGCGCTCGGCCTTCCGCGGCTCGTGCTCGACGGCTACGAGGCCGACGATATCCTGGGCACGATGGCGCTGCGCGCGCGTGCGATGGGCATCGACGTGACGATCGTGAGCTCAGACAAGGATCTCATGCAGCTCGTCCGTGACGGAGAGTTGGGCGAGAGCGGCGCGCGTGGACCCGCGATCCGACTGCTGGACGAGATCAAGGGACGTACCTTCGACGAGGCAAGCGTGCGCGAGCGCTGGGGCGTGCCGCCGTCGGGTATCGTGGACCTGCTCGCGATCATGGGCGACAGCGTCGACAACGTCCCGGGTGTGAAGGGCATCGGCGAGAAGGGCGCGAGCAAGCTCGTGGCCGAGTTTGGCGCTCTGGAGGCCATCTACGCGCGCATCGAGGAGGTGCAGCCCGAGCGGATTCGGCGGCTGCTGCTCGAGTCGAAGGACAGCGCGGTGCTGTCGAAGACGCTCGTGACGATTCACCCCGAGGTGCCGGTCGACCGCACGCCGGACTCGCTCGTGCGCTCGGCCCCGGACAGGACGCGGCTCACGGCGATGTTCCGGGAGTTGGAGTTCAAGTCGCTGCTGCGCGAGTACTTCGTCGAGACGCCCAGCGAGGCAGGTACGCAGGCCGCGAGGCACGACACGACGCCCATGACGTTTCGCCTCGTGACCGACCTCGCTGAGCTTGGCGCGTTCGTCGCGGCCGCGCGACAGTCGGGCGCAGTTGCCGTGGACACCGAGACGACGTCGACCGATCCGATGCTCGCGCGTCTCGTCGGTGTCTCGCTGGCATTCGAGCCGACCGACGGCGTCTACGTGCCCGTGGGCCACGACTACGCGGGGTGCCCGCAGCAGCCACGCTGGGAGGAGGTACGCGCGATCCTGGCTCCGATGCTCGCCGATCCGGCCGTCGCGAAGTACGGCCACCACCACAAGTACGACCAGATCGTGCTCGAGCGGCATGGCGCGCCCGTGCGGGGGCTCGCGTTCGACACGATGCTCGCGAGCTACCTCGTCCATCCGGAGAAGTACGCGCACTCGCTCGACAACGTCGCGCTCGATCGGCTCGGCTACAAGATGGTCGCCTACGGCGAGGTCACGGGCAGCGGCAAGGATCAGGTCACGTTCGATAAGGTGCCGATCGACGTGGCCGCACGCTGCTCGGCCGAGGATGCCGTGCTGACGCGCCGACTCGCGGACGTGCTCGACGCGGCGACGAAGGAGGCGTCGGTCGACCGGGTGCTACGGGACATCGAGCTGCCGCTCTCGGGCGTGCTCGCCCGCATGGAGATGGCCGGCGTCCTCGTGGACGTGGGCGTGCTCGCCGGGCTCTCCGCGTCGATGACCGAGACGATGACGCGCCTCGAGGCCGAGATCCACGCGCTCGCCGGGATGACGTTCAACCTCGGATCGCCCAGGCAGCTCGCCGAGGTCTTGTTCGACACGCTCGGGCTCAAGGGCGGCAAGCGCACGAAGACGGGGTTCTCGACCGATCAGAGCGTGCTCGAGCAGCTCGCGGCGGACAACCCGATCGTCGGCAAGCTCCTCGAGTGGCGCCAGTTCAGCAAGCTGCGCGGGACCTACACGGACGCACTGCCGAAGCTCGTCAACCCGCACACGGGACGCATCCACACGAGCTTCAACCAGGCGGTCGCGGCCACAGGGCGACTGTCGTCGACCGATCCGAACCTGCAGAACATCCCGGTGCGAACGCCGGAGGGACGTGCCATTCGTGAGGCGTTCATCGCAGAGCCCGGGTGCGTGCTGCTGAGCGCCGACTACTCCCAGATCGAGCTGCGGTTGATGGCGCACATGGCGGGCGAGGAGGCCATGATCGCGGCCTTCCGGCGCGGCGATGACATCCACCGGCAGACCGCCGCCGAGATCTTCGGCGTCTTTCCGGAGATGGTCACGAAGGAGCAGCGCTCCGCCGCCAAGGCCATCGTCTTCGGCATCCTCTACGGCATGGGCGCGCAGCGTCTCGCGCGCGAGATCGGCGTGTCGTCGAAGGACGCACAGGCCTTCATCGGGCGGTACTTCGCGCGCTTCTCGGGGGTGAAGGGCTTCGTCGAGCGCGTCATGTTGGACGCCAATGAGCGGCAGGAGGTTCGCACGCTCTACGGCCGGCGGCGACCGCTGCCCGATCTGGCGAGCTCGAATCCGATGGCGCGCGCCGCAGCGGAGCGAATCGCGGTGAACTCTCCCGTACAAGGCACCGCCGCCGACGTCATCAAGCTCGCCATGCTCCGCGTGGATCGGGCGCTCGCCGAGGCGGGTTCCAGGGCCCGCATGCTGCTGCAGGTCCACGACGAGCTGGTGCTTGAGGTACCCGAGGCGGAGGTCGCTCGAGTCGCCGGGCTCGTGTGCGAGGCCATGGAGGGCGTCCTTGCACCCGACGGCCCCTTCGCCGTACCGCTCGTCGTGGAGTGGCACGCCGGGTCGAACTGGGCCGCTGCGAAGTGATAGCCCCCCCTTGCACGGCGCACCGGGCGTGCTATTTGGCGACTGCACGCCGCGCCATGTCGGCCAAGGACTCCCCATGTACCGCCGCATCGCCTCGGTCCTCGCGACCTTCGTTGTCTTGTCGCTGACCACAGACGTGCTCGCCGAGCCACCTGCGTCGAAGCCCGCGGGCGCCAAACGCCCTCAGACCGCGCTGACCTGGCACGGCCACGCCGCGTTCAAGATCGTGACGCCCGCGGGGAAGATCCTGCTCGTCGATCCGTGGCTCACGAACCCCGCCAACAAGACCGGCGCCGATGATCTGGCGAAGCTCGACAAGGCGGACCTCGTGCTCGTCACGCACGGGCACGGCGACCATGTCGGCGATGCCGTCGCCATCGGCAAGAAGACGGGCGCCAAGCTCGTCGCGACATTCGATCTCGGCCACGCGCTCGTGCAGGCGGGCTTTCCGAAGGCGCAGTTCGGCTACGAGACGACGGGCAATTTCGGCGGCGAGATCGAGTTGCTCGGCGGTGACGTCAAGGTCGCGTTCATCCCGGCCGTGCACAGCTCGGCCGTCTCGCAGGGCGAGGGAGCGGTGCACGAGGGCGGCAACCCCGGCGGCTTCCTCATCACCATCAGGGGCGGGCCGACCCTCTACCACACGGGCGACACCGACTTCTTCTCGGACATGGCGCTCGTGCGACAGTTCCGCAAGGTCGACGTCCTGCTCGCCTGCATCGGCGACCGCTTCACGATGGGCCCCGACCGCGCCGCCGAGGCCACGAAGGCCGTCGCGCCCGCCACGGTCATCCCCATGCACTTCGGCACGTTCCCAGTGCTGACGGGCACGCCGGAGGCATTCGACAAGGCGCTGAAGAAGGTCAACGCGAAGGCGAAGCTCTCGGTGATGAAGGTCGGCGAGACGGCCCAGCTATAGCGAACCGCGCCCCGCCTAGCGCTTCTTGCGCGCGCTCTCGCTCTGCGCGACGGCCTGCGCCTTGTCCCATTGCGCCAGCAGCTTCTGAAGCTCGCCCACGCGAGCGCGCAATGCCTCGGCGCTCGGCGCGTCGAGGGTGTCGACATCGAGCCTGTCGAAACGAATCGTCAGTCCGTTACTGCTCAGGCGTAGACCCTTGGCCTGCGGCTTGCGAGATCCCGCAAAGAGCCTCTTGACCCGAAGGCTGAACGCCGCGGCGTCGCACGGGTCCGCTCGAAACTGCTCAAGCAGCTTGCGCACATCCCGGCGGGGGTTCTTTCGCAGGGGTGCGACCAGCAACACGGCATGGGTCAGCGAGAAACCATCCTTGCCGACGCTCAGACGCACGTGCTCCGGCAGGTCAAGATAGCCTGCGTCGCGCGTGACGGTCGCCTCGTCGACATCGAGCAGCGCCGCGATCTCGCGCTTGTTGTGCCCCGCCCGGAGCAGCTTGGCGACGGTCCAGATGCGATCGAGCGGCTTGACGATGCTGCGCGCGTAGTTGTCATGCCAGGCAACACGGTGCGCCTCGGGCACGGTCAACTCGGGTCGGATGATGGTGCGGATCGCTGTCCAGCAGTTCAGATGTGCTCCGAGTACCCGGCCATGGCCGCACACCGGGTCGTAGCGCCCCGATTCGTTGGGCCGCACGATGATCGCGTTGATCTGGCCGTTCCGGTTCATGTCCTCGGCGAGCGCCTCGATCTCGTGAGTCGCCCGTGTCGCGAAGGGGCAATTGTCCATGTCAATGAGGTCGAGGAGCAGCATGACCTCCTCGGCCACCACATCGGGCCGCAAGGGCAACCGTGGCTCCTTGTCCGAAGCTGCTGCGCGCCCCCGCAGGCCCCTGCCGCGACCATCCAGAACCTCGTCCTTGCCAAGCATGGGCTCCTCCACCTCACGTTGCGACCGGACATTCGCACGACTACGGTCGCTCGTCATCTTCGTGGCGACGAGCGGCGAGGTGTATGCACTATGGGGGGTGTTTCGGACGCAAGTGCTTGTTCTTAGGGGATCTGATCCCCGAAATTGCGCGCGCAATTTTTTGCCGATGCGCCCGCCGCGGGGACGCCGTGGCGCTGTCAGCCCACGCGCTCCAACACCGCCGCCGCGCCAAGGCCCCCTGCGGCGCAGATGCCCAGCACCGCGTGCTTTCTTCCCGAGCGGTGCAGCTCGTTGCACATCGTCGTGACCATGCGCGCGCCCGTCGCGCCGAAGGGATGGCCGAACGCGAGCGAGCCGCCGTGCACATTCAGGCAGGCAATGTCGACCACACCCACAGCGTTGGCTCGACCGAGCTGCGCCCGCGCGAAGGCGTCGCTTCCGAGCATCTTCACGATGCCGAGGACCTGCGCGGCGAAGGCCTCATGCAGATCGACGAAGTCCATCTCGGCGAGCGTGAGACCCGCGCGATCGAGCGCCTTCGGGATCGCGAAGGCAGGGCCCATGAGGAGCTGATCGGCCGGATCGATGCCCGAATACGCCCAACTCGACAGGCGCGCGAGCGGCCTCAAGCCGAGCGCCCGGGCCTTGTCTTCGCTCATGATCAGGACACAGGCCGCGCCGTCGGTGAGCGGGCTCGAGTTGCCGGCCGTGAGGGTGCCCTTGCGCGAGAAGACCGGGCGGAGCTTGGCAAGCTGCTCGATCGCCGTCGTCGCGCGCACCATCGTGTCGGCGTAGACCATGTCGCCCGAGGGCGTCTTGACCGGCACGATCTCCGGCTCCAGCAGGCCGGCCGTCACCGCTGCCGCCGCGCGATGGTGCGACCGCACGGCGTAGGCATCCTGCGCCTCGCGCGAGATCGCGTGTCGCGTGGCCATCTCCTCGGCCGCCTCGCCCATCACCTGCCCGGTCGTGCGCTCCGCGATCCTCGGCATCTTCGGCAACACCTCGGACAGCGGCACCAGCTGCGCGAGCACGCCGAGCACGTCCGCCGGTGAGGCCTTGCCGAAGGCGAGCGGCGCCATCGCGTGCACGACCTTCTGCGGCAGCTTGATCTCGGCGTTGCTCGTCGAGTCGGAGCCACCCGCGATCATCACCTCCGCGTCGCCGCGCTCGATCGCCGAAGCAGCGGCCGTGATGGCCTGCAAGCCCGATGCACATGCGCGCGTGACGGTCATGCCCTCGACCCAGGGCATGTTGAGATCCAGCGCGATCTCCCGCGCGACGTTGGGCGCAAAGCCAGGCAGGATGACGCCGCCCCACACGATCCCCTGAAGCTCATGGCGTGGCAGCCCCGTGCGATCGAGCAGACCCGATACCGCCGCGCCCCCAAGGGCGATGGTGTCGAGCTTGACGAACTCACAGAACGCCTTGACGAAGGGCGTGCGCACCCCGGCCACGATGACGGCGCGTCGCGCGCGCTGTGGCTCGGGTGCGTCGAGCGCGAGGTTCTGCGTGGTCGATCTCCGGGTAGCCATGGTCACGCTCCGATGAACGCGCCGCCGCAGACGCGCAGGATGACGCCGCTGAGCCCCGAGGCCGCGGGAGTGGCGAGGAAGGTAATGGCCTCCGCGACATCCTGGGGCTGGCCGCCCTGCCCGAGGCTCGACAACCGGCGACCGACCTCGCGGATGGCGAGCGGGATCGCGGCAGTCAGGCGCGTCTCGATGAAGCCGGGCGCGATCCCGTTGACCGTGATGCCGCGTGGCGCGAGCAGCTTGGACTGCGTCCGAACGTAGCCCACGAGACCCGCCTTCGAGGCCGCGTAGTTGGTCTGGCCGACGTTACCGGCGAGCCCCGCGACCGAGCAGAGCACGATCACGCGCCCATCGTCGCGCAGCGCGCCGCCCTGCACGAGCGCCGTGTCGATGCGCACGATGGCCGTCAGGTTGATGCCGATCGCCTGATCCCAGGCTTCGGGTTTCATCTTCGCGAGCGTCTTGTCGCGCGTGATGCCCGCGTTGTGCACGACGATGTCCACGCCGCCATGCGTGCCCATGAGCGCCCTGGTGATCTCGCCGGGTGCGTCGGGCGACGACACGTCGACGAGCAGCACCGAGCCTCCCACCTCGCGCGCGACCCTGCTGCACAGCGCGTCATCGCCTGGCCGGTCGAGGCAGACCACATGCGCGCCCTCCCCCGCGAGCAGCTTGACCGTCGCCTCGCCGATGCCGCGTGCCGCACCCGTGACGAGCGCGACCTTGCCCTCGAGCGAGCGCACATAGCCATCGATGGCCTTCGTCGCGACGTGCGCTCCGACGCGGACGGGCTGCCCTGTCACGAAGCTCGAATGATCGCTCAGGAAGAAGCGCAGCGGCCCAGCAACGCGGGCCTCGGCACCGCGATCGACGACCAGCAGCTGGGCCGTCGTACCGCGCTTGCCGAGCTCCTTCGCGGTGCTCCTCACGAAGCCATGCAGCGCGGATTGAGCCGCCGCGGCGCTCGCCGTCGACATGGCCTCGGCCGGTCTACCGAGCACCACGAGGCGCGCGCACGTCGTCAAACGCCCGACGAGCGGGTGGAAGAACGCGTAGAGCGCGCGCAGCCCACCGGGCTCCGTGATCCCGGTGGCGTCGAAGACGAGGCCGTCGATCCGCGCATTGTCGTCCCGAGCCTGCCCGTCGGCGCCGCTCGCATCGATCTTCGTCGCAGGGCGTCCCCAGGCCTCGCCCGGCACCTTGAAGGCCGCGAGATAAGAATCGCCGGCCTCGACGAACGCGTTCGCCCCGCCGCGTGTGAGCGTCTCCGCGATGACGCCCGCGAGCTCGCCGCCGTCAGTGGTGCCCACGTAGACGGTCTCGTCCTGCATGGGTCGCTCGGTCCACGGGCCCTTCGCGCGCCGCAGTCGCTGCGGCATCGGGAGCGGGAGCCCAAGGGTCTTGATGAGCTTGCGCGCGGTCGGGTTGCCGCTCAGCTCCAGGAGGAAGTCGCTCATGTCATGCCTGCTTTGAAGGGCGGGCGCCCGGTGCTCTGCGCTCGCCCGCTCGGTTGGCTGGCTGCTACGGTCGCTCCACGAACGAGCCGGCGAGATAGGCCGGACCGCCCGGCGCGTCGCCGACCCACACGTCGTTGCCCACGACGTACAGGCCCACCTTTGCGGGCAGCGTCAAGGGCTTCGTGAACTTCACGTCGAAGGTCGCGATCCGATCCACGGCCCCGGCGAAGCGGGATCGGTTGATCCCCTCGAGCGCGCGGGCCATCGTCGAGAAGCCGTGCAAGATGGTGCTCTTGAAGCCAAACGCACGGGCGTAGGGGCGAATCCAATGCACCGGGTTGAAGTCGCCCGTGAGCATCGCGAACGCCAGGCCCGCGTGCTGTGGCAGCCGCCACCACGCGATCTCCTTCGCCGCCTGCGGCACGCGCACTGGCGTCTTTCGCTCGCCACGGTCAGCCTTGTCGCCGGTGTGCTTGGATCCAAGCGGCACGATGGCGTACAGGTGTGCCACGACGCACGCGGGCACGCTCGTCGTACCCGTGACCACGCGCTGGTGCAGGACTGCGCGCCGTCCGTCGTCGTCGATGTCCTCCAGGCGTGCGCTGACGCGAAGCGGCTCCCCGGCGGGGATGGGCGCGAGCAACTCGAGCCTGCAACCTCCGTTGAGCACCTTCTGCATCGGGTAGGGGATTCCACGCAGCGTCTGCGCGGCGAGCGGGAAGCCCCACTGCGGGAAGAAGTGCGCGGGCACTACGCCGCGATAGGACGAGGGATCGCCGCCCACGTGCTTGATGTAGTCGCGAACGAGGTCCTCCGCGCGGGGTCCTATCGTCTCGCAGATCTCGACGCTCGGCGTCACGAACGGGGCCTGCGGCTTGCCCTTGTCGATCTGCTGCCGGATGGCCGACCACGCGGTGGCGGCGAGCGACGCGATGACCGGACCTTGATGCTTGATGTGCTTGGTCGGGAGTCCCATCACGTCACCCCTGCCTGATGTCGCGGGCATCGTGAGTTCCGCGGGCCGCCGACTGCTCGTCGAGCGCCGCGAGCAGCCGCGCGCCGGTCGTGTGGATCTCGTCTGAGAGGTATCGCACGCGCGGCTCGCAGCGCTCGAGCCAGCGTTCCAGCACCTCTCGGCGATCGGCGTGGGCCTTGGCCTGATCGAGCAGGATCGTGCAAATGGCCTCGTCGGCGAGGATGCGCGTGAGCCGCTCCGCGTGCAGCATCGCGAACGCGAAATCGCGCTTCGGGTCCCAGTGCTTGAGGAAGGCGTCGGGCCACGTCGCGATCGGCCTTCCGTTGAGCGAGCGGACCTTGTCGGTCGCCGTGCGCGTGAGGAGGTGCTGCTGAGCCGCGAGCGAGATCACCTGCACCTTCGCCACGCGCCGCTCCAGCTCGTCACGCGCGGAGAGGCTGCGCCAGCGCGCCTGTGCGAGCTTGCTGACGAATGCCTTCGGGCCCTTGAGGATCCCGCCGATCGTGTCCTTCATCGCCATCAGCGCCTGAATCTGGCTCGTGCCCTCGTAGATCGGCATCACGAGCGAGTCGCGCAGGAGCTTCTCCGCCGGGTACTCCTTGATGTAGCCGTTGCCGCCGTGGACCTGCAGGCAGCGCCGCGCCAACTCCACCGACTTCTCCGCGCCGAGGTACTTGACGAGCGGCGTGACGCGACGCGCGTTGGCCTTGTGCCTGTTCGCGCGACGCTCGACGCGCTTGCACTCGACCTCGTCCGCGGGCGGCGTGAACCGGAGCCGGATCGACTCCTTCTCTCCGAGCTCCTGCTCCACCGCGCCGTAGACCGCGAGCGCGCGCAGGCCTTGCAGGTCGGTGCGCATCCCGTCGAGGTAGTCGGCGATCATCTCATGCTCGCCGATCGCCTTGCCCATCGATCTGCGCTCGGCCGCGTAGGCCTTCGCCAACCGGTAGGCCGACTCACCGAGTCCGATTGACTCGAAGCCGACCCCCAGCCGCGCGCTGTTCATCAGCATGAGCATGTACTTGAAGCCCTCGCCGCGTTCGCCGACGAGTTCGGCCGGCGTGCGATCGAAGCTCTGCGTGGCGGTCACGGAGCCATGGTGGCCGAGCTTCTCCTCGATGCGCTCGAAGGTGCTGTGCCACGTCTTCGTACCGTCCGCGTTGTCGTCGTAGGTCTTGACGAGGAACATCGACAGGCCGCCGAGGCCTGCCATCGGATCGTCGTGCGTGGCCTGGTCGCTCGGCTTGTTCTCGGTTCGCGCGATGACGAAGTGGTACTTTCCGTGGCCCGAAGTGATGAAGATCTTCTGGCCCGTGAGGAACCAACGGCCGGCATCGTCCTGCTCGCCCACGGCCCGCAACGCGGCCATGTCGCTGCCCGCGTCCGGCTCCGTGATGTCCATGCAGCCCCACGCCTTGCCCTTGATGATCTCGCGGATCTCCTTCTCGAATCGCGTCGACAGGAACGTCTTGTTCGCAGCGTCGAAGGTCGTCGATCCCTCCATCACGGAGAGGATCAACATCGCCATCGCGATGCCGCAATGGAAGCCATGGTGCGACATCACCGACACGTCCGCGCGGCCGAGCAGCTCGCTCTGCAGGAAGTACACCGTCAGCGGCGCGTTCATCCCACCGAACTCGCGCGGGACGCAAAGGCCGTGCACCTCGAGCTCGCGCAGCTTCTTGAAGATGCCGTCGAGACGCTTGGGAAAGCGCGCCTCTCCCTTCTCGAAGAGCACGCCCTCGCGATCGATCTCGGCCGCGTGAGGGGCGACCTCGTCGGCCACGAATTCGCCCACCATTTGGAGCGTGTCGCGATAGAACTCGACCGCGTCCTGGACGCTCGTGAAGCCACCCGGAGCGCCGAAACCCATCTCCGTGAGGCCGACGATCGGCGCCCAGTCGATGCCGCGCTCCACGTAGAAGCGGAGGTCGTCGTTGTCGAGGTAGAAGTTGCCCATGTCGTACCCACACAACCCTGGAGCGAACACGCCCGCGCAGCCCCCCTAGATCCAGCGCCCGGAGGCGTCAAGACCCTTTCCGACGCCCCGCCGAATCGATGATCTGGATCACCTTGCGCGCCTCTGTCGGGGTGTTGCCACCCCGCGGAGTCCGGAGCGGGCTACGTCGAGGTTGCGATGGCATCGCTCGCGGGCACAAAAGTCCGCCGGGACATCGACGCGCCGGGCACGGCCCGGACTCTGGGCAGGCATGGAGGAGACCATGGGCGGCGACACGAACGTACAGGGACGGCAGGAACCGCCCAAGCAGCAACAAAACCCGCCGAAGGGCTCGAACGCGAACGGTCCCATCAGGCAGCGAACCGGCCCGCGCGACGCACTCGTGGACGAGGTGCGAAAGACCCACGGCTACGACGATCAGAAGCAGGTGGTTACGCCGAACGTCGAGCCGCAGGTCGATGAGGATGAGAGGCTCACGCTTGGCGATCCCTCGGCCTACAACGCGCGCGACACGCCGCTGCTGCAGAAGTTTTTCCAGCGCGCGGTGGAGATCTTCAACGCGTTCGATGAGGGGAAGGTCGAGAGCCGAGCCGCCATGATCGCCGCGCTACGCGAGCTCGTGCATGTGTATGGCTGCACCGAGTTCGGGCCGCGCGCGCTCGCCGTGCTCCGGCAGTCGCGCAGCACCGAGGTCTTCCACGCCTGCATGGACTACCTCGAGTTCATCTACGAGGCGGGCGTGACGCCGGTCGACGCGCACTTGGTGCTCGCGGATCTGGCGCAGTGGCGCAAAAGTGGAGACGCCAAGGTCCGCCTGCGCCTCGAGGCGTTCGTGATGGCGCACCTGTCGCACCGCGCCGAGGCCGGGGAGCTCGACGAGATGAAGGCGCGCGGCCATCGGCATGGCGCGATCGAGCGCGACGCCGCCGACAAGGCTGCGAGGGGCCTGGAGGGCACGGAGCGGTCGTCGGTGGCGCCGGTCGTCCTCGGCAAGACCGTCTACTGGGATCGGGCGAGGCAAGAGGCGCTGACGACCGAGCCCTACGCGCTCGAGACGCTCGTCGCCGGGCTCTGGACGGGCGCGGACAAGGCCGGTGGCGCGCTCGTCGTGAGCATCGATGATGGCCCGCCCACGGCCCTGGCTGCCGCCCCGCGTCGCCTCGTGCTGCCCGGGCAACGCGTGCGCCTGTTGCGGGATGGCGCCGATGCGAAGGGCGACAAGACGCCGGCGCCCGTCGGGATCCGCGCGGCGCTCGAGGCCACGATCTCCGATGAGATGGAGCTGGAGCGCCAGACCGCGACCGCGGCGTTCGGGCAGACCGCTGCAGGTTTGAAGGGCGAGCGCGAGGCACGCAGCGCGGAGGAGCGCCTCGCAGTCGGGCAGGTGTGCGAGCTCGGCGCGGGCAAGAACGCGCAGGGCGAGGATCGACAGCTGCACGCCAAGGCGATCCCGCTGATGCTGCCGGGTGATTGTGCCGAACGGCACCTCTTCGTATACGACCTCTTCGCGTCCGCGAACGCCGGTGTCGTCGTCGAGGGCAAGGCCAAATCGCAGGAGCGGGAGCTCGTCGCGCACCACACAAAGCTGGTCGCAGACGGCGTCATCGAGGCCGCATCGTGGCGGCGCGTGCTGAGCTTCGACGTGGTCCCGCCGAAGCAGCTCGACGCGTGGCTCGGCGAACAGAAGCAGCAAGATGCGGAGCGATCGCGGCAGGCGATCGACCGGCAGTACGCGCTCTCCAACGCGGATCCCAAGGCGCTGTTGCAGCTCTCTCCCGCCGTGTTGGCATGCGCGAGCGAGGCCCAGCGCGTGCGACTCGTGGAGCGCATGGCGACAAGCGGCCTCGATCCGCAGTCGACGCTGCTGCTCATGGCCGATCTCGGATCGACGGGCTTCCCGGCGCTGCTTTCGCACCTCGTGCAGACCGGGCACCTCGGCGCGGCGATGGCCTTTCTTGGTGAACAGCCGGCGATCGCGCTGCTCATGTCGCAGCTCGCGGGCGAGTGCGGGTTCTTCAGCGGTACGACGCACACGCAGGTGGACTACGGCGACGACGGGGTCTCTCGCCTCAAGACCGTCCAGGACCCGGTGCGGATCCAGGTCGCGGGCAAGGACGACTACGGCGCCAAGGAGGTCGGCGGCGCGTGGCTCAAGGCCGTGCCGGTCTCGCGCGGCATGGCGGACGATCTCATCGATCAGGTGCAGATGGTCCACGATGAATTCAGGGCCAACACGAAAGCGGGACGACAAAACCTCGCCGGCGGTGTGGCCAACGGCGTGATGGACTTCTTCGTACAGTCAGGCATCGATCTGTCGCGGATGGTCGCGCACCCGCAACAGACCGCTCAAGCGCTCGGCGTGCTCCTGCAACACCCGTCGCTCGCGATCGAGGGCATGAAGCAGGCCCTCGCGGCCGAGTGGGAGGCCATCGCAGAGGCTCACGCGCAGGGCGAGGCGACCGGCGACTGGGCGAAGTACCACACGCTCATCGGCAAGAACTCCGCCGCCATCGCGACCGTGATCCAGGGGTTGTCCAAGCTGCCGGCCATGGCGAAGGGCCTGGTGCAGGTGGGCAAGGGCACGATAAACCTCGGCAAGGAGGTGCTCCGGCTCGGCCCCCGAGGGATCGCGCGCCTCATGCGCGAGCTGCTCGCCACCTCGAACACGAGCCGCAACGTCGTCGGCGTCGCGAAGCGCGGCAAGCTCGACGCCGCCAAGGTCGAAGCGATGGCCGCGAAGCTGGAGGAGATCCTCGAGGCGGGCAAGAAGCGCGCGGCGGACGCGGTTGCCGGCAAGAAGAAATTCGATCCGGTCGAGCATTTCACCTACGAGCTCGACGCGACCCAGCACAAGGCCGCCCTCGCGCAGATGAGCTTCGAGGACGCCAAGGCGCTCGTCGCGCGGCTCGGACCGAAAGCGACGCCCGAGATGCGGTCCGCGCTGATGCGCCAGTATGGGCGCGCGTCCGTGAAGGGACACCTCGAGATCGAGCACGCCATGGGGCAGGTTGCGTGGAGCAAGGACTCGACCGAGTTCCTCACGCAGCTGTACGACAACGGCTTCTTCTCCTCCGCGTCGGAGTACACGGTGATGCTCTCGGAGGCACCCGACGAGCTCATCGAGCTGCTGCGCATGTCGGTCACGAAGGGCGGATTCACGCACGCGCAGAGCGTCTTCCAGAGCAAGATCGCGCACCGGCTCAAGGCATCGACGGGATCGAAATACCGCGGTCTGCGGGGGCAAGTGCAGGAGGACGGAATCGACGGCGTCACGCGGATCCGCGCGGAGGCCGAGGCCCAATCCAAGGCTCGGATGCTGGAGAAGAAGGGCAAGGCGAAGCTGGAAAAGAACGCGCCCGACGCGAAGAAGGACGCGAAGCAGAAGGCCAAGAACAAGCACGACAAGAAGGCGGACCCGGACGCCCAGGAAGACGTCGCGGCGCAGGTGGACGACAAGGGCGTCAAGAAGATCAAGAAGACCGCCGTGGTGGCCTACGGGGACACCGACGTGCGGATCGGGTCTGCGGGCCAGGGCGAGAAGGTCCTCATCCAGGAGCGCGTCGTAGGCGTCAGCGGCGAGGAGACGACCACGGGCGTGAAGTTGCCCGACGAGCGGGCGTTCTCGCAGCACGTCAAGAGCGTCGGCGGCAAGGACCGGGGGCACGACGGCGAGGCCAAGGTCATCGAGAGCATCGAGGCGCGGATCCGGGCCTCCGGTGCGAGCCCGGGGCAGATCCGGGGTCACGTCCGCGTCTTCAGTGAGATCCCCTGCTGCGCGTCCTGTCGCGCGGTCATCGCGGCGTTCCGGCGCAAATACCCGAACCTGATCGTGACCGTTCACACGGGCTTCTGACGGGCCTACTTCGCGGGCGGCAACACCATGTGGTTGACCGCTGGCACCTCGCGCAGCGCTGCGATGAGCGCGCCCTGGTCCTCCGGTGTCTGCTCGGCGTAGTACGTCCAGGGCATGATGTAGAGATCGCGGCCATCCTTGCCGGTGCCCTCGAAGATCGCGCGCCGCAGATCGGCATCCGCATACGCGCCCACACCCGTCGCCTTGTCCGACGTGATGTTGGGCGTGACGACCTTGCCCTTGCCCGGCACGTCCCACACGTAGCCTCCGGCGAGTTGGTGACCCGCGATGGTCTGGCGACGCTCGTCGAAGGTGTCGTGGCAATCCTTGCAGCTGCCGACCGCGAGCAGCCACCTCCCGCGCGCGAGCTTCTCCGCCGGCTGCGGAGGGGCTGGCGTGTCGACGGGCTTCGGCGCGGCCCGAACGAACATCGAGACCGGGAACTTCACCTCGGTGGGCGGTGACACATTCTTCACCGGCGTGAGCGTGCGCAGGTACGCGATGATCGCGAGCGCGTCGGCATCGGAGAGGTGCTCGCGGTAGGTCGCATAGGGCATCATCGGGAATAGCACGCGTCCGTCGCGGCTGATTCCCTCACGCATGGCGCGGAGGATCTCGCCGTCCGTCCACTTGCCGAGGCCCGTCTCGAGATCGGGCGTGAGGTTCGCGGAGCGCAGCGTGCCAGGGAAGTCCGCCATGGCGAAGATCCGACCGCCGCCCAGCGTGCCCTCGACGATCGGCTCCCCGGGGGAGGCCTCGTCGACCTTGGAGTGGCAGCCCATACAGACCGCGACGTTGTGCGCGAGGTAACGACCTCGTGCGACGGCCTCCGCGGTAGTCGGCGCCTTGACGTCCGCCGCGGGCCGCACGAGCGGCAACAGGACGTAGAAGCGCGTCGCGAGCACACCCGCGCCCAGTGTGATGACCAAGACGATGCCGATGAGGATAAGCTTGACCCACTTCACGGTGATCTCCTGAGCGTGCGCACGAAGCGCACGAGTTGGACCATCTGCTCTTCCGACAGGGTCTTGTTGAACTCGGGCATGCCGCCCGCGCGCCCCTTCATCAGGGCGTCCCGGATCTCGGCGTCCGTGATGCTGTCCTGGAATGCGGCCAGCGTGAGATCGCGCGGCGGCTTCTGTGTCTCGGTGGGGATGCCGCCCTTGCCTTCGGGCCCGTGACAACGCGCACACACGCCTGCGAAGACAGCGCGCGCCTGTACGTGATCGGCGTCGGACTCGCGGCCTCGAGCGCAGCCGTTGCTGGCCAGCGCGCACGCGCAGAGACAGATCGCGACGGGCAGCAATCGGACGCGGCGACGCGGGAGCAACGGCATGGTCGGCCTCGGGCTGGAGACCCGGTTGTCGCCGGTGACGCACCGAGGTCAAGCCCGGAACACGAATGTGACCGGACGGAAAGGCGGATCGTCGCCGCCTCCACCCTCTTCCTGTGGACTGACGCGGCGCAGCCTACGCTGATTGTCGCGTGCGCAGCCTCAGCTCGTCGCCTTGTTGACGCCCGGGCTGCCGCATTAGGGTCCGCGGCGGCTGACGTTCTCGAGCGCCGGCACTCGGCCGAGGGATCCTTGACCCGCACCGCTCTGACCACCTGCACCGCGCTGCTCCTGCCGTGTCTGCTGCCGCTGGCACGCGCCGACGCAGCGGACGCGCCGGCGCCGAGCGCGCTGTCGGCGACGCCTCGTGCCACGGCGGCGTGGTCGCACTGGCTCTTCGCGGCGCAGGAGTACCGCTTCCGGACGAGTGCGTCCACGCTCGGTGCCGGGGGGGCGCTGACCGATCCGGCGCCGCCGGACGAGCGGGATCAGGATCTGCGCCTGCTGCTCGACGGTGGACTGCGTCACCCCGAGGATCGCTTCGTCGCCGATCTCGCGATGGGACTGTGGTGGGACGTCGATGGTCACGCGCGGCGCGGTGAGACGGCCGCTCTGGCCTCGATGCGCGACGACGCGCCGGCGCGGCTGGAGGTCTACGCGCTCAAGGGGGAGCTGCGCCTCGGCCAGCGGTTGGAGCGGCTGCGGCTCGGCCGGCAGAGCGCGCCGTACGGTCGGGCGGCGACGTTCGACGGCGCATCTGGCGAGATCGTGATCCTGCCACGCGCGCTCCGACTCTTCGCGTTCGGTGGCCGCACGGTCCACTTCTTCGAGGCGGACGCGTCGCGCTTCGAGGACTGGCTGGGCTCCGTGGGCGTCACGGCGCGAACGGGACCGGACACGAAGGTGGAGCTCGACTATCGCTTCCTGCAAGAGGAGGTGTCGGAACCAGGAGGCGCGTCGCGCTCCGGTGTCTTGAACCACACGTACGGGCTGCGCGGGCAACTCCGACACGGCGAGTGGCTGAGGATGCGCGCGAGCCTTCGCGGAATCGACACGAGACTCGCCAACATGGCTCTGGGGGCCATCGCGACGCTGTCCGAGGCGAGCGCGGGTGCGTCGGTTGACCTCGACGCGCAGACCGTGACGCTGCGTGAGGTCAACGAGCGCGACGATCCCTACTACGCTGTGCTGGGGCGCGGTCCGCCGAACCTTAAGTGGCGGCTGGATCTGTGGAAAGCCCTCGAGACCGCATCGGGGACGTTCGCGGTGCACGCGGGCTGGAACGGCCGACAGATAGTGGCGGCCGACGAGGCGCCGCTCGCGCGCAGCTCCGGGCGGCTGTACGTCGAGGCACGCGCAGACGATCTGGGCACCCGGGGTCCTTTCCTTCGTGCCTCGCTCGAGAGCCACTTTGCGGGCTGGGATCCCACCTGTGACGGGCTCTTCGCACCGAGCCTCAGCGCCGGCTTCACCGCGCCGCGCTTCGACGCCGAGGTGGGGACCTACTATCAGCGCTTCAAGTACGACTACTACCGGGACGTGCGCGAGGTCGCGAGCGTCCGCACGACCTTCGCCGGTGGCTCCTTCAAGCCTCTGCGTTGGTTGCGCCTGCGCGCACGCTACGTCTTCGAGCGCTTTGATCGAGACCTGCACGCGGTCTACCTGACCGCCAGCCAGGTGCTGTGATGAAGCCGTTGCACCTGCACCGCCGCGCCTTGACGACCGCGGCGATCCTCGCAGTGGCGGGCCTGTGCTTGGGCGCTGACAAGCCGCGAATCTTCTCGCACGCGGCACACACGAACTTCATGCCGAGCTGCGCGCACTGCCATCCGAACGAGAAGGGGAGCGAGCGCCCTGCGCTGTCTTGGGGCGCGTGCAGGAAGTGCCACGAAGCCGGCGCGCCCACGCTGGTGCGCAGAGCCTCGAGCCGAAAGCTCACGATTGTGTTTGCACATCGAAAGCACGCCGCGTCGTTTGCGTGCAAGGACTGCCACGCCACGACGATCGCCGATGCTCCGCGCGCGGCCCAGACGAGCGTGACATATGAACAGTGCCGCGATTGCCACTGGCGCAAGCTCGCAGACTCCGCGAGGAAGGGCTGCGCCGCTTGTCACGGTGGCGAGATGCGCGAGCAGAAACCTAGTGATCACCGGGCGGGATGGACGCGCATGCACGGTCGAGAGGCGAACTGGCGCGACACGAACCAGCACGGCCAGGACTGCGCGCCCTGCCATCGCCGCAGCACCTGCACCGAGTGCCACATGACGCGACGCCCTGGCAGCCACACGGGCCTGTGGAGTACGCGCGGCCATGGCTTCAGTGCCGCGTGGGACGCAGACGTGTGCAAGACCTGTCACGAGACCGGCGCGTGCGTGAGGTGTCACCGGACAACGGCGCCGCTGAACCATCGCGGTGCGTGGAGGTCCACCCACGGGCTGGCTGCGCGCATCCAGACGAACGAGCACTGCACGGCGTGTCACAGCGCGGGTTGGTGCGCCGCGTGTCACAAGGGGAAGTAGCAGGTGGAGACGATCATGGTCCCAACGCGGCAAGAGCAGACACCGGTCGCGGCGTGCGCGCGGGCCCCACTGCATGTCGCGCTCGTGGTGATCGTGTGCACGGCCTCGGCCTGTGCTGAGCAGCGCCTCGGGGACGGACTGCCGGACACGATTACGTGTGGCAGCTGTCACGGCAGCGCCACGAGCGACGCGCCGCCAACATCGCTGTCCGGGGCGACAGAGACGAGCGCGCTTGGCGTCGGCGCGCATCAGGCACACCTGCGCGACGGCAAGATTCGGAGTGCGCTTGCGTGCGTCGAGTGCCACGTCGTGCCAGGCGCCGTGGAGGCCCCAGGTCACATCGATCCGCTCCCGGCCGAGGTGACGTGGGGTCCACTCGCGGCGTTGAAGGGCGCCAAGCCGACGTGGGATCGCGACAAGGCAACCTGTGCCGGCGTGTACTGCCACGGCGC
>Ga0172370_10002979_pt1 | contig 23876 bp, 28 predicted proteins | sample LakKiv5m_FD_114538 | JGI IMG/M metagenome (GOLD analysis project Ga0172370, IMG submission 114538) | Freshwater microbial communities from Kabuno Bay, South-Kivu, Congo - kab_022012_11.5m | ecosystem: Environmental > Aquatic > Freshwater > Lake | place: Democratic Republic of the Congo...
CAATAATCTGGGAATTCTGTCCTATTCCGTGCCCCTTTGCATATTTGAATATAATTTTAGCCTTTCCAGTTTTAACATACTCCTCGACAATTTTAGGCATTACTGCTTCCCAGTTAACATCAGATTTTTTAAGAAGAGCAATTGCCTCTTCATTGTAACCATTAGCAGCCGCGCAGAAAGGACATGAAAAATCAGAAAATTCAAATATAGTTATCGGGGCATCAAGATTACCAAGTACAGGCGCATCTCCTATCGTAAGATTAATCCCTACATCTTTATCCTTTAAAATCCCAAATCCTTGTGTAAATAATCCAACCATCGCAATAACGAATATCACGGCAGATATGCTCATTACTTTATTTGATGCTTTTCTATCTAAAAACTTGTCATTAACAATGCCCTTAATTTCATCTCCCATAAAATGCATTGTTAAAATTATTATTTAAATCTAATGAAAGAAAGCGCCCACACCGGGAATTGAACCCGGGTCTCTACCGTGACAGGGTAGTGTACTAGCCGTTATACGATGTAGGCATATTTTAATCTGTTAAAAAGTGTTTTTAAAGATTACTATATAACCTTAAAATAAGATTATCTCTTAAATCCTGTTCTTATAATAGCATTTAGTCTATCTTTACTCTTGGCAACTCTTTCAATATCCTCAGAAGTATATGCCCCGATCCTGGTTTTTTCAGCTTCCAGATAAGGAACTAACGCGTTAAAGAAACCTGCCCTTTCTTGCACATGCTCTTTAAATTGCCCATCATCAACTAATTGTAATTCATATTCCAAAGCCTTCAAACAACTGTCTGGACTTTCAGGAAGCTCTGTAAATTCATGATATTCATGGGCAACCCAAAATCTCTTTCTTTCCGTAGGAACACCTATAGAAACCCCAAATAACATAGGCTCATTTTTCTTTCCAGTCATTCTAAATGCAAAGTTTGGCAAGGCAAGATTAAGGTTGTTAGGCAGAACAAAATATTCAACTTGTTTTCCACCAAACTGAGCTATCCCACTTTGGTACCTGTTTAGAACAAAATCCTTTCTCTGTGCTGCAACATCACTTGGACTAAAACTTTTCATCAAAAACACAGAAATAAGAAACTTAAAAACCTTCCTACAATCCAGCTTCCTTTCTCAAAATATCTGCCTTATCTGTCTTTTCCCATGTAAATTCTGGCTCATCTCTTCCGAAATGCCCATAAGCCGCAGTCTTCCTATAAATCGGTCTTCTTAGATTAAGTCCATCAATTATATCTTTAGGTTTTGTAGGGAAATGTTTCTCAATCAAAGCAACAATCTTTTCATCAGATATCTTCCCAGTTCCAAAAGTATCAACAAATATAGCCATTGGCTTAGCAACCCCAATAGCATAAGACAATTGAACTTCACATTTATCGGCTAATCCTGCAGCAACAATGTTCTTGGCTATATATCTGCAAGCATAGGCCGCACTTCTATCAACCTTTGAAGGATCTTTGCCTGAAAATGCTCCTCCCCCATGTCTTCCCATTCCGCCATAACTATCAACAATTATCTTTCTCCCAGTAACTCCAGTATCTCCTTCAGGTCCACCAATTACAAATCTCCCCGTAGCATTTATATGAACCTTAGTTTCATTATCTAAAAATTCAGAACAAACAGGCTTAACAACTTTCTCAAGAATCTCTCTTCTTAATTCATTTTCATCAATAGTTTCTATATGTTGTTGTGCAATTACAACTGCCTCAATTCTTTTAGGTTTTCCATTATCATATTCAACAGTAACCTGCGACTTCCCATCTGGGCCTAAGCCCTTTATAATTCCTTTCTTTCTAACTTCAGCCAGTTTAGCAGTTAATTTATGTGCTAACATAATTGGAAGAGGCATTAACTCTTTAGTTTCATTACATGCAAATCCAAACATCATTCCCTGATCTCCTGCTCCTTGCTCTTTACTCTTATCTTCATTAACTCCTTGCGCAATATCTGGACTCTGTGCATGAAGAGAAACCCAAACTCCGGCGTCCTCGCAGTCTATTCCAAACCTTGGATCAGTATAACCGATGTGTCTTAAAGTATCCCTTGCAATCTTTTGTATATCTGCAAATCCTTTTGTAGTAACTTCTCCAGCAACATGTATACTCCCAGTTGTAGTTAAACATTCAACAGCAACTCTAGAGTAGGGGTCCTGTCTAATCAACTCGTCTAATACTGCATCAGACACCTGATCACATATTTTATCCGGATGTCCTTCTGTTACTGATTCCGAACTAAAAAAGTATTTATTCATAATCTAAATCAAAAAACCCTCTTTATAATATCTTCTGCACAAAATATTCCAATAGGAATATTTAAATATAACATAAAATAAAGATAATTATGAACTTCCCAGAGTTATCTGCAATAAAAGCAAAAAGAAACCAATTAGGAATAAAGCAGAATGAACTAGCATTAAAAGCGGGAGTTTCACAATCGTTAATCGCTAAAGTAGAATCAAACCAATTAATTCCCTCATATGATATAGCTAAAAAGATATTTCTAACTCTAGAAAGTCTCGAACACTCAAAAGAAAGAACATGTAAGGATGTAATGACTAAACATTTTATCTCAATCCAGTCATCTAAGCATATCAAAGAAGCGGTAGAATTAATGAAAAAGCACAATATCTCTCAAATTCCGGTTTTCAACGGAAAAAGAAACCAAGGAAGCATAAGTGAATCTGGAATATACGGCAAAATCACCGAAGGAATATCAAAAGAAGTTCTCTTATCTTCAAAAATCTCAGAGTTTTTAGAACCCCCATTTCCCACATTGCCAAGCTCAACCCCCTTATCAGTCGCCCTCCCATTATTAAAGACAATAAATGCTCTCCTTTTAACAGACAAAGACAACATTATGGGAATTATTACAAAGTCCGACGTCCTCTAGTTCGATTTTGTTATTATACACAAGTGACAACAAAACAAAGGTTTAAATAGCCATTATCTACTTAATTTCATGCACGAAACATCTGAAAAACCAAGAGTAGATATAAGACAAGTTATAACTAGCCCTCAATTTCTCGCAGGACTTTCTACAGCAATAAGAAACACAAGAGGTTCTGGATATGAAACACTAGTTAGGGGTTATGTAAATACAGATTCAGGAAGAGTTCTTTACCATCCAAAGATACAGATAGGATATAGAAAAGAAGTCGGCCCAGAACCAGTCAAAAACAGAGAGCTTATGGAACTAGGAAGAATAATTGGTAACGCACAAGGCGGAGCATCAGAACAAATAAGAAGAAACTTTAAACGGACAGAAGCACCATTTCCAAAATCAGAAGGAGTAGAATTTGTATCAGAACCAATAAACTTAGCAGAAAATCAATATCTCTTTGACGTACATACTCATCCAGCAGAATTATTTCTTCCGTCAAGAGCAGACATAAAAGACTTAAATAAAATAAGGCGAGATAATGCCGGTGCAAGAAACCAAGCCATAAATCCGATAAGTGCAATAGTAAGTGTTCCTCTTTGTGAATGGAGATATCCATTTCAAGTCCTATTTATCCAAGAAGATTCTAAAACGCCATTGGAAGAAGAATTAATTGAAGATTTTGACACTGGACGTTTCTGGAGCACCGCAAGACATTCTAATCCACATTACAACCAAGCAACGGCCCTATTTGACTTAGATAAAAGAGAATTAAGAGTGACATCCGCCCCATTCACTCTTTTTGTATAAAACAAGACAATCAAAATGCTTTTAAAGCACATTTGACTAATCCATTCATAAACAGATAAAATCAAGATGGCAAAGCAAAAATACAATCTAATAATATTTGGTCCTCCTGGAGCAGGAAAAGGCACCCAAGCAAAGCTTATTGCTGAAAAGCTTAAAATCTTTCACTTTTCAACAGGAGATGCATTCAGAAATGAAATATCCAATGGAAGCAAGCTGGGAAAAGATGTTGAGCAAATAATGAAAGGCGGGCATCTTGTGCCAGACCAGATAGTTATTGAAATAGTAAAGACTAATTTAAAAGAAAAAGCAAAATCTGGATTCATTTTAGATGGCTTTCCAAGAACACTTATTCAGGCAGAGGCGTTAGAAAAATTATTCGAAGAATTAAAAATAACTAATGTTAAAGTTATCAATCTTGGAGTTGACGAAAAAGAATTAGTAAAAAGACTTCTTAATAGGGCAAAGATAGAAGGCAGAGCAGATGATACAAAAGAAGTCATAGAAAACAGGATGAAAGTATATAACAAAGAAACAAAACCAATCTTGGATTATTATGACACTCACTCAGATTTAATCAACATAGATGGATTAGGCACAGTCGATGAAGTCCTAAAAAGAGTTCTTGAAGCATTGAAATAAACAGATTTATAAACCGTCTACAGATAAAAAACAGATGGACAATTTACAAACCATTGCAACAAGCACACAACAACCTCCTCAAGCTCAAAGAAAACTAACAGAAGAAGAATTAAATGCGGGAGCAGAACTAGCTTTAGAGTATCTTGGACAGTTATCAGAACAAAAATCATTCATTCCAAGAAATGCAAGGGAATTAGCTGTAATGGCTGCTGGAGCTTTAGGAATTTCAGGCGCCGAGGCGCTACAATACGTTTTAAGAATGCAAAAGAAAAATAGACAAGAAGATTTAACTAGATTAGGTTACAATCCCCATTAACTCTCCAGTAAATAATCGAGTTTTCACTCTAAAGTTTAAAATCACTTTTTCTACTCTAAAGTTCTCGGAAGGAATTATAAACTCAAATTAATAAAAATAATCAAGAAGTGAAAAAATGGAAGAGGAAATAATAATTTCAGGAAACATCCAAAACATAAAGAACACAAAGGAGATTGTTCTAGGATTATTAAACAAAATCTATCTTCTCAATGAAGAGCTGAATACTTTAAGGGCAGAAAACAAAAGAATGAGCCTTCTTCTTAAGCCTTGTAAACTCCCAGAGAGAGACATGCAGGTTATCTAGTTTTACTATAATTAATCTTAAATATCCAAGATTATTAACTGAAATATGTATGATTTACCTCAGAAAAAAGGATTTGTAATTGAAGCTCCGCTTAGATTTGGCGATGAAAAGAGGGTTTACGAAGCAATAATTCTATTTCCAAGACTTATCAAAGTAGCATATAAAATCGAGGAGGCTTTAGATGAGGGATTTGAGCTATCTAATCGTTCAATGTCAGACAGAATTCCAATAGTAGCATTTAAACGCGAACAAGATAATGTTTATCGTGCAGAATATCAGTTCAGAAACTCACAGTTAAGAAGAAGCAGATTCTCTTTAAGAAGGGCAGACGCAATTTCAATAGATGGAAAATTTGAATTCAACAGAGAAGGTTTCCCTGAATGCTTTTCATTTAAAGGACTATTATTCGTTAAAAGTAAGGATTCTCCCTTATTGAAACCAAAAACTGAAGAATCAGCCAATTAGTCCAGTTAAAATATCTTATTTATTATATATATTATATTTGGTTTAGTTTTATATACTCAAAAGTTATCTCCAACCTATAGCTTTTGCATAAAGCTTATTTTACAATCAAGATATCCGGGAAAAAGGAACCGAAAGCTAACAGAAGGGATGAGGCAAATGCTTAATTATTGCCCATCCGCTTGCTTCTGTATTACAATTTTCCCAATTCTAGAAGCAAACAAATAAAAACCCCTTAGAAATGAGATTTTAATGAGAAAATTGGCTATTTTGACTTTGGCTCTTGCAATGCTCTCTCCAGCAAGAGGTATAAATAGAGTTGATTTCAACAAAACAGATAGAACCCCTCTTGAATTAACTCATTCGTCTAATGAAACAGAACATTCGTACAATTTATCTCTTTCAGATATAGTAGAATTTGGTAAAGTAAAAGAAAACCAATTCTATCCTTTTGTCGCAAATGTCCAGAAAGGGCCAAATGATCAACCTCTATTTAACAACATCAATAATCCCCTGTATATCAAATCCGTTGCTGTTTCAGCCATAATCAGAAATCAACTCGGAAAAAAGGCAAGACATGAAATAAGAGATATCATAACACAAGAAATTGTTGGAGAATATGAAGCAGACATAAATTTTGACCCAATTATCCTAGGAAAAGAATACTCCCCAAGAAAACTTGATGCATTTAATAAAAACTACGAAGTAAGATGGACAGTAGGAAAACAAAATAATTTCAAAGAAATTGGAAGAATGCTTTTTGGTAAAGACGGAACGCGTGCTTGGATAAGATAAAATTAAGTTTTTTGATAGAAAAATTTATATACTCCCCAATCAAACAATAACCATGGAACTAGGAAAATATTTCGGGGCAAAGGCATCTTCTGATGCTGGTTGTTTTCACTGATTCTAGTTGTACTTCTAATTTAAATCTTGGAGCAATGGCTGACATGAAAGCTGATTATATTCATCTGTCCTAAAAATTCTGGACTTAAAAAATGCAAAGACATTGCTTTGGCGATAAAAGATAAAATAAAAGCAGAGATTATAGAAGTCAGAGGGGAAGATGTGCCTTATTTTGTTGAGTCTCTTATGAAAGAAGGAAAGGAGGCAATAGGAATAACTGGAGAAGATTTGTTCAAAGAATTTTCATTAAATAACACAAACGCGCAAATAAGAATAGCAGAAACAATCCCTTGGAAAGACGAAAATTTCATATTCGAAAAGCCCTCCTTGTGTCTTCTAGGTCCGAAGGATAAAAATATCTCAGATATGCCAAAAAAGCTTAGAATCTGTATTAACTCAAAATATAAAGAAATTGCAAAGAAGAAATGTCTTGGCATTTTAGAGAATAAAGGGTATAGAATAGAAAAGATATATGCTTCGGGAGCAACTGAAGAATTCTTCTCAAACAAATTAGTAGATTTAGTCATTGACATTGTTTGTTCGGGAAAATCCCTGGAAAAATACAACTTAAAAATTTATGATAAAATCTTTGAGTCAAATATAGTAATTATAAAAAAGAAAGAATCTCAAAAACAAAATAAAGAAGATACTGAAAAAAAGTTTGATGCTTCTAAAGTAGATTTTGATAAATTGGGACTCATCCCCACAATAATTAAAGACAAAAAAGGAAACATTCTAACATTAGCATATTCAAATAAGGAAAGCCTTACAAAAACATTAGAAACAAGACAAGGATGGTATTTCAGCAGAAGTAGAAATAAACTTTGGTTAAAAGGAGAGACTTCAGGAAATTATCAAGAAGTATTAGATATAAAGACAGATTGTGATAAAGACGCACTTCTATTTACTGTAAAACAGAAAGGAAATGCCTGCCACTTAGACAGATACAGTTGTTTCAATGAGAAGAAAAAATTTGACTTAGAAGCATTATATGAAAAGATAAAGGAAAAAATTAAAGATGAAGATAATAACTCTTACACTAAAAAGTTAGTCTCAGACCCAGAACTGCTAAAAAGAAAACTAATTGAAGAAGCCGCAGAAGTAATAACCGCAAAAGACAAAGGCAACTTGATAGGGGAATGTTCTGATTTAATCTATTTCCTTTTAGTCATAATGGCAAAGAACAATGTAACAATCGAAGATATCGAAAAAGAAAATTTAAGAAGAGATACAAAATAAAACCTTTATCTCCTAGGTTCCAGAAGCGTAAATCTACCATCTAACTGCCCCAAGATATAACCAACTTTAGCCGCAAGAGTAAGATCTTCGTGACTAACTCCTGCACGCATAAAACTAAGAGTAGATTCTATTTGACGTACATCAGCTCCTTGAGCAACAAGTTGTCTCTTAACTTCAATTGCTACTTCCTTTCCAGAATTATAAGCTTCCCTATAATCTCTATGCGCAGCTAATACTTCCGCTTTTGCTTCTCTTGCTTTTTGTCCAAAATATTGTAGTAAACTCATGTTATTTTTGAAATATGAACAATTGAAAATTGTAAAATTTTACTTAGTTGAATGTGCGCTCTGCCCACTTCTTGCTTCAACAGCAGCTTGTGCAGCAGCTAAAATTGCTATTGGAACTCTGAATGGACTGCATGAAACATTGCTCAATCCTATTTTATGACAAAACTTAACAGTTGTTGCTTCTCCACCATGTTCTCCACATATTCCCATGTCCATATCTTTCTTAACTCCTCTTGCTTTTGTAATTGCAATTTTCATCATATATCCAACTCCCTCTTGATCAAGAACTTGGAATGGATCTTTATCAAATACTGCTTTCTGCACATAACTTGGAATGAATCTTCCAGCGTCATCTCTACTGAAACCAAGCGTAGTCTGCGTCAAGTCGTTTGTTCCAAAAGACATAAATTCAGCTTCAGTTGCTAATTGGTCAGCAATCAGAGCAGCTCTTGGAAATTCAATCATTGTTCCAATCTTATAATTAATCTTTCCTTCAGCGCCAGTTTCTTTAGCAACTCTCTTTATAATATCCTTAATTAACTTAAATTCTGGAAGAGCAATAACGTTTGGAACTTCTAATTCAGGCATAGGATTTCCGCCTTGTTTCTTAACTTCTAATGCTGCTTCGAAAACAGCTCTTGCCTGCATCTCAGATATTTCAGGATATACAACTCCTAATCTACATCCTCTAAATCCAAGCATGGGGTTAACTTCATGCAAAGCATCTGCTTTTGCTTTAACTTTATCAACCGAAACATTAAGCATCTTAGCCAATTCTTTTATTTCATCAGCTTCTTTTGGTAAGAATTCATGCAATGGAGGATCTAAGAATCTTATAATTACTGGATGTCCAGACATAACTTTCAATATTCCCATAAAGTCCTGCTTTTGGAAAGGTAATAACTTATTCAATGCCTTTCTTCTATCTGCTTCTGTGTCAGCAAGAATCATCTCTCTCATTGGAGTAATTCTCCCGCCTTCAAAAAACATATGTTCGGTTCTACATAATCCAATTCCTTTAGCTCCAAATTTCTTTGCAACTTCAGCATCGTGTGGGGTATCTGCATTTGTTCTGACTTCCAATTTCTTTGCAGCATTTGCCCATTCCATCAATGTTCCAAATTCTCCAGATAATTCAGGATCAATAACTGGAATCTGTCCTGAAAATACTTCTCCAGAAGTCCCATCTAACGTTAAGAAATCTCCTTCCTTCAAATTTGTACCATTAATTATTAATGTTTTCTTATGCTCATCAATATCTAAATCGGCGCATCCAGCAACACAGCATTTGCCCATTCCTCTTGCAACTACGGCTGCGTGTGAAGTCATTCCGCCTCTTGCAGTCAATATTCCTTGTGCAACGTGCATTCCAGCAATATCATCAGCAGAAGTTTCAACTCTTACAAGAATTATTTTTTCTTTGTCTTTATTAACTTGCAAAACAGCTTCTTCAGAATCAAAAACAATCTTACCAACAGCTGCCCCAGGTGAAGCAGGCAATCCCTTAGTCAAAGCAGTATATTTCTTTCTTGCAACAGGATCAATTCTTTTATGCAATAACTGATCTAACTGTGAAGGGTCAACTCTAAGCAATGCTTCATCTTTTGTAATTAACTTTTCATTAGCCATTTCAACAGCCATTCTAACTGCAGCAGGTCCAGTTCTCTTTCCATTTCTTGTCTGTAACATAAATAATTTTCCTTTCTGAACTGTAAATTCAATATCTTGCATGTCTTTGTAATGCTTCTCCAAAGTTTCTCTTATCTGCATTAATTGTTTGAATATTGCAGGCATTTCTTTTTCCAATCTTGCAACTGGCTCTGGTGTTCTTATTCCAGCAACTACGTCCTCTCCCTGCGAATTAATTAAATATTCTCCATAGAACTTATTCTCTCCAGTACTTGGGTTTCTTGTGAATGCAACTCCAGTTCCAGAATCATTACCCATATTTCCAAATACCATTGCTTGTACATTAACTGCCGTTCCTAACAATCCTTTGATATCATTAATTTCTCTGTATGTAATCGCTCTAGGAGAATCCCATGAACCAAAAACCGCATTTATTGCCATTGTTAATTGTTCTTTAACATTGCTTGGGAAATCTCTTCCTTTTGCCTTTCTAACAATTGCCTTATAGTCATCAACCAAAGATTTCAAATCTTCAGCATCTAACTCTGTGTCTAACTCGACACCCTTTGTTTCTTTTCTCTTATGAATAGCTTCTTCAAATAATTTATGTTCAACGCCCATAACTACATCTCCAAACATATGGATAAATCTTCTATAAGAGTCCCAAGCAAATCTCTCATTCTTTGTTCTAGATATAACTCCCTGTATTGTCTCGTCATTTAATCCAAGATTAAGAATAGTATCCATCATTCCAGGCATTGAAAGTGCAGCTCCACTTCTAACAGAAACTAACAAAGGATTGCTCTTATCTCCAAATCCCATTCCCATCTTTTGCTCTAACTTCTTTATGTTCTCATCAATTTGCTTAGCCAATTCAACTGGGTGCGTCTTGTTATGTTTATTGTAATAATCACATGTTTCAGTAGTAATTGTAAAACCTGAAGGCACTGGAAGCCCTATCTTGCTCATTTCTCCCAAGTTTGCTCCTTTTCCGCCTAAAATAACCTTATTCTTTGTATCTCCCTCTCCGAAGAAATATACCCATTTTCCTTTCGTAAAACCCTTTGGAGTTGAATCTTTATTCTCATTCTTTTGAGGTTTTGCGTCCTTTTTTCCTTGTTCTTTTACCATTTTTACCCTTGAAGTATTGTATAAAAAAATTGGTTTATAAACTTTATCCCAATGGAGTTTCACTCAAAAAAACAACAAAATCAAAGAAAATTAATTCAATTTAATAGTCATATCAGGAGTAATTTCGGCTAAAAACTCCATACGTACTCTTTTTGCTTGTTGTTTTAATTCTTCAAATCTCTCAATACCATACTTTAATAAAAATGCATAACAACCAACTATATCTTCCCGAACCTCCCAATCACGTATTCCCTTCAATATATCCGGATTCTTAATACCAAAATCTCTCATCGCGTCAATCAAAGTTATTCTTGGTCTTTTCATCATGTCTCTTGCATGCCCGACTTCATGCCCTAAAACAAAATGAGCAACGAGTTCAGGCAAATCTCTTCTGACAACAGTATGAACATGAATTTCCCTTCCTGAAGTTCTTTTATTTCTATATTTAAAAGCGGCACCCAAACTAGAATCATCAAATCTAACAATTTTATCTCCATAAATGTCTTCTAAAATACTTTGATATCTAGGAATAGAGAGAACATATTCGTCTTGATGCAAAACAAATCTTCTAGGAACTCTCTCTTGAAACTGAATTGCATTCAAAGTTACCGCCCTTGACTTCATAAAAATCGGATTAACTGCATACTTTTAAATCTATCCAAGCAGCTCTCTTCTAAATTCACTTCTTCCTTGCCCAGCAAGTTTTCTTGGAATTAAATCCCCAATCCATAATGCGGTTAAATGAGCGGCAATCTCAACAGGATAAACAATCGGGAGAACAATCTCATAAGTAAGTTTAGCCACCCCCGAAGAATTACTCTCAATTTCATGATATGCCCTTCCAACACTGAAAGCAACTCGAACCAAATCGCTATTTTTTACAGAATCACTTATTCTAACTAAAAGACCCATCATTTAAACAATCCAAAGAACTATATATAATTAACCAATATTCAATTAGAATTAAACTTTCTTTTCGTTCTTAGCTCTTATTTCTTTTCCAATAACTTTTCCAGACTTATCAATATCATAAATAATTGCCTCTCCAGTCATTATTTCCACTTCGCTTATCTTTTCATCTGGAACTTTATCCAAGAACTTAACCAATGCTCTAAGAGAGTTTCCATGAGCCGCAATTAAAATGTTCTTCCCTTTCTTCAGATTAGGCAGTATCTCTTTTTCATAGTAAGGCAATACCCTCTGATAAACCTTCTTCAATGATTCCCCATTTGGAACAGGATAATCCCAGCTTCTTCTTAATTTATTAAATTCTACATCCCCAAGCTTTTCCTTAACTTCCCATTTATTTTTTCCAGTATAGTCTCCATAATCTCTCTCATTTAATGCAAAATCTTCCTTGATTGGAACATGCATCCCCAACTCTTTAAGAATTATTTGTAAAGTCTCTTTAGCCCTTAAAAGAAGTGAAGTATAAGCTAAGTCTATTTTAATATCCTTCAGTGCTTTCGCAGTTCTCTTTGCTTCCTCTCTCCCATCAGGATTTAATTTTATATCTGTAAAGCCAGTCCATAACCCTTTATCATTCCATTCAGATCTTCCATGTCTAACAAGTATTAGCTTAGCCATAAACCCTAAACATAAAGTTATTATTTAAACTTAATCCTACCCAATCCTTCCAATAAAAATAAAACCTGAAAAACTTCTAGTTCTTCAGGCATTCAAAAATTAAAAATTTTTGATGAAAAAAAAATAAATTTGGTTTTTATTTAACCTGATTCCAAATCCAGGCAAAAACCCAACCGACTACATAACCTCCGACAAATGCTGCAATTAATAATTCTATTGCCTTAACAATCTCAAAAGCAACAAAACTTACATTCAATGAAAGGAAATGCAAAGGCAATATCCATCCAAGGAAAGAATTACCAATACCTAAAGCAACCATCAAGATTAATATGAGATGCATAAGAGCAGCAAAATATCCTACAGTCAAGCCGAGTCTATTTGCATTAATTTTATCCGCCATTTAAACCTCCTTTCAGTTAGTTAACAAACGTTAACTTTCTTATTTTAACTAAGATAAAGATGTATATAAGGGTATCTATTTCTTCAAAGCTTTCATCCCAGGATAAACCGCCTTATTCCCTAATTCTTCCTCAATCCTCATCAATTGATTGTACTTTGCTAATCTTTCACTTCTACAAGGCGCACCAGTTTTAATCTGTCCTGCATTTAAACCAACAACTAAATCTGCAATAAAAGTATCTTCCGTCTCTCCACTTCTATGAGAAACCATAACATTCCATCCTGCCTTCTGCGCATCTTTACATGCCTGAATAGATTCCGTAACACTCCCAATCTGATTAACTTTTAATAGTAAAGCATTGCAAGATTTTTTTCCTATTGCTTCTTTTATTCTCTTTGGATTTGTGACAAGCAAGTCATCTCCAACAATCTGCGCTTTCTTCCCTATTAAAGAAGTTAATTTTCCATAAGAATCCCAGTCATTTTGATCAAATGGATCTTCAATAGAAACAATATCAAAACTATTCGCCCAATCAGAATACATCTCTATTAATTTTTCCCCACCAATCATTTCCTTCCCCTCTTTTCCTTTAACTTTAAAGTTCAAATCATACTTTCCATCTTTGAAAAATGAAGAAGCAGCAACATCCATTCCAATTTTTACTTTTCCAGAATATCCTGCGTGAGCAATTGCATCTTTCAATAATTGCAGAGCTTCTCGAGCATCAACAATATTAGGTGCAAATCCTCCTTCATCTCCAATAGCTGTAGCACTTAAACCAAATTTCTTTTTTATATCGCTCTTTAAAGTATGATAAACCTCTGCACCCATCCTTAATGCCTCTCTAAAAGAAGTTGCTCCAACAGGAAGAATCATAAATTCCTGCATTGCCAAAACATTTCCAGCATGCTCTCCACCATTAATAACATTAAAACTTGGAACAGGAAGAACAAAATTAGTCACACCAGCAATTGATGCAATATATTTATACAAAGGCACATTCATCGCTCCAGCTCCAGCCCTGCAAACAGCCATTGAAACTGCAAGAATTGCATTTGCTCCCAATTTAGATTTTGTTTCAGTTCCATCCAAATTAATCATCAATTCATCAATCTCTCTCTGCTTTGTAGGATCCTTACCAATAAGAGCAGGAGCAATTATTTTATTAACATTTTCAACAGCCTTCAAAACACCTTTCCCATTATATCTCTTTTTATCTCCATCCCTTAACTCTAAAGCTTCATATATCCCAGTTGAAGCTCCAGATGGAACGGCTGCTCTGAATAAACCATTATCTGTTATAACGTCTGCTTCAACAGTGGGATTTCCTCTAGAATCTAAAATCTCCCTTGCTTTTATCTCTTTTATCTTACTCATATCCCAGTTAGAAAATTCTCTTTTTTAAATCTTTATATTCTAAACATCTTCAAGCAAGATAACCTTCGCCAGAACCAGATTCTCCATTAGTTCCTCTCTCCACATACCCCACAACTCTATGCAATATTGGCTTAACTTCGTGCAAAGGCCAATTAAGATGCATAGCTAAATCAATAATTCCTCTATCACTTAACCCTCTAGAACTTCTACTGCCAAGCACTTCCAACTGACTCTCTCGATAGCTATGCCCATTTACATCCAAGAGCATCCTTCTATTGCCCTTACTTCTCCTAAGCCTGCTTGTTGCATGAGTCATATTAATCCCGTAATGCTTATTCTTTTAAATCTTTCCAATATCTAAAATGCCTTTTTCTTTTTCAAATAACTAACAATCTTTCTAGACATAAACGGTTTTCCATTTTCTAGATAATAAAGAAAAGGCAAGTCAACACTTTCAACATTATTTATCTTGATTGAAGCCCCATTTACAAAATCCATATCATCAAACCTTTTACCTTTTTCAATTTCACTTACAACCTTAACAGCATTATCCGTGCTAAACTGCTCCTTTCCTATGTTTCTCTTTTCAATTTTTCCAAGATATTTAGTCAATTCTTCTTTAGTCCTTTTTTTAGGAGGATAATCGCCCAATATTCCTCCAAAGATAAAATAATCGAATTTCCTGCAGTCAGAAGGAGTTAATGTCTTAGGAACTTCTGGATCCAAAACACATGCATTATCTAATTTCATACTCTTAACGCTTTCAGAAAACACTTTTCCAAACTCATTCAACTTATCAGCCTCTTTTTTATTTTTAACATTAGTAAACCATAATCTTCCAGGAACTATCTTACTCATATTTTCGTATTCAATTAAACACCATTCCCACAACTCTTTCTCCAAATGTTCTATAATATAAATTGCCATAGAGAAAGAACATAATGTCAATATTTAAACCCCTCCTAAATAAGATGTTTAACCAATCTAAAGATTAGATGAAGGTTCTTTAGGCATACTCTTCATTCTTTCCAAATCCCCCTCAGTAAATACTCTAACCCCATTTACGTCTTTTCTATTAACACGCAATCCATTTCTGTCAACAATAAGCAAGGGTTCAAATCTTTCTCCTCTTTCTATTCTTCTTACTAAATCTTTCTCAGCAAAAACCATCGCATCAACTAAAGGATAAGTACTATAAGAAAAACCGGAAACAATCAAGTTTCTAATAATTTCTCCTATTAACGATTTCGCAGCTTCTGGATTATCCGAAGGTAATTGAATGTCCAATCCCATAGTTCTTGGCACATTATGTGCATAAACAAGTTCAAGAGGAAATCCCCTCTTAGGAACAAGCTCCAAAAAGGATTCATCTCCAAACTTTCTTCTTACTCTGTATTCTGCAGGTGGAAGCGCAAACCCATTATCTACATTTCTAAGTGTGCCCGCATAAACTACATCAACATCTGGATTTCCAAATTGTTGACCAAGACTTGCATTCCATTTTACATTGGAAGATATGTTAGCATGAGAAAGTCTATCCCAAGGCATATCTCTCAAAACCTCATAAGCCTTTTGAGGTCCTTTCACATTTGCACATACTAATACTGGTTCATTTGCCATCAAAAACCCTCAAAGAAGTTATATTTAAACTTATCCCTTAACAACAGCCAGAGGTTTCATTCTCGCAACAATCTTTCCAATTCCCAATTCATCAGAAACTCTTACAACTTCATTAACATCCTTGTACGCTTCGGGCGCTTCCTCTACTGCCCCCTTCTTGCTTCCAGCCTTAAGTAAAACATCTTTGTCTTTAAGTTCTTTGTTTACTTTTTCGAAATCTAAATCTCTTATAGCCGAACTTCGAGACATCATTCTTCCAGCACCGTGCGCGGTGCTTCCAAAACTAAGCTCTTCTGCTTTCTTAGTCCCAACAAGAAGATATGAATAAGTCCCCATACTTCCAGGAATTATAACTGGTTGTCCTATTTTTCTATAAAATTCAGGAACTTCTTTTCTTCCAGGACCAAACGCCCTTGTAGCTCCTTTTCTATGCACACACACAATTTGTTTTTTGCCATTAATAACATGCTCCTCAAATTTAGCAATATTATGACAAACATCATAAACAACATCTATCTTAATCTTTGGATAAAACTTTTCAAAACTTTTTCTTACCTGATTAGTTATTAATTGTCTATTTGCAAAAGCAAAATTAGCAGAAGCGTTCATCGCTTTTCTGTAGTCTTCCCCGAGTTTTGATTTAATCGGAGCACAAACCAATTCCCTATCTGGCAAGTCCTTAAAGCCATATTCTTTTTCCATTAAATGAATATAATCCGAAGCAGTCTGATGCCCTAATCCTCTGCTCCCAGTATGAATCATTACAACAATCTGCCCCATACTATCAACACCAAAAACATTAGCTGTCTTTTCATCAGATATGTTTTCAACTTCCTGAATCTCAATAAAATGATTCCCACTTCCCAAAGTTCCCAACTGATCTCTCCCCCTCGCTTTCGCCCTTGGAGAAACCTTAGAAGCATCCGCCCCAATAATACACCCATTATCCTCTATTCTTTCCAAATCTTCCTTATCCCCGTGTTCTTTTTCAACAGCCCATTTAGCACCAGTCTCTAAAACCTTATTCAGTTCTTTATCATCTAATTTCAATCCCGTCCCCCTACCAACTCCAGAAGGAATATTTTTGAATATCTCCCCTAGGATTTGTTCCCTCTTTTTCATAAATTCTTTCTTAGACAGATTTGTAACTAACAATCGAACCCCACAATTAGAAACTATAAAACCATTAGCAATAAAATTATGATTATCGCTAACGTTAAAATCATAAACTTTATGTTTTCCTTCAACCCTTGAGATATTCAAAATACTATCAAAAATACAACCAAATTGCTCAATTTCTTTTAATTTTTCGGATTTGAATTGCTCAAAACTGATAAAATCCAAGTTTATTCTTTGTCCTGCATCTTCATAATAATGCCTTTCGGTAAATCTTAAATTAATCTGTTTTTCAAATATTCCCTGCACTTCTTTTAAGGACAGTCCCTTATATTTGTACTCTTTAACTTTTTGGGCAATCTCCCCTCTTTTTTCATTTTCTTTTCTTTTAAGTAAAATATAAAGTGAAGCAATATTTGCCAGATTCTTTCTTTTCTCATTATATTCAAAACCAATATTTCTCCATAACTTTAACATATCTTCCTCCCCATTAACCCTAAGCCTTAATCTCGAAGTTTTCTCCCCATATCTGTTGTTAAAATCGTCCATTTCAGATAAACTATAATTCTTGATGCCGAACTCCTCAAGGATAAGGGCAATATCTATCAAAAAATCCCTGCAATTTTGTTTTAAAGAAGAAATTTTATTTTGGTCTATCGTCGGACAATAGAAACAGGTTTTTGAGCTTGTTTTTGGCGACGACATCTCTGCCCCGAAGAATCCCGCAAGGAATAGCCTTTTGATTATCTTGTTTCCTTTCTTTATGCATTCGGGAATTGCTATTTCTTGTCTAGTCTTGTTTCCAAGAGGTAATCCTAAAGAGTATAATAATTTAAGATATTCTTGAGAATGAATGTGTAATTCATTATTTATAGAAACAAAAGATTTCAGCCCATATCGGGTATTAAGCTTATGATTTCTTATTCTCGAATAGGCTTTTGATTTTACTCCTATTCTTTCCAAATCTTTTTGCATCTGTTTCAAATCTTCAGCCGAACCATACGCTACTGCGTATAACCTTTCTTTTGATTTATAGAATGTTCCATCCCCCATCATATAGCCCATTATTTTAAAGGTAATTGCTTCTTTCTCAGTTATTTCTTCTTTGCTATCAATTCCTTCAAATAGATTAACTGCAAGGGTTTCAGTCAAAGTTAATTTCGACATAGTTTTCATCCCTTCTTTGGTTAAGAAAGGGTGGTCTGATGTTGATTTTATTTTTAGCCCAGAATTGAGGGTAATTTCATAAATATCTTCTGATTCTTTTGACATAAAAAGATTTATTTTCTTACCCTCAAGGCTATGATTTCCCAGATTAATTGTTTGTAGATTAGAATTAAAAATTAAATTCTTTATAATAAGCCCATTTTGCTCTATTTCTACTTGTGTTTTAATTTTGCTAAAGTCGTCAATTTTAATTGCCTGTCCAAATTCAGTCAGCACTTTTGCATCACCAGTTAAGCAATTAATATCATATCCAACTCCTCCAGGAGATATAATTCCTTTTTCCAAATCAAATGCAGCAACCCCTCCGATAGAAAAACCATACCCTTGATGTGCATCAGGCATGGCTATAGAATTGCCAACAATTCCGGGAAGCATTGCAACATTCTTAACTTGTTCTATAGTCTTTCCATCTTTCTCCATATTCTTCATCAAAAGGGGAGAAGCAAATATTAAGCCAGGAACATTCATCTTACCCTCTCTCTCAATCTTCCATACATTTTTGTCTATATTCTTTACCATATTAAAAAAAAGCGCAATAGGTTTATTAATTCTCTGCTTCCCTTCTTCCCGGGCTCTGCCATCCATATGCTGTAAATTCCTGCAAGTCAACTTCTTCGCCTATCCTTCTAACAACATGCCCATCGGTAATATCACACAAAGCAAGAACCCCAAAAGAAGCAAGAAGCCCAAGCTCAACATCTCTAATTACAAAATTTCTCCCAGATTTATCCCGAATTAATGCATTTGGAAAGTGAGAGACAGATAAATTAGCAAGATTTCCACTAGGAACAACTACTGCCCTAGAATCTAAAACAGGTTTAGCCACTTCATGTCTGCCAGTATAAGCTGAAACATAATCGTTGCTCATTAAAATTTCTCCAATTTCATATTTATAAACTTTGCCCCGAGAAATCAAAAATCACACATCCAAAACCATCTGGGCTTCCCAATGCTCTCCAGATTTAGCCTTAACTTTCTTCATATAAATTTCTGCATATGTAGCTGATTTAATCTGTTTAATCTCATAATTCTTAGAGTCATCCCCATAAATGTCTGCCTTAAGATTATATCCTCTTAGTGTAACCTCGGCTTTCGAAACAACAAACTTCTCAACTTCAAGCAAATAAATAAGTTCATCAACGAAGTTATATAATAATGATTCATTATCCTGTCCAAATACTTCAATGGTTTTGCATTTTCTAGGTCCTATTTTCTCTCCTTCCCCAAGATAATTAGAAACCGCAAGAGCCACATTTTCGAATACCTTTCCAGGAGTATTCCCGTATGCCCTAAATTTAATATCTGCCCTATGTTCTAAAAACTCAAAAGCATTCATCAAATAAACAGAAAAACAAAACTTATAAGCTTATCCTTATAAATCTTTAAATAGTAAACTATGTATAAACAATAAAATGAGGGCGTTAGATATAATTTTACTCTTTGTACTGCTTTTGACACTATCTTTAGGAATATATGTTCTATGGACAAATGCCCCGCAACAAGAAAAAGCCTACGAAAGCTTCAATGCAAATATCACTAGTTATCATATATCAAACGAATCTCAGTTCTTCCAAAATATGCGTTATAGAGACAGAAGAATAAGCTATCAGATTTCAGATTCTTGCTCAAAAAATAAGCAAGAGGATATAGAAACGGCATTTTCAATTTTAGATGAAAAAACGATACTTGAGTTCTACCCCTCAATCAATGGAGAAATTCAGATTCTCTGTTCTAATATCGCACCAAAAACAGAAGAAAAAGATCATTTCATAGCTGGAGAAGGTGGCCCATCAGAAATAATAAATGCATCCTATTATTATATAATCCTCTCAGGAAAAGTATCTCTTTACCGTTCAGAAGTTTGTGATACTCCACAGATAGCTATTCACGAAATACTTCATGCGTTAGGTTTCAATCACAAAATAGACAAAAACAGCATTTTGTATCCAATAACCTCCTGTAATCAAGAAATAGACTCGTCAGTCATAGAAGAAATAAATAATTTATATAAAGTGGACTCCCTCGCAGACTTAGCAATAGAAAAAGCAGAAGCAACCAAAAGAGGAGAATATGTTAATTTCAATATAACCCTAGTTAACTTCGGCTTAAAGGACGCAGATAAATCAATATTAACTATAAGCACAGAAAAAGGAGCAGTAAAAGATTTAGAAGTTGGCAAAATTCCTTTGGGAACAAGAAAAGAAATATCTGTAACAAACTTGAAGGTTAGCAGAAATACCAACACCTTAATATTTAATATAGAAACAACAGAAAACGAATTAACCCTGGAAAACAATAAGATAAGACTCTATCCTTCCCAGTAAATTTAAATATCATATTAACATAACATTATAACTAAAAAAGATGGCAGATAAAGAGAGATTATCAAAAGAAAGAGTTGAGCAGATAGGTTTATTCGACTTTGCAGGACTTTATAGGTATATGCATTGGTGGTTAAAAGTCAAAGAGTATTACGGAGTTACAGAAACGAAGTATGGAGAAAAGTTAAATGCTAAGGGGGATAAAGACGTAGACATAATATGGAGAGCAACTAAAAGCTCGGACTATATCGGAGAAACTTCAGATTACTTTAGAATAGAGCATATTATTAAATTTGAGATAAGAGGAATGACTGATACTGAAGTAGAGATAGATGGAGTTAAAAAGAAACTGCAAAAAGGGAGAATTTGGATTGAACTTAAAAGCTGGCTCGTTAAAGATTATGGAAGCAAATGGGACAGAACGCCATTTATGAGGTGGTTAAGATACGCTTATAACGAATACGTCATTCCTGGAAGAGTTGAGTATTATGAGGATAAAACTGCAGACGACTGCAGAGACTTTAAAGAAGATATAAAACAATTCTTAGATATGGTTGGTAAGAGATAATGTATGAATATTTTATTATCCTTATAGTAATGTTAATAGCTGTTATCCTTGCTGAATGGAAATTCCGTCTCCATCTCTATCGCTCACTTAAACAAAGGATAATTATCACTCTCCACATCTTCATTCTTGGAATGATTTGGGATTATTATGCAACTTACCATCAACACTGGATATTCCCTGGACCAGGTTTAATAGGGGTAAGAATATTTAATCTACCAATAGAAGAATTTATGTTCTTTCTAATAGTCCCTTATGCAATAATAGCAACTTACAAGTATCTCGATAAAAGAATAAAGTAATGTTTAAAACTTCAATGTAAATTGAATGGATTAAAGATTGCTAAAGGCAATCTTTATATATCATCTTATCTAATAATTAATATTAAAAAAGATGGCAGACAGAGAACGATTATGCAAGGAAAGAGCAGAGGTTATAGGATTGTTTGATTTTGCAGGACTTTATAGATACGCGCACTGGTGGTTAAAAGAAAAAGAAAACTACGGAGTTATAGAAGAGAAATACACAGAAAAAGTATCCTCAAAGGGGGATAGAGATATAGATATAGAATGGATTGCTTCTAAGCCATATTCAGATTATTTCAAAGTAGAACAAAAAGTCAAGTTCGAGGTAAGAGGAATGGGCGACGTCGAAGTAGAAATAGACGGAGTTAAGAGAAAAATGCAGAAAGGAAGAGTTTGGATTGAAATTAAAGGCTATTTAACTAAAGATCCAGAAAGCAAATGGGACATAACCCTTTGGTACAGATTCCTGAGAGATTTCTACAACAAATATATCATTCCTGGAAGAGTTGATTATATGGAAGATAAGGTTGTAGACGACGCAAGAGACTTCAAGGACGATTTGAAGCAATTCTTAGACTTGATGGGTAAGAGATAATTGTCCTCGATAACTCTTAAAATATCGACGGCAAGTAGCATTTTACAGAATACAAATATTTATATAACAGATTTATGTAAAAAAAATATGAAAAAGAGTTTATTACTTGCAATCCTGATTATTCTAGTCATGCCGTTCACATTTGCAACACCATTGCAAGTAGAGCCGGTAGACAAAGGTTCTGTAATCATATCCGAACTTGAAAACCCTGCAATGTTTGATTTGATAATCGATAATTCGGGAGACCAAGAAAACATAGAAATCTACTCTCTTTTAAGTGTCTCAATAACACCAAGATCTCCAATTAACATAGGTCACGGAAAAACAAACGTACCCATTTTTATATATCCTAATGAAGAGATAAGAAACAAAATTTCAGGATTCTATACTTTTGAGTATCAAATTAAAGGAACCAATTCAGGAATAACAAAAAATGAAATTACGATAAAGATAGTTCCATTAAATGAAGCAATAAAAATAGGAAAGGCAAAGTTATTGCCTGGGGATAAAACAGTAACAATCCCAATTGAGAATATAGAAAATACTAATGTTGATAGCTTAGAATTGCATTTAACCTCTTCATTCTTCGATTCAACTGCAACACTCTCTTTAAAGCCTTATGAGACAGTTAATATAACCGTCGATATAAACTCCGAGAAAGCACAGAAGTTATTGGCAGGACCATATGTAGTAAATGGGGAACTAACCTTAGAAAACAAAGAATCCAAAATCTCGGGAATAATAAATTACCTTGAAAAAGAAGGAATTTCAGTAAATAAAGAGAAGACAGGACACGTAATAACAAGAACAACAATAACAAAGACTAATGAAGGAAACACCGCAGCATTAGCAAAAATAGAATTATCAAAGGATATAATCTCAAGACTATTCACAGTTTATTCTGCTTCTCCAACTTCTGCAGAAAGAGGAGTATTCAATGTCAAGTATACTTGGGAAAAGAGAATTCAACCAGGAGAATCAGCAGTCGTAACTGCAACAACCAATTATACCATGCCTTTAGTAATTTTAATATTAATTATAGTAATAGTAATGTTAATAAGGATTTACACAAGAACAGCAGTTGTAGTAAATAAACAGGTTTCATATGTTAAAACAAAAGGCGGAGAATTTGCATTAAGAGTTAAATTGCATGTAAAGGCAAAGAAGCACGTAAGTAAAATTCAAGTAATAGACAGACTTCCTGGAATGTCGAAGCTTTATGAGAAATTCGGACACGCCCCAGACAGAATAGAACATGCAACAAGAAGATTATTCTGGGATATCCCATCATTAAGCCCAGGAGAAGAAAGAGTATTTTCATATATAGTCTATTCCAAAGTAGCAGTAGTAGGAAAGTTCGAATTACCAAGTGCAACTGCAATATTCGAGAAAGACGGAAAGACGCATGAAGTCTTATCCAATAAGACTTTCTTCCTCGCAGACATGGTTTCTAACTAAAACTTTAAGTTTTTAGACGCTTCTTTATAACCTTCAGGCAATTTACCAGAATTATATAGTTGTGAAACTAACCTTCTAAAGCTATTTCTATAAACAAGAATTTAAAACATCCCCCCACCAAGAGTCGAACTTGGATACTTCGGGTTCTGCCTATACTCTATCGAGTATAATCTTATCGCATTTCATTTTATTTCCCAAGGGAAAATCCATGCTAGACAATTATTGTCTACAGCCGAATGCTCTACCGCTGAGCTATAGGGGGATAAAGTAAAATGATAACTCTTATTTTTAAAGCTTTGCGATTGACAAAATAAAGATAAAACATACAATTTATAAAGCTCAGCATAACAAAAAATTGATGAGCACACCTCAAACACAGCAAACACCAGTAGATGAAGAAAAAGAATTTTGTGAAAGATTAGAATATTTCATGGGGCAAGTCTTCAATAAAACACAATATGAAAAAGATTTTAGAAGATGGCTTCCCGCAAGAGGCAAAATAATTCTTCCAGGAATATACCAAGAAGTTGGGCATAAATGGAAAGATGATAATGATTTACTTGAATTCTCTGCCAATTTTGCCCTCGGATTCATGGATGCAACAACTAGAAATCTTCATCACATAAAAAATGAAGTTTATGATATAGGATATAACGAAGGAGAAGCAGTTCTAGCAATGCC
>Ga0172370_10002985_pt1 | contig 23844 bp, 25 predicted proteins | sample LakKiv5m_FD_114538 | JGI IMG/M metagenome (GOLD analysis project Ga0172370, IMG submission 114538) | Freshwater microbial communities from Kabuno Bay, South-Kivu, Congo - kab_022012_11.5m | ecosystem: Environmental > Aquatic > Freshwater > Lake | place: Democratic Republic of the Congo...
GAACCTGCGCTTGGCGAGCCGCGCCGTGCGCGGCGAGCCAGTGTTTCCCTTCTCTGCCGCGCTTCGCGCGGCTGAATCTGCGCGCAAAATTCCTGAAAGTTTAATTCTGGTGCGTTTGTTTGACGAAATCCGAACCTTTTTTGAACGGAACTGACGGCGCGCTTCGTGCGCCAAACTGAACGCTCGGGCGAGGCGGGCAGAAAAGGGGGTTGGGGGGAAATGAATGCCCGCCTCGCCCTCGCTTTCGCCGCCGCCGAATTTCGTATTTCGCTTTGCGAAATGCGCCGCCAGAAAAGGTGTTGTGTTTGCCCCGCCCGCCCGTGCGCACACAACAATTTTACTCCCCGAAATTTTATTTTAACAATTCATTTTTACTTCAAAACAAAATTAAAAAGATAACCAGTAAAAATAATACCAACGCCAACGATTCCGGCAAAAATTAAAATCAGTTTTGTTTTCATCACTTTTTTCAAAATCATAAATTCGGGAAGTGAAAGTCCGGTAACGGCCATCATAAACGCGAGTGTCGTTCCCATAGCAACGCCTTTTTCAGTTAAAGCGCCGACAAGTGGGATAACGCCAGCGGCATTTGAATAAAGCGGAATCCCTATAAGCGTAGCGAGCGGCACGGCATACCACTTGTCGACGCTGGCATAACGCGCCAAAAAATCGGCTGGCACATAGCCGTGTATCCATGCCCCAATGCCAATGCCGAGCAAAATGTAAATCCAAACTCTTTTAATAATGTCCGCTGTATATTTTTTGGCGTAATCAGTTCTGTCTTTCCACGACATTTTTATTCCGTTTCTCGAATTTATGATTTTGTTATTGAAAACAAAACTTTCAACCAAATCTTCAACTTTTAATTTATCAATGGCAATGCCCGATAAAATCGCGATTATTAAACCGCTGATAATATAAATTAAAGCAACTTTCCAGCCGAACATCCCCAATAAAAGAACAAGCGCAACCTCGTTAATCATTGGCGAAGCAACAAGAAAAGAAAAAGTAACGCCGAGAGGCACACCTGCCTCAACAAAGCCCAAAAATAAAGGCACGGCGCTACAAGAACAAAACGGGGTAATAATTCCAAGAGTAGCGGCGAGAAAGTTCCCTAAATATTTATTTTTTCTCGATAAAATACTGCGGATTTTCTCCGGCGGCAAAAACGATCTGATAATTGAAACAGCAAAAATAATAACTGCTAGCAGTATAAAAATTTTAATCGTATCGTAAATGAAAAAGTTTATTGCTTCGGCAAGTAGCGTTTTTGCCGCCAAATGAAAAACACCATAAGTTAGCCAATCTGCCAATAATTTAATCGGATAAAAAATGTCCATAGATTTCTTTCGTATTAAATATTTTCTCTAATAATTTCTTTGACTTTTTCAATGTCCGGCACAAAGCCCGTCATTACCGGCTTGCCATTGATTGCCAAAATAGGGCTTTGCATAATGCCCATTTCAATTATTTTTTGAATATCGATGATGTATTCCACCTCGGTTTTTAATTCCATTTCTTTTACCGCCTGAGTGGTCAGGTCAAATAATTTTTTGCAGGTCGGGCAACCCGAACCTAAAACTTGAATTTTCATAGTTTTATTCTCCATAAGAATTTAGATAATTATTTAATAATTTTGAATATTTTTTGACGACCTTTTTTTTGATTGAATAAATAACCTTCAATCCTTCCTGTCTTGAAGAAACGAGCCCAAAATATTTTAAAACTTTCAAGTGGTGCGAAACAAGATTTTGGGCCAAATCAAGATATTGCCAGATGTCGCAAACACATTTTTCGTTTTCTCTTAACAGACAAAGAATTTTTAGACGATTTTCTTCGCCGATAATTTTCAAAAATTCTATTGTTTGCGACAAATCAGCATTTGCTTTTTTGCCATTACAACATTTTGGTTTCATAAAGTTTATTCTTTAATTAACTACATCAATACTTATTGATATAATAGTCCTTTCAATTTTGATTGTCAAATTTTTATTTTTCAGCTATAATCAATATTGTCTTAGGCGGCGCGCCAACTTTGTTGGCACGAAATTCGGCGGCGGCGGCGAAAGCGAGGGCGAGGCGGGCATTCATTTTCCCCCCAACCCCCTTTTCTGCCCGCCTCGCCCGAGCGTTCAGTTTGGCGCGCGAAGCGCGCCGTCAGTTCCGTTCAAAAAAGGTTCGGATTTCGTCAAACAAACGCACAATGTAAAAACCGCGACAATTGTCGCGGTTTTTTGTTGGCGGTTTTTATCGGCTTTTTTTATATTCTTCGATTACCGGTTTAATGTTGGGCGCGCAATCGGCCGGCAAATTATCGATGTCAAACCACTGGGCGTCTCTAATATCCGCGCCGTGCTTGATTTCGCCAAGACGCCTGGCTAGATAATGAATTAAAATTACCCAGGTATTCGGGTCGCCGGGTTTTTGGACCATCATAGGTTTAAGCGGCCGGATAATTTCTATTTCAATACCCATCTCTTCTCGAACCTCGCGCCGGCAAGCTTCTTCCAGAGAATTAGTCTCGTCCTGAAAATCAAAGTATTCAACGCGGCCGCCTAAAAACTTCCAAAAAACATCATCGCCGTGTTTGTTTAAAAGAACCTTGCCATCTTCGATAACGACCGGACCGGAAGCGACAATTATTTGTTGACTCATATTTTTCTCCTTGTCGGTTATTTATAACTCTTTTACCATATATTCGTCTTTCAGTCTATAACCTAATCTTTTATAATATTCGCGCACGCCGACGCCCGAAATGACCGAGATTTTTTTAAGAGAGGTCTCTTTTCTAACAATTTTTTCCGTCTCAAGCATTAATCTTTTGCCGAGGCCAATATGTTGAGCTTTCAGATTAGTCTTTTGGCCAATATTAATTAACTGGCCATAGGTATGCAGTTCGCGAATAAGCGCGGCGTTCCGAAGGGCAGGTAGAATTTGAGTGTCTTTTAGAGCAAAAGAATTAAAGCGCAGACGCAGCAGCGCGTAAAGTTTTTTTTGGTCCGGACTGGCAAAGGATAAAAATATTTCTTGTCCGCCGGAAGCCGGATAATCATAACGGAAAAATTTAATTTTATCCTTGATTGAATATTGCTCGCGAATTTCCCGGCAGCGGATACAGCGACAATTTTTCTTGCCCGACTGGTCAATCAGCTGGCGCAGGTTACTAGTTTTGCTGCCGGCGATAATATCGTTGGCCGGAATGTCTCGGATTATCCGCTGAATCCGCACGTAGGACGGGATATTTTTTTTGATGGCCAGCAGCAAGGCAACTAATTGTTTTTCGGTATAGGGCTGATATTTTTTAGCCCGCCATAAATTGTATAGCTCGGCCGTTTTCAATACTGCACAAGGATAGATTTTCAAAAGATCTGGCTGAAAATCAGGATTAGAAAACAGCTCAACGAACATTTGCCGATCATGCCGGGGGTTTGATCCGGGCAGATTAAGCATCATATGGTAATTGATTTTAAAGCCGGCATTTTTCAATAAGGTCGTCGCGGCGATTGTCTCGGCAACCGTATGGCCGCGTTGATTTTTTTCGAGGACGTCATCATAAGTGCTTTGAACGCCAAGCTCAACTCGCGTGCAACCCAGGTCTCTCATTTTTTTTATTTCATCTAAGCTGATATAGTCGGGCCGGGTTTCCAGGGTCAGTCCAACCAGACGGTGCCGGGCCGTCTCATTTTTTCGCTGTTCTTTTTTAAGTTGTTCTCTGACGTTCGAAAGTTTGGTCTTTCGGGAATTTAAAATGGAAGTTTGGGATTTAGCCGGAAACGAATTTGCCGCCCTGAAACATTCTTTGATAAACCAATATCGGTAATTTTCCGGGTAAGCGCTCCAGGTGCCGCCGAGTACTATTAATTCGATTTTATCGATAGGATGACCGTTGTCGCTCAGGGCTTTTAGCCGGACGGCAATCTGGGTGGCGGGGTCGAATTTAGTTAAAAAGGCCCGATGAGCAGCGGGCTCGTTTTTTAAGTAGCTCTTGGGCATACCGGGTTCCTTCGGGCAAAAAATGCATTGACCTGGACAGCTGTGGGGACGGGTTAGAACAGTAACAACGGCAACGCCGGAAAGGGTGCGGATCTGGCGGCGGCGGAGCAGATTTTCTATTTTAAGACTGGCCGAAATAGTTTTATTCTTGATTAAATTATGATAAGCTTTAATTAATTGAGAGTTAGTCGCAAATTGATGTTGATATTTTTTGGCGGCTTTTCTTTTTAGCCGAGCCAAAAAAGCGGGGGTGGCGTCACCCTTTTTGTTCAAGTCAATAATTATCTTCTCTAAAATTATGGATTTTAATGAGGCCATGAAAATAATGGAAATTAACCGGCAGTTTTATGACTCAATGGCCGAAGAATTTTCTCAAACTCGCTCAACCATTTGGGAAGAGTTTAAATCACTTGGCGAATATTTTCAAGACGGTGGACGTGTTTTGGATTTGGGCTGCGGCAATGGCCGTTTTTGCGATTTACTCATCGGACAAAATGAAGAGATAAAATATTTTGGAGTTGATAATTCGGAGAATCTTTTAAAAATTGCCCGTCAACGTTATCCTCAGTGGCAATTTGTCCTGAATAATGGAATTACCTTGCCTTTTACGGAAAACTTTTTTCATAAGATTTTATGCATTGCGGTGCTGCATCATTTGCCCAGCCGTGAATTACGTCGTGAATTTTTACGGGAAGCTTATCGGGTGCTTGAGCCGGGAGGCTTAATCGTCATTACGACCTGGCACCTTTGGCAAAATCAGATGCATTGGCCGGTATTGTTGCGCTACGCTTGGCTAAAGCTGACCGGCCGATCAAAGCTGGACTGGGGCGATTTTTATAAGCCCTGGGGAGAAAAAGGAATAAGATTTTTCCATAATTTTACCTCGAACCAATTGCAGGCTCACTTGAAAGAAGCGGGATTCAAAATTGAAAATATCGGCATTCTGACTCGGCGGAGCGGCGAGAAAAATTTGGTTGCAATCGCGAAAAAATAGATATTCATTTTTTAGTTTTAAAAAGATAGAGAATAAATATCCGCCTCGGGCGGACTTTTAATTGAAATTTTAATATTCTATGGCAAGATTCATTGTCGATTTTCACGTTCATTCAAAATATTCCCGGGCGACCTCGAGAGAAATGGATTTGGAAAATTTAGACAAATGGGCGCGTCTAAAAGGGGTGGACGTCCTGGGGACGGGTGACTTTACTCATCCGGCCTGGTTCAAAGAATTAAAGGAAAAGCTAGAGCCGGTCGAGACCGGCCTTTTTCGTTTGAGAAAAAAAAATAAGATCAAATTGAATAACGGCTGGCATTTGCCGGTCAGTCAAGATAACGAAGCGGATTTGCGCTATCTCCTAACGGCGGAAGTCAGCTGTATTTATAAAAAGAAAAACCGTACCCGCAAAATTCATCTTTTAATTTTTGTTCCGACTTTTGAGGTCGCCGAAAAAATAAACGCGCACCTGGGGTGGCTGGGAAACTTAAAAGCGGATGGCCGGCCAATTTTAGGACTGGACGTTAAAGAGGTGGCTAAAATAGTCTTTAATGTTTCATCGGAAGCCGTCGTGGTTCCGGCTCATGCTTGGACGCCGCATTTTTCAGTTTTTGGTTCAGAATCGGGCTTCGACTCGCTGTCGGAGTGCTTTGGCGAATATAGCCGTAATATTTTTGCAATTGAAACGGGGTTATCGTCTGACCCGTCAATGAACTGGCGTTTATCGCAGCTGGATAATGTCTCTTTGATCTCTAACTCGGATTCGCACAGTCCTTCGCGCATTGGCCGGGAGGCGAATATTTTTGAGGGCCGGATAGAAGGTTATCGGCCTTTGATGGAGGCGCTGAGACTCGGTGTCCGCGCCCCGGCTTCAATCAGAAATCGTTTGGTGCAAACTTTAGAATTTTTTCCGGAAGAAGGGAAATATCATTATGACGGACACCGCAACTGCCAAGTAGTCTTTAGTCCGGCTGAAACCAAAAAGCATAAAGGCCTTTGCCCGGTTTGCCAAAAACGTTTAACTGTTGGCGTTGTCAGCCGGGTAGAAAAATTAGCCGATCGGCCAATCGGCGGCCAACCATCGAAAATTGTTCCATTTATAAAAATGATTCCGCTAGAAGAGATTATCGCTGCTAGTTTTGGCGTTGAAACAATTACTAAAAGAGTGGAAACGGAATATAAAGAATTAATAAATAAATTCGGCCAGGAATTTAAAATTTTATTGGAGTTGCCCAAGAGTGAATTGCTCAAAGCGGCCAATTTCGAGGTGGCCGAGGGAATTATGCGCGTGCGGGAGGGAAGGGTGAAAATTAATCCCGGGCACGATGGCGAATATGGCAAAATAGAAATTTTTACGAAGGAAGAGAGAGGAAATTTTAGTGTTCAATCGGCGTTATTTTAAGCCGCAATCCGAAAGCCCATTATTGCAATGACGGGCTTTTTATTGTTTGAATTTGCTTTAAATCGACAAATCAATAATAATAAAAGGCATGATAAAAAAAGTCAGGGCTTTAGTTTTGCTTTCCGGCGGTCTGGATTCTATTCTGGCCGTAAAATTATTATTGGAGCAGGGGATTGAGATAGAAGCGGTGAATTTCCGGACTAACTTTTGCGGGCCGAATAAAGCCCGGCCGGCGGCGGAAGCGTTGGGCGTGCCGCTGCGCGAAGTTAACATTCGCGAAGAATTTTTACCGATTCTAAAAAATCCTAAGCATGGCTATGGCGCCGGAATGAATCCGTGCATCGATTGCCATGCTTTAATGCTTAAGAAAGCTGGTGAAATTATGCGCGCGGAAGATTTTGATTTTATCGCTACGGGCGAAGTCTTGGGCGAGCGGCCGATGAGCCAGCATAAAACCGCTTTAGACATTGTGGAAAAGGATGCCGACGTTATCGGCTATCTGTTGCGTCCGCTGTCAGCTAAATTGCTTAAACTAACCATCGCCGAAGAAAAAGGCTTGGTGAACAGGGGAAAATTATTGGACATTTCCGGCCGCAGCCGTAAAACTCAAATCGCTTTGGCCGCGCAATATAATATAAAAGATTATCCGACGCCGGCTGGCGGTTGCGCCCTGACGCAAAAGGGTTTTTCCGACCGTCTGCGCGAACTGATAAAATATAAGCCAGATTTTAATCCTTCCGATGTCGATTTAATCCGGTTCGGCCGTCATTTTTTTTATCCCGAACTTGTCGAGGGAGACCATAGTATTCAGATAATTTTGGGGCGCGATCGGGAAGAGAACGAACTTTTAAAAAACCAGACAAGAAAAGACGAGATTTTTATTATCCCGATAAATTTTTCCGGTCCGGAAGCGTTAATCCGCGGCCACCACATTTCTGAGGAAAATATTGCCCAGGCAAAAGAGCTGATTATAAAATTTGCTTCAAAAGCTAAGAATCTAAAAAAAGAGTCACCGGTTTTCAGCATGATAAAAGGGCAGCCGTTTTATTGACCTGGATGGGCCTTATATGGTATAATATAAGAATGCGAAACGGGTAGTTCTTTTAACGTTTTTTAATCTCGTTTAAGGAAGTGGAGGAGGCATGAGTATGATCGAAAAAACACGGTTTTCCGGGTCTTCTGGGCTTATTCCTTATTCAAAACTTCGTTTCTATTCTCGAGAGGACGTCTGGGATATCTGGGACCTATCAGCCGATCGATTCTTGATGATCGCCACCGACCGGGTTTGGCTCAATGGAATTTTGGCGGGCACGATTCCGGGCAAGGGAAACTGTCTGGCAGAGTTGATGCTCTTCTGGGCGGATTTTTTTAAGCGGGCCATTGGCACGTTTATCCTGAGCGGCGATCTATCTTATGCCTGCAACCATTCAGTTTGGCTCGAAGCCAGGAATAATGAGCTTGAGGGCCGGACGCTGGTGGTCAGAAAAATTCCGATGATGCCTCTGCGCTGGGTCGTGGGACACGAACTGCAGGGAGGGAACAGGGTCATGTCGGTCGGCGCCAGCAATGGTCAGGAGTTATCTTGCAAGGACGCGGCGCTGGCTCTGGAAAAATGGATCAAGAAAAATCGGATCAAGAATCACGAAACGGGCGAGCTGCTTGAGGCGGAATCGCTCAAAAGAAAAATGGATAGCTTGGTTTGCTGCCTTTTCAGAAAAGCCAATGTTTACGCGACAGCCAGAAGGATTTATCTTTGTTGCGCCGACCTGAGCTTTAGTTGGTTCGAGGGCAAACCGGTCTTAGCGGGCGATTTTTTTACTTTTAACTCTTGCTGCTTGTCGCTGCTTGAAGATCAAGGCGAATCTCCAGGCGGGTTGGTAAAAAAATGGCTGGTCGAAAATAAATGGGAAGAAGGAAAAACTATTCCGAAGATTCCCGATTATGTCTGGCGAAAAGCGGCGGCTAAGTATGAGAAGATTCTAAAAAGATTAAAAAACTGATTTTTCGGTAAAGGCGGATTCAATATGGATCCGCCTTTTTTCTTTGGTTAAAATTTCATAGAACCGCAGAGGCAAGTGGATGATGATTACTCTAGCCGGTCCCGTTCCGCTAACGGCTATTCCAATTGGCGGGATTCGGTTTTTGGGGCATAATATATAAATATAAAGAAGAAATGAAGATGGACTATCAGGACAATCAAAATAAAAGAGTGCGAGAACCGGCGGCGGCTGGAGCGTTCTATCCGTCCGAGCGTAAAAAATTAGCTGAACAGGTTGATGGTTTTTTGGCTGGGGCCGAAAAACTAAAGGCGGAGGGGCGACTTTTAGGCTTGCTTGTGCCGCACGCTGGCTATCTTTATTCGGGTCAAGTTGCCGGCTGGGGTTTCAGGCAAATTGAAGAAAACGATATTGAAACGGTTATTTTAATAGGTAATTCCCATCACGCTTATTTTCCCGGCGTGGCCGTTTATGAATCCGGCTGCTTTAAGACGCCGCTGGGCGAAGTAGAGATTGACGCAGGGCTAGCCGAAAAAATTATTAACGAAAGCAATCTGATCAAAGCAGACGTTTCTCCTCACGTCAGGGAGCATTCTTTGGAAGTCGAATTGCCATTTTTACAGCGCACGTTAAAAGATTTTAAGATAGTGCCGATTTTAATGGGGAATAGCGATCTCGGGGACATTGAGGTGCTAGCGCGCGCTATTAGCAAAAATATCGCCGGCCAAAATATTTTGATGGTTGCCAGTTCCGACTTGTCGCATTATCCGGTCTACGAAAAAGCGAATCAGGCGGATAAAAAAATTCTGGAGGCGATCTTAACGGGTCGCGCAGAAAAGCTGGAAAAAACCGTTAAGCAATTAACGGCGGAGAAAATACCCGGTTCTCAAACTCTCTTATGCGCTCAGCAGTCAGTGGAGGTTTTGATGCGGGTTATGGCGGAGGCCGGCGTTCAAGATATCAAATTACTGAAGTACGCCAACTCTGGCGATGCGCCTGGCGGCGACAAATCGCGAGTTGTCGGCTACGGAGCCGTCGCTTTCTGTGGAAAGAAACTGATCGGGGAATTGGATCTAATTCAGCAGGAACGCTTAATTGACATCGCTAGACAAACGGTCGAGGCGATGGCGACGATCGGCCGCGCGCCGGTCTTCAAAGAAAATCCCGCGGCTTTAAATCAAAAATTAGGCGCTTTCGTTACTCTAAAAAAACACGGCCAGCTGCGCGGTTGTCTCGGTATTTTTACAAATGAAAGCAACTTGCCGCTTTGGCAAACGGTATTGAAAATGGCACAGGCAGCGGCTTTTCATGATCCGCGTTTTTTGCCGGTTGAGAAGGAGGAACTAAAAGACCTGGACTATGAAGTTTCGGTATTAAGTCCGCTGGAGAAAATTAATGATTGGCGGCAAATAGAGCTTGGCAAGCATGGTGTGGAAATAAAAAAGGGGAACAGCTCTGGCGTTTTTTTGCCCCAGGTGGCGGCCGAAACCGGCTGGGACCTGGAAACTTTTATGGGGCAGCTTTGCTCGGAAAAAGCCGGCTTGCCTTGGGATTGTTGGAAAGATAAGGAAACGGACATCTATACTTTTACCGCGCAAATAATTACGGAATAAATCATAAATCTATGGCCAGATCAAAGAAAATCAAAAATAAATTTGCCCGAATATTTTTAGTTCGCCATGGTAATGTGCAAAATCCCAGGCATATAATTTATGGCTATTTGCCGTTGCCGTTAAGCGGCCGGGGCCGGGCGGAAATTAGAAAGGCCGGTCTTTTTTTAAAAAAACAAAATATTACAGCTGTCTTTGCCAGTCCGCAAAAACGGGCGCAAGAATCAGCCGATATCATCAGCCGGATTATTTCCAAAGGAAAAATAAAAATAAAAACGGAAACCGGTTTGCGGGAATCAGAATTTGGCCGTTACACGCAGGGGGCGACGGCGCAGATGCTGAAAACAAAATATGCTAAAGCCATGCGGCTCTATACCCGCCAGCCAGCCAAAATTAAAGTCGGCGGCGAAAATTTTGCTAAAATGGCTAAACGATTTTTGCGGGTGGTCGCCCTGGGAATTAAAAAATATCCGGGCGAGAATATTGTTTTTGTCTCTCATCGGGATCCGATTCTGGCGGCCTTGCTTAAATTGTCTAAAAGAAATTTTAATGATTTGCATAAGGTTAAGGGGGTTTGCGGCACGGGATCAGTTTGTGAGATTTGGTTTAACGGTAAAAAGCTGATTAATAAAACTTATCTGGCGCCATAATGACTAATTTTCAATCAGCGGTTTATGAAATTGTTAAAAAAATTCCGCAAGGAAAGATTTTGACTTACGGCGACGTGGCGCAAAAGTTAGGCAGCAGAAAATTGGCGCGGGCAGTCGGGAACGCGTTGAATAAAAATCGTGATAAGCTAGTTCCGTGCCATCGGGTGATAAAAAGCGACGGGCGAGCGGGCGGATTTAATTCGGGTACTGACCGGAAAATAGCGCTCTTAAAAAGCGAGGGAATAAAAATAGAAAATGGGAAAATATTTTAAATTTTTAATTTATTGGCTGCCGCCAATTTTGTGGGCGAGTGGGATTTTTTATCTCTCCAGCATTTCGGGCCTGGCTTCCGGCCTGACTGTTTTCTGGGATGTTTTTTGGCGCAAACTTTTTCACGCGACGGAATTTGGTATTTTAAGTTTGCTGTTTTGGCGGGCGCTGCATTACGGTGAAAACGTTAATCTTAAAAAGGCGCTTTGCTGGTCTTTTCTTTTGACCGTGCTTTACGCGATTTCTGATGAAACGCATCAATATTTTGTTCCCAACCGGGAATGCCGGTTAAGGGATATGGGCATTGACAGTTTGGGAGTCGCGGCTGTTATGGGCGTAATTTTTTTACTGCAGCGGATTGGTATTTTAAAAGAACGGCAAAATTAAGCGCAACAAAAAACCTCCATTCAAATGGAGGTTTTTTAATTAAATTGGAGGAAAATTAGTTTTTGGCTAAAGTCACGATTTCGGCAAAAATGCTTGGATTATTTTGGGCCAAATCGGCTAAGACTTTTCGGTCAATTTCGATCTTCGCTTTTTTGAGGCCGGCGATAAATCGACTATAGGTTAGGCCTTGTTCTCTGACCGTAGAATTAATTTTAATATTCCAAAGGCGGCGAGCATCGCGTTTCTTTTTTCGGCGATCAACGTAGGCGTGAACCAGGGCATGTTTAACCGCGTCCTTGGCTTGCCGGTAGCGGCTTTTCCGACCCCACATATAGCCTTTGGCCATCTTCAGTATCTTCCTTCTTTTTTTGTGTGCGCCAACAGCGCGTTTAACTCTAGGCATATTTTTAATTTAAATTTGGTTTTTTATCTTGCTAATATTTCCTTAAAAACTTTGACTTGATTTTTGGGCAAATTTTTAAAACCTCTTTTTTCTCTCGTCTGATTGCCGTCGGCTTTGGCATTAAAGTGATTTTGCCCGCTGTGGCGGAAAAGGATCTTACCTTTTTTAGTGACCCGCAATCTTTTGGTGGCCATTTTGACAGTTCTGATAGACATAATTTTATTTTCCTTTGCTGAGCAGCAGGTAAAAGCCCCGGGGCTCCCGGGTAATCGGCTGGTCAACGTTTGTCGGAATTTTTATAAAAGTTTTAAAAGCTTCTAATTTTTGTTTCGCCAGGTGGGCAAACGCTTTTTCCCGGCCCCGTAAAACAATCTCGACTCTGGTTCGATCGCCGCCGTCCAGGAATTTTTGAGCCTGAGCGGCTTTCATTTCCAGGTCGTGCTGCGCGATATTAAAACTTAGCCGGATGTTCTTAACCTCAACCTTATGAGCCTTGCTTTGCTCTTTTGCTTTTTTTTCTTTCTGATACAGGAATTTGCCGTAATCGATAATTTTGCAAACCGGCGGATTAACGCTAGCCGTAATTTCAACCAGGTCCAAGCGGCGCTCGCGGGCTGATTTTATCGCCTCAGCGATTTCCATTACGCCCAACTGCAAGCCTTTTTCGTCAACAACCCGGACTTGCGGGACACGGATGGCTTCGTTTATTCTGTTCTGGGGTCTGTTAAAAAATGGTTTTCTGATCAATGGGGATAAATTATATTAAATGTTCACACTGCGATATCGCAAAGCGAATCGAGTGGAGACGAGGGGAGTTGAACCCCTGTCCAGAAAATATTTCAAAAATAGATCTACAAACTTAGCCCAATTTATTGGTTGGGATTTTAAAGCTTAAAACTGGGCAAAATACTTTAAACTCCTATCCGGTAATTGACCAATTATATCCCCCGGAAAGAATATAATTTATCCCGAAAAAATGACACCCGAGGTCTGCCTATCGGAAGTCAGCAGGTCGGATGGGTTTCAGGCTATTTTACTAGGCTAAAACCGGAGCGTATGCAGGCGCGCTAAAAGCGGCCTTTACGCTTGACAATAAGTTGGCACTTATTGATTTTTGCTGGAAGTTTTTCGAGATTCTAGCAAACTCGGTTTGCCTATTTTAAGAACATTAACTGTCGAAGCCTGGCGTCCCCAGGACTTTATAATTATTCAAGTTTTCCTCGGATCTCGCGTCTTAGGCGGCGGTCATTTTCTCGTTTACTGATGGATTCTCTTTTGTCGAAAGATTTTTTGCCGCGGGCGAGAACGAATTCCAACTTAATTTTACCTGACTTATTGTAAACCCGAATTGGCACTAAAGTCAATCCTTTCTGTTTAGTGGCGCCGATTAAAGACTTGATTTCTTCTTTATGCAGCAGTAATTTTCTTGAGCGCGTTGGCTCATAATCTTTGGGCGTATTATTAGCTTGGTAAGGGGAGACGGTGGCATTTAGCAGGTAGGCTTGGCCGCTTTGGATGACGACGTAAGCACCCTGCAGGGAAATGTGGCCGCCACGGATCGATTTAGCTTCCTGGCCGCTCAACACTAAGCCAGCCTCGTATTTTTCGAGGAATTCATATTCAAATCCGGCTTTCCGATTGTAAGCGTATTCGGCCATGGGGATAGTTTAGCACAAAGCTTTAAACTTGACAATGATAATATTGAATGTTATGATATAGGCATTGAAGATCGCGATGGGCGGTCAAGGCAGAAGTTCTTTTCATATCTCGTTTATGTCTAGAAAGGGGGATGCATGACGAACAAGGGCAAGAAACTGAAGAGATTTAACGAGGAAGAAAAAAAGATTCTCCGGGATTTTGTTGCGCTCCGCAACGAACAGAAAAAGCCAATCGTTCATAGCGATACGGCGCATCTGAGGATTGACCTCTCCAAGGTAAACGGCGGGATTATCCGTCTTTCAAGCGGCGTCTGGGACGGCTTGAAGCGTTTCGGCGGGATGGGCCGCGAGGCGCAGAGCGAACTCGGCGGAGAGCCGGTAAGGATCGTTCAGCCGAATTTGGCCGCCGCCAGGAAGATTATGTCTAATATTCGGGGTGTTACAAAGGCGATGGGTAAGCCGCCCGAATACCTGCAGCCACTGGAGGATGTTCTGGCGAGCTGGCAAGAAGAGCATCTCAGGCTTAAGGAGCTGGAAAAGAAAAATAAGCTTCTGCAAGGCTTTCTGATGATCGCTAAGAAAATCTTGAAGATGACCTGCGTCTTGCGCCAGCAAGCGGTGGGGATTACCAAGATGATGGAGGACCTCAGAAAAAAAGACGGAACGAATCTGAACGCTTTCTTGCAGGACCTGGAGGAGTCCGAACTCCTGCGAGAGAAATAGACGAACTCGTCTCAATTCGAGGCGGACACTGACAATGGTGTCCGCCTTTTTATTTTTGCTTTTTGTCTTGAACTGGATTAAAATAAAAACATGGTTCGCGATTTGATTAAGAAATTTATCGGCCTTGATGAGGCGGTAATTGAACAGCCGGAAAACAAAGGTCTTGGCGATTATTCGACCAATGTGGTTTTGCGGTTAGCCAAAAAAGAGGGAAATCCTCCGCTGGAGATGGCCGGGGAGATAGTCGCTAAAATAAAAGCAAGGCCGGAGGCGGCCGGAATCTTCGCTAAAATCGAGGTGGCGCCGCCGGGCTTCATTAATTTCACGCTGACAGCTGATTTCCTGCGAAAACAAGTAGAGGAAATTTTAAATACTAAAATAATTTTTGGTTCTTTGACTTTTGGCAGAGGCGAAAGAGTCCAGGTGGAATTTATTTCGGCTAACCCTACCGGCCCCCTAACGCTGGGCAACGGCCGGGGCGGTTTTTACGGCGATGTTCTAGTTAACGTGCTGGAATGGGCCGGTTACAGCGTCAAACGAGAGTATTTTGTTAACGATGCCGGTTATCAGGTGGAAGTTTTGGGGCACTCGGTGCTGAAAGACGACAAGGCGCAGTACAAAGGCGATTACGTTAGTCTTTTGAACAAAAAACTGACCGGCTGGTTTAGGACTCGCGATCCGAAAATTATCGGCCAAAAAGCGGCCGCTTATATTTTAAAAAATTTGATTCAGCCGACGGTCGAGGATCGGATGAAAATTAAATTCGACGAATGGGTTTCGGAAAAAAAACTGCGAGACCTCGGTGAAACGGATAAAGTTTTACAAATTTTAAAATCCAAAAATTTAGTCTACGAAAAAGACGGCGCGACCTGGTTTAAGTCAACCGAGTTTGGCGACGATAAAGATCGCGTGTTGATTACTTCAGCGAAGGAGGATCGACCTGAATCGGCTACGTATCTCTTGCCTGATATCGCGTACCATTATAAAAAATTCGTTGAAGATAAATTTGTTAAGGTTATTGACGTTTGGGGCGCGGACCACCACGGTTATATTGCACGCTTGCAAGCGGCAGGGAAGGCGCTGGAAAGCTGGGATGAGAAAAGTTTGAAAATTATTATTATGCAGCTTGTACGGCTTTTTTCCGGCGGACAAGAAGTTAAGATGTCCAAGCGTCTGGGGACTTATATCACTCTGGACGAGCTTCTGGAAGAAATTCCATTGGATGTAGCGCGCTGGTTTTTTCTGATGCGCTCGCCCGATACTCATATGGATTTTGATATGGACTTGGCCAAAGAGCAGTCAGATAAAAACCCGGTTTATTATGTGCAGTATGCTCATGCTCGCCTTTGTGCTATCCTGCGCAAAGTTTCAATCAGTGCGAAAGCTCTTAACCATCCGGTTTCTCAGTCGCTGGATCATCCTTCGGAGTTGGCGCTAATCAAGCAATTAATTCGTTTGCCCGAAATAGTTGAAGATACGGCGCGGGATTATCAAGTACACCGTTTGCCTCAGTATGCAATGGAACTTGTCCGTAGTTTCCATAAATTTTACGAAGATTGCCGGGTTATTGATGAAGCGAATCAAGAATTAACCCAAGCTCGCCTCGCGCTTTGCGAAGCAACCAAAATCGTTCTGAAAAACACTTTAGACCTCATGGGCATCTCCGCGCCGGAAAAGATGTAGGTTATTAAGAACTTAGATCCCGCTGTCATCACCAGGCGTCCGGGTTCAATTATTCTTAGCATCGGTTAATCATAATTAATTATAGAGCTATGTTTTTTAACACCCCTGGAAAACCAACAAATTTTAAGAGGATAATTTATTTGATTGCTTCGACGATTTTGGGCATTTTTTTGAGCTACTTGGCCCACGCGCTGATTGAAATTAATTATTTGAGCTGGGCGCTCGAACGGGGAAGTCGCATATATTTTTACGGTGCTTGCGCTTTGTGTCCGTGGCTTCAGATTGCATTTTGGGCGCTTGGCGCAATCGGCGGGTTTTTCCTGGGCCGTTTTTGGTGGCGAAAGCTTTACATTGAAAGGGTTTGGCTTAAAAAGCGTCCGGCAGGCCGATAAATTAATTTGGAATTATTTATGCTGTACAAAACCTTTGCGGCGGAGGGGAGGCATTATGTCTATGATACCGTCTCTAATAATATTCTGATTGTTTCTAAAAAGATAGCCGGATTTTTGGACAAAAAGATTCCGTTTGGCAAATTAAAGGAGAAAGAAAAAGAGCTGGTTAAAAAATTTAAAAAAGACGGATTGCTCCGGACGGAGGGATTTAGCAAATTTAAATTTGATTTTTTTGATAATTTTGATAATTATTTCGCCTTAACAAAAAGTGACGTAAAAAAATTAACCATTGTTATTACCGAGCAGTGCAATTTCGGCTGCCGGTATTGTCTTTACGGCGGCGGCTATAAATACCGGAAACAATTAAGCGGCGCAGAGATCTCGCTTAAGACGGCCAAACGGGCGGTAGATTTCTATTTTAAAAACAGCGGGAACATAAGGCAGAAGAACATTACTTTTTACGGTGGCGAGCCGTTAGTTGACCGGGAAAGACTTTTTGAAATAATCATCTATGCCCGGAAAAAGTATAGAGCGGAAAATCTAAGGATAAATTTGACCACAAACGGTTCGCTGATTGATAAAAGGTTTGTGGATTTTTTTTCAGACAATAAAGTTTTTATTAATATTTCGCTTGACGGCCCCGGAGAGATTCAGGATCGGTTTCGAATCAAGAAAACGGGGGAGGGCACTTACAATCTGATACAAAATCGACTGGAGTTTATTAAAAAATATAACAGAGAATATTTTGACAGATTTGTCGCAATTAGCGTTACGGTTAATCCGCCGTATGAATTTAATCTGCTGGAAAAGTATTTTGAGGAAAGCGATCTTTTGCGGTCTTTGCGGCTAGACCTGTCCTACGTCGAAGAAAAAGATGCCGGCCAGCTGGCCCCCAATCTTTCTAGCCGTTCGCTGTATCGGTTGAAAGCCGAAAAGGAATCTTTGGCCATTAGGGAATGCACCGGAAAATTGTTGAGAGAAGAAAAGATAAGCGATCTGTACCGGAATATCTTTTTTTCCCGTTTAAAAACTATTCAATATCGGGACAAGGCGAAAATGGGGGACGTGCTGGAAATAAAAGGCCCCTGTTTTCCGGGGTTAAGCATGGTTTTGGTCAGCGTTAAAGGAAATTTTCATATCTGTACTATGCTGGACGACGAGTATCGCATTGGGGACGTGGAAAATGGCTTAGACTCGGAAAGGACCAAAAAAGCTGTCGGAGATATTTATAAATTTATAAAATCAAATTGCAAAAATTGTTGGGCCGTTCGACTTTGCCATCCTTGCTTGGCTAAGTTTAACCGGAAAGAATTCCTGCCCAAAAGAAGCGATCTTTGTTTTTATCGGCAAGCGGTACTGCTGGAATCATTAAAATCTTATATAAAAATAAACAATTATGAAAAAATCAAATTATAATTTGGAGTTGAAAACCAAGAACGGTAAAAAGGTTCTTTATAATACTCTTTACGGTTCAGTCTCACTTGTCCCGGACGGTTTTGATTCCTCTAATTTGAAGGAGTCAAGCTCCGATCTTGAAAAAACATTAATGCGCAGCAGGCACCTGATTTCCGACGAAGTCAACGAATTGGATCTAATCAGGAGCCAGAATCGGCTGCAAAGATTCAATAAGGAGACGCTAGAGTTAACGATACTGCCAACTCTCTGGTGTAATTTGAATTGCCAGTATTGTTATGAAAGTAGAAAAAAAGAGGAAATGAGCGAGTCCGATATCAAAGCGATTTATGAACTAGTTAAAGAAAGGAGCAGCCGGGTGGGGACTCTTTCTTTCTTATGGTTTGGCGGAGAGCCGTTGTTAAGAATTGACGCAATCGAACTCCTTTCAAAAAAGGTTAGGCCGCTGCTTAAGCGCCGGGGAGTCACTTTTAAAAATTCTATTATTACCAATGGCACGTTGCTAAACGAAAAGGCTTGCCGGCGGCTGGCGAGAGTGGGTATTAAGTACGTGCAAATTACTCTGGACGGGCCGCCGGAGATTCACGATAAGCGAAAACCATTTGTCGGCGGGAAGGGATCATTCGATTTGATTCTGGATAATATTTTGCGAGCGGTTAAATATTTTGACGTGTCGGTCAGGATAAATGTCGATGCGGAAAATATCCGGACGGTGCGGAGTCTGGTTGATATTCTGGCGTCGTTGAATCTGCAGGATAAACTGTACGTTTACGTGGCTAAGACCGAGAGCCTCCTGGGTGCTTGCGGGAGCATCGGCGGCGCTTGCTTGGACGACTTGGATTTTTTGAACAAGGAAAAAGAAGTAACGCAATATTTGCAAGAGAAGGGATTTAAAAAAATTGCCATTCCGTCTTATCGGCCCGATTATTGTACGGCCGACAATATTCATTCGTACACAATTATCCCTGATAAAAAAATCTATAAATGCTGGCACATGGTCAGCGATCCCAAGGAACAAGTGGGAACGCTGTCTGGCTCGAAGATAAATTTTAACCACAATATTTATAAGTGGTTAGCCTATGATCCGCTGGACGATAAGGCTTGCCGAAAATGCGCCTACCTGCCGTTATGCATGGGCGGCTGCCCGAAGGTCCGCTTAGAGAAGGGGAAAAGACGGTGCGATAATTTAAAGAACTCTATAAATAAATTTATAGAGTTCTTGGCAACAAACAAAAAATAATAGCTATTAAATTAATAGCACGAAATAAAATAAGCAGTTGATCGGCTGGCTGCTGGCTGCGTTTAGCTGGGGATAACTCCCTGAGTCGAAACACAGTAGTCGTCAATCTGTCTCTTTACGAAGTATTCGGATAGTCTCTCCGAACTGCATTCGAAAAGGGATGAATCCTCGGCTTCTTTGAGGACGACTATCTCTTCTTTCTGCATAGTCTTTATTAGAGATTAATGACTTACCTTCTAAGTTTATCTTTTATATCAAAGGGCTGTCAAGTTTCATAAATAAAATAAAAAAGGGCTGAGACTTGTTTGTCTTAGCCCTTTTTGTTTTGTAATTTTGTTTTGTGGCGGTAGCCGTCCCGTCGGATTGTCAGATAGCGATAGTTATTCTATCTGTCGAAGCCTTATCGTTCTCGTCTTGGAACGAAATATCTTCCGCTCTGGCGACAAAAATTAGATCGTTCCAGAAGGGTTCCAATAGCTTCTTTTGTTCCGCTTTTCCCTTGAGGGTGATTGGCGGCAACGGCGTTCCCATGTGCAAACTGTTCAAGCTTCGGTATTTTCTGATCTCCGTAATCGCCGCGAGCATCAATTCAACGCCTTGCGTTTCTTTTTCGGTGAGAAGATTCTCACCGTCTTTAGCCGGCCAGGACGTATGGTGAATGCTTTTCTGTCCTTCTCTGACAGCGAAAAATCCAGAACCGGCTTTGCTGATAGTCGCTCTCTCGGGCGACACTTCGGCGTGGTACATCTCTTCCGTGATATGCGGCAACAGAGGGGAAATCATTTTTAGGACATCGAGGTAGGAGTGATACAAGGCGTATTGAGCCGACGCGCGTTTGGTATCCGGAGCGTTTTCTGTGCTTCGCAATCTGCCCTTGATAATCTCAAGGTAGTTGTCGCAAAGATCTTTCCAGAAAAAATCTTCAAAAATTTGGCGCGCTTGGCTGTATTCGTATTGTTCAAACTCCTCGGCCATTTTTTTGGCGGTTAGACGGGAACGGGCGATAATCCATCGATCGATTGCTTCCATTCCGGATTCGTCTTTGACGCTGTCTGCTGAAAAATCTTGCAGATTGCTGATTATCAGCTTGCCCGCATTGTAGATTTTAGTAATGAGTTTTTTCCCTTTCTTCACCTCCTGTTCGTCATAAAAAGAATCTCGCCCTAGCGACGCTCCGTACATAGTGTAGCGGATTGCATCGGCCGAATGTGTTTTAACAAACTCTTCCGGTTTATATTTACCTCCGCCGGTTTTCTTGCTGATTTTTTCTCCTTTCCGGAGCAGGATGTGTCCCGAGATCATAAGTTCTCGCCAGGGGATGTCCTGATGCCGGTATTGTCCCATCAGGATTGAATACACTACCCAGGTTCGAATAATGTCATGGGCTTGCGGCCGCATGGACATGGGATACATCTTTCCGGTTAGCTTCCCGTTAGCGGGGAAATCGTTATTGATGTCGGGGGTAAGGGCGGAAGTGAACCAAGTATCCAGAACTCCTTTTTCCGGCACCAGGGTGCCGTTTTTACATTTTGAACAAGAAAGAGTTTCTTTCTGAATCTTGGGGTCAATCGGGAAAGCGCTTTCATCCGGAATGAAGATCTCTCCGCAGGCATCACAAGTATAGGCGGGAATGGGCACGCCAAAGAATCTTTCTCTGGAAATGCACCAGTCCCATTTTAGCCCTGACACCCAATCTTCGTAACGTTTTCGCATGTGTTCGGGGTGCCATTTAATTTGTCGGCCGGCCCGAAGGAGCTCCTCCTTTTTGTCTAAGATTTTGACGAACCACTGCTTGGTCGGAAGGAGTTCAATCGGTGTGCCACAGCGTTCATGAACGCCAACATCGTGTTTTATGGGATCTTCTTTTTTGATTGCGCCCAAGTCTCGAAGCTTTGAAACGATAATCTTTCTGGCTTCGGGAATTGATTTTGACGAAAGCTCGGGAAAATCGCTCATTTCGGCAATTTTTCCTTCTTTCGTCAGGATAATTCTTTCCGGTAAATTGTGTTTCCGGATCCAGCAGACATCAGTTTCGTCACCGTACGAACAGCACATCACCACTCCCGTGCCTTTTTCTATGGACACTTTGTCGTCGGTAAAAATTTTAACATTTTGGCCGAGTGGCGTAGTGATAGTTTTGCCCGCCAGTTTCGCGTATCTTTTGTCATCTGGGTGGACGAACACGGCCACGCAGGCCGGTAAAAGTTCCGGCCGGGTCGTAGCAATAGTCAATTCTTTTTCGCCCGCCACTTTGAAAACGATGTCATAGAACACGGCATCCATCTCTTTGTCTTCCACCTCTGCCTGCGCCACTGAAGTTCGGCAGACATGGCAGTATAAGGCGGTTGCTTCTTTTTGGTAAATTGCTCCTTTCTGAAAAAGTTCCTTAAAGACAGTTTGGGCTAGTTTCTGCGACTCCTGGGAGATGGAAGAATATTCTAATCCCCAGTCGATACTTAAGCCGATGGATTTCCAAAGATTTTTATAACTTTCTTTATACAGGTCGGTCACTTCCAGACAGATTTTAACGAAATCCGCTAGCGGCATATTGCGCCCTTGAACATTCCTTTCTTTTTCCGTCAGGCGTTCGGTCGGCAGGCCATTGTTGTCGAAACCCATCGGGTAGCGGACATTGAATCCGGCTAAACGACGATAGCGGGCGATAACCTCCGCTTGGGTGTAGGAAAAGACATGACCCAAATGCAGCGCCCCGGAAATAGTCGGGGGCGGCGTGTCAATGGTAAAAAGCTTTTTGGGCGACTCTGGGTCAAATTTGTTGATCTTCTCATCTTCCCAAAACTTTTGCCAGTAGCCCTCTTTTTCTTCCGGGCTGTATGTTTCTTTGGTTTTTAAGTTTTCCATGATAGTCTCTCCTTTATCTTCGTATAAAAATATACGAGTATACGAGGTTAGTCGTTGTTAGCTGTTAGAGCCGCGCTGAACGCTGGTCTGTCTAGTGAGGGGCTACTCGCCCTTTATTTTTTTTAAATTATTTAATAAGGGCGACGGCCAATAAAAGAAGTATATAAAACCCTGTCGGAAAAGTAAATATTTTAAAGTCGGCGATTTTTTTCTTCGGCTATTAACTTGTTAAAGAATTCAATAATTATGGATTAAATTGTTTTTATTGTCAATAATATTTTGTGAGACTTATGATTATCATTTTCATCATTTTTGGCGTTATTTCGAGAGTGTCATGAGGGCTCCGGGAAAGAATAATCAGCGTTTCCGCATTATCTAAAAATAAATAAAAAGCCCGAGCATTTTTATCTCGGGTTTTTGGTTCCATTTTTCTCTGCGATGCTAAATTAAAGCAGGTCGGCTATTTTTAGCCAATAATATCCAAATCAGCATTGCAATGATAGCACCGGCCATTCTTGTCTTTTCTTTTTATAAGGTAGCTCTTTCGCTCGATATTTTGCAGCTGGCACTGAGAGCAGAAAGTATGGTTCCATCTGGATTCGACATTGCCGGCGTAAACATAATCCAGGCCGGCATCGCGGCCAATTTGGCAAGCGCGCTCAATCATTTTTCTTGGCGTTGGTGGCAGCTCTTGAAGCTGCCAAGAAATAGCGCCGGAAAATTGGCTCAAGTGCCAGGGAGTCTCAGTGCCCAGCTTTTCTTTAATAAATTTTGCGATTTTAGTCAGCATCTTTTCAGTGTCAGACAGCGTTGGAATAATGAGCGTGGTGATTTCCACCCAGACGCCGGCTTTTTTTAAGTTTTTTAAATTTTCCAGAATTGGCTTTAATCTTGCTCCGCAATTTTTTTGGTAGAAGTTTTCATCAAAAGACTTCAAATCAATATTGGCGGCATCAAGATGGGGGAGGATTAATTCTAGAGCTTCCTGGCTCATAAAGCCGTTTGAAATCCAGACATTTTTTAAATTAGCAGTCTTGGCCAGCTTCATCGTCTCTAGCGCATATTCCAAGAATACGGTCGGTTCGGTATAGGTGTAAGAAATACTGGGACAGTTGGCCGCTTGGGCTTGCTCGATAATTTTAGCCGGTGGCAGAGAAAAGCCAAAATTAGCGGTTTCGTTTCCGGCCAGATTTTTAGTCGATTGTGAAGTTTGCCAGTTTTGGCAATTGGCGCATTTAAAATTGCAGCCGGCTGCGGCGAAAGAGAAAGTTTGGGTGCCGGGCAAAAAGTGATAGAGCGGTTTTTTTTCGATAGGATCAACTTGGGCGGCAACGGCTTGATTGTAGTTTAAAGCCATTAGGGCGCCAGCCTGATTTTGACGCACGCCGCAAAGTCCGAGCTGACCCGGCGCTAAAACGCAATTCTGGTAGCAGGTTTGGCATCTGACCTGGTTTTGATTCAGTTTTTGGTATAAATATGATTCTATCATAAGGGAAATCGCCTTTATTTAAAGCCTTTTTAGCTCTATTTCATTATACCTTTTTTTGACTTTTTGGCCACTTTAGACTATTATGAATAAGTATGAATCTACCCGAGACTGAACTAAAAATCCTTAAGCTTTGGAGCAAAAAGAAGGTTTTTGAAAAAAGTTTAAAGCTCAGAAAAGGCAAAAAGAGGTTTGTCTTTTTTGAGGGGCCGCCAACGGCCAACGGCCAGCCCGGTATTCACCACGTGGAGGCTCGAGCCTTTAAAGATGTTTTGCCGCGGTATAAAACGATGCGGGGTTTTTTTGTCGACCGCAAAGCTGGCTGGGACACGCACGGCTTGCCGGTAGAAATTCAAGTGGAGAAAGAGCTAGGGCTTAGAAGCAAAAGAGACATTGAAAAATACGGCATCGCTAAATTTAATAAAAAATGCCGGGAAAGCGTCTGGCAGTTTAAAACTGATTGGGAAAAAATGACCGAGCGGATTGCTTTTTGGGTAGACATGAAGGACCCCTATGTGACCTATGAAAATAAATATATTGAAACTTTGTGGTGGATATTGAAGCAGGTCTGGGATAAGGGGCTTTTATATAAAGACTATAAAGTCGTGCCTTTTTGCACGCGGTGCGGGACGGCGTTGTCCTCGCACGAATTGGCGCAGGGTTACAAAAATATAAAAGAAA
>Ga0172370_10002988_pt1 | contig 23835 bp, 24 predicted proteins | sample LakKiv5m_FD_114538 | JGI IMG/M metagenome (GOLD analysis project Ga0172370, IMG submission 114538) | Freshwater microbial communities from Kabuno Bay, South-Kivu, Congo - kab_022012_11.5m | ecosystem: Environmental > Aquatic > Freshwater > Lake | place: Democratic Republic of the Congo...
AGGGGGTGATCTTATGGCAACATTGGCCCAACAATGGATCGAAGAGGGGATCGAGAAGGGGATCGAGAAGGGGATCGAGAAGGGGATCGAGAAGGGGATGCTTGAAGATGCCCGAGAGATGCTCCAGGAGGCCATCTCTTCCAAGTTCGGGTTCGTACCTGAGGATATTGTCTCTGAGATCCACGGGTTTAAGGACCGGGAGCTCCTCAGGAGGCTTCTCAGGGAGGCCGTGGTCTGCAGCGATTTGAATGTGTTCAAAAAAACCCTTCAAGAGGCGCGTGTGTGAGAGCGGTCTGTGGGCTTGGGGGACAGAGGGTTGTTCCGATGTTGACTTGTTAGACAACAAAGAACCAACGTCCCCGTACTCACATTCGTCTCAAATAACAGCACCTTGTGCAGTACTTCAAACTGGCAATTCATGGCCCTTCCTTCTACTCGCTTTTAGAATCCCTGGGGAACCAACCCCAGGCTGTTGATCGATTCGTTAACCATCTCGAGCGCGTCATGGACCTCCAGGACCTTTTTATAGTCCCAGTATTTTAGTTTAGCCCCCAGGTTTGGCACCTGTTCGGCGTGTTTCATGATCTTGTCCAGTTGCGCCGCATCGGAAACAGCTACCACGCCCTGCACCGCCGGATTGTTGAGTGCCTTGAGGAGATTGATAATAAGACTGTCTATGCTCCCCTTTGTCTGCACTTCAAAGACATAGATGATCCGTCCCATATTGCCGATCGTGGATTCCCAGATCGTATCCACCTTCGATCCCTCGGCAACCTTCTTTTCCGTATCTGCGTTGAACCCGAGCCACTTTCCGATATCCGATAACTTGTCGCGGATTTCGTTGTGAATGAAGTCGGCAGTATCGGCATCCAATTTTTCTTCGACGATCGGTGCCGTTTTCGGTTTCTTTCCTGCTGCATAAATCTTGCTGAGGTTTTCCTCAACCTGCAGCTCATCCCAGATGAAATAATCGACGGTGAGAAGATTTACGTCCTCTATGCCCTCCGCCCTCATCTCCTCCGCAATTTCTTGCGCCACGCGAGACAACTCCGCATATTTTTTGCCGGTCATCTGATAGTTGTATTTCGGAAGGCCTGTCACGCGAAGGTAGTTAAAACCGACATAAGCCCGGCGGTTCCATAACATGCATTGGTCTGGATAGACGTGACATAGAATCTCGCTAATCGTGGCCGGACCAAATCCCTTCACGCTTTTCAAGAAATTGTCCCAGCGTTTTATAACGGGCGATGCGCCCCATATCAGTTCGGATAATTCCCTCTTCAGGGCATCGAATCCGTTGTCTGCAATCATCTTATCCACGACATATTGCTTGTTTCCCCAGATCAGCATGGCCCACAACTTCGAAATGTAGTCGTAGAAGCTCTCTTCCGTCATGGAAAGAAAGCGCTCCTTCGTCCATGACTGGTAGTAAGCAATCCGTTCCTTCCTTTCCGCCAGGTCTCTTGTGTGTTTTTCTGGGTCTTTTGCAAGATTCTTCTTATAAATGTCGATATGACTCTTCAAAAGAACATTATCCAAGGGACACCTCCAATGAATGGGTTATATGTTTCACTCCGAGACCCGTCAAGTGCTGGCAGTTACCACCCCTCTCTTAGCGCCTCCAACTGGCTGACCGAATCCAGGACCCGGCTACACGATTCCCAATCCACGTTTTCAATCCGGTCGTAGCGCATCTCGAAGGGATGACGTTTCGGCACGGCGTCAATGACCCGTTTGGCCTCCTCTTCGTCCCGCAGGGCTGCGGCGACCCAGACGTCTTCCAGTGTGTCGGGGATCTGGCCGAACATGTTCCGGATATTCGCCAGTCGCTCAGAGAGGAGCTGATGAACGCGGTCTTCCACGGAACCCATGTAGCGCATGTTGAAGATCAGCACCTTGGGCCGCAACTGACCGATCCGCTGGATCCTTCCCTTGCGCTGTTCCAGCCGCGTTGGATTCCAGGGAAGGTCCAGATTGATCAGGGAGCCCAGCCGCTGAAGGTTGAGCCCCTCCGACGCGGCATCCGTTCCGATGACCAAGCGCAATTCTCCGGTCGTAATTCTCTTTTTGACGTCATCCCGGTTCACGCGGCGGAAGACACCTTTTTCGATGATCCCTGATTTCGTCGCATTGGCATAGACACCGATCTTTTCGTCGGGCATGCGTCTCGACAGATGCAGACCCAGCCAGAGGACTGAATCGTAGAACTGGCTGAAGATGATGCAGCCTAAGGAAAGCCAGCCGCCGGCAACGGTGTCGTTTGCTTTAAGGAGCCTTTCCACTTGACGGAGCTTAGGGTCTTCGTCCTGGTTTTCTTCAAGGATTTTCAGGAAGCGCCCCAACACCGCCCGTTCTTCATGGAATAAAGGATACAGGGAGGATAATTTCTCTTCCCCCTCGTTTTCACCTTCCTCGTCTGCGTGATCACCCTGAGGTTGAGTCCCAAGCATTTTCATCGCGGTCAACCTGCCCGCCTCGATGGTGCTGCCCACCCGGCGCAGGAGAATCGTCTTCATGAAGCCTGAATTGAGTCAGGGCCTGCGGGCCAAAACGGCGCAGAATTCCTCGGCGGCGTCGTAAGCGTCCCGGAGAAAAGGGGGCAGGCCAATGGCCTCGGCGTCGCTCTCGCCGAAAAGGCGCACCTCGATCCGCTGGAGATAGGGTTCATTGGTTTGGGGATCGATGGTATTTTCCAGAAAATCGCGGGTCCGCCGGACGATGTGACGGATGAACGGGTTGTACTTCGGGAAGAAGTCGTGCAACAGGCGCTTGATCCGCTGCAAATCCGGCTTGCGCAACTTGTGGAACGCCTCCGGTGAAACCCAGTGTTCGGAAGGAGCAATATTCAGGCTCCGGCGGAGCAACTCAAAATCCATGCCCTCTTCCTGGGGCGGCAGGGGGTCGCGCATCCACTCCCAGAGGTCCGTCGTCTCATCGACGGGCTTCGTTTGTTCAAGGACGAGGTCAATCCCTTCCAGCGGCCGGGTCCGCCAGCGGCTGTACAGGGAACCCAGGACGCTGTTTTGCCCCTCGTTCAGGGCGTTCAGGAGATCCCACGCCTCGATCGGATCGAGCTGCACCGGCGTCGCCGTGGCCAACAGCAGGGTCCGGGTTCTCGGGGCGATATCCATCAAAAAACGCAGCAGATTGTTGGGCTCGGCCTTCTCCCCTCGATGCGTGGGGCCGAGATTGGATCGCCTGGCCCGGTGCGCCTCGTCGAGGATCACGCATTCGTAGTCGAGATCCTTGATCAGATCGACGGTTTCCGACCCACGGATGATCAGCCCCGTGGACATGATGCCGATCCGGCGGGGGCATTTTCTCATTCCCTGGGGGCCGAATTCGGGATAGACCACCCCTCGCTCGTCGATCCACTGCCGGCCATTCCACCGCGCCGAGGGCATCTCCAGGAGGTTCCAGAGCTCGTCCTGCCACTGGATCATCAAAGGCTTGGGGACAAGGATGAGGATCGGCTTGTCGCCGTAGAGGGCCATCAGTTTGGCAGCGAGGGCCAGTTGAATGGTCTTCCCCAGACCCACCTGGTCGGCCAGGAGATACCGGGCGCCGCCGTTCTTATGGGCGTCGAAGGCCAGCTTGATGAAGGATTTTTGGTGCGCCCATAGGCCGTTTTCCCGGCGGTAGATGGGCAGCTCCACAATCGGTTCGGCAGGCCGGGCGTCTTCTTCTTTCCAGGCGTTTATATCCGGGACGACGACCCGGTGGATCAGCCGGGCCACATCCTGCACGACCGCCTCCGCCAGGTCCACCGCCTGGGGAGAGAACCACAGGGCGTCGAATTCCTCCTGCACCCATTCTACCCCCTCCTCGCTCTCGTCCAGCCAGACCAACTCATAGTTGTTGACCCAGGCTGTCCGGGACTCGTTGGCGCTGCCGATAAAGCAGACCTGCGATCCGTCCGTCCGGGTGATCACGCCGGCCTTGCCGTGGATCAGGCCGAAGGCCTCGTCGGGGAGGACCTTCACCTTGAGAAGGCCGCTGCTGAGAAAATCATAGAGCCGCTGAAGCCTGGCCTTCATGGGATCGCCGATCTCGGCGGAGAGCGAAGCGCACCATTCGCGGTGCATCCCCCACTTGGCCGCCTGGGCGGTCTGAACGTCCAGGGCATTGAGGCAGGAGTTGCAGACCACCCGAACGCAGGTCTCGCCGCCTTCCGGTGTCATCCGTTCCAGGGCCTCTCCTGCCACCTCCAAAAGGGAGGAACTGAAGAACCCGGCAATCCGGTCGTACCGGCGAGCGCCCTGCAACCGGGTTGCCAGGAAATCCTTCAAGGGACTGCGGCGTGAGGAGTAGCGATGGATCATGAGTTGTCACCGCTTCAGAAGTTGTTCCACTTCCTTGACGAACCTGATGGCGAAGGCAAAAGCATGTCTCGCTTCTGCCGCCTTGATGTCTCGTTTGGCCAGCGAAAGTCTGCTGGCAGCCTGAGCCGGCGCCGCATCAAATCGCTTGATCAGGCCTCTATTGAGCAAGTCTTCGTAGGTCATTCTCATTGCCGATCAGCATGATTTTCGGTTCAGCTATGACCCTAAAGATAAAAGGGTCCTGGTCTTTCATGCGCTGTTTTATTTCCGATATCTGAAAGAGAGAGGGATTGATATCGCGCCCAAGCATCTTTTCCGGCTCTCTCAGCCGTTTCAGAAGGTCCTCAAGGGGTATTCTCCCAACGACCATCAAATCGATGTCGCTCTTTTCGTTTTCCGTGCCGGCGGCAAAAGAGCCGTATAGGAATGCGTATTCAATATCGTTACGGTCTGATAAGACCTGCTTAAGCAGACCGGGCGCCCCCCTGACTTTGAAAAAAATGGATTTCAGTTCCGGATAGATGAGAAATCCGGGGTTAAGCTGGAAGTATTTAAGATTGCCTGATTTGCTGCTGGTCAGAAGCCCGATGGACTCAAGACTCCTCAGTTCGGTACTGACGTTTTTATAATCCTCGCCAGTGATCCTTTCCAACTCCCGGAGGTAAAACGATCTATCCGGGTGCAGAAAGAAGGTGCTCAACAGCTCTATCCGGACTTTTGAGGAAAACAGTTTATGCAGCATGGCCATCTCCAATGATGATGGTCTCGTAAAAAGTCGAAAATACGCCTTTAGCGTCATTCCCGCGAAGGCTGGAATCCAGTGATTTCAGATGGTTATGGATGCCTGCCTTCGCAGGCATGACGGGTTTTGGAACTTTTTACGAATGTGTCAATGATGGTCATTATACATCAATTGATGGCTATATTACATCAATATTTTACCAGGGAAATATTCTCAAGGGTGACATCGGGCAATTGGCAATCCTCTTCATAATCATTATATTTTGGCCATTGTCCGTTAATCGCGCTATGTTGTCAATGACCGCTTCGGTACTTGGAGATTCCTCTTGCTTTTATGTATCCCAAAAGATACAATTTATCCATGATCGAAATCCGGCAAACCGAGGCATATTTTCATTGGTTCGACAGCTTGCACGATCGACAGGCACGGGCGCGCATCAATGCCCGTATCCGCCGTCTGTCGCTTGGCAACTTTGGCGACGTGAAGCCGATTGGCGAGGGCGTCTCGGAACTGCGAATAGATTTTGGTCCCGGCTACCGAGTGTATTTCGTACAGCGCGGCCAGACGTTGGTGGTTTTGCTTGCCGGCGGCGATAAACGTACTCAAGACCGGGACATCAAGAAAGCGCTGAAACTGGCGCGAGAATTATAGGAGACTATCATGACAAAGACGAAAACCCGCCCTTGGGATGCTGCAGAACATTTGGAAACCGCAGAGGATATGGCCGCTTATCTGGAAGCTGTACTCGAAGAAGGCGACCCCGCGCTGGTGGCGGCAGCTATGGGGGATATCGCACGCGCGAAGGGAATAACGCAAATCGCTCGCGAAACAGGTCTCGGACGCGAGAGCCTTTACAAGGCGTTATCACCCGAAGGCAATCCGGAGTTCGCTACGGTACTTAAAGTCGTGCGGGCGCTCGGATTACGGCTTCACGCAACCGCGGTCCAGCCATAGACTTTGTACCGTTATCCGCTTCCCCGGCCTTGTGCTTCAACACCTTACCCAGGATTGCCTGCGTACCTTCGATCTTCGAGGATAAAACGGCTTCCTTCCCCCCCCCCTACTTGGCCGCCCGGGCGGTCTGAACGTCAAGGGGATTGAGGCAGGAGTTGCAGACCACCCGAACGCAGGTCTCGCCGCCTTCCGGCGTCATCCGTTCCAGGACCTCCCCCGCCACCTCCAGCAGGGAAGAGCTGAAGAACCCGGCAATCCGGTCGTACCGGCGGGCGCCCTGCAACCGGGTTGCCAGGAAATCCTTCAGTGGGCTGCGACGTGAAGAGTAACGATGGATCGTCTGTTGTCGCCGTTCCAAAAGTCAGATGGTGGAAACTGTCTATAACACCTTGTGTTCGCTTGCAGTCGATCTTAAAAACTGAGGATTATGGATGGGAAGAAAGTAGCTCTCCGGACCACCGACGGGTCTTCGATGCTGCTGATGATACACATGGCGCTCTGTCACTTCGGACAGACTAGGGGATTGAGGTAACATTGCTGTAATGACCATAATATCTCCCCATCTACTCACCTTTGTTCGGGATGCGGGAACACGGAATGGCCAGCCATTCCAGGGCAGGGAAACTCTTTTTGTCCTTGCCATCCTTTTTGGTATAGACCACCGTTGTCTTATGGACCAGGTATGTCCTGTGAGAAGAACGCGCGGATGATGTATCTGTCACGTCCTTAGCGCTCATTGGCATCCCGTACCTCTGCTCGGGGGAGCTACTCGTAGTCCTTGCCCGTCAAGATGAATTCGAAGCGATCGCACTCCAAAGCCACGCGTCGAACGTAATGAAGAAACTCGTCAGCGCCCATCCCCGGCTTGGGCGCCCACGCATTGCCGACCAAGCGGCCACGCCGGTCCACCCGAAAGCCGACCAACTGGGTGGCCCGATTTCTCTCCCACGCTCGGAGATGGGCATTGGGGACCGACTGCAAGTCCGCATGCCGAGCCACGAGCCCCGTCAGTTCGTACGCCTCGCCCGCATCGACGACCTCGACCCGGTGGTGCCGTCCGCCGACAAAGGTGACAACCACGCAGTCGCCTGCGAGCGCGATGTCCGCGTGGCCGCGGCACCACCGCTTCCAATCGCTAGATGCCATCGTTCCCCTCCTCTTTGAGGTCATCCTCGAAGACTTCGAGGGGCTGGTCGAGACCGGGAAGATGGACTTGTTCCAACGTGTCGGCTTGCTCGGCGACGCGGGCGAGAAGCATCCGCACGCGCAGGGCATCTGTTGCTCGGCTCCCCAGCAGAACGTCCTCCTCGACGGTCAGGTCGTAGGATCTCTCGTCACGAGATTGAATTGCGCCGAGCCGCACCGGGACCGTGCGAATGCTCTCGGCGATCGCATCTATCGCTTCCTCTGGGTGAACGCGCCCGACCGGGCTGACGCACCGAACGACGAGGTGCTCCCTCTCTGAATGTAGCAGAAGGGCAAAGGGCTGAACACGCCCGTTTGGGAGCCTCACGGTTCCCAAGAGCATCCCGTTGCCGTTCGGCTGTTCCCAGTCGATCTTCAGGTTCCCATAGCTGGAGGTGGGAAGAGCGCGCAGGCGATCAAGGGCTTCTCGTGCCGCGTCATCAGTGATGGCGAGGTCGGTCGTTGATCCTTTCATGGCCCAGTTCTGGATCGGGAAGGCGCTTCGCAGGCTCTCCCTGATCACCTCAACGATCCGTCTCCCGCCTATGATCTCCTTTTCCACGTTGAGGCGCTTAGACCCCTCCTTCGGGATTGACAAGCCCTCGTGCATGAGGTGCAGGAAGACGTTCATCCGCTCCAGGACTCGTTGAACCTGGAGGATCTCGACGCTGTCTTCGAGGTAAGGGTAGAACACTTGCAGCAGTTGCTCGCCAGTCGGCTCGCATGGCAAGTCTTCAAGGCGCCGCTCCGTTTGGGAGCGGACCCTATCGATCCGTCCAATCCGCTGCTCCATCGATGAGGACGTCCACGAGATGCCATAGTGGTGGACCGCCGAGCAGAAGGTGTGTAGATCTTCTCCCTCCTTGAGGAGGTCGGTCGTGATCAGGACGAGGGGGTAGCCTGGCATCCGGAACTGCTGGACTAGGGTTTTGTTGACCTGACCGGACATCCCACCGACCGGCTGTTGTTTACCAAGGATCATCCTAAAATCCTTGCTGCCTGTTTCGGCAAGAGATTTCGTTCGCGCGTCGGGGGCGTTCACGTCAAGGATCAAGTCGAAGTTACGGGCGATATCCGTGAGTTCGTGGTAGGCTGTCCAGACAGGGTTGCTCCTTTTCCTCTGAGCGTCGAGCATATCCAGGTACTGGTCGATGCGGCGCAGGTCGAGATCCTCATCCTCCTCGCCTGATCCCTCAAGGGTTCGTGGGTCGAGGCTGCCGAGCCGTTGTATCGTTAGAACGTATAGGTCGATCAGCGAGTGTCCCAGGCGCGCGGCGGTTGCCAGCATCTGGGCTCGAAGTTCTTGCTCTCTGAACCGCTCCCGGAATCCCTCAAGGTCGGACCCACCCTTCGGCTCAGGCCACAACGCCTCGCGAAGTTCCCGGCGATCAGGCTGACGCAGTTCGGTGAAGAAGGTCGCTTGCTCCAACCGATCGCTGACGTCGGGGGCTTCGGTGGTGTGCGGCCTCCTGACGGAATTTGAGTATCGCTCCAGCCACACGACACGCGCGCGGGTTCCCAGTTCCCCAGGAAGATCCTTCAGCATCTCGATCGCGGCCGCCTGCGCTGCCTCCAGGCGATCAGCGCTCGCGTGCTTCTTGGCACGGGTCAGGAACTTGGCTGCGCGTCGTCGCAGTTCCTCACGCACTTCTGCCGGATCCATGTTCATAGCTTGCGCCAGGGCCGTCATGACTTCGCCCGGGCGGACACCAAGGAGGTCCGCCGCATAGTTGTCTTCGAAGAAGGTCGAGTAGACCGTACCGCGCTGGATGAAGCGTCGCTGCACGTTGGCGCCGCTCACCACACCTCGCGGACCGTTGCCCCGGAAGAACCACGCGAAAAAGGTGTCGGTACCTCCGCGGTCATCGATTCCTTCGTCCGCCGATTCGACGGCCGACTCCGGTGGCGCCGACAGTCTGGCCAAGCGGGCGCTTTCGGCCTCGCGCTTTTCCTCTTGGTACTGTCGTACCACCTGGTCGAACCTCGACCGCACGCCCTTGGGCAGACGCTCGCGGAGCGATGGGATGAGCCAGAAGTCGTAGCGCTCGTCCAGCTTGCGCTTTAGCTCCTTAACCGAGGCGACTCGTCGGACGAAGATCAGGGTCTTTTCGCCACGTTCCCACGCATGGCACAGGCCGTCCACGACGGCATCCATTTTCGGATGGGGCATCTCGTGACCGAACGTCTTCCGGTAACTGTCCGAGAGCAGGTTGACGTCGCGCACGTCGATTCCCTCACGCTCGGCCAGGTCGTCGGTCTGTTCCTTCTCCGTGTCGTAGAAGTTGGAGATGGGATCATCGTCGTCACCCCGCTTGAGGCGCGTCGTCTCCAAGAAACTCTCGAACGATGCTAGCATCCCGATCTGGAAGGACCTATTGAACCTCTCGCTCCCAAGAAGCTCGGCGACCTTCTTCTGCACCAGCGCCACGACGAGGCGCTTCCGGTCGTCATCCAGCTTGATGGGTTCGTCGTGAATATTGACGCCTCCGGCGCGCCACTCGCGCCGGTATTGGTTCTTCGTCAGCTTGCAGCCTCCCGCGCGCAACGTGGTGACTCGTCGGATGAGGAACTTTCCTGCGATCCTCTTCTTCTCATCTTCGGACAGGTCATCCCGACACAAATCCTTAAAGGGTTCACCGAGGCCGAAGACGTCGAGTTGGTTCCAGAGCTGGCGGTAGGATTCTTCGACCGGCGTCGCCGAAAGGAACAGGATTCTCTTGGCCCTTGGTCCGTAATCACGGAAGACCCTCTTGCCTTCGCGATCGGACGGATGCCCGAAGGCCAGGGCGAGCACACGGTTCCGAGCGGACGATCCGGGCTTGAACCCATGCTTGATGTTGTGCCCCTCATCGAAGATCACGAGATCGAACTCGGGCATTGCGCAGCATATCGCGCGCGCGAAGTTGTCCTTGAAGACGCTCTTGTTGCGCAGGTCGAACGCCTCATCGGGCATCCAGGGAAGCGAGCGCCGAAGATCGTCGCGCAGGCGTCGCCAGCCCTCGCTTTCCCGCCCCAGGGGGAGACTGAAGCTCGTCATGCGCAGGAAGAAGTCGCGGCGTGGATCGCGGACGACTTCGCGGACGAACTCGATGAGGTTCCCGCAGGCTGACAGCGGGCGAGAGGGTCGTCCATCGATGGAGCGGACCCGCAGGTCCGAGAAGCGCACATTGTAAGCGACGAAGTTTGAAAGCTCCTTCATCCATTTGTGCTGGATGTTTTCCTGGGGAGCGATCACGAGCACGCGGAAGTCGGGATCGTAATGGCGAAAGAGCGCCAGCGCCCCGAGCGCTACGTACGTCTTCCCCATGCCGACCTCGTCTGCGAGGTAGGCCACGCGATGCGTTTCAAGGATGTTGTGGAGAGCGACTGCGCCTTCGAGTTGCTCGTGTGCACGGAATCCCTGTCCCATCCGAGCCCCGAAATCGAGAAGCTGTTTCGCAGCCTTCAGATCGATCACGGTTCCTCCTTTCCCACAGGCGTTGCCCGCTGCAGGAACCAGTGCTCGAACCAAGTGAGGAACTTGGGCATTCTATCGGGGTCCCGCGCTACGAGGCACCCGCGCACTTGGGAGACTGCATCCAGTTGAAGGCGCAGGCTGCGCGCGTCTTCGGCGTATTCTTGCCAGAATTCCGAGTGGTCTCGTTTGAGTTCGTCGACGACTTGGTGGGCGCACAGCATGATGAGGTAGTGCTCAACGGCGTCGCCCTTGCTGTCGGCGTTCTCCTTCATAACGCGCGTTAGGAGGTTGCCCAGCGAGTCGTATTTCTGACCGAAGATCCGGTAGGTAGCCTCGCGCTTCTTGCCTTCACGCAGGGCCTCCCGTGCACTTCGCTCCAAGCAGCCGAAGGCGTGGAAGATACCCGCGAAGCGGTCGAAGAGCGTATTGTGGTCGGCAAGAAGCTGGAACGGCGCCACGAGGGCCGCACCCTCGTCGTCCAAGGGCACCACCGTGTGCGCCTCTATGGCCGCCGCCCTTTGCTCGACGGTGAGCAGAGACCAGTATCGTAGGATTTCAGCGGGCGACAGATCGAGTAGAATCGACGGCTTGTGCGACATGGCTTCCTCTTGAACGAGGAGCAGGCCGGGTTCGGGACCGTCACCAAGGACTGTCAGCATTGAGGTGGAACGGAGGATCCGCTGCAACTCGTCGCACGCAGTGGCATCAAGCGTCGTCCACACCCGCGACGGAATTGCCTCAACCTCGAACAGTTGCACGCCCTGACATTCCACGCTGAGGCGGGGTACGGGGGCCGCGTCGTCCCAGTAAGCCTGGGCGGAGCCCGTATTCCAAGAGAACCTTATTGAAAGCCTTGTGCCACTAGATGACGCCGTACCTTCGTCCTCGGAGCGCGGCTCGAAGATCTTCGGACGAGGACCTTCAATTTCCAGCCACCATTCAGGCCGCCGTGACGGTTTGACCTCCACGAGGAACCCCGTCTCCAGATTGCCGCCGGTCTGATGAGCCGCCCTCGTGAGGTTGGCGGAGCCGACGAAGAGGATCTCCCTCTTTGGTTGCGGGGTGAAGAAACGGTAAACCTTCGCGTGAACAAACCGCTGCTTGACCTCCTCACCCTTGCCGCAGCGCAATATATCCTTCGGTAGTCGACCCCAACAAACGCCATCGGCCTCAAGCGAACGCACCCACTCGTACAATTCGGGTGAACAGAGGGCCTCGCCGCTGTTTTTGCGGGGAAGGAACACGCGGACCTCGCGCGGGTGGAAACGGCTAATCAGCTCCTTCAGGGGCGCCGACTCCGGCATAACGTCGAAGTAGGGCGAGATGATCTCAAGGCACGCTCCGTCGAGCGATCTGCCGCACGCCTCACGCAGGAACTCCACGACCGTGGATCGTCCGTAGAAGAAGTGAGGGTGCAAAAGACCGCCCGACGTTCGCTGTTGACGCTGTCCCGTTCTCCGCAGGAATTCGCGGATCGCGCGGAGCCCGTCGTGCCTGTCGGGCGACTTGTCGCCGACTCGGCGTTCCAGACCGTCAAGGAAGCCAATGATATCCCCACGGAGACGCGTAGCGTCCCCGTCCCGGATCTCCTCGACGTGGCAGACTTCGACGTTCTCCCACCATCCCGACTGGGTGAGATTGGCCGACATGCTCGCGACGAGCAAGGCCTTCTCCCGTTTACCGTTGTCGTCAGCTTCCACGTCCTCCATTAGCAAGAAAACGTTCTTCGGGTGGAAGATGCCCGTTCGGTGCCGGACGGCGATACGCTTGACATCCAGCTTCGCGGGGCCCTCGGGCACGAGACCATTTTGGTCGTAGTACACCGCGATGCTGCGGGGAATCGTGCGAAGAGCATCTTCAAGTTGAACCAGCTTGATCGCGGCGGCGTGGCTCAGGGGGATGTCAAGGAAAACCGGGAGCACCTCCTGCTCGAAGAAAGCTGGGTCGAACCGGAAGGTTAGGAACAGGGCTGCGACGAGGCGGCGGCCGTCCATCTTCTTCTGGAAGTGCTCCGAAAGTACTTCGCGCTTGATGTCGGCCATGCGTCACTCCCGCAGCGCGAACGCGATCGTCCGCAGCGAGTCAAGGAAATAGGGATGGATCCAGAAGTCCGACAGGGCATCCCGCTCTGGCAGCGATGGTGAGTTGTCCTCCTGGAACCGAACCTGCAGCTTACCATCGCGTATTTCGATCCAGGGGGCAGCGCCGTTGCGCATCTTCATGACGAATCGGTTCTGATCGATCAGGAGGCGCAAAGCCTTTTCGTAATCTCCGCCCGCGATCGCACGCGCGATCTGCACCCAGCGGGTGCCCGCCTCCGCGTCACCAACGGCGTCCTTGAGTTCGGCCTCCAAATCCGCCGTGGCGGCGAGGTCGATTGTACTCAGTGCGTGTCCCCACTGCTTACGCACGGAGCCTGCCGTCTCCGCGAGCGTCTGCCCGTCCGATCTGAGGAGGAACCCGTACAGAACGACGGATGGCGCCATAAGAAGCTCGCAGGTGCGGATTCGCTCCAGCTTTTCGGCAACATAGGCGCCGCGATCTCCGAGACCCCGGCAGACCTTGGAGAGATGGCGGACCCTCGCCGGGGACAGCCGCCATTCGAGGTCGTCCAGCGTCTTTTCAAAGGCTGACGCGAGTACCACCTGCGCGCCGCCCGATCTATCCTGCGGTCCGCCGAGCAGTAGGTGGTTGCGGAACACGTCGCGCTCGGCCTTGAGCAGACGGCGCTGCAGAACCTTGGCGGCGGCTCTGAGAAGTTCGCCGTCGCGCTGCCCGTCAATGTCAAGAAGGATGTGGGGCTCGGCGAGGCGTCTTGCGACCATGTCCCCGTTCCGGAATCCCTCCTTGGCCAGAACAGGGATGTAAACCGACTCGACGAGCCGGCGTCCTACCTCCGTCAACCGCGTCGGATTTCCGGCGACAAGACCGGACGAGCGGGCGGGAACGGTGTAGAGGCCCCAAAGCCCGTAGATTTTTTGGTTGCTGAGGATCTGGGATGCCGAGTCCGCCCCTAGGCGAACCTTCCGACTATCCTGCAGGTTTTTACCGGTGCGCTCCGTGCCTCGGAAGGACCGGTCGCCGACGATTTCCCAGCGAGCGTAGGCCGCCAGTTGCTCCCACTTGAGAAATACCGCCAGATCACCGTCGCCTCCGCCGCTTTCCGCCACACGTTCCGCGAAGTAATAGCCGAGGAGCAGCGTCGTGAAGTCGCGCACGGACGTGCTGACCGTCGTGAGGTTGCCGACGACGTGGCGACCCAACTTCGTCCAGATCGGCTGGACGCCCAGCGGGTCACGTGACCCCTTGATGGCGGCCCGGGAATCGATGTCGGTCAGGAAAGGAATTTGGAACCTCCGGTTACATTGCCGCCTTCGGGGACAGGCCGCTAGCGCGTTGCTGTCAGATGTGACGGTAGGCGAGCGCGGCAGTGGCCTCCCATTTTTCGTCCGTTAACGGAGGCGTCGACGGTTTCCGCGGACACCTCTAATAAGGGATCTGAGTCGAATAGACCGTTTCCCCCCGATGCTACAGGTTGACATTTTGTTTTCTCTGTTTGCCGCCTGGTTTTCTGCGGTGCTTCATTGTTCCAAGCATTACCGTTTGTACTCTCGCACGTTATTTATCTTCATCAACTGCAGATTCCAGAAGAAGGCGCGTTCATTTACAGCAATCCATCAACGGACCACGATGGGAGGCGTAGCGATGGATCATACGCCGTCTCCTTCCACGGCACCCAGGAGGAGATGGGCAGCCTCGACATCCTTTTTCCAGTGCGTCATCGCCGGGGAGGGCTTCTGGGAAAGATAGTTCAGTAGGGCGATGATCGTTTGCCGGCGGTCCCAGTAATGGGGGACCTCCTGCTTGAGGTAATCCAGGCCGGGGCGCGGATCGTCCTCATCGGCGGTTTTGTACACGGCAAAGAGGATCTGTCGCAACAGCGATCTGGCAAAGCCATCGCCGGAGAGATCCCGCCCCTTGAGCTCGTCGGGCGTCTTCAGGCGGGTCTGGTTGGCGGCGCCGCTGCCAAGAAGTTCCCGGTAATCGCGAATGCCGAAGCCTCGGGCGAACTCCTGATAGACCCCGTCGCGATATTCCCCGTGGGCCTCGATCTCGATACCCTTGATATAAAAACGCTCCTCCGGCAGGAGGCGCTTCCAGATAACGCTGTCCAGACCATCGGGGACAAGAAAATCGGAGGCGATCCGGACGGCGCTTTTGATCATGTCCTTCAGCGGCGACGATTCCCCGGCTTTGCGGATCCGTCGAAGCTCACGTTCCACGTCGATATCCTCGATGGCGCTGTAAGCGGTGACGACCCGCAGGGCCGCCGCGTAGGCCGCCAACTGGTAGTCCGAGTCGCCGAAATTCGGATCTTCCTTGTCGTCGATCTCCAACATAGTTTTGAGCTGCCGCTGGACCTCGGCCTGGACGTCCGGGTAGATGTCGGACCGGTCTCCCCGGAGGGCCTCCTTCCGTTTGCGGAGCACCAGAAGTACGGTGCCCTGGACGTATTTCCCCGTCCGGAAGGAGGTGTCCGTCTCGGTAGCGATGGTCCACGCCGCCGTCACCCTCAGCCCCGCCGACCAGAGGATGAGGGCGAGATCCGCCCAGACGTCCACGTCCTGGTGCGTGAACATGACGAGTTGCAGGCCGTTGTCGGGCATGTTTTCGGCCAGACGGCGATAGCACTCCACCATGGCGATCCGGAAGTTTTCATCCGCCCCCTTGACGGCCAGGGCGCGCTTGCTGTCGGCGTACCATTCGGGAAAAAGTTCCGGCAAGCGCTTCTCGTACCATGCGAGGAAAAGTTCCGTAAGTTCCTCGTAATTGACCGCGTCGGCGTAAGGGGGATCGGTGATCCAGAGGTCGGCGGTGTAGGCCGTGACACGGGCATCCAAGGGTATAAATTCACCTTTTGATGCCGCTCTGCTTCGCGGGACGTTCTGATACCAATTAGTTATAAGTGCAATATATGTTGGATAAGCATAACTTAACATAGTATTAAGAGCTTGGTTATAGAAAGCATTAATTCCGTGTTCCTTATCTGCCCGAGGGCTCCAACGGGCCAGTCGTGAACACCAATCAGCCAGCCTGCCAACTCCAAGAAGCAAGCCGACTTTCTGTATGGGAGCAGACGTAAACTTCTCGCTGAATTCGTGAAACAACCCAATCGTCAGCAATTGCCGGGGATTGTGGAGATGATGCCAGTGTGTCCAGCCGCGTGTGCGAATCGGCTCATCCGTTTTGGCGCCCATTTCGATTTTCCGGCAGGGGATGAACCCTTTGGCTTGCCAGTCCCGGAAGCGCTCCTGCAGAAGGTGCAGGACTTCGGCCTCCCGTTTCAGATCGGCCGGCGTAGGCGCCCGATAACATTTCTCGCCCGTCTCCGGGTCCACCCATCGGATGCAGTAGAGGCGCTCCTGAAGTGCGTCGTCCGGTCGCGGGACAAGATCCTCGTTTTCCCAGAGCCGCAGCCCCTCTCGGCCCCGTAGGGCGTCGATGTGGGTGGGTGTCCGCATCTCCGGCGGGATACGGTTCCCCTCCTTATCCACGGGGCAGAGGATGCCGTTGTCCCAGGTGTATTCTCCCTTAGCCTTTTCCATCTCTTCGGGGGTAGCGTCCTGAACAATCTCGATCCGGAAGGACTTTGTGGATTTGTCCGGGATCAGGCGAGCAATGGTCCGCGTCTTCTGGCCGATGATCCAGGAGGGGGCCAGGGGAGCCCGCCAACCTGTGATAGGGTCTATCGCCTCGATGCAGTAGAGGTAATAGTCGGCCTTCCACCCCTTACCGATGTTCTTCCCGGCGGTTTCATCCTGCCAGCCCTCGTCGTTCCGTTCGATGCCCCATTCGTCGATCTGACGACCTACAGCGTCATAGACCTTTTTCTGGGCATCATGGACTTCTTTGGCCACATCGGTGCCTCCACCGATGAGATGAATGGCTGCCCAGGTCAGGAGGGCCCCCACGGGGCTGAGGTCCGCCCCATAGACGTTGCATCCCATGACCGCGGCCTCGAAGGGAACGCTGCCCCCGCCGCAGAAGGCGTCGCCGACGCGGGGGGCGTGGCCGAAGCGTCTCTTGCCCAGTTCATTGACCATATCTGGGAGGCTGCGCGCCTCCGTCCCCAGATGGAAGTTGATCTCATTCCAGGCTTCCTCCGAGGGACCCTCGATTTCTTCAGGACGCATGCAGTAGGTGAGTTTCTTGTCGTAACCCATCCGGTTGAAGGCCCATCGCTGCATGTGCTGCCGATCCTCTTTGCTTGCCGATTTCTTCCACTGCCATTTATCGGCTCTAAAGATGAAATAGAATTCCCTTTCCGTATCAGTGGCATATTCATATACCTCGGCAGCCGGGATATTGCCCCGAAGTCTCCGCCAGAGACCTTCCTCATCCATGGTCATGAGCTTCAGGAAGATTTCCCGGTCTTTCTTCGGGTCGGCAGAGGCGGGAAGAAGAAGGCCCAGGAGGGCGGCCCGAACAAGGACGAGCGGTTTGCGTCCCCACCATTTGCCCAGGCCAGTGAGGGTCTGGCTTGCCCCTGCCTTTCTTTCTTTGTAACTCTCTTTAGAGAGCTTGCTGACGGGAAACTGGGTTTCGATGAAGGTCGGTTCGCTCATGCCTCTCTTTATGACCCCTCGAAGAGGGAAAGCTGGGGTCTTTTCCTCATGGCAGTTTTCTTTTTTCTTTTCGGGACGGAAACGGGAGCGGCGCTTTCCGTTTTTGGGACGTCCTCTTTCTGGGGCAATCGGATGGATTCCGGTTCTTCCACAAATCGCTCGCCGGGGATCTCCGGGACGGGGTTCTCTGAGAAGGCGATCTTGATCGCCTTGCGCCAGCCCCGGTCCTTTCCCATCTCCGCCCTGGTAAAGGTGGCGTTGACGGTCGTGTAAAGCCACCATCGCTCCTCCGGCTCCAGGCCGGTCCAGTTGGCGATGACGTTGGGGATGAGGCTCTCGTCCATCTCCTCCACCGCCCAAGCCAGGAGGGTCAGCTCTTTGCCGAAATGGGGGGGCAGGATATTCGGCTGGTCCGTTTTCCAGGAGACGGAGCGATGGCCGCCGGATCGGATTTTCATGTTGAACTGACCTTCGGCCGCCTCCGCGATCCGTCCCCACCGGTAGGGGTCCAGGCGAACCTTGACGAGCGACGGCCTGGCGGCATCTGCGACGGCGTCACGCTCATCGTTCCATTCGAAACGCTCCTCGATGGTCACGGAATCTTCTGCCCTTTCCGGGAAGATGACGGCGAAATGGTGCGCCGATTCCCCCGGGTCGAAGCCGAATCCGATAAACAGGCGTTTTCTGCGGACCATCATCACTGGCGCACTTCCCCTTCTTTGAGCTCCGTCTTGAGATCGGCGACCATATCGAGAAGTTGCTGGCCTGAATCGAATTTCAGGCTGCTGATATCGATGCTGAGGATCCCTTCCGGGATGAATTCCTTGAGGACATCGGCGCCATGTTCAAAGCGCCCGACGGCATGGAAGGCGTCGTCCGGGGTGTTCAGCTCAATCCAGCGGGCGTCCTTGGCGATGGTCAGGCGGGCGCCCCCCAGCTCCGCGCCGTGTTTCTTTGCCGCTTCGAGGAACTGATAGGTTTCGCCTGTAGAGTCTTTCTTGAATGACCGTTTCCAGACAGCCGCCTTGCTGCGATCAATAGTGGAAGGGATGTCCACCTTACCCTGCGGCGCGGGAATGTTGACCGCCGAGGATTTGACGCCTTCCCCCTCGGCGACGGCAAGGATCACCCGGCAATCCGCCGGGATCTCAAAGGGCTTGACATAGGTAACGCCGCTGGTCTCGACGCCGGAGCCGTCGGTGGTAAAGCGGATCTGCCCGCCGGGCAGGGCCTTGAGTTCGCATTTGCGTTTCGTCCCCTCCTGGTAGAAGCGGTGCTTGATGAAGATGGCGTTGCTCCAGGATAAAGCCGCCCCGGTGGCGTGCGCGCCCTTGGAATCGACGCAGAGGAAGGAGAGCTTCAGGGCCTTGGTCTTGAGGTCGTATTCTTCCAGCTTCTTTGAGGAAACGGTGGCTGCTCCCTTCGTTTCCATGTAAACCGTATCGCCGTTCTGGGGCCGGATGCGCAGGGTTGCCTGGCCGGTTTTTCAAAAGGACCCCGCGTGATGTACCCCATCATCTCCCGCCAGATGTCCCGTTTGACCAGTTCATCCTTCAGATTGTCGAGGGCGTCGGGATGATGCCAGACCCAGGAGGGATCGGAGGCGGCCCGCTGCCGGATAGCGCTCCAGGCGACCTCCTTGGCGCTTTCGGGCCAGAGCTTGCTTTCCACGCGGTTCCGGAAATTGCCGTCAGCGGCGATCTCGGTCGTGTATTTGTAGCATTCCTTGAGGGCGCCCAGGACCTGTTCCTCCCCCTTGTAATCGTTCGCCACGTATTTGGGGTCCAGATCCACCGGCACGAGGCCGTTCTTTGCCGGATAGTAGAGGATGGTAAAGGTCTCGCGGCAGGCCTGGTAGAACCGGCCTTCCAGCTTGGTCTGGATCTCCGTCGCTTCGATGTACTGGGGGTCGCTTTCCCGGACGCCCTCCTGATCCATCTCACCGATGATCGTGCGGACGGCGCTGAGTTCGGCTGCCCGCTCCAGAACCGTGTCGTAAGCCTTCGCCGCGCCGGTGAGGAAGCATACCCGGTTCTTGTAGGGCTGATTCTTGTAGAACTCTTCGATGGCCCGGAAGGAATCGTCCGCCGGTCGAAAGACGATCAGGGTCACCGCATCGGCCTGGAGCTGGACCTGGTCGAGGGCCGGCAGGGCCTGGATCTTCTGGTAGGCCGCCCGCGTCGTGACCTTGAACATGTCATTGAGCCGGTCGCGCAGTTCCTTTTCCCGCTGTTCCCGGAGTTTGTTTCTGGCGTAGGTGGCCACTTTGGCCTTCAGGTTTTCGACATTCTTGAAGAAGAGTTTTCCATCCCGGGAGACATGGAGATACCAGGCGTCGGACTGGAGTCGGTCGAAGACGCCACGCAGCTTCACGACATCCCTCTCCGGGGCGGCGAGATCGCCGAGGATTTCCGAACGGCTGAGCCCCAGGACGGGGTTCGTGGCCGTGGAGAGTGAGGAAAGAAAGATCAGATTGGCGATATCCTGGGCGTCCTCCGAGGCAATGCCGTCGATCTGCTGGGCCAGGGCGCTTCCGCCTTCCGCGGCGATGTCGCGGGCGACGGCCACCTCCAATCCGGCGTTGATCTGCCGGATCTCGCCGAGCATGGAGGCGTCCTGAAGGTCGAATTCGTGGGGGCCGATCAATCCGTGTTTCGCCGCCGCACCCGAACTCCACAGATGGGAAACGATGAGCCGCATGATCCGGATCAGGGCGCGGGTCTGCTGAAAGCCGCGATTCTCCTTGAAGCGGGCGTAAAGATCGCGGATCGCCGGGTGGAAAGGGTAGGCGTTGCGGATATCCGTTTTGAGCTGGTCGGGGGAGACTTCTGAAAGGCCCATCTTCTTGGCGTTATCCACGGCGACACCGTAGGCATCGGCGACTTCGTCGATGTCAGAGGCGGAGGGGATCTTCTCAAATATCCGGGTCCGCAGGATGTGGTAGATCTCGTTGGTATTGATCTTCACCGGATCGATCCGGATGACGTTTCGGTTCACCTCCTGCTCCAGATCGTTCAGGGACTGCAAGGCCTGGGTGATGGACGCGCTCCCGCCGGCATAGGCGGTGCCGCTAAGGTCGGTAATGACCACGCAGGCCCTCGGGAGTTTGTTGCTGTTGACGGCCACGAGCAGATTGGCAAGGGAAATTTCCGTCAATCGGTCCAGGTACGTGTCGCCCACGGCCACCGCCCGGGCGGCTTCGAAATAAGGAGGTAATTCATCCAGGAGAATGAGCACCGGTTCCCCCCGGAGGAGTTCCACCCACTTGCTGGGATCGGGCGGTTTCAGGGGACTGTAAAATTCGTTGAAGACGGCTTTGCGGTTGAGCTGCTCGGCGATCTCTCCCCAGATCCCGAAGGGCGTGCTGGTCTTCCTGCCGCTGAAGGCGACGACCGTCACTGCGCCCAGATCGCCCGGTTTGAAAAAATCGGCCATGACCTGCTTGCGGTATTTCGGGTATTTCGCCAGGAGCCCCAGGGTGATGAGGTTGTGCGTTTTCCCGCCGCCCATCGACTGACTGAGGAGAAACGTGCCGGAGGCGCTGGTGGTTTTACCTTCCAGCCGGTTGAAGGCCTCCGTCAGAAGGATGCGCATGCCTTCGGTGACGTAGTTCTCGGATAGAAAATCATCGGGGTGAATCGCCGACAGGTCATCCAGGTTGTAAACCGTGTCCAGGCGGGCCTTGTCGAAAACGGACGGTCGTGGTTTGCAGGAATCCATCAAAGTTCTCATGGTGTCGAACTCCTTCCAGTCTGCATCTGTTTGCCGGGGTTGCCGACTTCAGTTATCTGCCTATGGTGGAAACAAGATCACATCTTGTGTGAGAGGGTAAGGTGTCACATCTTGTATAGTGAATAAAAGGCTTGGTCTGAAACCTTTTTTTGTCCAATAAAGCGAAAATCCTCCACTTATAAGAGCTTGAGTGCTCATCACGCCTGCGCCGCAATCCGTGAGATGTCTTCGAAGGCCCTCACGTCCAACTGGCTCAATTCCCAGTTCATCTGGAGATTCAGCCAGAATTGCGGCCTCCCGCCAAGGGCCTGGGAGAGCTTCATGGCCATGTCCGGGCTGATGCCGTGCCTCCCCCTGCATATCTCATTGATCGTTTTGGGCAACACCCCGATGTGATTGGCAAGGGCGGTCTGGGTGAGTCCGATCTCCTCCAACTCGTCTCTCAACACCTCACCGGGATGCACGGGGGTCGTATGTCCTGTGTTCATTTTGGGTCTCCTTCAATGGTAATCGATGAGCTCCCACGGGCTTGGATGCACGGCTCAGCGCCTAACCGGCGTTTTTTTCGAGTTCTTCGACCTCTTCGATAAGTGCAGACAGATTGGGTTGGTCGGTTCTTATCGCCGGGGCGGGAATACGGTTGCGTTTGATGTCAGGCGGAACATGCTTATGGTGCGGGTAGGTTGCGGCCAATGCCGGGTCGTTGGGATGCGGAAAATCATCATACCAGTACAGCCGCTCCTCTCCTCGATAGACTTCATAACCATAAGAGGTTATCAATCCTGCCTCAAAATCCAGTTCCTCTCTGATGCGCAATCGAAACCCCTTCGCCAGGTGGATCTCACCTTCGGCGACACCCGTATAGGGGCTGTCGGACCACACCACGAGGGTCGAATGTTGCACAGATGGACGGGCGCCTATGGCAGCGACATAGCGGGCATAGGCGGCCAGCGATCGGAGCGAATCGTGGCGCGCCATCGTTAGTAGGCCGGCTGAAAGCGAAGGGCCTTCAAGAAGTCGGCCTGCGCAATTTGTTCACGGTAGGCGCTTTTTCGGCGTTGCCAGGTTTCGTAAATACCCTTCCACCGGCTAAAATCGGCGCGGGTTTCATCGTACTCGTCGTAGTGCGCCAATTCACCGGACATGAGGGCATGATAGAAATCCTCACTGAGAACGCCGTATTTTTCTTCGTAAAGGGTCAGGCGACGTTCCAACAGTTTCATCTCGATAACCAACTCATGAATTTTCATGCTGTCCTCCAGGCCGCGTGCAGCAAATTTCAAAACAGGATCACTTGAGGTATCATGTTGGCATCAAAAGTGCCTGATTGCAAGCCATTTGTTCGATGCAATGGTCAGGGAAATTCAGACGATTACAAAGACGGCGCTGCGGGTTACATTCAAGACATACCCGATTTTCCGCTTGGTCGTGATGAGGGTATCGGTCTTTCCCGATTCCCATCCCTGTGCGTTTTTCATGGCTTTTCCGACCTGGAGAGTGATCTTCCGCTTGTGGTCGGAGATCTGCCTGTCATAGGGATGGTCTGAACCGTCGCTTGAGGCGTATTCGGGCCAGAGGTGGGCGTAGATCTCGGGGTTGGGGTCGGACCAAGGTAACTAATTTAGATGATTAAGAAATGTATTCAAAACCCCACATATTTTGAGGCTATAACGCTGTTTTTGATGTTGAAATGGGGATAGGGGACGGGTATGATTTTATGCGTTACCGTTGCTGATGATCCATTAAGATGAATGTGTTCACTATATGGGTGAAACGACGTTGATGCCAAAGCCCCTAAGAGTCCAGGCCTGTCGCGAAGGTGAAAATGGGAGAGCTCAAAGCCGAAGGCTAAGAGGGCAAAGTCACTGGGCCAGTGGGACGTGCTCTTGAAAATCTAATGAAAAGAGACGACTATGTAGGCATGTGTGGAGGCGACGGTAAGAAAGTCAATACATGGCAAAAACAAAACGCTTAGCAATTGGGCTAACCCTTTTAAATTATTAACTGTCCTGTAATACTATTGACATGTTCGTCATGCTGGACTCGATCCGGCATCCAGAAATCCCGCTGTAGTCCCGCTTCAGCGGGAGATTCAGGCCTCCGCCGGTGTAAAGACAATTATGAGACTGTTAATACTGGCGCGCCCAGGGTGATTCGAACACCCGACCTACGGATTCGTAGTCCGTCACTCTATCCAACTGAGCTATGGGCGCGTAACGGTTTGAAACAGAATATAGCAGAATGAAGTCGCTCTGGCAAGGGTGGATTCAAGAAATCAGGGGGATTTTTTCAGGCATATCTTTCTACAACCCTGTTGATGATATCGGTGGTCGAGAAGCCGGTCACAAAGGGGATGCGTTTGACCTCGCCCCCTGCGCTTCTTACTACATCAGAACCGATAATCTCGTCCGTAGCCCAGTCGCCACCCTTGACAAGGATGTCGGGCAACAGGTTCTGGATTACCCGGAGCGGATTGTCTTCGTCAAAAATCAGGACCAGATCCACACACTCCAGGGCCGCCACCAGCTCGGCCCTTGCCTGCTGTTCAAGTATGGGCCGCTTCGGCCCCTTGATGAGGCGCACAGATGCATCGCTGTTGACGGCAACTACCAGGACGTCGCCCAATTCCCTGGCCGCAGAGAGATAGCGTATATGGCCGGGATGGAGGATGTCAAAGCAGCCGTTGGTGAACACAATTCGCTTGCCTGACTCCTTCATTCGGTTGCATTCATCCCTTGCCGCATCAAGGGATTTTATTTTGGCAAGGTACACATTACACCGTTCTATGAAATAGGTTTAGCGTCATGAATTGTCATG
>Ga0172370_10002990_pt1 | contig 23808 bp, 12 predicted proteins | sample LakKiv5m_FD_114538 | JGI IMG/M metagenome (GOLD analysis project Ga0172370, IMG submission 114538) | Freshwater microbial communities from Kabuno Bay, South-Kivu, Congo - kab_022012_11.5m | ecosystem: Environmental > Aquatic > Freshwater > Lake | place: Democratic Republic of the Congo...
ATGCAATACTGCCTTAAAGTCGTCGAAATTCTCACACCGCGAGGCGATGAAGTCGGGGTCGTGCAGTCCTTCCTCGATGATGACGCGCGCCATGCCCATGAGGAGCGGCACGTCGGTGCCCGAACGCTGCTGTAGCCAGAGGTCGGCGTGCTCCGTCAGGTCGATTTTGCGCGGGTCGGCGACGAGGAGGGTGGCGCCGTTGTCGGCCAGCCGCCGGAGCAGCGAGCCGGCCACCGGGTGCGCCTCGGTGGTGTTGGAACCGATGACGAAGATGCACTTCGTGCCGTACAGGTCGGCCAGCGGCAGAGTGCCGCCGCCCAGGCCGAAGGACTTCGTCAACCCGGCCACCGTGGGCGAGTGGCAGAGGCGGGCGCAGTTGTCCACGTTGTTGGAACCCATCGCCGCGCGGGAGAACTTCTGCACGATGTAGCACTCTTCGTTGCTGCCGCGCGAGCTGCCGATGGCGGCGAAGGCGTCTCCCCTGTACTCCGCGAACTTTTTCGCCACCAGGTCGAGCGCTTCGTCCCAGGTGGCTTCCTCGAACTCTCCGTTACGTTTGATCAGCGGCTTGGTGAGCCGCTTCGGGCTGTTCACGAAATTAAAACCGTAGCGGCCCTTCACGCACAGCCGGCCTTCGTTGACCGGGCTGGTGCGGTCGGCGGAAACGGAAACAATTTCGTTGCCGCGCACGCCGAGGAACATGCTGCACCCGGTGCCGCAGAAGGTGCAGGTAGTTTTAACCTTTTCCAGCGGTTGCTTGCGTTGCTTGTCCGCCAGCGCGCCGGTGGGGCAGCGGGAGACGCACTCGCCGCAGGATTCGCAGACGCTGTCCACCCAGTCCACGCCGTTGGCGGAGCCGACGATGGTGCGCACGCCGCGGTTCACCAGATCGATGGCGCCCAGCCCCTGCAGCTGCCGGCAGGTGCGCACGCAACGGGCACAGAGGATGCACTTATCCGGATTGTAGGTGAAGAAGGGGTTGCTCTCGTCCGGCGGGCGGTGGCCGCGCGTGTTGCGGAAGCGGATGCGATCGATGCCGAATTCCGCCGCCAGCGTCTGCAGCTCGCACTGCTGATTCTTCGCGCAGGTGAGACATTCGAGCGGGTGATCCGCGAGCAGCAATTCGAGGCTGATGCGGCGCGCCTGCTCGATCTGTGGTGAAAAGGTAGTAACCTCCATGCCGGGCGCGATCTTCGTGGTGCATGAGGTGGTCAATCCGCGAATGCCTTTTACTTCCACCAGGCACATGCGGCAGCCGCCGTAGGGTTCAAGGTCGGCATGATTGCATAGTGTCGGTATATGGATGCGGTTGCGCCGCGCCACCTGCAGCACGGTTTCGTCGGGTTTGCCGGCAACCTGCTTGCCATCTATGGTCAGGGCAACGGTTTTCTCATTAAGTGTTGTGGTCATCAGTTCGTCTCCGTAACGTCAATACAGCTCCCGATCAGTCTTCCAGATCGCAGTTAAGACAGCGCAGCGCTTCTACCATCGCCAGGTCTCGCGAGAGTCCGATTTCTACCTGACAGAATGACCGCAGGCGGCCTTCGACCGGATTCTCGTCAAGGCGCGGACGGGACTGCCATTCCTCCGCTTCCGGTATGACAATGGCAGCGAGCTCCTCGGCCGTTTCCGGCGGCGCAATCTGTTCCGCAATGATGCCGGTCCCGCCCAGGAATCGATCGATGGATTCGGCAGCAAGGCGGCCGGCAGTGATCGCATCGATTACCGACGAAGGCCCGGATACCACATCGGCGGCGGCGAAGATGCCCGGCACGCTGGTCCGCAGAGTTTCCGCATCGACGCTGATCAGGCGCCCGCGTCCGATAGCGACGCCGGTCCGCGCCGGGATATCGGGCGTCTGGCCGACCGCGACCACCACGTTATCGAATTCCAGGATGAACTCGCTTCCGGGGATGATGTCGGCTCTGCGGCGGCCCGACTCATCCATCTCACCGAGCTCCGTGCGGACGCATGTTACGGTCAGGCATTCACCGTTCGGAACGATTTGCCGCGGCAGCGCGCAGGTTTGTAAGTCAATGCCTTCCGCCAGCGCTGCCGCCACCTCTTCCGGATCGGCCGGCATCTCTTCGCGCCCACGCCGGTAGAGCATGGTTACTTCGGAACCAAGCCGGCGCGCGATGCGGGCGGCGTCGATGGCGGTGTTTCCGCCGCCGATGACGGCCACGCGCCGGCCAAGCGAAACGTTTTCTCCCGAGTTGACGCGCCGGATGAGCATGACGCTGTCGATGACGCCGGGTTCCTGCTCGCCCGGTATGCCCAGTTTCATACCCTGGTGCGCGCCGATAGCGAGCAGAACGGCATCAAAGCCGTCATTCAGCATGGCTTCCGGATCTTCGACGCGCGCGCCCGGGTGGAAGACCACGCCCAGCTCGCGGATGCGCTCGATCTCGCGGTCCAGCGCCTGTTCCGGGAGACGGTAGCGCGGTATACCGACCCGCAGCATGCCGCCGAGCTTCGGCAAGGCTTCATACACCTCTACCGCATGACCGCCGATCTTCCGCAGGTAATACGCCGTCGTGAGGCCAGCCGGTCCGGAGCCGATGATCGCGACACGTTTCCCGCTGGGAGGAGCCGGCAGTGTTTCCGTTTCTACCGTCGATTTCCCGTATTCCGCCGCGGCGCGCTTGAGGGCGCGAATGGTGAGGGGTTCATCCAATTGCGCCCGCCGGCAGCGCGACTCGCAGGGGTGATAGCATACCAGGCCGCACACCCAGGCAAAGGGGATTCGCTCGCGGACCACCTGGAGCGCAAGGTCGAAATTGCCTTTCGCGATGGCGCGAAGGTAGCGCGGAACTTCCACGCCGGCCGGACAGGAATGAATGCAGGGCGCTTTGACGAGCGCGCGGCAGGCGGCCGCCCGGCAGCGGCTGCGCATATGTTCCTCGTATTCCTCGCGGAAATAGCGAAGCGTGGTCAGCACCGGGTTAGGGGCGGTCTGTCCCAACCCGCAGAGCGAGGCAACCTTCACCGTGCTCGCCAGCTCCTCGAGCGCCGCGAGATCCTGCGCGGTGGCGGCGCCGGCGCAGAAATCTTCGAGCATGGCCTGCATCTGCCGGGTGCCGACGCGGCAGGGCGTGCATTTCCCGCAGGATTCGTTTTGCGTGAAATTCAGGAAATATCGCGCCAGATCCACCATGCAGGTATTGTCATCCAGCACCACGAGGCCGCCGGAGCCCATGATGGAACCGGCCGCGGCCAATGATTCGTAATCCACGGGCAGGTGAAGCAGGCGGGCGGGGATACAGCCGCCCGAAGGCCCGCCGGTCTGCACGGCTTTAATTTTCCGGTCGCCGAGTATCCCGCCGCCGACGGAAAAGACCACGTCATACAGCGACATGCCCATCGGCACCTCGATCAGGCCGCTGCGCTTGATTTTTCCAGTGAGCGAGAAGGTTTTCGTTCCCTTGCTCTTTTCGGTGCCGTATCCGGCGAACCACGCGGCCCCCTTCAACATGATCGGCGCGAGATTGGCGAAGGTTTCTACATTATTAATATTGGTGGGCTTGCCCCACAGTCCGGATTGCGCCGGGAAGGGCGGGCGGGGGCGGGGCATGCCGCGCTTGCCTTCGATGGAGGCGATGAGCGCGGTTTCCTCGCCGCAGACGAAGGCACCGGCGCCTTCCTGGATAACGATATCGAAGCTGAAGTCGGCGCCCAGGATGCGCTCCCCAAGCAGATTATATTCGCGCATCTGCCCGAGGGCGCGCTCGAGCAACTGAATGGCGAGGGGATATTCGGAGCGCACGTAGATGTAACCGCGGGAGGCGCCGATGGCATAGGCGGCGATGAGCATGCCTTCCAGCACGGCGTGCGGGTCGCCTTCGAGCACGGAGCGGTCCATGAATGCGCCGGGGTCGCCTTCGTCGGCATTGCAGATCAGGTATTTCGGCGAGCCGGCAGCCTGGCGGGCAAATTTCCATTTCAGGCCGGTAGGAAAGCCGGCGCCGCCGCGGCCGCGCAATCCGGCTTCCGTCACCTCTTCGATGACCGCCTCCGGGGTCATGCCCAGCGCTTTGGTAAGACCCTGGTATCCCCCGCGCGCGAGATAATGGTCGATCTCGCGCGGGTTGATGAAACCCATGTTCCGCGTGACGATGCGGACTTGCGACTTGAGCATCGGCAGGTCGAAGAAGCGGGGTATGCCCGCGACTTCACCCTCGCCATGCGTGCCCAACGCGCGCTCCGCCAGCGGATTATTATCGACCAGATAGGCCTTAACTATCTCACCGGCAAGCTCGGGTGTCACCTGACCATAACTGATGCGCGGACTGCCGGGTTTCTCGATATCTAGCAGCGGCTCAAGGTAGCACGGTCCCATGCAGCCGACGGGGACGATATTGGCCGTCAGGCCGAGTCGAACGAGCTCATCACGGACGGCATCGATGACTTCTCCAGCGCCCGCCGCCAGCCCGCAGGTAGCCGCGCCGATCCAGATGACCGGCTGCTTTTGCGTCAAATCTTCCCAATTCGCGCGGGCGCGTTGCTGTAGATCGGTAAAACTCATTGAATATCCTCCGACTCTGCTCTTCAGTCAGACACGTCGGACGGGTCGGATCAGAGCAAAACAATCAAGGCACTTATAAAAAGCTACGCTTTGTCCGCGGCCTCCAGCATATCGATGGACTTCAGGATGCGCGAACGGTTCATGCGGCCCCGAACTTTGCCATCAACGACAATCACCGGCGCCAGCGCGCACGAGCCGAAGCAGGCGGTCGTCTCCAGTGTGAAATTCTTGTCCGGCGTCGTCTCGCCAGGGGCGATTCCCAGCCGATTTTGCACATCGGTGACCAGTTTGGCGCTCCCGCGCACGTGGCACGCGGTGCCGCAGCAGACGGTGATCGGGTGCCTTCCGGAGGGAGTGAACTTGAAATGAGCGTAAAAGGTCGCCACGCCATATACATGACTCTCCGGAACGCCGGCGAATGCGGCAACTTCGGGGATGGCTTCAGTCGGGATGTAACCGAACTCTCGCTGGATTTGCTGGAGGGAGGGCAGGATTTGTCCGGCGCGCTCCGTCTTGCTGCCCGCGCGCGCGTTCTCACCGAGCACGCGCTGAATGCGTTCTTTGACCATGTGATGCGATACCTTCCCGATGCGGGTTGGGTCAGCCGGTCACCAGCGCACGCAGCTCCGGGGAGGAGCTGCGTGCGTATCCGGAACCAGACCGCTGATCCATTATACTACTTATTCCTCCAGAGTTGAAATATCACCTTCGGAAAGGCCTTGCGCGCGTGCTTTCAACAGGCGGCGCATTATTTTCCCGGAGCGGGTTTTGGGAAGCGATTCGACGAATTCGATCTTTTCCGGTCTGGCGATGGGTCCCAGGTGATGGCCGACATGCTGGCGCAGCTCTTCCGCCAGCTCGATAGACGGCTGTTGCCCGGCGCGCAGCATGCAGTAGACGTGGATGGCCTGTCCCTTGATTTCGTGCGGAAGACCGATGGCCGCCGCTTCCGCCACTGCCTGGTGGCTGACCAGCGCGCTTTCGACCTCGGCGGTGCCCAGGCGGTAGCCGGAGACCTTGATCACGTCATCCACGCGGCCTATTATCCAGAAATACCCATCCTTATCGCGCTTGGCAGAGTCGCCGGTCATGTAAACGCCGGGATATTTCGACCAATATTGCTTCACATAGCGGTCGGGATCGTTGTAGATGGTGCGCATCATGGCCGGCCACGGTTTCTTGAGCACCAGGAAGCCTTCTTCGCCATCGGGCACCAGATTGCCGTTATCGTCGCGGATTTCCGCTTCCTGCCCGAAGAAGGGGCGGGTGCCGGAACCGGGCTTGAGCGGCACCGTCGGAGTGGGGGTGATCATGAACATGCCCGTTTCCGTCTGCCACCAGGTATCCATGATGGGGCAGCGCTCGTTGCCGATCACCGAGTGATACCACCGCCACGCTTCCGGATTGATTGGCTCTCCCACTGAGCCGAGCAGGCGCAGGGAGGAAAGATCGTGACGTTTGGGCCAGGACTCGCCGAAGCGCATCAGGCCGCGGATAGCGGTGGGAGCGGTGTAGAACACGGTGATGCCGAATTTTTCCACCATCGACCACCAGCGGTTCGGATAGGGATAACTCGGCGCTCCTTCATACATGAAGGAGGTGGCGCCGAGCAGCATCGGCCCGTAAACGAGATACGAGTGGCCGGTGACCCAGCCCGGGTCCGCCGTACACCACCAGCGGTCCTGGTCGTTGAGCTCGAAGACATATTTCAGCGTCGAATAACACCCGACCATATAGCCGCCGTGCGTGTGGAGGATAGCCTTGGGGGTGCCGGTGGTGCCGGAGGTATATAAAATGTAGAGGGGATCTTCCGCGTCCATCACTTCGGGGGGGCAGGCGCCGTTGGCGATGGGAAGCTTGAGCAGGTCGTGGTACCAGTAATCGCGGCCCGCTTCGATCTTCACGTCGTGGCCGGTGCGCTGGATCACGATCGCCGTCTCGACGGACGGACAGCGCTTGAGCGCCTCATCCACCGTCTTTTTCAGTTCGACCAGTTTGCCGTTCATCCATCCGCCGTCGGCGGTGATGACCAGGCGGGATTGCGAGTCCTCGATACGGCCCTGCAAGGCGTCCACGCTGAAGCCGCCGTATACCACGGAGTGGATGGCGCCGATGCGCGCGCAGGCCAGCATGGCGATGACGATTTCCGGGATACGCGGCAGGTAGATGGTCACGCGGTCGCCTTTGCGCACGCCCATCGCCTTGAGCAGATTGGCGAACTGGCAGACTTCGCGATAGAGGGCGAAATAAGAATAGGTGCGAACGTCGCCTTTTTCGCCGACCCAGATCAGCGCCAGCTTGTTTTTCCGCCAGGTTTTCATGTGCCGGTCGAGTGCGTTATGGGTGATGTTGACCTGTCCGCCGGTGAACCATTTATAAAATGGCGCGTTGTCGCCGTCCAGGACGCGGTCCCATTTGCGAAACCACTCGAGCTCCTCTGCCTCGGTTGCCCAGAAGCCTTCCAGGTCTTCACCGGCGCGCCGGGCCATTTCTTCCCAGTTTTTCAACTGCGCCTGGTCCAATACGTCGTTCGAGGGATAAAAAACTTCACCTTCCAGCGTTTGCACGGTGCTCATAGTTGCCTTGCCTCCTTCCGGATTACAGTGCGGAATGAGTGAGAGATGCAATGAGCAGGTATCGGTCGTCACCATAGCGTGGGGCAATACCCATTCCGATGAAACGGAGCATGATGCCGGACCCTGGTACAGGGGCGACTGCCCGATGCCGCAACCCACCACATCCCATGTATTCCGATTTGGCGTCTATTATACAACAAAACTACGATTCTTATAAGTTATTGAGAAATTGTTAATGTTGTTTCGCTAACGGCTTTCCTTCAGGCTTTCCGCTCTGCGACGGAGTACCGTCGCAGAGCGGCTGCGCCGCAACCAAAGACAAAAATGCGCCTGTTGGCTAGAAATCGCGGATTAGAAATACAGAGGTGGTTTCGATAGGCTAAATAGCCGTGGAAAGAATCGATCAGCTTTCCTGCCTTTCGACAGGCTCAAGGACCACCTACTCAACCACCGGCTTAACCTTGCCTGATTTGGTGTAAAGATGATTCAGCAACTTGTTTTTATGAGAAGTTTTAACCCCTCAGGTGCTATTATGCCGGTGAAAGGTTATGCAGGCGCTATCCGAGTAGACAGTATCGATAAATTTATTATGGAGATAAATTAAGTGGTAGTTAAAGATATCATCAAAATTGCTCTTTGTCCGCTTGACTCGACAAATGGCAGCGCCTATACTTTTGATACAAGTAATTATGCGCTTGTCGGGGAACCGGTCCGTCGCTAAACCAGATTATTCAAGAACCGCTCGCGCACCGTAAAGGATGCGGCATAAGCGGGTCATGAGCAATCCGCGCTAACGGGATTTAGCGCGAATCCACTATTCGTTTAATTTTTAGGGTGAGGCTTCCTGAGCAGGGTCAACCAGACCATCCGGAGACGTCCCATTTCTTCAACACTCACCCGGAAATCGGCTTCATTATCGAAAAACATACCAGGGGAGTCATGTCCCTTGTTGCTTGCCGTAGAAATCGGAGGAGATCGTATGGTCACCATCAGCACCGCTATCGACAGCGCCGCGCGCTTTATCGCGCAACGTATGCGTTTCTTCTTGCTTGCCGTGAGCCTGCCGGCTCTTTTCCTCTGGTCCGGCGCGCGGGTCGGCGCGGCGACACCCATCGCGGAGATTCTCAATCCATCCGGCGTTACCGCGATCAATGTAGCGCTGCTGACCCCGCTGGTTTATACTATCAACGGGCGGGCGCTGAATACCGGCCAGGTTACCGTCACGATCACCAAAGAAGGCGATGTGACGCCGGCGGTCGATACCGATGTTGACGTGGTTGCCGGCGCCTGGCAATACCCGTGGGAATATCCCAGCGGCGGCGGCTCCTTCACCATCGTCGCGACGCCGACCGCGCCAGGGGGAACCGCGGACTCGATCACCATCGCGTTGAACGCCCCCCTCGATCCCAATCCGCATGAATCCCTCGATCTGATGCTGAATGCCGGCGCGGTCTACGCGAATTCCACCGCGCTCAACGTCCAGCTCCGCATAGCGGGCGGCTCGACGGCGATCAACACCGTAGCCTGGGGCGGCGACATCGGCGCCGTGGCGGCCACGTCCATCACCACCACCAATTACAACGATAACAACGCCGGCACCGGTTTGCGTTACCAGGCGACGGCAAGCGGCGGCGACGGCGCCAAGACGGCAATCGCCAGCGTCGAGTTCAACTGGGCGCCGCCGGAAACCGTATCCTCGCGGCGCTCCATCATCCTCGACATGACCAAGCCGACGACGACCATAACGGCGGCAACCGAGAACGATTACATAACGCAGCCCGACGACCCCGACAATACCGCGATCATCCAGCTTTCCGGTACGGTCACCGATACCTACGGGCCGCGTTCGGTGGAAATTCAATTGTTCACCACGCCGGGCACGCCGGTGGCGCAGCCGCTGACGCCGGCGGAGATCGAATATGGGAACAGCTTCGGGGGAACGCTGAACTGGACGGCGCGCGTAAGCGTGCCCAACACTACCACCGAGGCGCACAATTTCCGCGTGATCGCTACCGATTACGCCGGCAACGTGAACGAAGATCCGACTTACTACGCGATTCCGATCTACAGCGATCTTGCGCTGGGCAAGCCCTTCATCGTGGGCAAGGAAGGGGTGAGCGATTCGCCGGTGCCGGTATACGTAACCGGAACGCAGACCGTGCGCTCGGTAGTTACCAATCCGGCGAAATACAAGAACAACACGGCGAAATTTTATGTGAACAGCAACGATGAGAACGCCAGTAAAGAGGTTATCACCGGCGTCACCTACCTGGCCAAAAACAACAAGAACTTCAGCTTCATGTCCGGCGAGAAGACGCTCAAGTTCAGAGCTAAAGACGACGGGACCGAAACCTATGTCTATAGCGAGGAGCTGAATATCTTCACCGGGGGTATCGGCGTCTCCAGCCTGCTCATCGACAACATCGTGCCAAAGGCGGGCGTGAAGTATGTTGCCGGCATTGCCGCGCTCAAGGCAAACTGCTCGACCGGTTATTTCGAAAGCTATATTAAGACCCTGAATCTCCGTGACGAACTCGTCGCCAACGGATCAGTTACGAATACGTCGATCAAGAATCTCGTATCGTATACGTTGACCGGCGGAACCCTGGTACTGACATATGCCTGGAATACCGCCGCTTTGACCCCGGGATTGCACAAGCTGCGCATCACCGGCGCCGACATTGACGACGAAGATATAGATTCGTCGAACGAATACACCGTATACGTCGCCAACGCGGATCTTTCACTGGAGAACATCGTGGTGACGGGGAACGTCAGTTCTTCCACACCGCCCCGCGTGAAGGATACCGTCACGGTGAAGTCGCAGGTAACCGAAGCCTACGGCAATAATTTCCTCATTCCCATCGTCATCAACAGCAAACTGCTGCTCGGCACGGAGGCATCGCCCGCCGACCCGGAGGCCACGCTGCAGGAAAGCGGCGGCATTTATCACCTTACCTATGACTGGGATACCACCAACGCCGCCGACAACACGACGTATAACCTGCAATACAAGATCACCGATATTTTCGGCGGCGAACGCTACAGCGCTTCGTCCGCGGTAATCGTTGACAACACCAGCACCGCGCTGACCATTACCACTAACGACATCGACGGGCTCAACCCGGCAAGCGGCGTCTTCCGCAACTATCCGGGCGACTTGAATTCCATCTACGTGAAGGGCCAGATACGCATACCGGGAACCGGCACCAACTACGACATGATCAAGCTGGAGACGATCGGCGGCGTCGAAGATCGCTATATCTTTTTCAATACCGATCCAGCGGTCGATCCAACCGACTATACCATGACGAAAATGGTGGCGGCAAACACGGCGAACATCACAGTGGACCTGGATACGGCGCTGACGGCGGACGGCGAATACGAGATATGGCTGAGCGCGACCGATATCAACGACGCTCCGATACCGTCCAATCACGAGATCCTGACGGTTGACAATACCCCGCCGGTCATCAACATCAACGATCCGAGCAGCGCAACTCCCCAGATCAAATTCGATCCGCCAACCGATAACACCCTGACGGTCAAGGCGCTCATCGATGAGGCAAATCCGCTCGACTGGACGGTGGATATCGCCTATTACCTGAGCGGCGATACCGATATGAAGCACGATATATACCAGTGGTCCGAGCGGTCGAAGGACGGCGGTCCGGGCCGCACGAACAGCACTCGCATCGACCTGGTTAGCGTTGAATCGAGCGTGAGCAACGTTTCGGTTATCTGGACAATTCCGGATGATTGGGATACCGCCACGGCAGGCACGATCCTGGTTTCCGCCATCGACAAAGCGGAAAACGAGGCGCCGACGCCGCCCGTTCCGCAGGTGACTTTCACATTCGCATTGCCCGGCGACACTACCGTGGCGCCGATCGCCGCCCTTGCCGTGAACCTGGCGGACGGCGCCGATCCGTCCGCCAAATTCGTCATCGCGAAAAATAACGGCGAGCCGGCTGCCTACGAAACGATCGGGAATCCACAGACCGGCGGCATGGGCGCCTCGAGCGGCGATCCTTCGGAGGGATTCACGCGGCCGAACGGCTTTTATCCCGATACCGACTACAACAACCCGCTGACGCCGACGCTGGAATACGATCCCAAACGGGTATATACCAATAGCGACTTCGTGGTGGACGCCGCGGCGCGCATCTCGCCGAAGGACACCCTGGCGCTCATGCAGGCCTACCCCGACACCTTCTCCCTGACCATATCGAGCCGTCTTTACAACGCCGGCCAGAATAAAGTAGAGCAGAACATCGTAGAGTTCATCCTCAAAAACCTGGCGGTCACGACCTGGGATAAATCGGTCACGCGGACGCTTTCCAGCGTGCAGATCGGCGGCGTCGAGTGCCCGACGCTTTATACGCTCACCAACGTGGCGAACAAGGTCTATTACGGGTCGAACCAGACGATGCTGGAGGTGCTGATCGATAAAACCAGCCCGGCGTTCCGGATCATGGCGCCATCGTCCGTCTACTGCGCCCGCGCCTACACCGACGACACGCATACAACCAGCCAGCCGATGTCACCGGCACAGCGCTATATCGTCATACCGCCGGGCGGCACCGTTCCGGTGGTCTTCAAACTCAATAAGGACGTTCCCGACGATTACCTGCGCATGCCGTTGAAGCGCGCGGAAGTCGGCAGCGGAGTCGCCACTGTTTACAAGCAGATGCCGGAGCTGATGATGACGCTCCACGACGCGGTTACCGGTGCTCCCATCAAATATAAAGGCGAGGATGTAGTCTACAGCCTGGTGCGCGCCACGGAGAGTCCTAATCCTTATAACGGCGACGGCCGCGCCCTGGTGACCGGCAACAATTTCGATCGAGACGGTTATACGGTGGCCTGGAATATTCCGATCGACAAAAAGTTTGCCGTTGGGCGCACCTATCGGCTGCGGCTGCAGGGGATGTCGGATATCGTCGGCAATAAAGCCATAACCGATATCGCCGCGCAGTCCGTCGATGCGATCGATATCTTTTTCAAAGTATCATTACGACGATAATGCAGCCGGCACACCGTCGGATCCGCCAACCGCGCGGGTTCCGATTCCGGCTTCGCGAGCGAACGACGGGCCGGCGGGCGGCGGTTCCGCCTGCCTGCCGGCTTTGTCTCTGCACTTATGAAAGGAATATCACCGATGAGAACCCCAATATTTTGGCTGCACATCGCGCTGTGCCTGCTGATTACGTGGGTTTCCACGGCCTCGGGCCAGGAAACCTCCGACGAGACGGGTCCCGACCTGATAAACACACTGGGGGTGGGTTCGCGGGCTATCGCCATGGGCGACGCATATACCGCGATCGCCGATGATCCGAGCGCGACGTTCTGGAATCCGGCGCGGCTGGGTGAAATCCCCTTTCTGCAGGTGATGGTCGAGGGACGGAACGTACTGCGCATTTCGCAGGTGACCGGAGAGCCGCTGCCGGACTACTGGGACCCGGCCAACAGGGAGGAGAACGGCGCCATGCGGCTGCCGATGAAGCTTTCCTTCGGCGGCTTTTCGAAATCGATCGGCGACTGGGAGCCGAATGTGGGGTCGCGAGGCGGCACGGTGGGCGTCAGTTATACGCTGGGGGGATACTTCGATTATCGCTCTCGCTACAACCTTCCCGGCGAAGAGATCGACGGCGAGAACTCTGAATCGCTGTATCAGGAAGATCGGCTGGTGCAGAATCACTACCTGACCGCGGCCTGGGGAAAAAACTTCATATTTGCCCGCAATCCGCGGCAAGTTACGCAAGCGGGTGATGACGGTCCGGTGGAAGTCGAACGCAAAGGCAATATTTATAAAGTCGGCATCGGCATCGGCGCCTTTGGAGTGATGCAGACGCAGCGGAAACGCTCGGCGACGGTGGTGAAAAAGCTGGGTACCAACGGCGTCGATGATTATACGATCGGCAATACGATTATCGACGATACCATTGTTCCCGGCACGGAATTGATCATTCCCCCGCTCGAAGCCTCGGGCACCGGGTATGGCTTCATACTCGGCGTCACCGGAGAACTGTGGGGACACCGCACCTCGCAGGGCGACGAGCCGCTGCCGGAAGGAGGCCGCCTGCGCCTGGGCGCCACCTACCGCTCGAAGGCGGAGATCGGCGGCTTGATTACCAAAATGCCCGATGACACGGATTTCGACATGGGAGATGAGTTCGGGCGTGAAATCCCCGCGCGCATCACCGTCGGCGCGGCCTACGAATATACCGAACCGGAAGAATCGGTGGTAACATCGGAGAAGGTGCGGGCGCCGCGCCAGCTCACCATAAGCGCGGAGGTGCAACACTTCGGCGGCGCGAACAATACCCCGTTTGCCCTCGACAAGCGCAAGGCTATTACTAATTTAGGCTTCGGCGTCGAATATATCCCCACCAACCAGTGGCTGCCGATCCCATTCCTGCGCCGGCTTACCTATGATGAAACGAAGCTGGCTTATGTCGAACCGATCCGCCTGGGCGTCCGCACCAATACCGCGGGGAATGTCTACGGTCTTTTCGAGGACGACGTCGTCGTCTCCGGCGGCGTGGCGCTGTATTACAGCGCGCTCAACGGCGGCGCGCGCGGCAACTATACTCTCAGCTTCGAACCCACCACGGAGTATTTCGTCAACTCAAAGCAAGTGATCTGGACGATGTCTACGAATTATCGGTTCTAACCGGCTGAATTGCGAATGCCTGAATAACAGACGACCGCTCCAAAAAGCGGCAAGCTGTGGTATAATCGAAAGGCGACTATGTTTACCGAAATTATCAGCCGGCGTTTATATTGCTATGCAATGCTGCTGGCGCTCCTGGGAGCCGGATCGCTGTCCGCGCGCGCGCAAAACAACGAGCCGGAATCCGCCCCGCGCGGCGGCGGGGGGGGACCGCGCATCGGCATTTCAATCAACCTGACATCCGGCTCCTCCGTGACCGCATCTACTTATTATAATCTGGTGGGCCGCATGGCTCGCTGCCTGAAGCTGCCGGAAAAAACGCCGGAAGAGCGCGAACTGAAGGTAGGGAACCTGACGGATACTTATACCTTCAAGGATCGATTGCCATCGAAGAACGGTGTCGGTAAAACCGCCCGCTTCATCTGGAATACCATGAACGGGCAAGAAGCGAAGGGCGGCTATCCGGTACAGCGCGGCGGCGGCAGCGCCGGCACCGTGCCGCGGAAAGGCTATCGCCCGCATCTGCTAGACTTGTATGCCAACTGGAAGGCTGCCAACCTGGCGGCGGATCAGGCCGCGAAAACGCATTATTACAAGGAAGTATTGGCCGCCCTGCCTCCCATCAACACGAACGACCGCATTCCATATATTTATAAGTCCCCCATTGTCTACGCCCTGGTGGCGGATGCCAACTGGCGCCTGGGCGAGCGCGTCGAGCAGAGCTTCCTGCTCTGGCGGCAGCTCGATGAGGAAACGATCAAAAACGCGAAACTGCGCGCGGATGATAAAAACCTGGAGCGAAAAAAGAACAATTTCCTGCTGAACCAGTTGCGAATGGACCTGAAGGTCGATCCGCAGAATCAGGAGTGCAACAGCACGGTGACCGACGCCATCGCCCGCGCAATTTTCGCGGACGCGCAACTGATAAAAGGGGAAATGGCGCAGGCCGTGCAGGCGAGCATCGCTTTTTCCGAAGTGGCTCTCGATCAGCGCGACCTGGCCCAGCCGCCCGTCATCACCGGCGTTTACGCGGGCGCTCCCGCGGAGGGGATGGCGGTCAGGCTGCCTCTCACCCTATGGGCGGAGGATGAAGCGGGAACGGTTATCGGGGACCGGCGAGATGTGCAGCCGGGGGACGGCTTTACGCTGGTGCTCAACAATATAGGGGCGGAAAACGGCGTCGCTCGCGTCTGTTGGGCGTTGCGGGAGGACGCGCTGGCTACTCTGTTGCAGATACCGGTGACCAATCGAATGGCGGACGGTTTCGCGTATATCGGCGCCGTCCAGGCAGAGGAACGGTTCCGCGTGCGCTTCCGCGCGAAAGGCGGGCAGGCAGATGCCTGGGCGGCGGTGAGCGGCGCCAGGGAGGCGCGCAATCGCGATGCCATCGCCATTCGTTACGACTGGAACAGCAGCACGATGAAATCCCCCTTTGCCTGGCGCATCAACCGGGTTGAAGACGGCAACATGCAACCGGCGGCGGTCTTTCAGCATACCGAAACGGCGCCGAGTGGAACGCTGACGGTTCCGGCCGGCACGCTGAACCGCGGCAGCTACATCCTGACCGTGCAGCAAGATACCCGGAAGGCGGAGCCGGTTGATTTCGCCGCGGTTTTCACCTTCCGCGTTACCAGCCCCGCGGTCGCGCTGGTGATCGGGGTCGCCGATTATTACAGCGCGGCGCTCAATCATCCGGGCGATGATGCATCGGCCATCGTCGCGCATCTCAAAGCCGCCGACTACACGGACGAAGATATCATCTGGGTTTATGGCGAGCGAGACCGCGACAACAAGCGCGGCCGGCTTATCGCGCATGGACTCGGCAAGTCGCTTGCCACGCTCGACAGCATCGTCGGGAAAAAGGTGCAGGCGCTCGATGGATCGCCGGACACGGTGGTCGTCGATAACGCTTATGTCACGCCGGACGTGATGGAGCTGGCCAGGCGAACCTTCGCGAATATCATAATAGATCGCCGTCCGATCCACGCGCTGTTTTTCTATGCCGGCCACGGCACTTCGGAACAGGATAAGGGCAGCATCGCGGACGTGCTGGTTTCCGCGCGCCCTCCCGAAGTGCCCGGCTGGGATAAGGACCTGTATCTCAATCAATTCACCGAATTGAAGGGCCTGCTGGCGACGCAGGCGCAGCAGGGGATGGCCATCCCGCCTACCTTCGTGAGCATCATGGATGCCTGCCGCCCGAGCGTGGCCGGCGTCGAGGCGAAAGGTCTGGGATCTCGATTAACGGCGGGTGTGCAGGACGATGTGCTGTTGCTGCCGGTCTATTCCGCCGCGTTGGGTGAAATCTCTTTCGAGACCGGCGCGAAGGGGGATGAAATCCTCTATCAGAATCAACCTGTTCCGCATGGTCTATTCACGTTTTCCCTGCTCCGGGGGCTTGACAGAGCGGGGGGGAATTACGCCGTGAAAAGCGTGCTTCCGCTGACGGTAGATGTTATGAAGGAGCTCATGACACAGGTCAACGAATTGAACGCGCGCAGGCGCGGCCCTGAAGCGGCATCCACTACGCAAACCGTCACCATCGGCAAAGTCAAACTGGACAGCGGTCAGGCGGTGAGTGCGCTCGGGGACCTGGTTTTGCAGGTACCCCTGATCTATTGAAGGGGAATATTGACGGCGCGGCCTTGTTGCCGCTTGTATAAGGAGGGAATGATGAAACGCAATGCTGTGGCATGCATGCTTGCCCTGGTGTTCCTGCTGCTCGGGATGGGCCTGGGCGGAGCACAAACCATGAATGACATCGTAAAGTTCTATTATAAGAAAGCGAATCTCCGGCCCGGCCTGCCGACGCTGTATATCATCTACGTGGATGTCAACGGGGATAGCGCGCCGCTTTTCAGCGTAGCCAAGTTGAACGTGGAGTGGACGGCGGCGCGGCGCGCGGAAGTGATCGCCGGGCGGCTGCAGCAAGCGTGGGACGTGCTGCCCGACCGCGAGAAACTGAGCGGGATTATCAAAGTCATCCCCAAGCAGAAGGTATACGTGCTGGCGCCGACGCCGACGCAGGAGCAAAAGCGCGACTGGAAGATCGGCGATGACAATCCGCTGCCGGAGCATATCCTGCAGGTCGATGAGACGGACGTCGGCACCATCTCCAAATCGGATACCCCCCGGACGCTGCTCACCGATATCCAGTCGTCGCTGGTCACCGCGTTGAAACAGCAGCTCGATCTGGCAGGCCGCCCCATGAATTCCTGGACGCTGGTTGATATGAAACGGAAAGCGCTGGAAGAATTCGCGCTGGCCGACCCCAACGTTCCCGAGCTGGCGGCAGAGGCGCAGCGGCACTACCTGAATGCGATCATCCTGAATTCCGAATATATCGAGGCCTATGAGGCGCTGATAGCACTCACCGCCGATAGCGCGCCCGCGCTGGCCAAAGAAGCGCAGGCCGTGCTGGATACCAAAGTGATCCCGGCGGTCAAGGTAAGGCAACACGGAGATGACGCCTACGACATGGGGCAGGCCGGGTATGACCAGGCACTGGCCGATTGTCAGAAAGCCAGCGCGATATTTCCCGAATGCGTTAATTATTACTGGCTGCAATCGTTCATGTATCAGACCAAAGCCGGGCTGACCATCGACGGCGCCGATCTCGAAACGAAAATCAAGGAGGCCACCGACAACAGCGTAAGCATCGCCGTACTGCTCGACAAGGCAAAAGCCGTCAAAATCGAGAACCGTGCGATGTTGGTTTCCGCCCGGCAAGTGCTGGTTGATGCCAAAACGAAGTTGACTGCCAACAAAATGAAGATCGTCACCGGCGCCTGGGCGCTGGCCGGCGATTGGAGCAATATCTTCGACGCGCGCGTCGTATTACTGGACAGTGTGCTGAATAAGAGTGGGAATACGGCGCTTCCAACGCTATAGTTCCCAGTTCGAAGCTCCAGGATTAGATGATTCCGCGGATCTGCGCGGAAAGGCGCGGCCAATGATCAATGATGTAGACGAGACGATCAGACGGTTGCTGGTGGGGGAATTGGCCAAGATCCACGAGCAGGATGCGCTGACCGATCTGAAGATTCTCTTCGACTTGCCGACTCCCGCTGTTGCCGGCAAGACCGCCGCCGCGCGCGCGATTTACCTGTACCTTCACGATATCAGGGAGAATTTAAAAAATCGGGAAAAGTATTTCCACGTATCCCGGAATCCGGACGACCACGGCATGGCGGGCCGTGCGCGGGCGCCGGTCAATCTTGATCTTGCGTACTTGGTCGCCGCCGATGAGCAAGGCGGCGCATCCGACGCGCACAAATTGCTTTCGGACGTGCTGGGCGTGCTGCTGCGCTGCGAGGAAATCCCGACGGAATATTATCAGGGGAATTTCACCGGTCAGGATGCGGGAGCAATCCGGCTTACGGTGGCAACGGCCGATCATCCCGCGCATGGGGACCTGGCGGCGTTATGGCGCTCGCTCGGATTGCCGGTCCGACCCGCCATCACCCTGGTGGCGGCCGTGCAATTCAATCCCTTCGAAACGCGCTGGACGCGCGTGGTGCGCGAGGCGGTAATTGCCCTGCGTCCCGGCACGGACCCGGCGCGCGGCGAGGATTTTATAATTGACGGCCAGCGCGTCAGCGCGGCCGGCGTCGTAGTGGCGGCCGGCAGAAATTTACCTCTATGCAATGTTCGGGTGGAGGTTGCCGATGGCGAATTCACCGCCGTAACCGATGAGCGCGGCATTTTCTTTCTTACCAACCTGCCGTCGGGCCGCCACCGTCTGAAACTGTCGCTGCCGGGCTACCATGCCGGCGAGCAGGCGATTCTGGTGCAGCCGTCCGGGCGGGCGGCACAGACGGACCCCCTGGTCATCGGACTGAATCCGCTGACCGCCGAGGAATGGCAGCAAGAAGCGTCGGCGGAGTCGGCCACGGCGCTGGTGGACGCGGGTCGTCACGCGCGCGTCACCATTGCCGGACGGCTGACCTATCCGAATGGCCGCCCGGCGGCCTATATTCCTTTACGTCTGGGTTTACGAAAGACAGTGACGGATCACGCGGGTTTCTATCTCTTTGCCGACCTGCCGTTGACGAACGAAGAGATCGTCGCCGAGCTTCCCGGGTGCGGAGAGATACCCCTCCAGACTACGAAAGGAGGTGACAGCGTTGTCAATGCACCGCCGTCCGGCGCTCACGAAAAAAATAATCCGCTGAATGTCTGACGGCAGTTTATTCCCGATAATTCGGTCTCGCCGCGCGGGGGCGACTCCCGTCCACCGCGCGGACATCATTGACAGAGGAGGAAAAACTTATGCCTGAATACCTGGCTCCAGGAGTATTTGTCGAAGAAATCGACAGCGGCAGTAAGCCCATCGAAGGGGTGGGAACCAACACCACCGCGTTCATCGGTTACGCGAAGAGCGGTGTATTCAACAAGCCGATCTTCGTCAGCAACTGGTCGCAGTTCTGCGAAGAGTTCGGCGAAGATGAAGGGATCATTCTGAACGCCCTCGCCAGTGAGCTCGACAAATCCGCCGTTGAGCTGGTGGCGAAAAAGCGCTCCCTCAAGCCGAGAAAGAACTGGATCGCATTCGCCCAGCAAGAGCTCAAGGCCGCCGGCAAGGATTTTGCGAAGTTCCTCCGGGATCGCAATATCCCGCAGGCCAGCGTGCCCTATCTGGAGGGTTCCTATCTCGCTCACGCGGTGAAGGGGTACTACGACAATGGCGGAGGCCGCGCGTATATCGTGCGGATTCCGCGCAAGAACGACGCCGAATTGTTCCAGGCCGCGCCCAGGCAGATCGCCGCGCAGCCGGCGAAGGCCGAAGTGTGCGGCTACGCGGTGAAAGCCCTGGCGGGCGGCGCCGCGGGCAACGACATCAAAATCGAGCTGGAACCGGTCGGCGACGGCGATGAGTTCCGCATGAAGATCGGCTCCGGCACGAAAGAGGAGCAGTTCGGCTTCGGTAAGGACAAGCCGCTGACAACCGGCGGATTCGCGGCGGCGGTCAACGCCAAATCGAAGCTGGTTGCCGTGGATGAGGCGGCGGTCGCCACCGCCACGCGTCCGGCGGAAGCCATCACCATCAATCTGGAAGGCGGCGTGGACGCTAAGGCCGGCGGCACCGAGCTGGCGTTGCGCTCTCCCGCCGTGGCCGATCTCATCGGCCTGGAAGCCGACAACTTCGTCGGCGACGAAGCCCGCCGCACCGGCGCCAGCGGTCTGTCCCTGGTGGAAGACGTCAATATGGTCTGCATGCCCGACCTCATGGCCGGCGTGTGGCAGCGGGATGAAGGCACCGGCGATGAAATTCTGTTACTCGATGAGAAGCGCCGGCAGGCCATCCTCGACATGCAGTGCCTGTTGTCGGCCTACTGCGAGCGCTCGGGCGACCGCATGGCGATCCTCGACCCGCTTCCTGGACTCACCCCGCAGGAGATGTTGAATACCACCATGTCCACGCCGTATAACTCGGACCATGGGCAGGCGACCATCTACTATCCATGGGTGAAAATTCCCGATCCGACGGACAGGGATCGCAAGCGCCAGATGTTCGTACCGCCGTGCGGCCATGTATCCGGCGTGTGGGTGCGCGCGGCCACCGAGCGTGGCGTGCACAAAGCGCCCGCCAACGAAGCCATGCTGGGCGTGGTGGCGCTGGAGACGGCGGTTACCAAAGGCGAGCAGGAGATCCTCAACCCGGTCGGCATCAACTGCATCCGCGCCTTCCCCGGCACCGGCATTCGCATCTGGGGCGCGCGCACGCTCGCTACGGTGGGAAATCCCTCCTGGAAATACGTCAACGTCCGCCGGCTCTTCAACTACCTGGAGAAGTCGATGGAGCGCGGGCTGCAATGGGTGGTGTTTGAACCGAACGACGCCGACCTGTGGGGACGCGTGCGCCGCAATCTGGCGGCATTCCTGTGGACGGAGTGGAAGGAAGGCAAGCTGTTCGGGGCCACCCCGTCCGAAGCCTTCTATGTCAAGTGCGACTCGGAGACAAATCCGCAGGAAATGATCGACCTGGGCCGCCTTTACGTCGAAATCGGGGTAAACCCGGTCAAGCCTGCTGAGTTCGTCATCGTCCGCATCGGACAGTGGAGCGCCACCAGCAGCGTGAGCGAAGGCTGATTGCACAGAACGAAAGGAGAATTGACATGCCCCAAGAAGTCGTTGGCGCACTAAGATGGTACCTGGAACTGGACGGTATTACGGAGGGCACCTTCCGTGAAGTCACCGGCCTGGATTCGGAGACCGAAGTCATCGAGCACCGAGTAGCCGCCCAACGTGGCAATATGGTCGTCCAAAAGATCCCCGGCGCTCTAAAATGGTCTAATATCGTGCTGCGACGCGGCATCACCGACGACCGCAAGCTGCACGATTGGCGGCAAAAGATCGAAGAGGGACAGATCGCCTCTAATCGGAAAAACGGCTCGGTCTCACTTTACGCTCCCGATGGCACCGTGGTGGCCAAATATTCCTTTGTCAAGGGTTGGCCGTGTAAGCTGAAGGGCCCCGCCCTCGACTCCACCAAGAATGAGATCGCCATCGAAGAGCTCGAGATTGCCCATGAAGGCTTGAAACGAGATCAGTAAGGAACGCCGGGTAAGCATACAACTCGCCTGCCGTGCGTTTCCGGCGGTGCGGCCCGCTTTTTCATAAAAGCGGGCATCCGCACTGCCGGAAGCGTAGACTGCCGGCGGCCAACCGGAAGCCTGAGTCAGAGGAGATTTAAATGGCAACAAAGTCACAAGCGGGGCTGCAGACTGAATACGAATTCACGCTGCCTCGCGGCTATGTCGGACCCGATGGAACGCTGCATCGCAAGGGGCGCATGCGGCTGGCCACCGCGATCGACGAGATCGCGCCGCTGCGGGATCCCCGCGTGCGGTCGAACCAAGCGTACCTGGTCATCATCCTGCTGGCCCGTGTCATCACCAAGCTCGGGAGCCTGGAAGTCATCGATACCGGCGTGATAGAGAACCTGTTTTCCGCCGATCTGGCCTATCTGCAGGATTTCTATCGACGCATCAACGAAGTGGAGCCGGAGGCAACCGAGGAGGAGAATGAAGACTCGGTGGGGGGATGATGCGCTACCCCTCCGCGGCCCTGTATGAGGAGGTAGCGTTTATCGCTTATCACTTCCACTGGTCGCTCGACAATATCCTGGGGCTGGAGCACGCCGAGAGGCACCGGTGGGTGGCAGAAATCAGTAAGATCAACCGGAAGTTATCGGGGGGCGATTGATCGTGCGACCTGCGCGAGGGGTCGCTCCCTCGATCATTTTACGAAGGAAGGAGGTGATGCACAATATGCTGATCGATGCGGACGCGATCGCGATGCGCCTGCCGGCGCTGGATGCGCGGGTGAACGCGCTGTTCTGGAGCGAACTTCGGCGCCTGACGGGCCGGCGCCTGGTTGACGGGCCGGCCGACGCCTGTTATCGCGCCCGCTGGCTGGAATTGCGGGATCAACTCGCCGTCCGGCATCCGGAGCTGGCCGGTCCGGCGCTCATCACCGAAACGAACAATCATTTCCGGCGTGAACTTCAGGCGAAAATCGGCGCGAAGCTCTCTGATAATGAGGTATCGGAGCAGCTTTATCGCCGGCGTTGGCTTGAGATTCGCGCCGCGCTGGTGCGGGGCGAAACAGGCGATGGCGACGAGAATAAGACCGAGATCGGCGCAGCGGGCCGCGCGGCGCAGGCGCTGGTCGGCCAGATCGGCGCCGGACTGTCGCAGGCGATGGGCCGGATGGGAAGGATGCTGGCGCATCCTTCCCGCCGTCCATCCGATCCGCTGCCGGATGAAATCGGCAAATTGACCGGCATGCTGGGCCGGCAGATCGGCGTCGAGCTGCCCCGACTGCTGGGGCGGATGGGACGCCTGCTCGGCATTGCGCCGGCGGATTCGCGCACGGACGCGGATGATCTTATCGATGCGGCGCGAGCCATGGGCATGCGTATCGGCCTCGAGCTGCCGCGCATGCTGCAGCGCCTCGGGCGCCTGTTTGGAGCGCCGGATCGTCACCCAGGCGATCAGGAGCAGGCGCCGCAATCTATCGCCGTTATAGGCCGGCAGATCGGCGGCGGCATATCTCATATCATCGGCGGCCTGGGCCGCATGCTGGGTTATGGGCCGGGCCGCGAGCAACGGCAGACCGGGGACGGCATCGCCGGATTAGGGCGGCAGATCGGCGGTGGGCTTTCGCATATTCTGGGCAATATGGGCCGCATGCTGAGATACGATCCGGCGCGTGCTCGCGCGCCGGCAGCGATAGATCCCGGCAAAATGATCGGCTCGCTCGGTCAAGAAATATCCCGCCTGCTCGGCAAGGTCGGTCAACTGCTTGGCAGCGCGTCCGCCGGGGTTGACTTGCCGGACAGGCCGACCGGCGATGCGGCGGATTCCATGTTGGGTCGTTTGATCGGAACCGAGCTGCCGCGCCTGCTGGGTAGAATGGGACGATTGCTTGCCGAGTCACCTGAAATCACAAAACCCGCTTCTGGGGCGAGTGATGACCTTGCCGGCGCCATGCGCGCGCTGGGCGATCAGCTCGGTTCCGCATTTCCGTTATTGCTGGGCGGAATGGGCCGCCTGCTGAGCTTGCCCGACAGCCAGGCAGACGCGAAGGCGGATGGCCTTGCCGGCGCCGGCCGGCAGGTCGGCGCGGCGATCAGCGGCATGCTGGCCGGCATGAGCCGCTTGCTGCGCGATTTACCGCGGGCGGAGAAGGCGCCTTCACCGTTGCTTGCCGGCCTGCTGAACGTTGGACGGCAGGTTGTCGGGCAGATCGGCGGCATGCTGTCGGATCTGCCGGGCAAACCAAAATTGCCGGACGATAAGAGCCGATCGGTCCTGCGCTGGGCGAAGGAAAAGGCGGATGCACTGCAGTGGATAACCAATCCGGCCGCCGCAGCCGGCAGATGGGCGGGCAAGAAGGCCCGCGCGGGCATGGACTGGATGAGGGGAAAAGCAGGCGCGCTGCTGCCCTGGTTTGTCAATCCTGCGGTTTCGGCCGGTAAATGGCTGGGCGAGAAGTCTCGTGCCGGCATTGACTGGGCGCTAAAA